>OJRV01000023.1_pt1 | contig 182559 bp, 161 predicted proteins | sample 1599241 | NCBI WGS metagenome assembly OJRV01 (sample SAMN04168656, study PRJEB22393) | human gut metagenome | biome: human gut microbiome; feature: stool | host: Homo sapiens | collected 2014-03-17 | reverse complement strand
GAGATAATAAAATAAAAGAGTTGGAAGCGATCATAGAAGATTATGAAAATTCAACTTCATGGAAGCTGACAAAACCGTTAAGAAAAATTGGAACAATTGTAAAGAAGTAGGAAGGAAAGTAAGTTGAAAAAAACAGGCTACTATTCATCCGGTGAATTTGCCCGCATGGCCCACGTGACCCTGCGGACAATTCGCTATTACGACAAACAGAATATATTAAAACCATCTTACGTCACAGAAGCTGGCGCAAGATTCTACACAGATGAAGACTTCGCCAGACTACAGCAGATATTACTTTTGAAATATCTGGGATTTTCGCTGGACGATATCCGTGATATGACGATCGATGATGCAGACTATCACTTCATGCTCAACTCTCTTAACATTCAGTTGAAATTAGTCCGTGACCGCATCGAACAGATGCAGCTGGTTGAGCAGGCAATTCAGGATACGTCGGATCTGATTAAGAAAGAACATTCCATTGATTGGAGTCAAATGTTGAATCTGATTCATCTGACCGGTATGGAGAAAAGTATGAAGAACCAGTATCAGGATGCGTCAAACATTTCCGCAAGAATTAACCTACACAGTCTGTATTCACAGAATACGAAAGGATGGTTTCCATGGATTTTCGAACAACTGGAATTAAAGCCGGGAATGAAGGTTCTGGAGCTGGGATGTGGAGATGGTACACTCTGGAACGTGGACATGGATAAGATCCCGGAACAGACGGAGATTGTAGTGTCAGATATATCAGATGGAATGTTAAGAGATGCAAGGCGTACGATCGGTGCAGACGACAGCAGGTTCAGGTTCCGTGTATTTGATGCGGGAAGAATACCTTATGATGAGGATTCATTTGATCTTGTAATTGCCAATCATGTGTTGTTTTATTGCGAGGATATTCCGAAAGTCTGCAAGGAAGTAAAACGTGTATTGAAGCCGGGAGGAAGATTTGTCTGCAGTACATATGGCAATGATCATATGAGAGAAGTGAGTGAACTGGTCCAGAAGTTCGATGACCGGATCGTATTGGCGGCAAAGAATCTGTATGAGCGTTTTGGAAAAGAGAATGGAGAAGAGATTCTTAAGAAGGATTTTGAAAAGATAGAGTGGAGACGGTATGAGGATTCGCTTATCGTGCCGGAGCCGGAACCATTGATTTCTTATATTCTATCGTGTCATGGCAATCAGGGGCAGTATATTCTGGACCATTACAAGGAGTTCCAGTCTTATGTGAGGAAGAAGACAGAAGGCGGGTTCCACATTACGAAAGATGCCGGGATTTTTGTTGGATATAATGGTTGAGAATAATAGAAATATCGTGCATAATAAAAGTAAGTATAAAAAAGTGTAGAGTGTTGGTGAAGATCGGCAGGTGGCAGAGTTGAAAAAGTTTTTTAATGTAAATGGGAGTTGTAATCCGCAAATACACTATATGATAGATTTATCGGAACGTCTATCAGAGATTAAAAAAATGGTAGATGCCGGAGAGTACTTTACAATTAACAGGGCAAGACAGTATGGAAAGACAACATTGCTGGCTGCTTTGGCAGAATATTTGAAAAGTGATTATAAGGTGATCAGTCTTGATTTTCAGACAATCAGTTATGGAGATTTTGAGAATGAAGAAAAATTTGTTGCTGCGTTTTCAAACGAGATATTGATATCAGAATACGATATACCAGAAGATATCAGAAGTACTTTGTTACATTTGGCGGATGGAAAAGAGAGGAATGTAACCTTATCAGTGCTGTTTCGTACGTTGTTGCAGTGGTGCAGAATTTCAGAAAAACCGCTGGTATTGATTATTGATGAAGTTGATACAGCTACAAATAATCAGGTGTTTGTTGATTTTTTGGCTCAACTGCGTGCATATTATCTGCGTAGGATGCAGATGCCTACATTTCGGTCAGTGATACTTGCAGGAGTATACGACGTGAGAAATGTAAAAAGTAAGATCAGGCCGGAAGAAAATCATAAGACGAACAGTCCGTGGAATATAGCGGCGAAATTTAAGATAGATATGAATTTTTCAGTAGATGATATATCGGGAATGCTGAATGAATATGAACAGGATTATCAGACAGGAATGGATGTAGTGGAGATTGCAGAAATGATGTATTCTTATACATCAGGATATCCGTATCTTGTGTCATGTTTATGTAAAATGATAGATGAAGATATCAAAGGTGAAAGCAAGACAGCATGGAGTAAACAGGATGTACTGACTGCTGTAAAAATGTTGTTGAATGATAAAAATCCATTATTTGAATCTTTAATCGGAAAATTGAATGAATATCCGGGAGTAAAAAATCTGATTTACAGATTGCTGTTCAGAGGTGAAAATATAGGTTATAATCCGGATGACAGTGGAATAGATATGGCTGAAATGTTTGGATTTATAAAAGTTCGAAATGGAAATGTCTATATTGCAAACCGCATTTTTGAAACACGTCTTTATAATATGTTTCTTATGTCAACAGATGAACAGGAGAAGGATGTTTATAGAGAAGGAGCGAGATTAAAAAATCAGTTTATACATGATGGTGCGTTGGATATGCGGCGTATTCTTGAAAAGTTTGTAGAATATTTTGACGACATTTACGGTGATAGAGATGAAAAATTTCTGGAAGCGGATGGCCGGAGATATTTTATGCTTTTTTTGAAACCGATCATTAATGGAACAGGGAATTATTATATTGAGGCAAGAACAAGGAATGATGAACAGACGGATATGATCATTGATTATCTGGGACAGCAGTATATCATTGAAATGAAGATATGGCATGGGAATGCCTACAATGAAAGGGGAGAGAAACAGCTTTCAGATTATCTGGAATATTATCATGTGGATAAGGGATATATGCTGAGCTTTAATTTTAATAAGAATAAGAAGATTGGTGTAAAAGAAGTGGTGTTAGGAGAGAAGCTGTTGATTGAAGCAGTTGTTTGATTACGGAAAATTAAAGTTATAATCAGCGACAAGTCGTAATTCTTAAGAACTTCTTAAATATTACAGGAAAGTTACAAAAAAATAAAAAAAGTACTTGAAGGTAACCCAAGGTCACCTTTTATAATCTAATTAACACGGAACATGGAGACTAGAATAAAAAGTAAAGAACTTGATAACCTATTTATACAAAACGAGGAGGTTCCTGAAATGAAAGGAATTATTTTAGCAGGCGGTTCAGGCACACGTCTTTATCCGCTGACAATGGTCACTTCAAAACAACTGCTGCCGGTTTACGATAAGCCGATGATTTACTATCCGCTGTCCGTACTCATGAATGCCGGCATCCGCGACATTTTAATTATTTCAACACCACAGGATTTACCGCGTTTTCAGGAACTGCTGCGCGACGGCAGCCAGTTTGGTGTCCGCTTATCTTACAAAGAACAGCCAAGCCCGGACGGACTGGCACAGGCATTTATTATCGGTGAAGAATTTATCGGTGATGACAGTGTTGCCATGGTACTCGGCGATAACATTTTTGCCGGACACGGTTTAAAGAAACGTTTAAAAGCCGCGATTGAAAATGCCGAAAGCGGCAGAGGTGCCACCGTTTTTGGCTACTACGTAGACGACCCGGAGCGGTTCGGTATTGTAGAATTTGACAAAAATGGCAAAGCCGTATCCATTGAAGAAAAACCGGCAAAGCCAAAGAGCAATTACTGTGTTACCGGCCTGTATTTTTATGACAACCGCGTTGTTAAATACGCTAAAAATTTAAAGCCAAGTGCGCGCGGCGAACTTGAAATTACTGATTTAAACCGCATTTATCTGGAAGAAAACCAGTTAAATGTCGAGCTTTTAGGACAGGGTTTTACATGGCTGGATACCGGAACGCACGAAAGCCTTGTCGAAGCTACCAATTTTGTAAAAACAATTGAACAGCACCAGCACAGAAAGATTGCCTGCCTTGAAGAAATCGCTTATTTAAACGGCTGGATTTCAAAAGAAGATGTATTAGAGGTTTATGAACTGTTAAAGAAAAACCAGTACGGACAGTATTTAAAAGATGTCTTAGACGGCAAATATATGGATGTACTGCACTAAAGGAGGATTTATGACTATTATTGTAACCGGCGGTGCCGGATTTATCGGAAGCAACTTTATTTTTCATATGTTAAACAAATACCCGGATTACAGGATTGTCTGCTTAGACTGCCTAACCTATGCCGGAAATTTATCAACGTTAGAGCCTGTTATGGACAACCCGAATTTCCGTTTTGTAAAGGAAAGCATTACGGACCGTGAGGCCGTTTACCGTCTTTTTGAAGAAGAAAAGCCGGATATCGTTGTCAACTTCGCCGCTGAAAGCCATGTTGACCGCTCTATTGAAAACCCGGAAATCTTTCTAGATACGAACATCAAAGGTACTGCCGTTTTAATGGACGCCTGCCGCAAATACGGCATTACACGTTATCATCAGGTTTCTACCGATGAAGTATACGGCGACCTGCCGCTTGACAGACCGGATTTATTCTTCACGGAAGAAACGCCGATTCACACCAGCAGTCCTTACAGTTCCTCAAAGGCCGGTGCGGATTTACTGGTGCTTGCCTACCACAGAACTTACGGCCTGCCGGTAACAATCAGCCGCTGTTCCAACAACTACGGTCCATATCATTTCCCGGAAAAGCTGATTCCGTTAATGATTGCAAATGCCTTAAATGACAAGCCGCTTCCGGTTTACGGAAAAGGTGAAAATGTGCGTGACTGGCTCTATGTAGAGGACCACTGCAAGGCGATTGATTTAATTATTCACAAGGGACGTGTCGGTGAGGTTTATAATATCGGCGGCCATAACGAAATGAAAAATATAGATATCGTAAAGATTATCTGCAAGGAGCTTGGTAAACCGGAAAGCCTGATTACTTATGTAACCGACCGCAAGGGACACGATATGCGTTATGCCATTGACCCGACAAAGATTCACAATGAACTGGGCTGGCTTCCTGAAACAAAGTTTGCAGACGGCATTAAGAAAACCATCCAGTGGTATCTGGACAATCAGGACTGGTGGAAAACGATTATTTCCGGCGAATATCAGGATTACTATGAAAAAATGTATAAAAACCGCTAATAGAAAGGACATGAATTTATGAAAGTGCTTGTTACCGGTGTCAAAGGGCAGCTCGGACATGACGTTGTAAATGAACTTGAAAAACGCGGACATACTGCTGTCGGTGTTGATATTGAAGAAATGGACATTACAGACTTTGCCAGTGTTAAAAAGACACTGACAGCGGTTTCACCGGAAGTGGTCATTCACTGTGCGGCATGGACGGCTGTCGATGCCGCAGAAGATCCCGAAAATCAAGAAAAAGTCCATCTTGTCAACGCTGTCGGTACGGAAAATATTGCTAAAATGTGTAAATATCTGGATATTGCCTGCATGTATATTTCAACCGACTATGTATTTAACGGTCAGGGAACTGACAGCTGGAAACCGGACTGTAAGGACTATGCACCGTTAAATGTGTACGGACAGAGCAAATTAGACGGGGAACTCGCCGTTTCCGGTCTGCTTTCCAAGTATTTTATCGTCCGTATTGCATGGGTATTCGGTCTAAACGGCAATAACTTTATCAAAACGATGTTAAAGGTCGGCGCAAGCCACGATAAACTGACGGTTGTCAATGACCAGATTGGCACACCGACTTATACGTTTGATTTAGCACGCCTGCTTGTCGATATGATCGAAACCGACAAATACGGTTACTACCACGCAACCAACGAAGGCGGCTTTATCAGCTGGTATGACTTCGCGACGGCTATTTTTGCCGAAGCTGTGGCTTTAGGACACAATGAATATGACAGCGGACATTTAACGGTTGCTCCTGTTACCACGGCGGAATACGGCATTTCCAAAGCCGCAAGACCGTTTAACAGCCGTCTGGATAAGCACAAGCTTGTTGAAAACGGATTTACTCCGCTTCCGACATGGCAGGATGCACTAAAACGATATTTGAAAGAAATTTTGTAATAACAAGGGCATGAAAATGCCCTTGGAATGGAGAAGTGTGAAAAATAACGCTGATGCGCTTATTTTTCACACGGAGATTTGTTTCTGAGCGAAAACAAATCTCCATGATTGCAGATGAGAAATCGCCTGCGCGAATTTCTCATCGCATCTTCGCGACAAGGTCGCTCAGGAATGTGGGGAATGGTATGAATGAGAAATCGCTAGAGGTGTTGAAACAGTATGATTTTGAAGTGAACCGCGTACTGCGGGGGCGCGGCGGTATGATTTTAAATACGGACCGCGGTGTGAAATTATTTCTGGAATGTGTAAAAAGTGATAAATATTATGAGCGTGAAAACGACATTACAAGACGTGTTGCGGACAGCGGATTTTTGTGGGTGGATACCTATGTGCAAAACAGCAGTGGGGAGATTCTGACACCGGATGAAGACGGCAGACGGTTTTATGTCAAAGACTGGTATGAAGGAAAAGAGTGTAATGTGCGGGATTTAAAGGATTTGTGCAGGGCGGTGCAGACATTGGCACAGCTGCACCTTGTGCTTTTAGAGGTTGCAGGAGAGTTTTCCGGTACCACAGAAGAACAAAATGAAAAGGATGTGAAAGCCAAAGCTTTGTCAGGCATTGAAGCGGGAGGAGAAACCCAGCTGCGCCTGATGTATACACGCCATATGAAAGAGTTGAAACTCACGGGAAATTACCTGAAAAATAAAAAAAAGAAGTCCGAATTTGAGCAGCTTGCATATAAGAATATAGGAAGCTTTTTTTCGGAGGCGGAAAAAGCAGTACAGCTGCTTGCAGGACCACAATTTCAGGAGCGTCTTTCTTATGCGAAAAAAACAGGTGAGCTATGTCATGGCAGCTATAATTATCACAATATTATATTTTCTAACGGAAATACTGCGGTTACTAATTTTGATAAGTATAAAAATGAATGTCAGATTAGTGATTTGTATCAGTTCATGCGTAAAATTCTTGAAAAATACGACTGGGATATCCAGACAGCCTATAAGATGATGGAAGAATACGACAAAATCAAGCCGGTCAGCGATACTGAGCGGGCGCTGCTTGCGGCACTGTTTGCATTTCCGGAAAAATTCTGGAAAGTCATGAATTACTATTTTAATTCCAATAAGGCATGGATTCCGCCAAAAACGAAAGAAAAACTGGAAAAAGTCGTGCAGCAGAATGAAAAAAGACAAAAATTTTTAGAAACGCTTTTGTAAAAATATGAAAAAATGATGGCAATAATTGCATATACCGTCCGCTTGTGATAGAATTGCCCATGACAGTCGAAAAGAATATTGGGGTACAGATATTTATGAATAATAAAAAAACGATAAAAAAAATATTTGCGGTTTTCCTGCTTCCGGCGCTTTTATTGTCCGGCTGCGGAAAGCAGAGCAGCAATAAGACACTGATTCCGGGCAGTTCTATTCTGCCGGCACCGACAAAGGCAGTAACGGAAATGGAAACGAAGAAAGCCAACCAGATTGATTTAACAGGAGTGCTTACGTACGTCAATACAGACGATCTGATTATGCACTTTGTGGATATAGACACAGGAACAGAATATGAAGTAGCGTATACGGGTGGTACGGATATTCAGGACAAATACGGAAAAATTATTGCGGCAACAGGGACGCAGCTGGGTCAGATTTATGATGTGACCTGCAATAAGAGCGGAAAAGCGACTGAGATTCACGGCTCATCAGATGCATGGGAAAAGAACAGCCTGACCGGTGTTGAGTTTGATGAAAGTGCAAGGAGAGTGAAGCAGGCAGGCAGCTCTTATGTTTACGCTTCCTATGCGGCAGTGCTGTCAAATGCCAATAAGATTAATATTGCACAGATTGTTGCACAGGACGAAGTGACGCTGCGCGGTGTGGGAGATACCGTTTATTCAATTACAGTTGATAAGGGGCACGGATACATTACCTTTCAGGGTGTAGATGCATTTATCGGCGGCTATGCAAGTATCGGAACAAAGCAGTTATTTGAAGTGACAAGCGGAATGCTTACAACAACACAGGAAGGAACTTATACAGTTGAGCTGCAAAAGGGAAGCCTGACGGGAACAAAGACCGTGACAGTGGCAAGAGATGCTTCCGTGACAGTGGATTTTAGTGAATTTACAACAAAAGCGACCCAGCGGGGGGCTGTGAACTTCTCGATTACACCGGCAAATGCGGTGATGACGATTGACGGCGTAGAAACGGATTATTCACAGCCTGTTTCCCTAGCCTACGGAAAACACCGCGTGGTATTGTCCGCAAACGGCTACGAGCAGTATGTTGAAACGGTTGCAGTCAGCCAGGCGTATCAGACGGTTGTGATTGACATGACGGCATCATCGGCAACGACGACAGCCGCAAGTTCAACCAAGACGGCGACAACGGCAGCGAATAAAGCAACGACAGCAGCGGATTTAACTTCGGGCTATACCGTAAATATTACGGCGCCGGAAGGGGCGGCGCTGTATGTAGACAGTGTTTACATCGGACTTGTGCCATGCTCATTCCATAAATCCTATGGAAGTAAGACGATTACGTTATCCAAGAGCGGATATAAGACGGTCAGCTATACGGTTGCCATTGCCAATGCAGCAGGAAACTTAACGTATGTGTTCCCGGATATGGAGGAAGGCAGTGATACGCAGTAGCCGCTGTTCTGCATAGAAGAATACAGGATAAATTAATGAATAAACCGGTTTTGTACGGATAAGCTAGTATAAAACGGATACCACGCCGTTAGACGGCAGATTGTGAGGAACTATGACGAAGAAATTAAACATACCGTTTTCACCTCCGGATATTACAGAAGAAGAAATTCAGGCAGTGACAGAAGTGATGCGGTCAGGATGGATTACAACAGGACCAAAGACAAAACAGTTCGAAAAAGAGATTGCGGCATACTGCCATACACAAAAGGCAGTGTGCATGAATTCGGCAACCGCCTGTCTTGAAATGACACTGCGGCTGTTTGGAATCGGAGAGGGCGATGAAGTCATTGTTCCGGCATATACTTATACAGCATCAGCAAGCGTTGTCTGCCATGTGGGGGCAACGCTTAAGCTGGTTGACTGCGCGCCGGGCAGTTTCCATTTGGATTATGATGCGTTAGAACAGGCAGTGACGGAAAAGACAAAAGCCATTATTCCGGTAGATATTGCGGGTGTTATGGTGGATTATGACAGAATCCGCGCGCTTGCAGAGCGTAAAAAAGCACTGTTTCACCCGGCATCGCCGTTACAGGAAGCACTGGGACGCATTTTGATTCTGGCAGATTCGGCACATGGCTTCGGTGCGAAAAGAAACGGAAAAATGAGCGGCGAGTGTGCGGATTTTACAAGCTTTTCATTTCATGCCGTAAAGAACTTAACGACCGCAGAGGGCGGCGGGCTTGTATGGCGCGATATTCCGGGCGTGGATAACGAAGAGCTGTATCACAAATTGATGCTGTTAAGCCTGCACGGACAGTCTAAGGATGCACTGGCAAAGACAAAGCTTGGTGCATGGGAATATGATATTATAGGAACGTATTATAAATGTAACATGACGGATATTATGGCGGCTGTCGGACTGGTGCAGTTTGCGCGCTATCCGAAGCTTCTTGCAAGAAGGAAAGAGATTATAGAGCGGTATAATAAAGGGCTTGCAAAGCTTCCGGCAGAGGCACTTACCCATTTTGACGATACGGTAACTTCAAGCGGACATCTCTATCTTGTGCGCCTTACAGGAAAAGGTGAAGAATACCGCAACGATATGATTACCAGGATGGCGGAAAACGGTGTGGCATGCAATGTCCACTTCAAGCCGCTGCCAATGCATACGGCATATAAAAATCTGGGATTTCATATCGAAGATTTTCCGAATGCCTATGAAATGTATCACAACGAGATTACACTGCCGCTGCATACCTGCCTGACGGATGAACAGGCAGATTATGTGATTGACACATTTTGCAGCCTTGTAAAATAATAAATGGTGGCAGCAGCCGTTCACAGTAAATGGCGCCCGGAATAGGAACAGATTATGGAATTAAGAGAGTGGACAAACCTTCCCGATAAAATGCGGACAAAAGAGGTCCGGAAATATTACAACATCCTGGTAAAACGCAGCGCGTGGTTTAGGGCAAAACGAATACTTGATGTGATTGTGGCTTCCATTATGTTTGCCGTACTTGCACTGCCGATGCTTATTGTCGCGGTATTGATAAAGCTGGATTCTCCGGGACCTGTATTTTTCAGGCAGGAGCGTGTAACCCAGTACGGAAGGATTTTTAGGATATATAAATTCCGTACCATGGTCAACAATGCAAGCCGCATGGGTACGCAGGTGACAGTCAGCAATGATGCGCGTATTACGCGTGTCGGAAGGTGGCTTCGTAAATTAAGAATTGATGAATTTCCGCAGCTGTTTAACATTTTAGCGGGTGATATGACACTGGTCGGCACAAGACCGGAGGTTTTAAAATACGTGGATGCCTATACGCCGGAGATGTATGCGACACTTCTGCTTCCTGCAGGACTGACTTCAAGGACAAGCATTGCGTATAAAGATGAGGAAAGGCTGCTTTCAAATGCAGAAGACGCAGATAAGGTTTATATAGAAGAAGTGCTTCCGGCAAAAATGAGATATAATCTGGAAAGCCTGAAAAAATTCGGACTGAAATCGGATATGAGTGTACTATGGAACACCTTTGTATCGGTGATTCATTAAGGAAAAGCAAATATCGGATTTTTGCAGCCGAAGTTGTTTAGAATGAGGAAAGTTATGTTTATTACGATATGTGTGATTGCGTATAATGAAGAACAGACACTGCCTGCGATTTTAAAGGATATTGCGGCGCAGGATTATGCACACGGCAGCATGGAAGTGGTGCTGGTCGATTCTGCATCGACAGACCACACGAAGAAAATCATGCAGGAATTCGCAGCACAGAATACAACACAGCCCGATATGGGATTTGTAAGCGTAAGCGTGCTTGACAATCCAAAGCGGACACTGCCGTGCGGCTGGAATGTTGCCCTGAAAGCCTACCGCGGAGAAGCCATTTTAAAGGTTGATGCGCATGCATCCATTCCGAAAGACTTTGTTACGAAAAATGTGGCGGTGTTAGAGAGCGGGGAAGATGTGTGCGGCGGACAAAGACCGAACATTATCGAACAGCCGACACCGTTTCGCAATACATTGCTTCTGGCAGAAAGCTCCATGTTTGGTTCGAGTATTGCACCGTACCGCAACAATCCCGGCAAAAGCTATGTGAAATCCATGTTTCACGCAGCGTACCGCAGGAAGGTATTTGAATCCATCGGCGGATTTGATGAGCGGCTTGCAAGAACCGAAGACAATGAAATCCACTATCGTATGAGAAAGGCGGGCTTTAAGCTGTGCTTTGACCCGGAGATTATTTCCTATCAGCATATCCGTCCGGATTTAGGAAAAATGTTAAAGCAGAAATATGCCAACGGCTACTGGATCGGACTGACAACCGGTGTGTGCGCACCGTGCCTTTCCCTGTATCATTTTGTGCCGTTTGCCTTTGTGATGGCAATTATCCTGTCGGTACTTTTTTGTACAGGCTTTGCCATTGCAGGCAGCATAACGGCACTTAGCGGGGCGGCGCTGGTGATTTTCAAAGTTATAGCGGGGCTTACGGGGCTGATGTGGGTGCTGTACGGACTGCTGGCGGTCATTATGGCGCTGGCGGCGGTGATTGGTGCACCGGAAATACGAAATAAAACCTGTCTGGCACTTCCGTTTCTATTTTTAATGCTGCATGTCAGTTATGGAACCGGAACGGTCATAGGATTGATAAAAATGCCTTTTTGGGTGAAAGGAATAAAAAATGGAAGAAACTAGAAAAGACAGGATACAGCTTCTCGTCAGAAGAATATGCCTGATTATTACGGATATCCTGTTAGTAAACGGATGTGTATTTTTATCGCTGCTGATGCGTTTTGAAATCAGCATTTCGGCAATCCCGGAGGAATATCTGCTCAAGTATCAGAAAAACATGATTCCTTTTACGATTGTTGCCATTATTATATTCTGGTGTTTCAGAATGTATCACAGTTTATGGCAGTATGCCAGCATTGCGGAACTTTATAAAATTGTGGAGGCCTGTATTGTAACGGAATTTGCCCATATCTGTGTAACGGCATACATGGGCTGGATGCTTCCAAGAAGCTGTTATTTTACATCCGGGGTATTTTTAATCGTTGCAATGAGTGCCAGCCGTTTTATGTACCGCATGATACGTACCGTCTTGCAGAATTACCGCCACACCGCAGAGCAGGTGCGGATTATGATTATCGGTGCGGGTGAGGCAACCAACGTATTAATGCGTGAAATCCAGAATTCGCGTTATATGGACAACTCCAAGGTGGTCTGTATTATTGATGACGATACACAGAAGGTCGGAAAATATATCCGCGGCGTCAAGGTTGTCGGCACAAGAAATAAAATTAAAGAAGTTGCAAAGGTCTATGACATTGATGAAATTATTTTTGCGATTCCGTCTGCATCCATGGAGGACAAGCGCAACATTTTAAATATCTGCAAAGAAACCGACTGTAATTTAAAGATTCTGCCGGGCGTTTACCAGATGGTAGATGGCGAAATTAACGTCAATTCTATCCGGAGCGTTGATGTTTTGGATCTGCTCGGCCGTGACCCGATTGAAGTCGATCTGGATTCCATTATGGGGTATGTTAAAGATAAGACAATACTTGTCACCGGCGGCGGCGGGTCTATCGGTTCGGAGCTTTGCAGACAGCTTGTAAGCCACAAGCCGAAGTGCCTGATTATATTTGATATTTATGAAAATAATGCATATGAAATCCAGCAGGAATTAAAGATGACCTACCCGGATGCCAATGTGGTAACACTGATTGGTTCTATCCGGAATATTTCCCGTCTGGAAAGCGTTTTTGCACAGTACCGTCCGGAAATTGTATATCATGCGGCGGCACATAAGCATGTACCGCTGATGGAAGACAGTCCGAATGAAGCCGTTAAGAATAACGTTGTCGGCACATGGAATGTTGCGAAAATGGCGGACAAGTACGGTGTCGGCAAGTTTGTAATGATTTCTACGGATAAGGCGGTCAACCCGACCAATGTCATGGGGGCAACCAAGAGAATCTGTGAAATGATTATCCAGTCGTACAACGAGCGTTCACAGACGGATTTTGTAGCCGTGCGTTTCGGCAATGTACTCGGAAGCAACGGTTCGGTCATTCCGCTGTTTAAAAAGCAGATTGAAGCGGGCGGTCCGGTAACGGTCACAGACCCGAACATTATCCGTTATTTTATGACAATACCGGAGGCGGTTTCGCTTGTTTTACAGGCGGGCGCTTACGCAAAGGGCGGAGAGATTTTTATTCTGGATATGGGAGAGCCGGTCAAAATCGATGATCTGGCAAAGAACCTGATCCGATTATCCGGCTATACGTTAGGCGTCAACATGGAGATTAAGTATACGGGATTACGTCCGGGTGAAAAGCTCTATGAAGAACTGCTGATGAAAGAAGAAGGTCTGCAGGATACCGCCAATAAGCTGATTCATATCGGCAAGCCGATTGAATTTGACAAAGAACATTTCTTTGAGCATCTGGAAGAATTAAAAGAAGAAGCTTATGCAGAAACGGGAGATATCCGCACACTGATACAAAAAGTGGCGCCGACATATCACCCAAAAGAAAACTAGAAACAAGGAATTAAAAATTTATGGGACAGTATTATGCAATCAACGGCAGCTTTCTGCTGGAACCCGCACTGGGCGTACAGCGGTATGCGGCGGAGATTCTAAAGCAGATGAATAAAATGGCTCCGGCATATAAGGAGTGCCTGCGGCTGGTGCTGGTGCTGCCTGAAACACCGCGCATTGAGGAAATCCGCCGGGAATTTTCAAATATTGAAGTACGCTGTGCGGGAAAAAGCAGGCGTGTAAAAGTGTGGGAGCAGGTCTGTTTTGCACGTTTTTTAAAAAAAGAGAAGGCAAAGGGAATCTGCCTGTGCAATACCGTGCCGCTGTTTTCAAAGGGCGGGCTGGTCTGTGTCCACGATATTGTCTTTAAGACACACCCGGAATATTTTAAAGAGCCGGGTGCATGGCATGAAATTTTATACCGTAAATGGATGTATACACACGCATTTCATAAGGCAGATATCATTGTGACGGTCAGTGAGACGTCCAAAAAAGAAATTTTAGAGCAGTACAGGGTGCATGCAGGACAGATTTATGTGGCAGGGAACGGCTGGCAGCATATGGACCGTAAAGATACAGATGAAACCATTTTCCAGAAGTATCCTAAGCTTACGAAAGGGGCGTATTACTATTATCTGGCATCGCTTGCACCGAATAAAAATCTGTCATGGATTTTAAAAAATGCCGCAGGAAATCCGGATAAAATCTATGTGCTTTCGGGAAAACCGCTGGGCGATGATTCCGGGGTGGAAAAACTGGATAATGTCATCTGCACGGGCTATGTGTCCGACGGCGAAGCGCGGGCGCTGATGCAATACTGCCGGGCGTTTTTATTTCCTTCTACGTATGAAGGCTTTGGCATACCACCGATGGAAGCGTTGTGCATGGGAGCGCCGGTGGTGCTTGGCGATATTCCGGTGCTGCATGAGATTTACGGAAATGCGGCATATTACGTGGACTGTGACAATGCGGACATCAGCATTGAACAACTGTTAAAACAAGGCGGCAGGGAAGCACCGGAAACGGTATTATCCCGGTATTCGTGGGAAAAATCCGCACGGATTATGATGGAAGCTTTGACAAAATAGTGTAAAACGAGTATAGTGATACTGTTTGATAAAAAGTTACAGCTGAAGAATAAATACACCGAAAACGGTTATCATAAAAACAACGATAAAAAAGCCGCACAGACGGCAGAATGGATAGAATATGAAGATTGCAGTAGATGCCCGTACATTAGGCAGCAGACCTAGTGGTGTGGGGATGTATCTGAATGATTTCTTAAAGGTTCTGATGAAATACCGGGAATTTGAGTTTGTACTGCTTTCCGATGTGGCAGAAAGCGAGTACATCCGATATTTTATGGAAAAGGGAATCCCCGTAATTACACAGGGGAAAGCCGTATACCGCAGTGCGGGCGTGTATTCCTACTTTTCATTTATTCAGAAACAGTTAAATGAAATTCAGCCGGATTTATTCTGGGAGGTCAATACCATTATCCCAATCCGCTTAAAAGGAAATTTTAAAACCATGATTACAATTCATGATATGTTTCCGATTGAATATGTCGAATATTTTGGCATTGTTTACAGCCTGTATTTTAAACATAATCTTGCAAAGACATTAAGAAATACGGATATGATTCTGTACAATTCAATACAGACGAAAAAGACAACAGAAAAGCTTTTTCCGGCGGCACGAAAAATTGCAAACTGCAATGCCTACATCATTGCCAATCCGTTAAAGGACACATGGGAAACAACGGATAAAGGTTACTTTTTATATGTAGGCAATATGGAAAAGCGAAAAGGCGTGGATCTCTTATTAAAGGGCTACCGCAGATACCGGGAGCTTGGCGGCACAAAGGAGCTGATTCTTGCAGGGAAAATGCAGGAAGACGATATTGACAGTCTGTTAAAGCAAACCATGGCACAGACAAAGGGCATTACGTATCTGGATTATGTGACCCATGATAAAAAACATCAGCTGTTTGCAGACTGCTCCTGCTTTGTATTTCCGTCTAAGGCGGAGGGCTTTGGCATGCCGTTAATTGAAGTCATGAAGTTTGGAAAGCCGATGATTGTGGGCAATCTCGATATTTATGATGAAATTATCGGACAGCATGGAGACCGTTTTGATTTAAACGGCACCGAACAGCACCAGATTGACAATCTGGCAGAAAAAATGCTGCATTTTAACAGTAATGTCGATGAAGAAGCCTATAAAGAGATTATTGCAAAATATGCACCGGAGAAGCTTGGCAGAATCGTCCGGGATTTTATTTTAACGATACAGAAAGGTTGAACCGTTTATGAGTCTTTCAAAAGCAGCATTAAACATGGCGGAAGCCCTGCGTCCGGTGCTGGTAAAGCTGATACCGCAGAAAATGCTGAGTGCAGTTAAAGCAAAAGTCATCGAAAAAGGTGCAAAAGACCTTGAAAAAACAGAGATTACACCATTTGAGCCGCAGGCACACAAAAAGGGCATCAACCTGATTGGCAGCATCAAAAGCGATACGGGATTGGGACAGAGTATGCGCCTGGTCGCTGAAATTTTAGAAAACAGCACATGGGATTATACAGTGTATGATTATTTTGTGCCGCCGGGGGGCAGCAGAACCAACGAAGCTTTTGACGGTAAAATTACGCAGACCGGTCCGTATAATATCAATCTGATTCACGTTAATCCGAGTGAACTGCCGCTTGCCTTTATGGACGTGGGTAAGAATCAATGGGATACGCGCTACAATATCGGATACTGGCTGTGGGAATTAGAGGAGTTTCCAAAGGAGTGGCTTCCGGCATTTCATCTGCTCGATGAAGTGTGGACACCGTCCGAGTTTATTTCGCAAAACTTAAGAAAATATACAGATAAGCCGGTCTATACCCTGCCCTACAGTGTTACGGCACCGGCAGATGCGGCATATGACAGGGATTATTTTCATCTGCCAAAAGACCGCTTTTTATTTCTGATGATGTATGACAGCGGGAGCGGCATGGTGCGTAAAAATCCGCTGGGTGCGATTGAAGCATTTAAACAGGCATTTGACCGGGGAAATAAACAGGTCGGGCTGGTCATTAAAATGAACCGCTCGGAACAAAGTGAAAAAGATATTGAGAATATCCGCACAAAACTTGACGGATATGATAATATATATTTTATATGCGAAACACTGTCTAAAACGGCAGTCAACAGCCTGACGGCATGTGTGGATGTTTTTGTATCCTTACACCGGGCAGAGGGCTTCGGACTGGTCATGGCAGAGGCGATGCTGCTTGGCACGCCGGTCATTGCAACAAACTGGTCTGCCAATACGGAATTTATGAACCGGGAATCTGCCTGTATGGTGGATTACAAAAAAACGGCAATAGAACAGGATATCCCGCCGTTTAAAAAGGGGTATCACTGGGCGGAAGCCGATGTGGCACAGGCGGCGGCTTATATGAAGCGGCTTTGTGAAGATTCTGCATTTTATGAGCAGAAAAAAGCGGCGGCAGGGGCATATATCCGGGAAAAGACCAAAATGCAGCATTCTGTCAGTCTGTTAGAGGACAGACTGGGAAAAATATTGGAGGAAAGAAAGTGAAGCAGTTAAGAGAATTATATGAATACAGGGAAATGATTTTCAGTCTTGTCAAAAAAGATTTACGCGGCAGATATAAAGGCTCTGTATTGGGATTTTTGTGGACATTTATCAATCCGTTATTACAGCTTGTCGTGTTTACCCTTGTGTTTTCGGTTATCATGAAAGCAGGCTATGAACAGTATTATATGTTCTTATTTGTGGCACTTGTTCCATGGATGTTTTTTGCTTCCAGCGTACAGGACGGTTCAACGAGCATTTTAAGGGAAAAGGATATGGTCAAAAAAATCTATTTCCCGCGTGAGGTACTGCCGATTGCAACGGTAACGAGCGGCTTTGTCAATATGCTTTTAACCTTTATTGTTATTTTTGCGGCACTGCTTGTCAGCGGAAGAAAAGTGCAGTTTCTGGGACTTGCCTGCCTTCCGGTCGTTATGATTGTAGAATACATACTGTGTCTTGGCATTGCATTAATTGTTGCATCCCTGACCGTGTATCTGCGTGATTTACAGTATATTCTCGGTATTTTAGTGATGGCGTTACAGTATATGACACCGGTGATGTACGGAAGCGATATGGTTCCGGACTGGGCAATGCCGATTTTCAGACTCAATCCGATGACACCGGTGATAGAAATTTATCGTGATATTTTATACTACGGCAATGTGCCGCAGATGTCATCTTTACTGCTTGCACTATTTATCGGTATTGTATTTATTATTGTAGGCGAATTGTTATTTAAGAAGCTGCAAAAGGGCTTTGCAGAGAATTTCTAATAGAGAAAGGCTGTTTTTGGATATGAAAAATGAGGAAAATGCAATCGAGGTAAGGGACGTTACCAAGACCTTTAAAGTGTATTATGATAAAGGAACGGAATTAAAGGAAAAACTGTTGTTCTGGAAGCGCAACCGCTACGAAAACCGTGTGGTTTTAGACCATATCAGTTTTGAGGTCAAAAAAGGCGAAGCCATCGGACTTGTCGGTAAAAACGGTTGTGGAAAGAGTACAACCTTAAAAATGCTTACAAGGATTATCTATCCGAACTCCGGTGAAATCGAAATGTGCGGACGGGTATCAAGCTTAATCGAACTGGGTGCCGGTTTCCATCCGGATATGAGCGGCAGGGAAAACATTTACACCAATGCGGCAATTTTCGGACTGACAAAGAAAGAAATTGATGAGCGTCTAGAGGAAATCATCGCATTTTCTGAGCTGGAGGAATTTATCGATAATCCGGTAAGGACCTATTCCTCCGGGATGTATACACGACTGGCATTTTCTGTTGCGATTAATGTTGATGCGGATATTCTGCTGATTGATGAAATCCTTGCCGTAGGGGATGCCAATTTCCAGGCAAAGTGTTTTAATAAATTAAGAGAAATTAAGGCAAGCGGCACAACGATTGTGATTGTATCCCATTCTCTCGGACAGATTGAGCAGATTTGTGACCGTTCAATCTGGATATGCGAAGGTAAAATTGCAATGGAAGGAAAACCAAAGGAAGTCCATCTGGAATATCTGGATTATATGAATACCCAGAGAATCGACCAGCAGGAAAAAGAACGGTTACGCCTTCAGAAGCTGGAATTACAGAATATGCAGGCAGAAGAAGAAAAAAAGCGCAAGGCAAAAATGAAGCGTTACGGTTCGGAAGATGCCAAGTTTACACAGATTAAGATGTTAGATGCCGACGGAAAAGAGCAGACGACGTTTCGTACCGGTGAAAAAATGGTGCTGGATTTAAGCTATCACGTAGAAAAGAAAGTAACGGATGCCGTATTCGGCTACGGGATTTTCAGAAGTGACGGACTCTGGGTTTACGGAACCAATACCCGTATTGACCGCGTAGACAATTTTGATATTGATAAGGATGGCAGGTTTGTCATTACCATGCCGGAACTCAATCTCATTCCGGGACAGTACTGGCTGGATATTACGATTGAATACGGAGAAGGCAATCCGGTGGATTACTATAAAGAAGCCCTCAAATTTGAAGTGGTATCGAATATGACGGACGTGGGTGTCGCAAGAATCGCGCATTCATGGGAACTTGAGATTTAAGGATAGAGGAGAGAACAATGGAACAGGAACAGATTAATATTGAGGATATTATGCAGGAAATCCGTGCGGAAATCCGTGCAAAGGGATATGAAGACAATGAAATTCCGTTTAGCGATATTGCCTGTCTGGTAGGCGGTACGGAAGTGCCGTTTGACCTGAAGGATTACTTAGACGATATTTCTATGATGGATGAGAGCAGAACCGTGCTTGCATACCGTGACATTTCATCGACACGTAAAGGGGTAGGCAAACTCATTACCTTTGTCAAAAAGGTGATCCGTAAGATGGTATGCTTCTATGTAGAACCGCTTGTAGACGACCAGAACCGCTTTAATGAACTGACAACAAGGGTTGTGGCACAGACGGTCCGCAGATACAATGATGATGATGCGCGTATTGAGGAACTTGAGAAGAAGATTTACAAGTGCGAGCGCCGTATCCGTGAACTCGAAGAAGAATTAAAAAAGAATCAGGCGTAAATGCTTAAGAATGAGGATTAGGAGGATTTACCGTGAAAATCTATCAGCTCCTTCCGACGCTTGCATTTGGGGACGCAGTCAGCAATGATGCCCTTGCGTTGGAAAAAGTGATTCAGAAAATGGGATATAAAACCGAAATCTTTGCAGAAAGCATTGATGCGCGCCTGCCAAAGGGCAGTGCAAAGTTTGTGGAAAAGCTGCCGAGGCTGAATGAAAAGGATATTATTTTATATCACTTATCTACCGGAACAAAGTTAAATTACCGGCTGGCACAGATGCACTGCAGAAAAGTTATGGTGTATCACAATATTACGCCGCCGCAGTTTTTTGAAGAATACAGTGTCAAGGCGGCGCAGCTGTGCCAGAACGGATTAGAAGGTGCCTCTTATCTTGCCGATAAGGTGGATTACTGCCTTGCCGTGTCAGAATACAACAAACAGGATTTAATCCGTATGGGATACACCTGTCCGATTGATGTCCTGCCGATACTGATACCGTTTGATGATTATGCAAAGACACCGTCACAGCAGGTTATTGACCGCTACAGTGACGGTTATACCAATCTTATTTTTACGGGAAGAATTGCACCGAATAAACGTCAGGAGGATGTCATCCGTGCATTTTACGACTATAAAAAGTTTTATAACCCGAAATCCCGCCTGATACTGGTGGGCGGACATAACGGCATGGAGCGGTATTACCACCGCTTAAAAAGTTATATTAATGCACTGGAACTGGAAGATGTGGTATTTCCGGGACATATTAAATTTGATGAAATTCTCGCATATTATAAAATTGCAGACGTCTTTTTATGCCAGAGCGAGCATGAGGGCTTCTGCGTGCCGCTTGTAGAAGCGATGTATTTTGATGTGCCGGTTGTGGCATACGATTCCTCGGCGATTGCAGGTACGCTCGGCGGGGGCGGATTTTTATTAAAGGATAAAAATCCGGTAGAAACGGCAGGTGTGATTAACCGTGTTGTGACCGATGAAGCACTGCGGACACAGATCATCAAAAATCAGCAGGCAAGACTTGCCGATTTTGACCACAAGGTAATTGAGGCGCAGTTTAAGACGTATCTGGATACGTTTATAAACGGCGGACGGAAAGGATAAGTCATGAAAAGAAAACTGGCATTTGTTGTCCAGCGCTACGGTCTGGAAGTAAACGGCGGCGCGGAGCTGCTTTCCAGACAGCTTGTTGAACATTTACAGCAGCAGTACGATATTGAAGTGCTGACAACCAAAGCAATTGAATATACAACATGGAAAAATGAATATACCAACGATGTGGATGTGATTAACGGTGTGACCGTCAGACGTTTCGGTGTGGACAAGCCGCGTGATTTAAACCGGTTCGGTAAATTTTCAGGAAAAGTCATCGGCAATCCGGAGCATACCATGGAGCAGGAAGAACAGTGGTTTGAAATGCAGGGACCGCATGTACCGGAATTGATTGATTACATCAAAGACCATGCAGATGATTATGAAGCATTCATTTTTATGACCTATCTGTATTATACAACCGTTAAGGGACTGCCGCTTGTTAAAGATAAGGCAATCTTAATTTCAACGGCGCATGATGAGCCACCGATTTACTTAAAGACATTTGATACACTGTTTCAGATGCCGAAGGCACTTTTCTATCTGACCGTGGAGGAAAAGAAGTTTGTGGAACGCAAATTCCGCAATGAGCGCATTATCAACAATGACGGCTACGGCGGAAGCGGCGTGGAAGTGCCGGATACGATTGATTCACAGTTCTGTAAAAATAAATACGGTATTGACAATTACATGGTTTATGCCGGAAGAATTGATGAAGCGAAGGGCTGTAAGGAATTATTTGACTATTTCCTGCGCTATAAAAAGGAAAATCAGAACGATTTAAAGCTTGTCATGATGGGAAAACCGGTTATTCCGATTCCAAAAAGTGACGATATTGTAAGCCTTGGATTTGTGAGCGACCAGGAAAAGTTCGATGTCATGTCCGGGGCGAAGTTTCTGATTATGCCGTCACCGTTTGAAAGTCTTTCCATTGTGGTACTGGAGGCGATGACACTTTCCGTTCCGGTTGTGGTAAACGGCAGATGTGACGTCTTAAAGGGTCACTGTGTCCGCAGTAACGGCGGACTGTATTATAAGTCTTACTATGAATTTGAAGGGTGTGTAAACTACATGCTGACGCACCCGGATACGGCGGCAGGCATGGGTGCAAACGGAAGGAAATATGTCGATGCCAACTATACATGGGAAAAGATAACGGACAGATTTATTGATATTGTAGAAAGGGTTTGCAATTAGTGTAAAAAATCACACTGATGTTGCTCAGAAACAGAGGTAGTATGAAAAGAATTGCATTTGTGGCGCCTTGGTACGGGGATAATATTCCGGGCGGTGCTGAGGCGGCATTGCGGGGCATAACAGATCATTTATTTGCAGCGGGCATGGATATTGAAATCCTGACAACGACTGTGGAAAAATTTACGGCAGACTGGAATAAGGATTTTTATAAGCCGGGCAGTTATACGAGCAAGAACGGAATCCCAATCCGCCGTTTTAAAATTAGAAAGCGCAATACGGCGGCATTTGATGCGGTCAATGCAAAGCTGATACAAAAAAGCGGACTGACATTGGAAGAAGAAAATACGTTTCACAAAGAAATGATTAACAGCCCGGATTTGTATGACTATATCCGTGAGAACAGAGCGCAGTACAGCTGCTTTGTTTTTATTCCTTACATGTTTGGTACAACGTACTGGGGTGTGCAGGCCTGTCCCGGACAGGCGGTGCTGATTCCGTGTTTTCACGATGAAAGCTATGCACATATGAAGACTTTCCGTACCGTTTATTCGGAAGTGGCGGGGATGCTTTTTAACGCACAGCCGGAGCAGGATTTAACGGAGCATCTGTGTGATACGAGCCGCATGAAGACGGAAGTCATGGGACTGGGCATGGATACGAAGCTGACTTATGATGCGGATCGTTTCCGTAAAAAATACAATATTAACGACCCGTTTATTTTGTATGCGGGACGTAAAGATAAGGGTAAAAATATCGACACACTGGTACAGTATTTTAAGCGCTACAAACAGAATGAGCAGGATAACTTAAAGCTGGTGTTAATCGGCGGCGGGGAGCTTGAAATCCCGACGGAAATTAAAAACGATGTCTATGACTTAGGCTTTGTGGATTTACAGGATAAATATGATGCGTACGGTGCAGCCACACTGCTTTGCCAGCCTTCTAAAAATGAAAGCTTTTCCTTTGTAATCATGGAAAGCTGGCTGTGCAGACGTCCGGTACTCGTACACGAAGGCTGTGCGGTTACGAAAAATTTTGTAAGCTGCTGCAACGGAGGACTGTATTTCGGCAATTATTATGATTTTCAGGAAACTGTAAAATATATTTTAAATCACCCGGATATCGCTGATATCATGGCAAAGAACGGACACGACTATGTGTGTGATAATTTTGCCTGGGATATCATGGTGGAAAAATATAAGCGCTTTTTTAAAGAATTAGAGGAGCAGCATGCGAAGTAAAAAGAAGTATTTGATTGACGGAAGATTTCTGAATTCAATGACAACAGGGATTGACCGGTATGCGTATCAACTGTTGGCGTGTCTGGATAAAATCTGTAAAGGATCAGATATTGCCATTTTAGTTCCGGCAAATGCAAAGGAAATTCCTGCGTATAAAAATATCCGTGTGATTGTCAAAAAACGGACACACTTTTGGACACAGCTGGTATTTGGCCCGTATGCACGGCTGCACGGCAGGATACCGGTCAATCTGTGCAATGAAGCTTCGGTGCTTGCACCGAAGGGCATTGTCTGTCTGCACGATGTCTGTTATGCGGAATCTGAAAAAATATATCCGTTTCTGACAGAATTTCCGAAAGAGGAACGGGACTGGTTTTTAAAGATTTATCAGAGAATCTGTAAAAAAGCGGACAGGCTGGTTACGGTATCGGAATTTTCAAAGCAGCGGATTCATGCACTGTTAGGCGTGCCGGACGAAAAGATTGCGGTAATTGGCAACGGCTGGCAGCATTTTAACGGCGTTACGCCGGATATGCGCATTTTTGAGCAATACCCGCAGCTTAAAAGAAAAAAATATTTTTTTACACTGACTTCCGTCAACCGTAATAAAAATCTTGACTGGGTTTTAAAGGCGGCTGAAAATAACCCACAGGCGCAGTTTGCGGCGGCGGGCAGGAAACTGGACAGCGCCGTGGATTTTTCGCAGTATCCGAATGTGACATATGTTGCAGATGTTTCGGATTGTGAGATCAAAGCGCTGATGCAGGAAGCAAAAGCTTTTATTTTCCCATCTTTTTATGAGGGTTTTGGAATCCCGCCGTTAGAGGCGATGAGCGTGGGAACACCGGTCATTGTATCCCATGCGGCAAGCCTGCCGGAAATATTCGGTACGGCGGCGCATTATATAGAGCCGGATAATCCGAGGGTTGACATAGAAAAGCTGCTGGCACAGCCGGTATCGGAAAAAGAACCGGTGCTTGCACGTTACAGCTGGGAGAAATCAGCAGAACAGCTGCTGTCATTATTAAAGGAGAATTAAAACGAAAATGAAAAAGAGTATGCCATGGATCAGGTGTGCGGGATTTTTAGTGGGACTGGCGGTCATTCTTGGGATTTGTGACTTTTGCTTTGCACCGTCTGGTTATGTAAGGTTTATCCTGCATGAAGTGAACCGAAAAGATACGCAGTATGATACGATTATACTGGGTGCATCGCATGCACGAAGTGCAATTAATCCGGAATATCTGGATGAAGAACTGGGAACCAATACACTCAATCTTGCAATTCCGGGGGAAACGGTAAAAGATGCGTACTATCTGTTAAAAGATGCGTGTGAAAGCAATGATGTGAAGACGGTAATTATGGATGTGGATTACCAGTACTGGATGGATGAACAGCCGCAGGGCTATTTTACGGAACCGTTTATCTGTCAGAATATTACGAATTTAAAGGTAAAGACGGAATATCTGCTGGATAACTGGGATACGATTGATTTAAGAAATGTTCTGGTAAGACGGTTGAGCTGGGACTGCACATGGTCTTCCGTAAAGCAGAACGTCAGTACGAAAATGACAGAAGCTTACCGTGAATATTCTATTGAAGCAGCAGGGGTTGACGGCAAAGTTGAAGGCGCAGACGGTCCGTATATCGGCAAGGGCTTCTTTTACCGTGACACTTTTGGCGGTAAACCGGGTGGTGCCGATTATATTGATTTGTGGGTCGGCCGTGATAACGCCGGTGTCGACGTGAATGTATCTGAGCAGTTTGGCTGGATTAACGATTACTGTAAGGAAAACGGAATTGAACTCATCTGCGTAACGTCACCGATTGCGCCGGCAGCGATGCAGAAACTCGGCATGGGCAAAGTACATGATACGCTGCAAAAAGCTTTTGATGAATTGGGACTGAAGTATTATGACTTTAACAAGGCACTGATGAGTTTTGTCCCGAGAGATGATATTCACTACGGTGATCTTGAAGGCCATATGGGTGGTGCGCTTGGCAATACATATTCAGAGGCACTTGCTAAATTGTTAAAAGATGCACAAGACGGTGAAATTCAGGAATCGGATTATTTTTATGCATCCTTTGATGAAATGTATCAGACGATGAAAAGCGATTACACAAAAGCTACGGGACTTGAATGGGAGGGATATTAAAAATGTCATTTACAACACTTCATTTTTTTCTGTTTCTTGCAATGGGTGTGCTGATTTACTATCTGCTTCCAAAGAAGCTGCAGTGGGTATGGCTGCTCGTATTAAGTTATTTATATTACTTTACATTCAGTATTAAGACATCGGTCTTTTTGATATTTACAACGGTCGTCACGTATACGGGCGGCATCCTGTTGACCCGCATGAATGAAAGCAGTAAGGCCTATTTGGCAGCCAATAAGGAAACATTGGACCGTGCGGCAAAAAAAGCCTATAAAGAAAAGGTCAAGAAAAACAAACGCCGTGTCGTAGTGGCAATACTTCTGCTGTGCTTCGGACTGCTTGGCGTTGTAAAATATTTAAATTTCGTGATTGAAAATATTGATGCACTGGTGCTGGCGGTCGGACACGGACAGTATTTTGAACCGGTCAGTATCATTCTGCCACTGGGAATTTCATTTTATACATTCCAGTCCATCAGTTATATTATTGACGTTTATCAGGGGAAATACAGTGCAGAAAAGAATCTTTTTAAATATGCACTGTTTGTATCCTTTTTTCCGCAGCTGTTACAGGGTCCAATCGGCCGTTTTGACCGGCTGGCGCACCAGCTTTATGAAGGACGTTCTTTTTCGTTAAAGGCAGCCGAGTTTGGCTTGCAGCGGATTCTTTGGGGCTGTTTTAAGAAAATGGTGCTGGCAGATCGTGTGGCAGGCTTTGTTACAACGGTATTCGGCAATTATACGGAATATGGCGGCTGGTATAACTTAGTGGCAGTCTTACTGTACTGTGTACAACTGTATGCGGACTTTTCCGGCGGAATTGATATTGTTATCGGTACGGCAGAGATTTTCGGTATCCGCATGGATGAAAACTTCCGTCAGCCGTTCTTTTCAAAATCGATTGGAGAGTTCTGGAGACGGTGGCACATTACACTGGGGACATGGATGAAGGATTACATTTTCTATCCATTTTCTCTTTCAAAGCAGATGAACCGCTTCGGTAAGTGGAGTAAAAAGCATCTGGGCAATACCGTGGGAAAGGCAATGCCAATCTGTCTTGCCGACCTTTTGATTTTCTTCGTTGTCGGTATATGGCATGGCGCAGCATGGAAATATATCGCATACGGTATGTATAATGGTATTATTATTGCTGTAAGCAGTCTGTTAGAGCCACTGTATGCAAAGGGCTTTGAAAAGACAAAGATTCACAAAGAATCGAAGGCATGGACGGTGGTTCAGATTATAAGAACCTTTATCCTTGTCAATATCGGCTGGTATTTTGATATGGCGGTGTCATTTAGTGCGGCACTGGTCATGATGAAAGAAACCTTTACAAAAATGAGCATGAGCCAGTTTACCGGTACGGCATTTTTAGAACTTGGCATGGGCAGGAGAGATTTCCTGATTGTGCTGGCAGGCTGTATTATCATCTTTATTGTCAGTCTGCTTAAAGAACGCGGTGTGGCAGTCCGGGAGGCAATTGCGGCAAAGCCGCTCATTGTCCGCTGGGCAGTCTGGTATGCGTTTATTGTCATTATTTTTATTTTTGCCTATACAGGTGATGGTTCAGCATTTATTTACGCGAACTTCTGATATAACAATCCATAAGCGGAGGAGAGGCAGCCATGATACACATGAATTTGTATCATGGCTGCTGCTTTTTATGTGTAACTTCGTAAACAAATGTACATAATGATATACGGACAAAGTGCAGGAATGGTTTGTATATAAATAAGAAATACACGCTTGTTGACAGGAAAAACAGAAAACGGTATAATTGACATCAAATTGAGAATGCCGCAGGAGCGGCAGAAATGGAGATCAGTGTGACAAAACCTTAAATCAAAGCTTTGTCACACAGCACTTTGTGCCGCAGGCGTCACAAAGTCGCTTTTTATCGCAGAGCCAAATAAGATTTGGCTCGCGATTCCTCCGGCATTAAAATGCCTGCGGAATGGAGATTAGTATGAAGAAAACAGCACTCATTATGGCAGGTGGCAAGGGTGAACGTTTCTGGCCGAGAAGCCGTGTAACACTTCCAAAGCAGTTTTTATCCCTGACGGACGACGGAAAGACCATGATTCAGCTGACAGTTGAGCGTATCCGCCCACTCGTAGAGCTTGAAGATGTTTATATAGCAACGAATAAGAATTATAAGGAACTCGTAAAGCAGCAGCTTCCGGGTCTGCCGGAGGAAAACATCCTCTGTGAACCGGTTGGAAGAAATACAGCACCGTGTATCGGACTTGGTGCCGTTCATGTGGCAAAAAAATATGACGATGCCGTGATGATTGTATTACCGTCCGACCATCTGATTAAGCACAATGATATTTTTGCGGAAACTTTTACAAATGCGTGTGCGCTTGCAGAGGAAGGTGAAAATCTTGTAACCGTTGGTATCACACCGAACTATCCGGAAACAGGCTACGGTTATATCAAGTATGACAGCACTGCAAAGAATGGGGAGAGCTATCCGGTACAGCGATTTGTGGAAAAACCGGATTTAGAAACTGCTAAATCTTATCTGGCAGACGGAAGTTATCTTTGGAATTCAGGCATGTTTGTCTGGAGAGTGTCTACGATTTTAGACTGCTTCAAAAAGTATATGCCATCCACCCATGACGGTCTGTTAAAGATTAAAGAAGCCGTGGGAACACCGCAGGAAGATACTGTACTGGAAAAGGAATTCCCGAACCTGGAATCCCAGTCCGTCGATTACGGTATTATGGAAAAGGCAGAAAACATTTACACGCTGGCAGGAAACTTCGGCTGGGATGATGTCGGTTCATGGCTGGCAGTCGGAAGAATCAAGCAGAATGACGAGAACGGCAATGTCGTCAATGGCAATGTTGTTACAGTCAATACGAAAAACTGTGTCATTGAAGGAGCTGACAAGCTCATTGCAACCGTAGGACTCCGGGATATTGTGGTGGTGGATACAAAGGATGCCACGCTGATTACAACGAAGGAAAATGCCGGAGAAATCAAGCAGGTACTCGCAAAATTAAGAGAGTCCGGCAGAAATGAATATTTATAAAAATAAATAATTATCCAATAATAATAATTGTATAGGAGAAGAATGATGAAAAGCGCATTAATTACAGGAATCACAGGACAGGACGGGTCTTACCTTGCAGAACTTTTACTGGAAAAAGGTTATAAAGTATATGGTCTGATGAGAAGAAAGAGCGTAGTAGACTATGGTAATGTAGACCATATCAAGGATAAGATTCACTTTATCTATGCAGATATGCAGGATATTGTATCTTTAATCACAGCCATGAAGATTTCGCAGGCAGATGAAGTCTACAATCTGGCTGCACAGTCTTTCGTTGCAACTTCATGGGATACACCATGTACGACAGCAGACATTGATGCCATCGGTGTTACCAATATGCTTGAAGCAATCCGCATTGTAAAACCGGAAGCAAGATTTTATCAGGCTTCAACATCAGAAATGTTCGGTAAGGTACAGGCAATTCCACAGGACGAAACAACACCGTTTTATCCGAGAAGCCCATACGGCGTTGCAAAGCTTTACGGACACTGGATTACAAAGAATTACAGAGAAAGCTACGATATGTATGCCTGCTCAGGTATTCTTTTCAACCATGAAAGTGAAAGACGTGGTCTGGAATTCGTAACAAGAAAGATTACACATGCGGTTGCACGCATTAAGCTGGGCGTACAGGATCACGTAGAACTGGGAAATCTGGATGCAAAACGTGACTGGGGTCACTCAAAGGATTACGTGCGCGCAATGTGGCTGTTATTACAGCAGGATCATGCAGAAGATTACGTAATTGCAACCAATGAAACAAGAACGGTCCGTGAATTTGCAGAAGCTGCATTTAAGGCAGCCGGCATTGAGGTGGAATTTGAAGGCGAAGGCGTGAATGAAATCGCAAAGGATAAGGCAACAGGAAAGGTTGTATTAAAGGTAAATCCGGATTTCTTCAGACCGGCAGAAGTAGAACTTTTAATTGGTAATCCTGCAAAGGCAGAAAAAGAACTTGGCTGGGAAAGAGAAATCAGTTTTAACGAACTGGTAGAACGCATGGTAAAGAATGACCTTGCAATCGTAGAAAAAGAAATCAAGTCAGCCAACTAAAATACATGCCAAATGGGAGAAAACTATGAAAGCATTGATTATCGGGGGCGGCGGATTCGTAGGCCCGTATCTGGTAAATCATCTTCATGATGATTTAGGATATGAGGTCGCCGTAACAAAGACCGCAAAAGAACAGCTTGCCCTTTCAAATGCAGTCGTCTATGATTGTGATATTCTGAATAAAAGTGAGATTACCGATGTGTTGGAAACAGTGCGCCCGGATTATATTTTTCATCTGGCTGCACAGTCTTCGGTATCGGTATCGTGGAAAAATCCGGCGCTGACCATTGATGTCAATATCAAGGGTGCAGTCAATATGCTGGATGCTGTCCGCGAACTGGATTATAAGCCGCGTGTACTGTTGATTGGTTCAGGAGAAGAATACGGACATATCCGGCAGGAAGAATGTCCGATTATTGAAGATACGGTGCTTCGTCCGGGAAATATCTATGCGGCAACAAAGTCCTGCCAGAATATGCTTGGCAGCATTTATGCGGCGGCATACCATATGGATGTCATGATGGTCCGTGCATTTAATCATATCGGTCCGAACCAGACACCGCTTTTTGTAGTTGCGGATTTCTGTAAACAGGTGGCAGAGATTGAAAAAGGAATCAAAGACCCGGTGATGTATGTCGGAAATCTTTCGGCAAAGCGTGATTTTACCGATGTGCGTGATGTTGTAAGAGCATACGCCCTACTGGTGCAGAAGGGAAAAGCCGGTGAAACCTATAATATCGGAACAGGACATGCACTGGCAATTCAGGAAATTTTAGACCGGATTATTTCACTCTCGGATAAGAAAATTGAAGTCCGGGTAGATGCACAAAGACTGCGTCCGGTCGATGTGCCGATTATTGAACCGGATATTTCAAAGGTACATGACTGTACCGGCTGGAAACCACAGATTCCGTTGGAGCAGACCTTACGGGAAACACTGGAATACTGGAGAGTGCAGGACTTATGTCAGAAGTAAAAGTTTTTAAATTTATAAAAAAACAATTGCCAACGACATAAAGATATGATAAAATAACAAAATGTGAGCGATATGCTCACGTTTGGACGGATTCCCGAGTGGCCAAAGGGGACAGACTGTAAATCTGCTGGCGATGCCTTCGAAGGTTCGAATCCTTCTCCGTCCATTCTGTTTCATCTATATAAAAGAAACGGAGTAACAATCAGGCCGGCGTGGCGGAATTGGCAGACGCACAGGACTTAAAATCCTGCGGGACTTATACTCCCGTACCGGTTCGACCCCGGTCGCCGGCATATAAATTTTGGAAAAAGACTGTCGTTTATACGGCAGTCTTTTTTGTTTTAATAAAACGAAAAGGAACGAATCATTTTATGAAAAAAGAACAAGTATGGGAATTTGTGAAAAAATGGTATAAAGATGCGGCTGCACTCGTATTTATTACGTTGGCAGTTACTGTTTTGGTAGTGCATTTTCTGGGACTTCGAGGACAGGATTTAACATATCCGCTTGAATACAAGGGTGGTGATGAAATGTCAGCGCTTGTATCGGTAAGGCTGGTGCAGGAATCCGGATGGAATATCGGAACGGACAAACTGACAGCATTGGATGGGTATTATTATAATACCTCGGATGTCATTGCAGGTCTGCATAATGCAGATGTATTTTTTGAGAAATTATTTTTATGGATTACGGGCGGACAGGTTGCCAAAACGGTCAATCTTGTCTATTTATCCGCATTTTATATGATTGCCTATGTGGCATATTTTGTTCTCAGACAGCTCCGCATTAAAGAGTGGCTGTCAACAGGCGGGGCGCTCGTATATGCTTTCCTGCCGTTTATCTTTATCCGCGGCATCGGACACATTGTATTGTCCTGCTACTATTTTGTTCCGCTTGCGGTATTAATGTGTATCTGGCTGTATGAAGATGAACGCTTTATGCTGCCGGGCAAGGGCTTTTTTAAGTATAAACGAAACTATGCGGGCTTTATCATGGCATTTTTAATTGCCAGCGAAGGCATTGGTTACTGGCAGATATTTACCTGCTTTTTCTTAATGGTGGCAATGCTTACGGCACTGCTCCGCACGAAAGACTGGAATTATTTGAAGCGCGGCTGTATCAGTATCCTCAGTGTGATTGTATGCGTTGTGATTTCCATTATCCCGGAAATTTTTTACAGGATTGTACATGGTGGAACAGGACTGGAAGGCAGAATCCGCAGTATTGCCGATTCTGAAACGTACTGTTTAAAGATTATCCAGCTGCTGCTTCCGGTAAACGGACACGGTATCAGACCGCTTGAAAAGCTGATTTATGCGTATAATGAATATGTACCGTGTGTCAATGAAAACTGGACGGCATACATCGGCATTGTCGGTGCGGCCGGATTTTTATTCCTGCTGGTATGGCTTTTTACAAGAAGAAAGAACGAAAGCACGCTTACAAAGCGCCTGACAGTACTTGCAGACCTCAATATCTGCGGGATTCTGCTGGCAACAATGGGTGGTTTCGGTTCTATCATATTTATGACGGGCATTGAAATTATCAGAGGATATAACAGAATCTCCGTATTTATCGGATTTTTTGCCATAACCGCGGTCTGCCTGCTTTTAAATGAGTGGGAAGGAAAGATTGCGAAAACCGTATGGAAATGTGTATACATGGGCGGAGTTGCCCTTGTGATGCTGTTTGCCATCTGGGAGCAGAATCCGTCCGTATCTTTTAATTTTGAAAGTAATAAAGAAGAATGGATAAGTGATGCGGATTTCTTTGCACGGGTGGATGCAGTCATGGATGAAGATGACAGTATATTCCAGCTTCCGTATGCAGAGTATCCGGAAGGGGATATTCAGAATGATATGGGACATTTATCACATTATATCGGATATCTTCATTCTGATAAGTTAAAATGGAGTTTTGGTACAACAGACGGAAGTGACACGGATATCTGGTATGAACAAACGGCTTCCCTGCCGGTTGATAAGATGATTCAGGAAATTTTATCAAAGGGTTTTGACGGTCTGTATATTAACCGCGATGCCTATGAAGAACCGGAGTGGACGGCGCTGGAAAAGAGCGTGCAGGAATATACCGGTGTGACACCGGTTGTAAGTAATGATGAAAGACTGGTTTTCTATAAATTAAGATAAATTTAAGAGAATATTGGAGGGTTTGACGTGAATAGTACAGCAGTGGTACTGATGATAATAACAGTGCTTACGTATGGAATTGTATGTATCGGAAAAAGGATGGAGCTGATGGATGCAGTCACCGTTTCTTTTGCAGTGCTGCTTGCAGGCTTTGGCATGTCAGGAGGAATTCTTGCCCTTTTCGGCGGATTTTCGCTCAATAAGACACTGGCGGTTTTATGGCTGTTGTCTGTTGTGGCGGCGGTAATCTGTCGGATTGCGGGAGGAAAACCAAATGTCTGTTTAAAGCAAACGGAAAGTATCGTCAGACCCTTTTTGCGTACACTCATTTTATTATGTCTGGCAGGTCTGGTGTATGTGGTTACAACGCATTTCCAACCGGAAGATGACGTCATGATTAATGCAGGCAAAGGGTTTGCACAGTATCTGTGGCTGGTATCCGGCATTGTGCTTGTGCTTGTGTGTGTGGCGGATATCCTGATACACTGCATGGGGTATATAAAAGCAGAAAAAACGGCACAGAAGATTTTGCCGGAACTTTTTGTGGCAGGAATTGTTATAACGGCAGCAGGCATCGTTATTGAGGCAGGCGTGCACAGCGGAATAGCAGGCATTTTGACGGCGGTGCTGCTGCTTGTGGCAGCCGGGGCAGCAGGCGTGGGACTTTCGATGCTTTATCAGCAGAGAGATTTTGCAGAACTTGTCCTGCTTGGTGTATCGGAAACAGTACTTGCATATCTGCTTTCAGCGGGCATTTTAATCGGATTGAATATTTTTTCACTGGAAAGAGCGGCAGCGTTGACACTGGGATTTACAGTGGCAGCGGCGGGAGCGGCTTATGCATATAAAAAGACAAAGCCGTCCTGCACATTCCAGTGGAAGAAAAATCTTATAGGGATTGGCTTTTTACTGGCGGTGATACCGCTTGTGGGGACGACATTCGGAATGTTTGGCATGGGACAGGACGAAGGCGTTTATCAGGCAAAGGCAATCGGATATGTCTATGGTTATAATAATAATTTCATGACATTTGACGAGTACGGGGATTGTGTATCAGCATCGGATAAAAGTGATTACATGGCGGCAATCGGAAATCATCTGGAGGGATATAATTTTACGCTGGATGAAGAACAGGTGCAGGGCGTGGCACAAAATGATACAACCGGCAGTCTGCATGGGGTACATACATTCAGTGCGCTGCTTGCCGTATATGCAAGAGTTTGCGGCGTGGAGCATATGATGCAGCTGGGAACATGGATTCTGGCATTATCTGTATTTCTTTTATGGCTTGTGCTTGAAAATCTGGAAATAAAGACACTGTATAAAGCGATTGCACTCTTTTTATATGTGTTGTCACCACAGGTTTTGTGGCAGGCAAAAACCTCTCTTGTGGAAACAACGCTGGCATTTGTCATTTTAGCAATGCTTTATCTTTTAACAGACAAAAAGCATGAAGAATACCGCTGGCTCTTTTGCATACCGGTCGTTGTATTTGCATTTTTACATATTACAATTTATGTATTTATGCCGTTATTTGTGCTGATGGCATACGGATTATATTTTAAAACAGGCAGGAAAAGCTATATTGCCGGGGCAGTTGTCATGCTTGCCGGATATCTTGCAGGTTTTTTCATGATGCATGCAAGTTCGCTTACATATGTGTATGGCAACTATGACCGTTTATATATCGGACCGGTAGGCCCGTCAAACCTCAAAGCCTTTGTAACGGCGGTGTCCGTGGCAGGAATCGTGTTTTCGCTGGTGCTTGGACTTCTTCCGGTAAAGAAAAACACAAAAGCGGTATCCGTAAATGCACAATCTATGCGGAAAGAGCAGAATCGGTTCAAGAATACCTGCTGGCGGATTTTTGTATGGGTATTTGCAGCGGCAGGACTCGCAGCATGCCTGCTGGTAATAAAAAAAAGTGCGTATCCGTCAGCCTATATGACAAGCTATGCGTATCTGTTAAGCAGTGGTATAATACTCATGCCGGTGATTTTTATCGCGGCTTTTTTACGTCCGTCATGGTTTAAAAAGAAGGATTCTATTGTACTTTTGACGGCAATGTTTTATTATTGTGTTATCATTTATTCAGCCGTATTTAAGAAAGAAATACTACATTATTATTACTATGGAAGATATATTGTGCCATATATAGCAGTAATCGTTGTACTGGGGGCATATATATTGTCACGGACGGCGGAAAGTATGGCTCATATCCGGATTTTAAGGGACGGATACGGTATGCTCTGTGCAGCGGCGGCGCTTGCGGTGGCAGCAGTTCTGATTCCGTATGCGGGGATTGTAGTGAACGGTCAGGATCAGACCCAGCTGCAGTGGAAAATTCTTACAGAGCTTGCAGAAACCGTAGATGAAAAAGACAGTGTGGTGGTACTTGGGGAAGAAGTCGTTCCACAGCTGATGGTTTCGTTAAAATATATGACAGACTGTCCGGTATATCCGTTAAAGGAAGATAAAGAAGCGGCAGCAGTGCAGTGTGCAAGGTTAAAAGACCGTTACAGCCATGTCTATGTAATCAGCGGAGAACCTGAATCCGGAGCGGTAGCGGATAGCGGGATGGACACCGTTTATCATAAAGATAATAAAATACAGATGGATGTAAAGATGCCGGAAGAACTGGACGGTATTGCAGCGTGGATTCCGTATGCACAGGAATTTGTAAGCAGCATACAGCCGGTGGCGGTATATGAATATATATCTGAATAACAGGGTATTGGAGAAGTATGTATCAGTTAAGGGGAAAATTATCAATTGTCATGCCGGCCTATAATGAGGAGGCACTGATTTATAACAGTATTATGCAGACACTATCCATCGTGGAGCAGTTTGCACCGGATTTGGAGATTATTGCCGTCAATGACGGCAGTAAGGATAAGACAAAGCAGGAAATTGAGCGTGCCATACGCGATGATGCGAAACAGCCGCACCCGGTTGCGCCGGGCATGCGGGTGTCCGGCATACGCATAAAGCTGGTGACATCCAATAAAAACCGTGGCAAGGGCAATGCCATTATTTCAGGAATCAGTCAGGCAGAGGGCGATTATATTGCGTTTGTGGATGCGGATTTAGAGTTAAATCCCGCACAGCTTGAGGGCTATTTAAAGAAAATGCAGGAAAGCGGAAGCGATGTTGTGATTGGATGTAAGTTCCACAAGGATTCTGAACTTCACTATCCGTTTGTACGCAAGGTGATAAGCCTTGGCTACTATATGATGCTTCTTGTGCTGTTTCATCTGAATGTGCGTGATACACAGACCGGATTAAAGGTTTTTAAGGCAGAGGCTGTAAAGCCGGTGGCACATCTGGTGCGGACGTCCGGGTTTGCATACGATATTGAACTTTTAGTAGCGGTTCACCGCAGAGGGTTTAAAATCGAGCAGATGCCGGTGAAGGTTGTCTATGTGCGGGATAAGAATACCCGAAGAATCGGGATGTCCGATATTGTCAAGGCATTCCGGGATACGTGGGCGATTTTCTACAGGGTATATTTTAAACATTATTACGATGAACCGTCCGAATAAACGGCATTAAAAATGTGAATGTGGTGAGAATGATGAAAGAGGATGAACAAAAAAAAATACTGCTTAATTATATATATTTGAGCCGTCAGCATGCTGGGGGAAAAGACCAGGTTGCGATAAATTTGCTGGAAGGCATTTGTAAAAATAAAGACATGGGTGCGTGCGTTGTGCTGTGCTATGACTATGCAAAGGCTTATCTGGAGCAGATTGCACCCGGAGTGACGGTGATCACGGTAAAACCGCCGAAAAAAGAGTCGGAGCTTGTACGTCTGCTGGATATTGAGCGGGTAAATACATGGATTGTGCCGAAGGTCATCCGTAAATATAATATCGGTGTTGTATTTCATGCCAGCTGTACCAACGGACTGAGAAAATTGAAGGTGCCGACCGTCATGATTCCACACGATATTAAAGCGGTATCGCACCGGGTGATGGGCAGTGTGAAGGTGGCATGGTATAAATATCTGTTATACAAAGTCATGTATGCAGTGGATTTTAAGCACGCAGATAAAATTATTGCTATCAGTAAAGCAGACCGCTCAGAAATCCAGAATTATTATGCGCGGTATAAAGATAAGATTGTGCAGATTTATAATCCGATTAAGGTACATGTCAATGACGTGATTCCGCCGACACCAAAACAAGGTGATATTGTTGCAATTAATCTGCAGTTTCACCATAAAAATATTATTACGCTGATTAAAGCATTTGAAATGATTGCAGACTGCATTGACAGGAATCTGGTGCTGGTGGGCAATGTGCCAAAGCGCGTAGCGTATTTAAAGGAGTATGTAGAGCAGCATAACCTGTCCGGGCGTGTCATTTTTACGGGCTTTGTGGACGGAAAGAAAAAAAGAGAGCTTCTGGTAAACAGCTGCCTGTATATTAATCCATCCCTGTTTGAGGGCTTTGGCATGACGGCGGTGGAAGCGATGATTTTAAAGGTGCCGACATTGCTGTCCAGAGTATCCGCAAATTATGAGGTGACAAAGGGACTGTGCCATTATTATGAACCGGCGGATGATGTGGAAGCACTTGCCACAGCGATTCTGGCTTTTTTTAAAGAACCGGAGAACGGTGAGGCGCTTGAAGATAAAAGCAAGGAAATGCTGAAAATGTATGATTACCAGAAAATCGCGGCGCAGTATATGGAATTATTCAGGGAGTGTCTGTAAATATGAATGAAATCAAAGTAAGCATTATTACTCCATTATATAAAGGAACAGACTATATTCCGGGTCTGATGGCGATGATACGAAAAAATGCAGAGCTGCCTCCGGCTGCGCAAAAAGGTAAAAATGTGCCGAAGGCAAAACTGGAATTTATTCTGGTCAATGACAGTCCGGCAGACGGCCTTTTGAAGGAAGAAGAACTGATACGAAATTATGTACCTGACCAGGCTTTTGAACTGACTGCCGTCAACCACACGGAAAATCAAGGGATTCATGCGGCAAGACTGACAGGGCTTTCAAAAGCACAGGGAGAGTACATCTTATTTTTAGACCAGGACGATGCCATTTCAGACAGTGCGGTACGGACATTACTTACAGCGGCAGAGCAGACCCACGCAGATGTTGTGGCGGGCAATGGCTGCCGCTTATTTTTTACGCCGGAGCATATTTTAGAAAAACAGATTCCGATTTATGCCAAAAAGGCAGTACTAAAAGAAGTGGGGCATGAAAAAATGTATCTGTATGGCACAGATATGATATTTTCACCGGGACAGTGCCTGATCCGTAAAGCTGTGATACCCAGGGACTGGTGCAAACGCCGTCTTACCGTAAACGGCTGTGACGATTTTCTGCTGTGGCTGCTGATGTTTCACGAAAAAAGAAGCTTCTGTGCCATAGAGGATAAAATCTATATCCACAATGATACCGTAAACAGTTATTCATCATCGTATGAGGCAATGGAGCGTTCTTTTTATGCCGTCTGCGAATTTCTGGAACAGACAGACGGATATGATAAAAAGAAAATACAGATTCTGCGCCGCCGCTATGCGTTAAAATCAAAGCTAAAACAAAATGGAAGTAAACGGCAAAAAATAAGTGTAGTACTGATGAATTTGGACATTCTTTATTATACTTTAAAATACAAAATAAAGGGATACTATTAAAAATAAAGAGATATCCTATAAAAATGCAAAGGGTTATCAAAGATTTGTATTGTGTAGATATTACAAATGTGTTACGATTAGGAATGGTTTATTACAAAGAATTAAAATTCTTGCAATATGAAAGGATAGAATCTTCATGAAAGAACGAATCAAAGACATTATTTCCTACAGCGATATGATAGGAAGTCTTGTGAAAAAGGACTTAAGAGGGAAATATAAGGGTTCCGTATTAGGATTTTTATGGACGTTTATCAATCCGCTTTGTCAGATTATAGTATATACAATTGTGTTTTCAGTGATTGTCCGAAGCAACCTGGACAAGTTTTATGTTTACATGATTGTGGGCATGATTCCGTGGCTGTTTTTTGATATGTCACTCCGGCAGGGGTCCGGCTGTGTACGGTATCAGGGGGATATGATTAAAAAAATCTATTTTCCGAGGGAAGTCCTTCCGGTTTCCTGTGTGACCTCTAATTTTATCAATATGCTGTTTTGTTTTGTCATTGTATTTGCCGTATTATTTATTTCAGGAATCGGTGTGCGCATAGAGGCACTGCTTTACCTGCCGCTTATTATGGCAATCGAATATCTGCTGTCACTGGGCTTTGCCCTGATTGTATCGGCAGGAACCGTATTTTTTAAGGATTTGGAACACATTACAACCGTTGTTTTAATGGCATGGATTTACGGAACACCGATTATGTATTCCCTGGAGATGATTCCGGCGAATATCAAGTGGCTGTTTAAGGTGAATCCGATGACTGCGGTTATTGAGTCTTATCACAGAATTTTATACTGGAAAGAGCTTCCATTAGGAAAAGATATATTATATTCAGCCGTATTTGCGATTGTCATGGTGATTATCGGAGAACTCGTATTTGCCAAGCTGGATGATAATTTTGCGGAGGAATTATAATGAGTGAAATACAGTATTCCGTAGAAGTAAAAGATGTTGAAAAGCATTTTAAGGTTTATATGGACAAGGGAAGCACGCTCAAGGAACGTGCAATATTCCACAACAGAAACCGCCACGAAAACAGACAGATTCTAGACGGCATTTCCTTTGAGATTCCAAAGGGACAGGCAGTGGGACTGATTGGGCGTAACGGCTGCGGCAAAAGTACAACATTAAAGCTGCTCACAAAGATTTTAAAGCCGAATTCAGGTACGGTAAAGGTCGAAGGCAGGGTATCGAGCCTGATTGAACTGGGTGCGGGATTTCACCCGGATATGTCCGGCAGGGAAAACATTTATATTAACGCGACTATTTTCGGCTTGAAAAAAGAAGAAATTGACGAGCGGCTTGAAGAAATTATCCGCTTTTCGGAGCTTGAAGAATATATTGACAATCCGGTGCGTACCTATTCGTCCGGTATGTATATGCGTCTTGCATTTGCTGTTGCGATTAACGTCAATGCCGATGTACTGCTGATTGATGAAATCCTTGCCGTTGGTGACGTCAGCTTTCAGAAGAAGTGTTTTGAACGCTTAAAAGAGATTAAAGAGCAGGGAACGACCATTGTTATTGTATCACATTCCATGGAGCAGTTATACAGCATCTGTGACCGTTTAATCTGGCTGGAGGAAGGCAAAATCAAAGAGGACGGCAGTCCGAAGCTGATTGGCATGCATTATCTGGATTCGATGGAAGATGAGCGTATTGCAAGGCTGGCAGAGGAGAGCAAAGAAAAGCTTTCCGATGAAAGAGGACGCTCGATTCTTGAACTGACACAGAATGTCCACCCGGAAGCGCGCCGGGACGGAAGCCATGAGGTGCGGTTTACTAAAGTGGATTTATACGACAAAGACGGAAATCCATGTCAGACCTTTAGTACAGGCGATAAGGTTGTTTTAAAGTTTTCATATGCGACAGCCTTAAAAGGCATTGCCGTCAATTTCAATATGGATTTTGTCCGCGATAACTGGCAGTACTGCTACGGCAGCTGCTTTGCAAAGCCGGGAGATGCGCTTCCGGTATTAGACGAAAGCGGAGAAGTCACATTTACCATAGAAAAGCTGATGCTGCTTCCGGGCAAGTATTATCTGGACATCGGTATCAACGGCGAACACGGAGAACTTTACGACAATGTCCGCAACATTATGCAGATTACGGTACGCGATTATGTCCACAATGAATTTGGACCGTGTACATTTGAACACGATTGGGAAATAGTGTAAAAAAAACAAAGTGCTATGATGGCATATGAGAAATAGGAGGTAAAATCCCCTGCTCCTGCCTGGGGCAGAATGTGAGTAAACTCACATGGCATTTTGCTTCGCAAAACAAGGAGGATTAAAAAATGAAGTATGATTATTTAGTAGTAGGTGCAGGTCTTTACGGTGCAGTTTTTGCATATGAAGCCAAAAAGAAGGGAAAGACCTGTCTGGTGATTGATAAGAGAGACCATATTGCAGGTAACATTTACTGTGAGAATGTATCCGGCATTAATGTGCATAAATACGGTGCGCATATTTTCCATACATCTGATAAGAAAATCTGGGAATATGTCAATCAGTTTGCGGAATTTAACAACTATATCAACTCACCGGTAGCAAGATATAAGAATGAACTCTACAATCTGCCGTTTAACATGAATACCTTCAGCAAAATGTGGAATATTGCAACACCACAGGAAGCAAAGGACATTATTGCATCACAGATTGCAGACTTAAATATTACAGAGCCAAAGAACCTTGAAGAACAGGCACTTTCCTTAGTCGGAAAAGACGTTTACGAAAAGCTGATTAAGGGTTACACCGAAAAGCAGTGGGGACGTGACTGCAAGGATTTACCGTCCTTTATCATCAAGCGTCTTCCGCTTCGTTTTATCTATGATAACAACTACTTCAACGATAGATATCAGGGTATCCCGATTGGCGGTTACACAAAGATTGTAGAAAAGATGTTAGACGGCATTGAAGTCCGTTTAAATACGAATTACCTTGACAACAGAGAAGAATTTGATGCAATGGCAGATAAGATTGTATACACCGGTATGATTGACCAGTTCTATGATTATAAGCTGGGTGTACTTGAATACCGTTCCGTACGTTTTGAAACAGAAGAACTGCCGATGGAAAACTATCAGGGAAATGCCGTTGTCAACTACACAGAAAGAGAAGTGCCGTATACAAGAATTATTGAGCATAAGCACTTTGAATTCGGCAAGCAGCCGACAACCATTATTTCAAGAGAGTACTCAAGCGAATGGAAGAAGGGCGACGAGCCGTACTATCCGGTCAATAATGACAAGAACAACGCCCTGTATCAGCAGTACAAGGAGCTTGCCGACAAGGAACACAAGGTCATCTTCGGCGGACGTCTTGGCGGATACAAGTATTACGATATGGATAAGGTGATTGCCGCAGCACTTGAAATGTGCGAAAAAGAACTGTAAAACAGGGAAAGATAAAGATAAATACTCCAAAAGCGGAGTGGATTAGATAGAATGGGAGAAATGAATTAAGATGAAGCTTCAGAAAATACTTTGGCCGACAGAGGGATTATGCACCGAGGAAAAATTATATCTGCACACCAATGTGATTGATGATGATTTTAACATCAACAGAGATGAGAATCATTTAAAAAGCGATTTAAACTTTATCAACCGCAGCAAAGTCTATATGATGCCGGGCGGAGGCTTTTCGCTGGATAAAGGCGGTAAAGTGGAATTTGATACGTATTTTAACGGATTTTCCATTGAAAAGTGGAGAAAGTACACACAGGTTAAAGAAGTATCCGTCAATCTGGAATTACAGGGTGATGTACTGGTGACACTTTCAAGCAAGCTGTTTCTTCACGGAGAAGTTTTAAAGAAAGAGCTTGTAAGACAGGAAGTGCATACGACAGAAAGAAGCTCCTATTCATTCCCATTCGGCAATGAAGAAAAAGGTATGCTCTATTTTGAAGTGACCGCACTCTCAGACGGTGCTGCGCTTTACGGCGGTTACTACGAGGATACGGCGATTGAAAAGCCTGCAAGACAGCCTAAAATCGGGATTGATATCTGTACCTTTAAGCGTGAACGTTATATTGAAAAGAATATCGGACTGTTAAATGCGCATGTATTTAACAATCCGGACAGCCCGTTACAGGAGCATCTCGAGGTCTTCATATCCGATAACGGACAGACATTGGATATTGACAAGCTTGGCAGTGACAAAATTCATATCGTACGCAACAAAAATACCGGCGGTGCAGGCGGATTTACAAGAGGTCTTATGGAAATCTTAAAGAACGGCAATCCGCATGGCATTACCCATGCGCTGTTAATGGATGATGATATTACAATCGATACAGAATCCATTGAAAAGACCTATACGATTCTTTCGCTGTTAAAGGATGAATATGCCGATGCGTTTATCGGCGGTGCAATGCTTCGTATTGATAAGCCGAATATACAGGTGGAATCCGGTGCATCATGGAATGCCGGGAATTTGATTTCCAATAAGTCCAACTTAAACATGAATGTGACATGGGACTGCCTCTTTAATGAAATTGAAGAATATACGGAATTTAATGCATGGTGGTACTGCTGTTTCCCAATGGACGTTGTATCAGAGGAAAATCTGCCGCTGCCAATTTTTATCCGTGGCGATGACCTTGAATACGGCCTGCGCAACATGAAGCATCTGATTTTGATGAACGGTATCTGCGTATGGCATGAACCTTTTGAAAATAAATATTCTTCATTTTTGGAATACTACATTATCCGTAACAGACTGGTGGACAATACATTCCACTTCCCAGACTGGGGCAAGGCACAGTTAAAGAAGGCAGTCTGGGGACAGTGGCGCAGAGAGTGTAAGTTCTACCGCTATAAGAATGTGGATTTACATACCAGAGGTGTCAGGGATTTCTTAAAGGGTGTGGATTTCTTCTTAAGTACAGACGGTGAAAAACTGCACAAGGAAATTATGGCAGCAGGCTATAAGGCAGTGCCGATGGACCAAATTAGTGTGCCGTTCCACTATAAGACATACGAGGCATCCAGAACGACAAAGTTAAGCATACTGCACAATATCGTGCGTAAGCTGACCTTAAACGGTTATCTGCTTCCGGCGAAGCATATCCGTATTGTATCCATGGCACAGGTAACATTCCCGGCAGTATGGAGAGCAAAAAAGATTGTATTTTACGATGTAACAGCCAATAAAGCATTTGAATGTGAAAGAAGCTGGGGTCAGGCTGTTGCAAAGTTTTTCCAGGTACTGGGACTTACCATTCAGATTGACTTTAAATACAATAAAGCGAAAAAAGATTTCTTAAAGCGTGGAAATGAAATTAAAAACATTCAGTTCTGGAGTAAATACCTCGGACTGGATAAGCAGTAAAATGTCTGTGGTATGGAGGAGCAACATTGAAAAAGCGAAGGAATAAAAAGAGGATAATCATTGCGGCGGTGATTGTATACCTTGCGGTTATCGGCATTGTAGCAGTCTGGGAATCCGGCAGGCAAAAGCCGGCAAATCCTGATACTGCGGCGGCACAGGAGGAAGCTTATAACCGTAAGAAAGCAGTGATTGATGCACAGGAGAAAGCAGAGCAGCAGGCTTATGATAAAGCGGTACAGTTGCTGGATTATGACGTGGACAGTGCAGCAATGAAAATTTCACCGTCAGACTGCTACAGCATTATGACAGCCAACAAGCTTCCGGCATTATCGAGAATGGCAGCAGAAGATTCAAAAAAATATATGGGGAATCTTCAGGTGTTACAAAAGATTGAAAAGCTCGGTATTGATACGGCGTCCTTTGAGACACCGGAACTCAACTGGAAAAATGTATACAACCGGGTTTCAGACACAATGCAGAAAGAAAATACATTTTCAGATAAAATTTCCTTTACAGGAAGCACAGCTTCCCAGTTAAATACCCTGATTGCACAGAGTACGGATGCATATATTACAATTGAGAGCAGTACGGTACGGATGGATGAACCAATCAGCATGAAATCCGGTATTGCGCTGGATGCAGCAGGAGTTACATTTACAGGAAGCACGGATGACCGCGTGGCACAGGCAGTAATTGCAGAAGACTGTACGAATTTTGCACTGTATAACCTGAATCTGACAGCGGACTGTTATGAGTACGGTATTTATATTATCAGAAGCAATACATTTACAATCGAAAACTGTACCATTTCCAATGCTCTTTATAAGGGACTGGTTATGATGGGTGAAAACAAGAATTTCACAATCAGAAACAATACGGTTTCGTATAATGGTAACGGCGCAGTTTTTCTGAATGGAAATATCAGTAATGGTATTATTGCAGGAAATGATGTCGTTGATAATTACGGCACCAGAAACCTCACAGCCGGGATTGTCATGACTTCGATGGAAATTGACGATTACTACACGGCATACAATGAATTTAAAGATGAGCATTTATACAATCTGTTAGATACGCCGCATGATATTGTGTTATATCAGAATAATGTAAAACATAATAATTCATCAGGTATTTATTCCGATGGGGCATATCAGATTTATATTGTTGAAAATATTATTTATCAGAATGATAAAGAGGGTATGTGTCTGGATTACGGTACATTCGGTGCGTATGTCAGCAACAATATTGTCAAAGAAAACGGCGGACGTCTAAGACAGTCCGATGAAGATTTAGAAGCGGACTTTGTAACGGCGTTTGGACGTTTGTCAGATGGTTCGTCACCGGCAAAGCTTCCGGGCATTTCGATTGATAATTCGGCATATAATACGATTGTCAATAACAATGTTACGCAGAATTACGGAAGCGGTGTGAAGATGGTGCGTTCCGCATACCGCAATATTATTATGGAAAATTCTGTATCAGATAATAATAAAGGAAAAAGCGATGATTTCCATTTCTTTGGAATTGAAATCGGACATGAAAGTACGCCGGATGAACCGGTTAAAGGACTGGACTTTACAGCTTCCTATGAAAATATTGTATGTAGAAATATAGTGACAGGAAGCAATTATGCCGGTGTATTTTTAGCAGTGGAATCTTATTGTAATGACGTATTTGACAATACGATTCTTGGCAGTGAGTGGTATGCAATTGAGTGCCACAGTAATATGTTTAACAGTATGCCAAACAATATTATGGACCAGGAGATCCTCAATTTGTATGCACGCTGATTACATAAAGGGAAAATGTAGATAGTGTTTGACGGGCATGGAAATTGCGATATTTCATGCGGAAAAGAGGTAAGATGAAAAAGACATTCGTAGGCGCAGTGGCTGCACTGTTGTTTATGTTTTGCTTTAGTTTGCATCCGGTAAGCGCGCAGGCGGCAGAACATATGCTCCAGATGGAAAATGATGAATGGGTATGTTATACCGCTGGACAGCGTGATAATTCTTATACCGGGATGGCTGTTAATGAATATGGCTGGTGGTATCTGACAGATGGTGAAATTGACTGGGATTATACCGGAATGGCATGTAATGAATACGGCTGGTGGTATATGAACAATGGTGCATTGGATTTATCTTATACGGGTATTGCTGATGTAAACGGTGAGCCGTGGTATGTAGTCAATGGCACAATTGATTTCAGTTACAATGGCATGGTAAATGCAAGCGGCAGCTGGTGGTATCTGAATCAGAATAAAGTAGATACAGATTTTACCGGTCTTGCATTAAATGAATACGGCTGGTGGTATATGAATGCCGGTGAAATTGATTTTTCATATACCGGACTTGGATATAATGAGTATGGCTGGTGGTATGTTGATAACGGTACTGTAGATTTATCGTATACAGGCATGGCACAGTTAGGATATGACTGGTGGTATGTGACAAATGGTGTCTTAGACAGAGATTATACCGGAATGACTGTTTATGATGGAAACTGGTACTATCTGATAAACGGTTTTCTTGACAGAAGCTATGAAGGCCTTGCAGATAACGAGTATGGCTGGTGGTATATTTCGAACGGAACAATTGACTTTACATATAATGGAATGGCAGCAAATGAGTATGGCTGGTGGTATGTAAGCAGCGGCGGAGTCGATGGCACTTTTACGGGTGTTGCTTCAAACAGCTATGGTTCATGGTATTTTGAAAACGGTACAATTAATTATAATTATGACGGTGAATATACCTATGTAGGAATTACATATATTGTTAAAAATGGTCTGGCAACGTCGCTTCAGAAGTCATCCGTCGGAATTGATGTATCAAAGCACAATGGAGAAATTGACTGGGATGCCGTAAAAGCAGATGGGATTAAATTTGCCATTATCCGTGTCGGTTACGGTAATGATGATACAGATCAGGATGATGTATGGGCAGTACGCAATATGCAGGAATGCGAACGCGTAGGTATTCCGTATGGTGTATATCTGTATTCGTATGCAGTCAATGAAGATGAGGCAAACAGCGAAGCAAATCATATTTTAAGAATGTTACAGGGATTTAATCCGGTATTGGGTGTGTATATTGATATCGAAGATACAGAATATTATAACAAATATGATATTGATCCATACAGCTCAGAGGGCAGGGAACTGATTACCCGTATAGCAGTCACTGTAATGGACAGAGTCAGCCGCGCAGGTTATACTGCCGGTGTGTATGCTAACTGGAATTATTTCCAGAATGTATTAATCCAGAGTGAGATTCAGGCTTATAAGTGGCTCGCATGGTATAAAGAAGATACATCTGAGGTTCCGGAAGGTGACTGGATTATGTGGCAGTATACAAGCACCGGACATGTAAACGGTATAGAAGGCAATGTCGATATGAACTTCTGGTATGGATTTTAAAGATGGAAAAAACAAAACAAAGAATAAGCTGGATTGATGTTACAAAAGGAATTGCCATATATCTGGTGATTCTCGGACATTCGCTGATTGGCCTGAAGGTCAATGATTATATTTTTGCGTTTCATATGCCATTATTTTTCATTGCTTCAGGACTGTTATTCCGCGAAAAGAGTATCAAAAAAACCATTACAGGCAATATTAAAAAACTGCTTGTCCCATATTACATTACGAGTATATGTGTAATTCTTGGAAGGGCAGTCAGTGCGTACTTACAGGGCTGGACGGTTCAGAATATCCGGAATTTGTGCTTAAATACAATGATTGGTGCAGTTTTTGGATATGGTGTAGATGGAAGTAAATGGTTCTTTACAGTCTGGATGATTGGTGCAATCTGGTTTTTATGGGCATTTTTCTGGAGTGACATTATTATACATGTAGTATTTTACTATACAAAGAACTGGCAGGAATGGCAGAGAGCGTTTTTAATCATAGGAATCTCGGCAGTTTCTTATATTGTAGGACAGTATATCTGGATTCCAACGAATTTAGATGTGGGCGGATTTGCAATTTTATTTGTTTATATCGGCTATCTGCTCCAAAAAATCCGGATATGGGAGCAGGGAAAGCTTCCGTGGATTTGCTGGATTCTTTGTGTAATTGTATGGGTCTATGCTTCCCATACGGGCGGGATTAATATGGTAATCCGTGCCGTGCCAAACTTCGTCGTTTTATTCGGTGCAGTTGCAGGAAGTGTCATGACGATGAAGCTTGCCATACAACTGGATAAAATTCCGGGAATCAGCAGATGCCTTTCCTGGTTTGGAAAGAACAGCATGAAAATCTTATGTGTGCATTTATTTGAAATATTGATTCTTTCGTGGGATTTTATAGAAGTGAAATGCCATGTGCCGGTTACAAGACTGACAACCATTATTTTAAGGACAATATTTATTGTGGTTGTTGTTTTATGTATCAACGGAGTGCAGGGCATATATAAGAAACAAAAGAAACAGAAGTAAAAAAGGGCAGCGGCTTTACAATTATTGTAGAGCCGCTGCCTTTTTTAGGTGCGCCCGATAATAAGCGCTGTGTTTGAATGGGAGCTAGTTTAAAGTAATATTGTTTTTTACAGTACTGCTCATAGATGAGAAATCTGCAGCGCCAAATGTATAGGCTGATGAGAACTTATTGTACATAATGACATTTTCACAAGAAGAACCACCGTTATTTGCAGTATCATCATCGGCGATAAATACACCGAAATCGTGTGAACCTGTTACAGTATTATTTAAAACAACATTCCAGTTGCTTCCTAAACCATCAATATAACCAAGGTTTTCGGTTTCAACAGCAAGCGGTTCAATATCAATACCGGAACTCTTTGCACCCATCTGGTTGTATGCATTATCCGTACAGATATTGTTTACGATAATATTACCCAGACCGGTACGAACCAGTTTGATACCACTGCAGCTGTTGTTATAGACGTTATTGCTGTCAACAATATTGTAAATACCATTATCAATAGATACACCTGGAAGTCCGCCTGCAATACCGTTGTTTACAACTTCATTGTGGGCAAAGTAGTTGCCGATGCAGCCACTGTCAAGGCATACGCCTTCAAGGATACTGTCACGCAGTGTATTATAAGTGATATATGTCTTATAAGAACCGATGCAGTATAAAGCTTCACCGCTGCAGCCTGAAACAACATTTCCGGTTACAATGATATCATGAGGACCGGTTGTTTCATTGTCAACACGGATCTGCTGACCGTTCTGCAGACAGCTGATTGCAATACCTGCAAAACCTTTTGCGCCTGAAATACGGTTGCTGTCAATTAAAAGGTTTGAATGATTGCCATAAACGGCAATAGCGTCATCGCCGACATTGTTAATGGTGTTGCCGCGGATGATTCCGTTTACGGTTGAACCGTATTCGTCAGAAATCATGATACCGCTCTTAGTAGCATTATTTAATGTATTGTTTTCAATCAGAATATTGTCAGCACTGAATACATTAATGCTGTTTACATAAGGAATATCGGTAGATAAATTCTTTACGCCGCAGTTTGTGGATGGAATTACACCATCTTTATACACATATAATACAACGCCGACATCAGGAGCTTCGGTATAACCGGCTTTCATAACAAGACGGTGGCCATTTCCATCTAAAATAGTATCAGATGGAACCATGATAATACCAAAAGAACCATTGGTGTTCTTATACACCTGAATGTCCTGTGTAAGCTGTACAATCTTTCCGGTGTTGTTTTGTAAGAACTGATTTAAATCGTCTACGTCAGTTCCGGTATACTGTACAGTCTGTGTAGGTAATCCGCTTAATGCACTCTGAATATTTGTATTCAATGAAGTCATATTGGCTTCCGGGTTCATAAGGTCAGAACGGGAAAGTCCTAATGTGTGTAATCTTGAAATAACCTGGATGCCGTTTAAGGAATCCAGCGCATTCAGTGCAGATAAATCGTATTTCACGCTGTAATCCGTTACAGAAGCATTCAGATCAGAAATTGAAATATTTTCTGCATTGCTGCTTAAGCCTGCATCAGATGTCATATAAGTCTGATGTGCGGCAGACTGGAAAACATATCCGTCAGAAGTCTTTGTTACCAGCCACTTTGCTTCTGCAGCGTCAGAAGATGCCGCAAAATACATAGAACCATTACCGTTTGCTGCACAGAATCCGTTCTGTGTTAATGAATATACGGTATAAACGCCGTTTCCTAAAGAAGAAATACGGTAATTGTTATTACCGAAAGAGTAAATACCGGTTGTTAAAGATTCCTGACCAAAAGATTTTGGTGTCAGAACAAAACGCTGGGCAGAAGTATCATGTCCGATGGCCTGCTGCAGTGAAGTTCCAAAAGCAGCTGCACCGCTTAAAGTTAAGTACTGATAGCTGTTTGCGGAAATAAAACTGTAAGTACCGTTTGTGTTTTTCTGGATATACCATGTCTGGTCAATATTATCAGTACCCTGCGCCTGCATTACGGCAGTGCCGATAGAAATAGAACCCTTTGTATACACAAAACGCTGTGAATTGGCATTTTTAATTTTATAAAGACCCTTTGAAGAATCAATACAGTTGATATAGAATAACTGTTCAGAACCTTCAGAAGCGTCAGCCAGTGTCATCGGTGTATCGTCTTTTACAGAAGCATCCTTTGCAGAAAGCATCGCAGCTGTGTTATCAGAAGCAGCGATGGTATAAGCACCATCAGCAAGAATCTGTGTATACGGAGATACAAAGTTAAAGGTCTGTGTTCCTGCATTAGACCATAAAGCGGTTCCTACATTGGAATTATCCTCGCTGGTCATGTAGAAGGTATAATCCGTACGCGCAATAGCAATCGTATATACACCTGCAGAAGTTTCAGTAACCGTCCAGTTCTTTGTTCCGTTTACGGAATCAGAAGTAACCTGTACATTGTCTGTAAAAGCATTGGTTCCCCAGCCGTGGTTGTAAGAATTAATCAGCCACTTGTGTGATGCATCATCTCCGTTGGCATCAATATAAGCAAGGGACATGAAACAGTAGGTTGAGCTGGCTTCATCTTTAACAACAAGGAATTTCTGGCTGTTCGCGCCGGTAATCTTAGACATTACCAGATTGTAGCCGCCTTCTGCAGTAGCGGATTCCTCTACTGTTAGGGCATAGTTTGGATTGCTGTTGCTGCGGATCATATACACACCGCCGGTGAGTTCTCCTGTAGCAGCATTGCCGACACGGAAAATGTCTTCACGCGGAACGGCAAAACCGCCGGTAACATCATAAGTCATACCGTTAAAAGTGAATTCTCCGTTGAAATTAAAATCAATTACGCCGTTATTGTAGTACCAGTAACCGTATGCGTTACTGCCGATGCCGTGGAAACTTAAATCCAATGCACCGTTGGTGATATACCACCATCCAAAATCATTGGCAGCCATACCGGTGTAGTTCCAGTTTAAGGCACCGTTAGTCATATACCACCATCCAAAATCGTTGGCAGCCATACCGGTGTAATTCCAGTCTAGGGCACCGTTAGTGATGTACCACCATCCAAAATCGTTGGCAGCCATACCGGTGTAATTCCAGTCTAAGGCACCGTTAGTCATATACCACCATCCGAAATCATTGGCAGCCATACCGGTGTAATTCCAGTCTAATACACCGTTGGTGATATACCACCATCCAAAATCGTTGGCAGCCATGCCGGTATAATTCCAGTCAATTGTACCACCGGAAACATACCACCATCCGAATTCATTGGCAGCCATACCGGTATAATTCCAGTCAATTGTACCGTTGGATACGTACCACCAGCCAAAGTCATTCTGGGCAAGACCGGTGTAGGATGTATCAACGACACCGTCTACATAGTAGTACCAGGTATTGTCCCCGGGATTCAGGTACAGCCAGCCGCCGCCGGCAGCCTGTGCAGTATTTGGTTTTGCAAAAAGGCAAAGCGCAAATACAAATGCAGCAATAAAAGCTGCACACATTTTTTGTACTGCTTTCTTCATAGAAATCCTCCTTTAGTAAATAAATTTATATTTTAAAAAACCGTCACCTGGCAGTTTTTAAAATAACAGATTGAAAAAATGTTTTTATGGCAATCCACAATACCAGCGTAGCACAAATACAGATCATACGCATTAAAAACTGCATAAAAACATCTGCATTCAAAAGAAGTCCTTCCCAGTGGATAAATTGTGCTTCAATACAGTGGATGCCTAAAACAGCAAGGCTGTTTCTGCCAAAAAACTTCAAAACCGCCGTCGGTATCGTGTAACGGCTGAGCATCTGACAGCACAGGCATAAAATGACCGTTCCGCATACAGCACCTGACAGACTCAGTGGAAAAAGCGGGTAGGAACGTATGGATAATTCAATTCCGCCCTTTTGTATCTGCAAAAGCCAGATACAGCCGGTCAGCACAATGCTTAAAGGATAGCGTTTTAAATATTGCCAGACAGAATATTTATTTAAAAGATATCCGGCATAAATGAACGCAGCTGCGGTCATGGAAACATCAAAACTTTCCGGTAAAAATGCAACATGCGTGCCGATATACCAGCCGGTGATGGTGACGGCAGCCACCAGAATGCATGTAAGTGCTTCTTTTTCGCGTGAAAGCTTTAAAATGGCAATAAAAAGCATCCGGGCAAAGAAAAGGCAGATTACAAACCAGATAACAAATACACTGCCAATGTCCGTAAAAACAGAAGACGAGTAACTCATGCCAAACAGTGCAATCTTTGCCTGCATGCGTAACAGTGAAACGGTTGTATCCATGCTGATTCCGACATAAAGCCATTGGCGCCATACACGGACAAATGCAACCAGTACTTCAATGCCAAAGTAAGGTAGAAGAAGCCCTTTCCATGTGCTTTTAAAAAAGTGCTTCCAGGAACAGTTTTTGGTAAAATAGCCGCTTAACAGCATAAAAGCCGGCATATGGAAAGAAAATATAATCTGGCGGATATTGCTGTCAATTGGCATATGTGCATAAAGCATAAGCAGAATACAGGTGCCTTTTGCCATATCAACCCATTCTACGCGTTTGCTTACCGGAGCTGCACCGGATTCTGTGGTCAGTGTATTTTTCCCGTGTCCGGCAGGATGCAGCCGCCGGAGTAAAAGGCATATCAGCAGTCCGCCGGTTATCAGCAGGATATGGATTAAAAAAAACAGTACAGACTGTACATAAGTATTTGTTATCCGGTGTTCATTGAAGCAGGTCAGTAAAGAACTCCATGGAAAACAGTTCAGTTCGGTTAAATGCAGACAAAAAATAAGCATAAAGTGCGAACCAATCCGGTTTCCGAGGGCGGTTAACCGTGGACAGTGCTGCTCAATAAGCATTGCTGCATAAAAAAGAAAAATGCAGGCACAAAAAGCAGCCAGCCAGTCCCAGATGCCATAGCCGTAATTGTTATTTACCATGAATAACCTGCCGCCGCCTTTGGCGATGTATACCGCAGAAAGAACAAAACAGACAGCCGGAATAAAAGGTGCTTCTTTTAATCTGGCAAGGATATTCTTTTCGCGGAGCATAAAGCCGCAGAATACGAAAATGGTTCCTGTCATAGCAGTCTGGATACTATAAGGAAGCCAGAAAATCCGGCTGGTAGCAAAACCGGCAAGTGCAGTCAGCACAATGCCGATGACGGCATACCGGGTACGCAGGCACAAATGTGTAATATTAACGGCAAAAAATAATGCCGGAAGAAAACACAGCGAACCGATCATGCGGATATATGCAGGTGTAAAGTAATCCACACCGGAGCCGTAAAAGGCTGCCCATACCCATAACAGCAGCTCATGAAAAGACTCTGTAAAACCGGATCCTGTAAAAAAAATACGGACTGCCATAATAGCAATAATGACCGCACAGGTAATAAAATACGGAATCATCAAAGTGCGGAAAGTATAAAGCAGTGTCTGCCGGGTGCTTTTAATTTCTAAAAAATATCCACTGATAATAAATAAGACCGGAATATGAAAAGTGAAAATAATCCGGGTTATAATATCAGGACATAAATACCATTGACTGCCTACGATAATACATAAAATTGTAATGCCAGACACAATGTTAAAAAGTGGTTTTGAATCAAGCTTATCCATTGTAAATTTTCCTTTGCAGATATACTAAAATAATATTTATATTGTTATGTACAGTATACCGTAAAAACAAGAAATTCTCAAGAAAATTAGCAGGTATTTACAGCGGATGTTGAACCGTAAACCGCGTTGTGTTATCATTTGCAGAATACGAAAACTTTACGGGGAAGGAATTCGTATATTAATAAGAGGGCAGATTTTTGCAAATGCCTAAGCAGGGATTTAAAGAAGAAAGGAAAAAGACACAAGTGAAAAAAATGTTTCAAAAAAAGAAGGCAGTTGTATGGATTGCCGCAATAGCAGGGATGATAGCAGCATTTGGCTGTTTTACAGAAAAAGCGCAGGCAGCGGGATTTTCCGGCATGATCTTTTATCACCGCTTTTTGATTAACTGCTGGGGTGACTCGATGACAGCGGGACAGGGCGGAAACGGTGTAACTTATCCGCAGGTATTAAAAGAATTGACGGGATTTCCGGTTAATAATTTTGGTGTCAGCGGGGAAAACACTTATGAAATCGTAGACCGCAGTGCAGAATACGGAGATCAGTCCGGTGACATCATGATTATCGAGATGGGGGATAACGGAAAGTGGAAGAATATGGATGATTTAATCAACCAGTATCAGAATATGCTTGATGAGGCAGACTGTTCTAATTATATCATCATCAGCTCGACAGATGATCCCAATGATACCGACCAGATATGGGGAGAGAGCGGTTATGAACCGGGTATGCAGGATACATGGTATGAGGCAGCATTAAAAGATGCATTTGGGGAACACGTGGTTACGGCAAGAAAGTATCTGATTGAAAACGGGCTTTCAATTAACGGACTGGATGAAACAGACGAGGACAGGGAACGTGCCGAAAAGGGGCTGATTTCGTTACAGTTAAGAAATTACTGGATTGATAACACTCATCTGAACGGATATGGATACCGTGCGCAGGCTTATGCCGTATATGAAAAAGGCATAGAACTGGGATACTGGTTTGCGAATGGCGGAGATGTTACTTCTGACAGCTGGGTAGTTGTAGAGGATGATGTCATTCAGGCAGATTACACAGGAATGGCATCTAATGAATATGGCTGGTGGTATTTTAACGATGGAACACTTGATTTAAGTTATACGGGAATGGCAGCAAATGAATATGGCTGGTGGTATATGACCAATGGCGCCTTGGATTTAAGTTATACGGGAATGGCATCCAATGAATACGGCTGGTGGTACATGACCAACGGCGCCTTGGATTTAAGTTATACAGGAATGGCACTAAATGAATACGGCTGGTGGTACATGACCAACGGCGCACTGGATTTAAGTTATACAGGAATGGCATTAAATGAATACGGCTGGTGGTACTTTAACAATGGGCTGCTTGACTTAAATTATACAGGAATCGCATCCAATGAGTATGGCAGCTGGTATTACAGAAACGGAATCATTGCTTATGATTATTCGGGAACCGTAGCGGATAATGGAAAGACATATACCGTACAGAACGGATTTGTCATCGCTTAAAAAGCGCAGAATTAGAGTTGTAAAGGCGGCAGTACCATGCACGGTATTTGCCGTCTTTTTGCGGTTAAACCGCCGGAAAAGGGGAAATACTGTTGTTGTATGATACAGGAGCTTAGGGAGTATGAGTTTCAGGGGAATGGAGACCAGTATGCAGGATGGCGTGTTTTATCAGATTGTATCGTACGGTCTGAAAACGGTTTGTGAAGATGAATTCTGGGAACAAAAAGACACAATTGCAGTAATCGATGCGCATAAACTGGAAAACAGCCAGTCATTTGGACAGTTTTGCTGTGGATGCAGCGGAGGGGAATATATCCGCGGGTGCAGGGTGATACAGGATAAAAGCCATACGCTGATAGAATGGCATGTGCCGGAAAAAACAAAAAAGAATGTGTCGTGGCATTTTGCAGTTTTTATAACAGCAGAAAAAATTGTCTGTATACAATATACAGGCTCAGCCGGAAAAGTGCAGGAACTTATAAATACGTTTCTTCATAAAGAAGCCTATACCAAAGAACGTTTTTTGTATGAGCTGTTTGGTGCAATGACCGCAGATGATCTGCAGTATATGGAAAAACTGGAAAGGACGTTATCCGTATTAGAAGAAGAAGTGTTTCGTGCGGGCGGAATGGATTTTAACAGCAGTATGTTACAGGTAAAAAAGAAAATTTTTCAGTTTTACCGTTATTACAGCCAGTTCATTGAAATCGCAGCTGCGCTGGAAGAAAATGAAAATGCTGTTCTGGATGCACAACACACGGCTTATTTTGCAAGAATCAAAGAAAAAGCACAGCGGCTTGCCGCAGAAACACAGGTGCTTAGGGAGTATGCGGTGCAGGTACAGGAGGTTTATCAGTCGGAACTGGGAATCCGCCAGAATCACATTATGAAAATACTGACGACAGTAACAACGGTGTGCCTGCCGCTGTCACTGATTGCCGGCTGGTACGGCATGAATTTTTCTTATATGCCGGAATTATCGTGGCGGTACGGTTATCCGATGGCAGCAGGAATCAGCGCGCTGGTACTGGTTTTGCTGCTGTGGCTATTCCGCCGGAAGGGGTTTTGGTAGGGGAAAAAGATATTGTACATCATCTATCTGAAATAAATTGTATCAAAAAAAATGCAGGGGGGGGTATAAGTATGCCCACCCCTTTGCATTTTGGGAAAATCAGATGAAAACAGCCGCAAAATTGTTGCAGACAAGGCAGTTTATACAATTGACAAGAATAAAGAGTTGGGATAATATAGAAAAGATAGGAAAAATACCTACAGATTAGAAAAATTAGTTGAGGATAAAAGATGAATCAGGGAGAAGAAAAAGTTCAAAACGCCCTTCTGTTTATCACAGATATCATCGGATTAATTGCAAGTTATTATATCGCCGGGTATCTCTGGCTGGCACTGTGGAAAAATGTATCAATACCGGTCTATTTTTCTCAGATGGGGGACAGTCTGGTATCAGTAGTGGTATCCTATATGCTTGCGTTTTTATTCTATTCAAAGAATAATGATTTTTTACAGAGGGGAAAATTTGAAGAACTAAAAGCGGTAGTACATCTGAACGTTATAATGGCATGTATTATTGCCATTTATGAATTATTAAAAAGAACAAACCAGCAGTTTCCGAGAGGGGTCTACGTGCTGGTGGTTGTGTTTAATGTTATATTGGCATTTATTATTAGAAGAATCGTGAGAAAATCCATTTTAAGCCATGCAAAGCTTGGAAAATCCGTAAACCGGGTGGTGGCAATTACGACAAGTGACCGTGTGGATGGATTAAAAGAAATTGAAAAATGGAATACAACAAAGCAGATTTCAGGCATTATTATTGTTGACCGGGATATGCGTGGAACGGAAATAAACGGCATACCGGTTGTAGCAGATGTACATGACATGATTCAATACATAAAAGGCGGGATAGTAGACGAGGTGTATATTGATCTGAACACTGCCCGGATGGAAAAAATCACATCCCTTGTGATGGAACTGGAAGAAATGGGTGTGGTTGTTCATCTGCACTTAAATACGCTTGAAAATTATAAGGACTTTGATATGAGCCTTGGAAAGCTCGGCAATATTCCGGTTGCGACATTTGCCAACCGTTTCTATGATTATAAGGAACTGGCATTTAAACGGGCGATTGATATTGTCGGTTCGCTCGTTGGACTCTGCATTATGGCAGTTGCCATGATTTTTGTTGTCCCGGCAATCAAGCTGGAATCCAAGGGACCGGTATTTTTTAAGCAGAAACGTGTCGGAAAGAACGGACGGTATTTTTATGTATACAAGTTCCGCTCCATGTATATGGATGCAGAAGAACGTAAAAAAGAACTGATGGCACAGAATGAAATGCAGGGACTGATGTTCAAGATGAAGGACGACCCGCGTATTACAAAGGTCGGAAAGTTTATCAGAAAGACCAGTATTGATGAACTGCCGCAGTTTATTAATGTATTAAAGGGCGATATGAGCCTTGTGGGTACACGTCCGCCAACGGTGAATGAATTTAAGCAGTATCAGGGACACCACAAGCGCAGACTGTCCATGAAACCGGGCATTACCGGTATGTGGCAGGCATATGGCAGAAGTACGGTAAAAGATTTTGAAGAAATCGTAAAAATGGATTTGGATTACATCGACCATTGGAGCCTCGGACTGGATATGAAGATACTTTGCAGAACGGTTGTGGCAGTGTTTCAGGGGGGATGAGGAAAATCATAGGATGAAAGTGAAATAGAAAAGATGAAAAACAATTTGAATATTGTGATGTTAGGACAAAAAAGGATTCCATCCAGAGAGGGAGGAGTTGAAATTGTTGTAGAAGAATTAAGTACTAGAATGGTAAAAATGGGACATTCTGTTACATGTTTAAATAGAAAGGGACATCACATCAGTGGGAAACAATATGATGGACAGGTATTAAATGAATATAAAGGTGTGGTATTAAAAACAGTTCCTACTGTAAATAAGAAAGGTTTAGCAGCCATGACGGCATCATTTACAGGTGCATTTTATGCCGCATTTGGAAAATATGATGTGGTTCATTTTCATGCAGAAGGACCATGTGCAATGCTGTGGCTGCCTAAGTTATTTGGCAAAAGATGTATTGCAACAATACATGGATTGGATCATAAAAGAGCAAAATGGGGTAAGCTGGCTAGTGCATATATAATGTTAGGAGAGAAGGTTGCAGCTAAATATGCAGACAGTATTATTGTGTTAAGCAGGGCAGTACAGGAGTATTTTAGAAATATATATGGCAGAGAAACTGTGTTTATTCCTAATGGTGTAAATAAACCTCAAATAGTATCTCCTGATTTAATAACAAGAGAATATAATTTACAAAAAGAAGGATATATTTTATATTTAGGAAGACTGGTTCCGGAAAAAGGAATTAAGTATTTAATTGAGGCATTTAAACAGGTTCATACCAATAAAAGGCTTGTAATTGCTGGAGGAGCAAGTGATACAGATGAATATGCGAAAGAGTTGGTAGAACTTGCGCAAGAGGATAAAAGAATTATTTTTACGGGTTTTGTGCAGGGTAGGAAATTAGAAGAATTGTATAGTAATGCCTATTTATATGTATTGCCATCGGATTTAGAGGGGATGCCTTTAAGTTTACTTGAGGCAATGAGTTACGGAAACTGTTGCATTGTTTCGGATATACCGGAATGTTTAGATGTAGTAAGAAATAATGGAATAGTATTTAAAAAGGGAAATGTTTTGGAACTTGCGGAAAAATTGCAGGATGTGTGCGATTATCCAGAGAAAGTTATGCGATATAAAGAAAACTCAGCACAGTATGTTTGTAATAAATATAATTGGGATGACGTAGTGAAGAAAACTTTAGAATTATATAAGAATAGTTGAAAGAAAGGAATTCAGAATGGGAGAGAAAAAATTAAATGGTACAGTTATTGTAACCTATAGATGTAATGCGCGTTGCTCTATGTGTAACAGATATAAAGCACCATCTAAACCGGAAGAAGAAATTACAATAGAAACTATAAAAAAATTGCCTAAAATGTATTTTACAAATATAACAGGAGGAGAACCGTTTATTCGTACAGATTTAAAGGACATAGTAAGAGAATTGTACAAAAAATCTGACCGAATAGTTATTTCAACGAATGGATTTTTTACAGATCGAATAGTTGATTTGTGCAAGGAATTTCCTAATATCGGTATAAGAATATCTATTGAAGGTTTGGAACAAACAAACAATGAAATACGTGGTTTGGAAAATGGATATCAAAGAGGATATACAACATTAAAAAAATTGCGTGAGATGGGGATGAAAGATGTTGGATTTGGTATGACAGTACAGGATAAAAATGCACCAGATTTGGTGCCATTGTATAAGATATCAAATGATATGGGAATGGAGTTTGCTACAGCATCATTACATAATAGTTTTTATTTTGTTGAGGCAAGAAATATCATAAAAGATAGAGAAATGGTTGCAAAAAATTTTGAACTGCTTGTAAATGAACTGTTGCATAGTAATAGTCCCAAAAAGTGGATGAGAGCATATTTTAATCATGGGTTAATAAATTATATATATGGCCAAAAAAGATTACTTCCATGTGATATGAGCTTCGATACTTTTTTTATAGACCCATATGGAGATGTTATGCCTTGTAATGGAACAAAAGATAAAGAAGTTATGGGAAATTTGACTACTCAGACATGGGAACAATTATGGAATAGTGCAGAAGCAGAGGAAGTTCGTAAAAAAGTAAGATGTTGTGACAGAAATTGCTGGATGATAGGTTCAGTATCTCCAGCAATGCATAAGTATATATGGATTCCGGGAGTTTGGGTGGTTTGGCATAAATTCAAATCCCTTTTTACAAAAAAACCATATAGTATGTATGAGAATAAAATTGTACGTGATTATAGAGATGGTAAAGTTACAAAGGAAGAATTGGATAAATGTTCTACGTGTGATATGTGTGCAAATGTAAATAATGGGTTATCAGTAGAAAGCATGGAACAGTTAAAAGATAAAAGTGGCGAGCAAATTGTAGATGAAGATATTGCTAGACAAATGGGAGAGTAAGCATGAAAGTAGTTGTGAGTGGTTATATTGGCAAAAAAATTACTGGAATTGGAAGGAATTTGGAAAATTTGTTAAATAACTCAAAAGGAACAATCCAGTATATTGTGTATACTAATTATGATATGCTCAATGAGTTTGATTTCACAAATAAGAACGTTGAGATGAAAACGTATAATGTCAGTAAGAATAGCTCTATGAAAAATTTATTGTGGACAACTTTTGTATTTCCATTTAAAGTGTTGCATGAAAAGGCGGATATTGCATTGATACCTAATTTTACGTTGCTTTTGTTAAAGTTTAAACCAACTGTGGTTATTATGCATGATTTGATAGAATTTAATGTCCCTAATAAATTTTCAAAACTAAAAATGTTTTACAGAACCAAATTGGCAGATCCTATTACAGCCAAAATGTCAAATAAAATAATTACTGTATCACAAAATTCAAAAAGAGACATTGTAAAATATTTAAATGTTAAAGAAGATAGAATTGCAGTTGTGTATAACGGTGTGGATACTAAAAAATTTCATAAAATGGAGGAACAAAAGGCAAGTGAGATTATAAAAAACAGAAATTGGCCAACGGAATTTATTTTGTATGCAGGAACGATAGATCATCCGGGGAAAAATGCAATGAATGTAATAAAAGCATATGAAAAATTAGTACAGCGTAAAGTATATGATGGAAAGTTAATTTTAGCTGGAATGCCAGGCTCAGGATTTGAAGAGATTGAACATTATATACAGAAGTCTGAGTATAAAGAAGGAATTGTTCTGACAGGATATGTAACAGATGAAGAATTGATTGCATTATATTCAATGTGCAAGGTTTTTTGCTTTGTTTCATTATATGAAGGTTTTGGGATTCCACCGTTAGAAGCGCTTGCATGTGGTGCTAAAGTTATTGTATCAGATAGTTCAGCATTGCCTGAAGTTGTGGGAAGTGTGGGAGTTACGGTAAATCCATTGGATGTAGATGCAATTGCAGACAGCATACTTACGGAAATGCAGGGACGCAATAATAAAAATGTAGATGAAGTAAAAAAACATATTGAACAGTATGATTGGAAAAAGCTTTCGGCTGAATTTGAGGAAGTACTTATTAATGTAGGTAAGTAACCTTTGGAAAGGAAACAAGAAATTGAAAACGGTGGCTGTATTAGGAGATACTTTTTTAAGTGGGAATGTATATGGGATTCAACGATATGCATATGAAATTTTAAAGCAACTGGATACCATTGTGAAAGATATACATATAGAAATAATTGTTCCAGAACATTTTGATGTTGATTGCAGTTTTAAAAATATAAAAATTGTAAAGTTTGGTAAGCTTAAAAACCTCTTTTTATGGCGGCAAATATGTTTCCCATATTATCTTATTAAATACAAAAGATTTGGATTGGACTTGACATTGGGATTGTCATATTTAAAAACGGATGTGGTATGTATTCATGATTGCATCTATGAAACATACAAAGATGATTTTCAAACAGTCAAAGAAAAACTAAAAAGATTAAATTATTTGATAAAGGTAAGACATATTGTAAAACACAGCACCAGACTTATAACAGTCAGTGAGTATTCGAAAAAACAGCTGATGCAAATATATAAAATACCAAGTACTAAGATTTCGGTGATTGGAAATGCATGGCAGCATTATCAAGATATTATACCGGACTTTAAGATATTGGATGAATTAGGGCTTAAAGAAGGTCAAGAGTATTTTTTTACTTTAGGAAGTGGATTGCCTCACAAAAATTTACGGTGGATTGTGAAAGCAGCTATGAATAATCCTAAGAAAATATTTGTTGTTACAGGGAATAATAAAATTTCAAATTATATTAATGAAATTGGGTTGAATCAATTAAAAAATGTGATTGTGACAGGTTATATATCTGATCAACAAGTGAAAGCATTAATGATGAAAGCACGGGCATTTATACATCCGTCATTTTGTGAAGGTTTTGGAATTCCACCATTGGAGGCATTGTCAACTGGTTGTGAAATTCTTATATCTAATGCAAGCTGTTTGCCAGAAATATATGAGGATTCGGCAAAATATTTTGATCCATATGATTATAATATTAGTATTACCTCAATATTAAATGAAAAAAGCAATAGTTGTGATAAGGTGTTAAATAAGTATTCATGGAACAAATCAGCAATGCAATTGTTAGAGTTATTAAAAAATGAAATTGCGTGTGAATAATATTTGGAGGAAAAATGTCAATATTTTCTTTGGTAATAGTAGGAATAATTGCAAAATGTATTGATGAAAGAAGACAACTGAGTGATATCATAGTTTCATTAACGTCAATATCAATATTATTAGAACTGGGAATATCGGTAGGTTATTTTATACGAGTAGGCAGTTTCGAAGTAGGCTTTAGTGAAGCAGTGATAATATTAGACACTTTTTTTTGTATGGTATATTTAGTCCATCGGAAAAGAGTTGATAAAAGAGCAGGAATATTGGGGACATTATTATTAGGTTCGGCAATGATTAGTTTATTTTTACTTATTGTAGCACCATATTCCGGAGCAGTTGTACAGAGTGCAGAAGAATGGGATTATTACTATTTTTATGGAGTAAAGCCGACTGGTTTACACATTTCACTTAATCAAGTAAAAGAATTTATGCATTTATTTTGTTACGTTATATTGTTTACGTGTATTTTTAGCTTAGAAAGAGAAAAAGTATACGACATTTTAAAGAAAACCCAAAAAGGAAGTAAAATATTTTTAACAGCAGGTATTGTTGAGATATTATTTGTATACATACTAAATAAACAGGAATTGCTGACTGCTATTGAAAAGAAAATATTTGGCGATAGTTATTTTACAGATGGTTCATTGTTGTCAATAGGTTATTCTAACCGATTAAGAGGATTGAAGTCAGAACCTTCCATGTATGCATATACATTATTTGTTTTTGGGTTAATATTTTTAATCGGCTGGTTGTATCAAAAAAATAAAAATGATAGAAAATGGTTTTTGTTATCAATGGTCTTAATGATATTAACGAAGTCGTTTTCAGCGGTACTTTGCATGGGACTTGTAGTTGTGTATGTGTTAATATTTCATTATAAAAACACAAACAGTGCAAAAAAATTATTGTATTTTATCATAAGTGTAGTAATAATTGGTATTTCATTTGCTGTTCTTGTAAAAATAGCAAATACAACCCGTTTTGATAGTTATTATTTAGAACGAATTAGAAAAGGAATACTGAGTATGACGGATTTATCTATAGGCGGCTGGACTGGTGATTATGCAACATATGATGGTTCGACAAAGGTAAGACTGATTAGTATAGTAGGAACATGGGCATATGTTTTAAAAAGACCGTTCTTCGGATTGGCATTAGGAAGTACGTATGCACATAGTACAATGATTACCGTTTTGGCCAGTTTAGGGTGGGTTGGAACTTTGATATGGGTTGCTTTTACGTTTTATTTAGGTAAAAATAAAAAAGGAATATTTTATACAATAGTATGTATTATACATGTATTGGCATTAATATTATTTGGAAACGGATTTTTCCCGTTTTATGGAGTGCAGAATATATTAATAATAGAATTGTTTGATATATATGCATCGAAAAGTCAGTATATAACAAATGCTTAGTTGCGTTAAGATTTTGATATGAGAGGAATAATGAAATGAAAACAAAAATATTTGCTGCATATTTGCCGCAGTTTCATCAAACAAAGGAAAATGATATGTTTTGGGGAGAGGGATTTACAGACTGGGTGAATGTAAAAAATGCAAAACCACAGTATCAGGGACATATTCAGCCTAAAGTGCCTCAAAATAAAAATTATTATGATTTAACAAATGTAGATGTAATTAGATGGCAGGCAGAACTTGCAGCTAAATATGGAGTAAACGGATTTAATATATATCATTATTGGTTTAAAGACGGGGTGCATACACTTTACAAGCCAGCAGAAATATTATTAGCACATAAAGATATAAAAATACAATTCTTTTTTTCATGGGATAATTGCTCATGGGTAAGAACATGGGGGAAGGATGCAGGAAATGCATGGTCGCCTGTATCAGATAAAGGAAAGAGCGGAAATTCAAGGTTATTAGAACTGGATTACGGCAATCAGGAACAGTGGAAAAAACATTTTATGTATCTTTTACCGTTTTTTAAAGATGAAAGATATTTAAAAATAAATGGAAAACCTATTTTTGCATTTATGACAAGTTTTGAAAAAGAAACATTAGTTGAAATGTGTGAGTATTGGAAAAAACTGGCTGTTGAAAATGGATTAGATGGATTGTATTTAATTTCAAGACATGATGAATTTTACAATAAACATCTGCTGGATAATCAGTTTTTTTATCAACCACCGGCAGCGGCTTGGGGAAAAAGAATGTCGATAGAAGGAAGGCTAAAAAAGTATTTTCATATTGTTCTGAAGCAAAAAGGAAATGTAAAATATAGCTATGATTATGATTTCGTGTGGAAAAGATTATTAAGAAGAGCGGAAAAAGAAAGAAAAAATGCATTGATATTAGGTGGAATAGTGGCTTTTGATGATACACCAAGACGAGGAAGTCAGGCAAGAATGATATGTAACTCGACTCCGGAAAAATTTAAATATTATTTTAAAAAGTTATATAGGTTATGTTGTGAAAATAATAAAGAATTATTATTATTGACAGCATGGAATGAATGGGGGGAAGGAGCATATTTAGAACCGGACGAGGAAAATGGGCTGGCATATCTGGAAGCATTAAAGAGTGCTGTTGATGATGTGAATGGGGTTTAGAGGAGGCACAGAGAGTGGCGTTAAGAGAAAGATTACAATGGTCATTAGTGGGAGAACTTAGAGGAAGACAAAAACTGAATAAGTTTAAAAAATATTGGAGAAAAAGCAATAAACATAATGATACAGTACCGATGAATGTGTTTAATAGTGATAATGTGTCAGTTGGCAAGGCAACTTATGGGGAACTGAATATTGTTCAATTTAATAATTTATCAAAAATTCATATTGGAAATTATGTATCAATTGCGCAAAATGTAACTTTTATTTTGGATGCAGACCATAATATAAATACAATAACAACTTTTCCGCATAAAGTCAAAACATTACATATTGTAGAAAATGAAGCAATAAGCAAAGGCAATATAGTTGTTAAAGATGATGTATGGATTGGTTATGGCGCAAAAATATTATCAGGTGTTACGATTGGACAAGGAGCGGTTATAGCAGCAGGGGCTGTTGTTACAAAAAATGTTGAACCATATGCGATTGTAGGAGGAGTTCCGGCAAAAGTGATAAAATATCGATTTAAACCCGATATAGTAAAAAAATTAGAGAACATTGATTTTTCAAGGCTGACAACTGAATGCGTTGAAAAACATGTGGATGAGTTGTATAATGAGGTTTGTGAAAATAGTGATATAGGTTGGTTGCCTTTAAGAGAGTAGCTATTACAATAAAAATATAAAGAATAAGGACAAATGGATGGGTAAGAGAACAGTGAATAAAACAAAAATTGCATTTGCTATGATAATAGTAATTATAGGATTAATAGCAGTTGGTGTTACGAATTTTACTTCAAATAGAGAAAAAAATAGAGAATTATCAGATATACAGCAGTTTGAGAAGATTAAGCGAGAGGTTGAGGAACTTCTCATGGATAAAGAAGATGTGCAATCATATGTAAATTCAATAGTAAGTAGTGAAAATGCTATGTATTTTTATTTTGGTGGACGTGGAAATTATGATTTGTCTACAATCAATGAAATTTTTCCGGAAATTGGGAAGATGTATGAACGAGGGGAAATTCAAACAATGAAAAGTTCAAGATTGATAGCTGATGAAACAATATATGTATTATATATAGACAGTGATATGGAAGTTCATACTATGGCAAAGTCATACAGGGATCAAAGTTATAGTAATCCTCTTGACTGCTTAGTATTGGATGATAAATTTTTTAGATAGCATATTAGAAAGAATAAGTGAAAATTTTGGAGGTAATATTATGAAAATCATGCCAAATCGGATGGATAGAGGATTTTTTAAATATCAGAATGAATTTGAACAAAAAGCATTAGAAGTGCTTAGGTCAGGATGGTATATTTTAGGAAAGGAAGTCAGTTCTTTTGAAGAAGAATTTGCAGCATATACAGGTGGAAATTATTGTGTGGGGTTAGCAAGTGGATTGGATGCCTTGTGGATAGCATTCCGTTTGTTAAATATTGGAAAAGGTGATGAGGTTATTGTACAGGGAAATACATATATTGCAAGTGTAATGGGGATTACAATGAATGGTGCAACCCCTGTATTTGTAGAACCGGATGAACATTTTGGAATGGATGTTGATAAAATTGAGGAAAAAATAACAGACCGGACAAAAGCAATACTTGTTGTACACCTTTATGGAATGGCATCAAAAATGGATAAAATTGTTGAAATATGCAAAAAACATAATTTGAAATTGGTCGAAGACTGTGCACAGTCACATGGAGCATGTTTTAATGGCCAGATGACAGGAACATTTGGTGATGTTGGATGCTTTTCTTTTTATCCTTCTAAGAATTTAGGCGCATTTGGTGATGCGGGAGCAGTTGTTGTTAAGGATGAACAACTTGCAAATGACTTTAAAGTATTTAGAAATTATGGCAGTGAAAAGAGATATCATAACAAAGTTGTAGGGGCAAATTCAAGATTAGATGAATTGCAGGCAGGCTTACTGAGAGTTCGTTTGCAGCATATGCAGGAATTGACAGAAGAAAAAGTAAAGATTGCAAAAAGATATACAGCGGAAATAAGTAATGATAAAATAAGACTGCCGGAATTGGCAGATGGAGCAACAGGAGTATGGCATCAGTACGTTATCCGGTGTGAGGAGAGGGACAGATTAATTGAATACTTAAATGAAAAAGAGATTGGGACAATTATTCATTATCCAATTCCGCCGCATTTGGCGGAAGCATATCAGTATTTAGGACATAAGCCGGGATTTTTGCCAATAACAGAGCATTTAGCAGAAACAGTATTGTCAATTCCAATGTATAATGGTATGACAGAAGAAGAACAGAGTTATGTAATTGAAGCATTAAATGCTTTTCATTAGTATTTGAAAGGGGAAAATTATGACATTAAAAGAGAAGTGTCCTATATTACAATTTGCCGATTTAGGAGATGAAAGAGGAAAATTAGTAGTAATTGAAGGAAATCAGGCAATTCCATTTGACATAAAGAGAGTGTTTTATATATATGATTCGGATTCTACAGTGGTTCGTGGACAGCACGCAAATCGAGAATCAGAATTTGTACTGATAAATGTTGCAGGACATAGTAAGGTTCGCATTACAGATGGGAAAGAAGAACTTATAGTCAAGCTGGATAAACCAATGATGGGGGTTTATCTGCCGAAAATGATATGGAAAGATATGTATGAGTTTTCTTCAGATTCTGTATTACTTTGTTTAGCGAGTACACATTATGATGGCAGTGAATACATAAGAGATTATGAAGAATATGTAAAAATAATGGAAAAGTGCAGAGATAGATAAATATGAAAAATAACAGTGGTAGATTTTTTTTTGATAAATATGATAAAAAATTAATGCAAATTTGTAATAAAGCAATTAAAAAAAATAAAGTAGATCTGGTAGCAATTTGTATTGAAGCTATGGCACAATTATACTATGAATGGAATCAATTCTATACAAATGATTTTTTGGAAGATAAAGTTTCACAGTTAGCTCAATTGGTTGTCCCCAAAATAGAGGTGAATGAACATTCAAATGAGATAAAGACTATTTTATTTTATGATGGATTTGGATTAGATAGTAGAGGACTAGCTTTAATTTATTTAAAAGCACTTGCACAAATGGATTGTAGAGTTATATATTTAACAAATTCAAGATCTATGGGAAAACAGCCGCTTATTCAGAATATAATAGTAGAGTCTTCAATTATTCGAGAATATTTTAATGCTACAGATTCATATCGAAAGAAGACAGAAACGATTAAAAATATATGTATGAAATACAACCCAGGAGTTGCTTTTTTATACACAACGCCTTGGGATGTGAGCGGAATATCGGTATTTCAGCAAATGGTGGGTGTAAAGAGATTTCAAATCAATTTGACAGATCATACATTTTGGCTTGGGAGAAATGCGTTTGATTATTGTATTGAGTTTCGAGAATATGGAAAATACATATCGGAAAGTTATAGAGGAATAGCAAGTAATAAATTGAAAAAATTGCCATATTATTCATATGTTGATGAGAATATACCACTAAAAGAAGTTCCATTTGATATGGATAAATATAAAATTATTTGTAGTGGAGGGGCATTATATAAAACATTGGATGATAATAAAACATTCTATAAAATTATTGATACGATTTTAAAAAAATATAATGATGTATTATTTTTATATATAGGAAATGGTGATGATACACAGTTGCAGTTATTAAAGCAACAATATGATGAGCGTGTGCAATATTTAAGAGAACGAGATGATTTTTTTCAGATTATGAAACGTTCTTATTTGTTTATCAATACGTATCCTGTATCTGGCGCTTTAATGACACAGTATGCTGCAATGGCTGGTTTATTACCGGTAACGCTGTTACATGATGATGAGTCACAGTTGATTTTAAACAATCATAAGGAATTAGGTATTGAATTCAATTCTGTAGACGAATTGTATGAAGAGATAGATAGGTTATTAGTTGATAAGGAATATATAAAATGTAAAAAAAAATTACTTATAAATAGTGTAATATCAGAGGAACAGTTTAATAATGAAATAAAAAAATTAATAAGCGATGGTGATACAAGTTTTAATTTTGAAAGTAATTCAAAATTTATTGTATCTAAATTTCAAGAGATATATGAAACTGCATTTAATAAAAGAAAATGTATTGATATTATAGTAAGAAGAGGACTTATATTAAAATTTCCAATAGAATGTTTAAATAAAATGTTTAATAAGATATGTGGAGGAAATAAGTAAATGGCATCTATATATGAGTTGGTGAAAATTCAAGAATTATCAGAAAAGGAAAAGCAGGCTTGTGATAGATTTATTATGTCAGAATCAACGTCGGGAGAGTTTATTAATTCTTTGAATTATTTGGCATATCATCCTAAAAACAGATTTATAGATGATTCGATATTGGTTAGAGATATTGAATCAAAAACAATCAGAGGAGTTGTTGTAGCTACAGTCGATTGTATAGATAATAATACGATTGTTTCACATTCAGGTACAACATTTGCAGGTCCAATTATTGATGGAAAATTAGGAATTGATAAGGCATTAGAAGTGTTAGATATTTTGACGTCGTATTACGAAGAAAAATATAAGAAGATTATATTTAAACTTCGTCCGCAGTGGTATGATGGTCAACCATTTGGAAAAGTGGAATATTATTTGTTAAATCATGGATATACAGGAAGCCAGATTGCTTTAGCAAATGTCATAAATATTGCGGGGATTAATACACAAGAGGATGTGTTAAAATTATTTGATTCTAAAAGAAGAAATCAAGTGAAAAAGGTTATTAAAGAAGATTTGTTTCATTTTTCTGTAGGGCAGGATATACTTAGTGATGTGTGGGTTAATATGAATGATAATCTAAATAAAAGATTTGCTTCACATACGACACACACATTTGAGGAAATTATAGATTTGAAGCAAAGGTGTGGTGAACATATAGCACCATATTATGTAAATGATAGTAACGGGAATTACGGAGCTTTTGGTTTAATATATAAATTTAAAAATGTATTTCATACACAGTATTTAGATGTGAATTATGAATATACAAATCATTATCCGAATCTTTTGCTAATTATGTATTTAATTTTAGAAGCAAGAAAATTAGGATATAGTAAATTTAGTTTTGGACCAAGTACAGAAAATGCGGGGGCAGTAATTAATACTGGGTTATATTCTTACAAGGCAGGATATGGCGGAGGTGATATTATTATGCCATGTTACACTAAAATTATAGGCAGCTAATGAATATAAATGCAGGGAAGTTATAAGCTTAGATTATGTAGAAATGAGGATTCGGATGAATACTGAAAATAGGTTTTTGATAATGGATAATCAGCCTCAATATGGGATGAAGGCAATAATAAAAAGTTGTTTGTATAAATTGAAGAGTGTCTATTATTCATTTCTTTCAGCTATATATCAGCCGGTAAAAGATGAGGAAAAGTTATACAATGTGTCAATTCTTGCAATTTTTAAGAACGAAGCAAAATACTTGAAGGAATGGATTGAATTTCATAAAATAGTTGGAGTTGAACACTTTTACTTATATAATAATAATTCTGATGATGATTATTTGGATGTGCTTCAGCCATATATAGATGAAGGGATTGTTACATTAATTCAATGGTCCCAAAATCAGGCTCAAATGGAATGTTACAATGATGGAATTTTACGATTCCGTAATGAAAGTAAGTGGATTGCTATTATTGATATTGACGAGTTTATAGTTCCTAATTCAACAGATAATGTATATGATTTTTTGAAAGATTTTGAGAATAAACCTGCGGTTATTGGCTATTGGAAATACTTTGGGGCATCTGGAAAATTAAATAGACCGGCTGATGCTCTTGTTGTAGAAGATTTTGTAGTTGCATGGAGAAAATATGCTGATATAGGAAAATGCTTTTATAATACAAAGTATGATTTTGATATAAAATATAAAGGCAATAATATATTACATCATTTTATGTGGGCAAGTTACAAAGGGCATGCACTGCCACCTGTTAATGTATTTGGAAAGATATGCCTTCCGGGCAGACATAAAATACCATATAATGCACAACCCGACCACTTCCCATTGCAAATTAATCACTATTTTACAAAGTCATATCAGGAATATATTGATAAAAAATCAAAAGGTGATGTTTATTTTAAAGAAAATCCGCATACACTTGAATATTTTCATGAGCATGATATGTTATGTCAACAAACAGATTATCATGCATACAAATATTTAGTTAAATTAAAACTTGCAATGGATAAGAATGTGTAGTTTATAGGATATATTGGGAGAATGAGATTAGATGAATGATAATCAGTTAAAAAGACAGATAACATCAGGCGTAATTTGGAAATTTGGAGAAAGATTCGCAGCACAGGGAGTGTCATTCATTGTTTCACTTGTACTGGCAAGAATTTTAATGCCGGATGACTATGGTGTTGTTGCAATGGTCAATGTTTTTATCAGCATTGCAGATGTTTTGGTATCTGGTGGACTGAATTCGGCATTGATACAAAATAATCATGCCGGACAGAAAGAATTTTCAACAATATTTTATTGTAATTTTATTTTTTCAATATTTCTATATGGAATATTGTTTGTTTCAGCACCGTATATTGCAAGGTTTTATAGTATGCCGTCATTGACTCTGGTAATCAGGGTATTTAGTTTAAGATTGTTACCGGCTTCTTATCAGGCAATACAGGTTGCATATGTATCCAAAAAGATGATGTTTAAGAAGTTCTTTTTTTCAACATTAGGAGGAACGATTTTTTCAGCTGTTGTCGGAATTTTGATGGCCACAAAAGGATTTGGAGTATGGTCTTTGGTTGCACAGTATATGACAAATACAGTTATTGATACACTTATATTATTTATTACTGTTCGGTGGCATCCATCTTTATATTTTAATGTCAAGGAAGCATTTCCGATGATTAAATTCGGATGGAATGTAATGTGTGCAAATGTTATAGGGGTGATATTTAATCAGCTCAATTCATTCATTATAGGTAAGAAATACACAACAAGCGATTTGGCATATTATGACAGAGGTAAAAATTTACCGAGATTAGTTACAGACAATATTTCAAGTTCGTTACAAAGCGTATTATTTCCGGCAATGGCAAACTCCGGAAATGTTGAAACTATTAAAAAAATTGCAAGGAAAAGTACAAGGTATATGGCTTATATACTATTTCCATTGATGATTGGTATGATTGTTGTAGCAGAACCATTGGTAGAAGTTTTATTGACTAAAAAATGGTTGGGTGCAGTACCGTTTATCCGATTAATATGTCTTGAGGGAATGATAGGTGTTATGGATTCGACAAATGGTTTGCAGGTTCTTAAAGCAAGGGGAAAAAGTGAAAAGATATTAAAACTTGAATTTGTAAAGAAACCAATAGCAATTATTGTTATTATAATTTCAATGCAGTTTGGTGTGATGGGTGTGGCTGTATCAGTTCCATTGACAGCTTTTATTACAATGTTGATTAATACAGGAGCAGCAACAAAGGTATCTGGATATACGATTGTTGAGCAGTTAAAAGACATATTCCCGGCATTTGCAATGTCTACAATAATGGGAATTGTAGTATATATAATGAATTTTTTCAACTGGAACATATACGTAAAATTAGTCATGCAAATATTAACAGGGATTGTAATATACATTATTTTATCGGTAGTAACAAAAAATGAAGAATATAAGAGTATATTAAAATTACTTAGAGGTATTACAAAAAGGGGAGAAACAGATTAATGAGATTGTTATTTTTATGTAATACGCCTTATCAGGTTTTAGTAGCTAGCTGCATTTGTAGGAATTGCTTTAGTGATAGTATGGCAGATATTATCATATCAGACCATATGACTGGGTATGAGCAAATAGCAAAACAGATACAGGGTTTAGGAATGTTATTTGAACGTGTTTATGCACTAAAAACGAAACATTATTATGAATTTTGGAATAGTATTAGTGGAATGAAAAAAAGGCTGTATTTATTATGTTCAAAAAAAATAGAAAGTACAATTAAAATAAATGAGAACTATGATTTGTATTTTTGTGCAAATGCAGATCCCTTTTCGATATTGTTGTTTTCTTATTTAAAAACATATAATAACAAAAAAATACAGGCTTGTTGGTATGAAGATGGATTAGGAACATATAGTTTTGATAAAAAATATTTTGAGTCAAATACGAATAAAGTTAAGGTGGCATTAAAACGCATATGTGGTATGAAGATATTAACAGAACATATTTCAAAATTTTATCTTTTTCAGCCCGAATGTATGGATTGGCAGCCTGATGCGCAATTAAAGAAAATACCAATTATAGATAGAGAAGATAAAAAGTTTATATACTTTCTGAATAAAATATTCGGATACGATAAAAATGAAGACACGTATAATAAAAGTATGATATTTTTTGAGGATGGATATGGCGATTGGGAAGAATCTACAGATATTGAACTGGTAAATCTATTTAGGCAATATATTCCTAAAGAACAGATAATGGTAAAAATTCATCCTAGAAATACTAAGAATAGATTTAAGGAACAGGGATATTTAACTAATAAAAATACAGGTATTCCATGGGAAGTTATTGCGCTTAATAATAAATTTGATAATACGGTTTTAGTGACAATGTATTCTCAAAGCGTTATAATGCCATATGTATTATTTGGAGAAAGTGTTCGTGCTGTCATTTTGGCGAAATTAGATGATTCATTTAAAGAAAAAGATCATATATATTTCGATTATCTTAATAAATATTATTATGCAAGATATCCAGATATGTTTTTTGTGCCAGAAACAGAAGAAGATTTAAAAGAGTATTTACAAAGGGTATAGATAAAGGAAGGGGTATTAGAGTGAAAACAGCATGTTTTATTCCAATTAAAGCAAATTCGGAAAGGGTTCCGGGGAAAAATTTAAGACTATTAAATGGGAAAAAGTTGTATGAATATATTTGTGAACATGTAAAGCAAGCAGAAGTTTTTGATGACGTGTTTATTGATACAAACAGTGAAGAAGTAGCAGAGTACGCTAATAAGATGGGATTCCGAGTTATAGAAAGGAAGCCGGAACTGGCTAAAAATACGGCAAATGGAAATGATTTGCTAGTGTATCATTTTGAGCAGTATCCAGAGTATGATTATTATTTTCAAGCATTTGCAACAGCACCATATATGCAGGCGGACACCATAAAAAAGTGTTATGGTAGGCTGATTTATAGTGAAGAATTTGATTCTTGTTTCACAGCAACGGAGAATCATGGATTTTATTGGTTAAGCGATAACCCTATAAATTATAGACCAGGAATACTTCCAAGAAGTCAGGACATGCTTCCTGTAATAGAAGAAACAACAGGGTTATATGGAATATCAAAAGATTCTTTAAAAAGATATAGATGTAGAATTGGGAAAAAACCATATATACATATTGTTAGTAAGTTTGAGGCCGTTGATATTAATACAGAGGAAGATTTAAAAATAGCTGAGTTTGTAGGGAAAGTTATCTATAAATTGTAAAATGTTAGATTATCATATATTAAGAAATAAGGATAGTTATAATTATTGAAACTTTTATAATTTTGTCGTATTATGAAAATGCTTTTTATAAAGTAAAATAAAATGAATACGTAGGAGAACATATATGGAGAATAATCATTCTGTGGTAGATCAGGTTAATAAATATATGAGTTATATTTACTTAATTTTATTTGTTGGAATAACAATGTGGTATTATCTGTATTCAACGGTATTGGAGTATAAGTATCCATATGCGTTGTATTTAGGATTAAGATATGCATTGATGGCATATGTACTGGTAAGTATTGCGCTTGTGGTATGGCAGAAGCAGTATAGTACCGTATTAGAACCTGTTTTTATGGTGCTGATACTTGTAAGCGCCGGTGTTGTAACGTATGTTGTCAAAGATTATGGTGTATTTGATTTTGCATTGCTTCTGGTTGGAGCTAAAAATGTACCGTGGAAAAGAATAGCCTATGTTTATCTGTGCATAGCAGTAGTTATTCAGGGAGTTGCCTACTATGCGGCAACAACAGGAATTATAGCAGATATTACTTTGCAGGCTGACAGAGGAATCAGACATTCACTGGGTATTAACTATCCGACAGATATGGCAGCGCATGTCCTTTTTATCATGCTGGTGTATGCTGCTCTGCGGGAAAAGAAGCTGACATTTGTAGAGATTACAATGATGGGTGTTGTAAGTTACTGGGTATATGGAAAGACACTGGCGCGGAATGACTTTATCTGTGCCATGGTAATGTGTCTGCTGTTACTTGTTGTAAAAGTACTGGGGCTGTGTAATATTCAGTTATCAAAGTACAAAGCTTTAAAGGCAGGCAGTATTTTAATGCTGGTAGCTGTTGTGGGCTGTGTGATGGCAGTTACATTTTATGATCCTGCCAATGCGGTATATCAGAAGCTGGATGCGGTTTTTTCTAACCGGATATCTTTAAGTTATCAGGGATTAGCTCAATATGGTATTACGGCTTTTGGCTCTGTTGTTGAGGAAAACCAGGCAGTGCTGGGGTATAATTTCTTTTTGGATAATTCCTTTATCCGAATTGCAATTAAGTATGGCTGGGTATTTTTATCCGTGATTACATACATTTATTATCTGTGCTTTAATAAAGCAGTAGATTGTAAAAAAGACGGCATGATTGTGGCGTTGATTGTGATGCTGTTGTTCGGTATTTCAGAGCATCATCTGATAGATATCGCATTTTGTCCGCTTTGGTTTATGCTTTTTAGCAGCATGAAGACGGAAGGAAGAACCGGAAGGGGGCGGAACTGATGAAAAAGTATTGGATAAAGCTTGCAGGCTGTGCGGCAACGGCGGTTGTGATTTTTCTGATTGTATTGGGCATGGTGGATTTACATACGGATGGCATTCTTGTACGGGATGGCTGTTATGTGATTCGTCCAAATGATATGAAGACCTACAGAATGGATGTGTATGGGAATTCCGGGATTGTAGGAACATGGGTGAATCTTGTTCGCGATGTTGATGGAGCAAGTCAGATTTTTGCGATTCATTATACCGGAGAAGATCAATATATGATTGAATATGGAGATCAGGGATACTGTATTGCAGTTGCATCAGATAAAGAAACGGTTGTTATGCAGGATTATGATGCGGAAAATGAATATAATAAGTGGTATATTTCAAGAATCGGTACGACACAAAATTATTTATTTACAAATGTGGCAACCGGCAATACACTTTGTTATGAATATTCATCAGATTTTTCAGCATATAGACTTTATGTAAAAACATATGACGAAACATCCGGAAATTTTGCATTCTTTTTAGGTCAGTAGAAATAAAGTGAAATTTAAATAACGCAGGAGATATCAAAAAGATATTTACTGCGTTATTTTTTTATGATAAAAATCATAAAAATAATAGAATTATTATTGCACAAATATATAAACTATGATATGGTGAATATATACCAGTATATAAAACTTAATACATTTGCAAAGGAGGGGGCAATGCATACGGAGGTACATAATGCCGTAACGGCGGCAGATCAGGGAACGCAGTATGATGAAAGTGCTAAAAGACTGCTCGGGCAGAAAAGCATACTGGCACAGATACTGGTGAGAACGGTAGATGAATTTAAGGGAATGAATCCAAGATATGTGGAAACCTTAATTGAAGGAGAGCCGTATATCAGCAGGATACCGTTAGAGCCGGGGCTGACGAATCAGGAAGTGATGCGGGTAAAATCCGGTCAGCGAATCACGGGATTAAATACAGAGAATCAGGAACATGCAGAGGGGTTGGTGCGGTTTGACATTGTATTTTATGTGCGGATGAAAGACGGACTTTCGCAGATTATTATTAATGTGGAAGCACAAAAAGATGAACCGCAGAGATATGGAATATTAAACAGGGCAGTATTTTACGTAAGCCGCCTGATTTCGTCACAGAAGGAACGGGATTTTGAAAACACGGAGTATGATGACATCAAAAGAGTGTATTCTATCTGGGTGTGTATGAACATGGAAGAAAACAGTTTAAGCCACATTCATCTGGTAAAAGATGATCTGGTTGGATACCATGACTGGCGTGGAAAGCTGGATTTATTTAACATTGTTATGATAGGACTGGCAAAAGAACTGCCGGGGCAGGGAGAGCAGTATGAACTGCACCGCCTGCTGGGAGCACTGTTTGCTGAGGGATTGACAGCCGGGGAAAGACTGAATATCATAAAAGAAGAATATGATATACCGATAGAACAGACAATAGAGCAGGAGGTGGATGTGATGTGCAATCTGAGTCAGGGAATAAAGGAAACTGGAATTGCCGAGGGACGAGCTGAAGAAATCATTGAAACAGGTTACGAGTTCGGACTTTCAGAGCAGGATATACTGGAACGGTTACAGAAGAAGCTGAGTATTTCATTGCAGAAGGCACAGGAGTATCTGTTAATGTTTGGGAAGCGGACGGTGTAAATGTTATATAGATTTTGTACATTGCACCTATATGGATAGAAAACAAATTGCAGTAATTTTTAAAATAATATATAATTGAATATGCGTGTGGCTAGATTTTTGGCTTGTGTTTCGCAAGCTTTGATGGAAATGGTAGGAGGATTTGCAGAAATATACGCCCTTCCGTCCTGTGTATAAAGGGAAAAATGCATAATGAGTAGCCACACGCTTTTTGGGTATACAGAGCATGAAAAAATTAAAAGAACTACAGACGAGAGAAGATCTAGCGTTATATTTGGCAATTCCATTGCAAAAATTAACGTATATATTGTATAAAAGCAAACCGGATAGTTATTATGATACATTTGAGATTCCAAAGAAAAATGGTGAATCAAGGCAGATTCATGCACCTTCGGGGGATTTAAAACAACTTCAGAAAAAATTGGCACAACGGCTTTGGGATGTTTATAGAGAATTTATAGAAGAAAATGAAATTCAGGATAACATATCACATGCATTTCAAAAAGGAAAAAGTATTATTACCAATGCGAACATTCATAGAAATAAACGGTATGTACTAAATTTAGATTTAAAAGATTTTTTTGACCATTTTCATTTTGGGCGTGTAAGAGGTTTTTTTATGAAAAATAAAAATTTTGAATTACCTGTTGAGATTGCGACAATGATAGCACAGTTGACCTGTTATGAGGGTAAATTGCCGCAAGGAGCGCCGACATCCCCTATTATAACGAATTTAGTTTGTAATATTTTAGATATGCGTCTACTAAAAATAGCAAAGAAGTATCGGGTAGTTTATACTCGGTATGCAGATGATATGACCTTTTCTACAAACGACAAAAAATTTTTGGAAAATCAAGAGAATTTCATGAAAAGTATAAAAAAAGAAATTGAAAGTTTTGGCTTTGAAATAAATGATAAGAAAACGAGATTGTTATTTTGCGATTCAAGGCAGGAAGTAACAGGTCTGGTTGTGAATAAAAAAATCAGTGTGAATCGTGAGTATTGTAAAAGAACAAGAGCAATGGCGGATGCTTTTTATAGACGGGGAATATTTGAGATATGTGGTGAAGAAGGTTCGGTAAATCAGCTTGAGGGAAGATTTTCTTTTATCAATCAGATTGATTGTTACAACAACAAAAATGATCGGGAACAAAAACATACATTTTGGACGTTAAATGCGAGAGAGCGCCAGTATCAGAAATTTTTATTTTTTAAATATTTTTATGCAAATACAAAGCCGCTTATTGTCACTGAGGGAAAAACAGACATCGTATATTTGCGGGCGGCATTAAAAAAATATTATAAGGAGTATCCTGAACTTATAAAGAAACAGGATGATAATTTTGAATTTCAAGTGACATTTCTGAGAAGAAGTTCCCGCTTAAAATATTTTTTAGGAATTCAAAAAGATGGGGCGGATACCATGAAGAATATTTATAATTTTTATTCAGGCAAAAATAATGCACCCAAACTGTATTCATGGTTTGCACAGAATAGTTGCAAGAAATCCCAAAATCCTGTTATTTTTATTTTTGATAATGAACAGGTGTCTGACCGTCCGCTGAAAAAGTTTTTAAATCATTTAAACAATAAAGGTTTGTTAGAAAGTAGCAATTATAATCATATACAGGATAATCTTTATATTTTAACCAATCCTTTAGTGAACGGAAAAAAAGAATGTGAAATTGAAGATTTATTTGATGATGTGGTGCTTTCGCATACGATTGATGGAAAAATATTTTCAAGAAAAGAAACAGACAATGAAAAATATTATGGTAAAGCAATTTTTTCACAATATGTTGAACGGCAGTATGACAGCATAGATTTTAGTAATTTTAAACCGATGCTGGAAGATATAAAATCTATTGTGGGAAGTAAAAAACAGGGTTGATGCTGTGAAGTAATATGTCTATAGAGCAGGAGGTGGATGTGATGTGCAATCTGAGTCAGGGAATAAAGGAAGCGGGAATCGCAGAAGGGCGTGAAGAAGGACGAGAAGAAGGACGTGTTGAAGGACGAAGTGAAGGACGAGCCGAGGAAATCATTGAAACAGGTTACGAGTTCGGACTTTCAGAGCAGGATATACTGGAACGGTTACAGAAGAAGCTGAGTATTTCATTGCAGAAGGCGCAGGAATATCTGTTAATGTTTGGGAAGCGGACGGTGTAGAATAATGGAAATCAAAGGAGTTGGGAAATCACCTGCTAATAAAGCAGATGATTTTCTAACTCCTTTTTAAACGTTCTCCCAACAGGAATAATATGATTATGAATATGCAGGTAAAGGTTGGTCTTGTCATAGGATGTAATAAAATTTGTATTAATAATATATTTTCTGTGGCAGCGGGTGAAATACGATGGAAGTATTTTAGCAATGGAAGATAAAGAATAGGTATTACTTGTAAAGCCGCCGTCGGGACAAGTGAAAGTCAGATAATGCCCGTTTGCTTTTATGAGTAAAATATTTGATAAACACACGTGAGTCGTAACATCATTTAATAATTTAATGGTCAGATAGTTGTTATCAGTCGTATTGGATAATGTGGCGAGCAGCTCTTTCATGGCATGAACCAGTACAGCTTCATTATAGGGCTTTTCAAGGTAATGGTAGCAGTGGACTTCATTAACACATTTTTGGATAGTATCAGAGGTGCCGGTGCTAAAAAGCACAGGGGTTGTCCGATAAGCAGGGAGACTTCGGATATACCGGGTAAAAGTGATGCCGTTAAAGGCATCGGAAGCGGATGAGAGCTGTATGTCAAGAATAAAAATATCATACTGAACTGATAAAATGGATTTTTGAGCATCATTATAATTTTGACAACAGGTATAATGAAATTGCGGCCAGTGTTTTTTAAGAATATTATATAAAATTTGTAATTCTGTACAATTGTCTTCTAAAAGTAATATATTCATACGAATCCCCGTTTCTGAATAACTTAATATATAAGTATTTTAAGGTCTTATTATAAAGATGTCAAAAAGAAACAGGGCATTGAGGTATAAAAATTGTCATTGGGGAAAGTTGTCTTGAAATTTAGGGAAAACAGACCTATGCCGCCGAACTTCAGAAGGATAATTATAATGGCTGGTATTATGAAAACGGACAGGCATATTGGTATGATAACGGTGTACTGGCACGGTCAAAAGAAGTTTATGATCCACAGACAGATGCATGGTATTGGTTTGAAGCAGATGGAACAATGGCAAGGGATAAGGATGTCTTTATTGTATTAAATGCAGACGGAACAGGAAAGTGGACACGTTACGACAGCGACGGCAGAATGGTAAAAGGAGAAAGCTACAAAAACGGTGCATGGTATTATTTTGATACAGCTACCGGAAAGATGGCGCATGGAAAATATTACCGTGATGGTGCATATTACTATTACGACACAGCAACCGGAATTATGCAGTACGGAGAACAGACAATTGATGGGGACGAATATTATTTTGATACAGAAACCGGAGCAATGGTTACCGGAGAAGTTGAACGTGATGGAAGGTACTACTATTATGATGATGAAACCGGAGCAATGCTGGGACTTGGTGAGCAGATTGTAAAATATGCAGAAAAATTTTTAGGTACACCTTATACGTGGGGAGGTACATCACCGGATACCGGATTTGACTGTTCGGGATTTACACAGTACGTATACAGTAATTTTGGAATAGATTTAGACAGGACATCATCAGCACAGAGAAGACAGGGAGAAGCTGTAGATGAAGATGATATTATGCCGGGCGATCTGGTGTGCTATAGTGGACATGTTGCAATTTATGTAGGAAATGGACAGGTTATTCATTCACCACAGGAGGGCGAAGTGGTTAAAATTTCCAATATGCATATGATGTCGATTATAACGATTAGAAGATTTACAAATTAGTTTTCTGATATTGAATATTTTAGTATAACCGGAATTGATAGGAATATTTGTCATATAACGCAGCAAAAGAGCCACAGCACGTGTCCTCTTTTCCTGCGTTATAATTTTTTAATATATTCACCTATTGACATAGTAGGTAAATAGGAATATCATCTTGATAAAACAAAGGATTGGAGAACAGGCGTATGATGATTTCTTCAAAGGGCAGGTATGCCCTGCGGGTTATGGTATTTCTTGCGGAGCATAACTCAGATGAATATGTACCGCTAAAAGAAATATCGGAAAAAGAGCAGATTTCACAGAAGTATCTGGAGAGCATTGCAAGAATGTTGTCCAAAGAACATTTAATAGAAGGCATCAGCGGACACGGCGGAGGTTACCGGCTGGCAAGAAAACCGGAAGATTACCGGATTAGTGAAATATTGAGACTGACGGAAGGAACACTTGCACCGGTATCCTGCTTAAAGGACGATGCAGTGCCCTGCGACAGGGCAGGTGACTGCTGTACACTGCCAATCTGGAAAGGGCTGGCGGAGCTTGTGGATAAATATTTTGACAGCATGACACTGAAAGAAGTCGCAGAGAATGCCAGACAGCAGATGATACAAAATCAGAGATCAAATGAAAAAAGTTGATACAATATTACCCTGCCGGATACAAACAGGCAGGTTTGTGTCACAACAAAAATACACATAAAACAGCTTGCAATTAGGGTGATATAAAAATCAGGAGGAACAATCATGTCAGAAAAAGAATTACTGAATGTAAAAGATTTAGTTGTAGATGTAGAGGAAAAGGAAATTTTACACGGAGTCAACCTTACGATTCGTCCGGGAGAAACCCACGTACTGATGGGACCGAACGGAACCGGTAAATCTACACTGGGTTATACACTGCTTGGCAATCCACGCTACACGGTAAAGCAGGGGGAAATCTGGTTTGACGGAAAAAATATCACCGCAGAACCGGTTAATGAGCGTGCAAAGGCAGGCATCTTTTTATCTTTCCAGAATCCGCTGGAAGTGCCGGGGGTGACACTCAGCTCCTTTATCAGAAATGCGGTAGAACAAAAGACCGGTAAACGAATCCGTCTGTGGGAGTTTAAAAAGCAGCTGGAAGCGGCAATGGAACTGCTTGATATGGATAAATCCTACGCTGAGCGTGATTTGAATGTCGGATTTTCCGGCGGCGAAAAAAAGAAAGCCGAGATTTTACAGCTCTTAATGTTAAAGCCAAAGCTGGCAATTCTTGATGAAACCGACTCCGGACTGGACGTTGATGCCGTGCGCACTGTATCAGCCGGTATCCGTGAATATCAGAAAAACAGCGAAGGCAGTCTGCTGGTTATCACACACAGCACGAAGATTTTAGAATCCCTTCCGGTAGATTATACACATGTTATGGTTGAAGGAAAAATCATTAAGACAGGCGGTGCAGGGCTTGTTGATGAGATTAATGAAAGCGGTTTTGCAGGCTACGAGGCAGAGGAGCACAGGTAGGAGAGCAGAGAATCAAGCATACAGCAAACAGCGGAAAGGGAGTAACAGGCAATGAAAGAAAAAAGCTATGTGGAAGACATCGACAGAAGCGTTTATGATTTCAAAGATGATGAAAAAGATGCGTATAAATTGCAGGCGGGTCTGACACCGGAGATTGTAGAAAAATTATCAAAAGAAAAAAATGACCCGGTGTGGATGCAGAACTTCCGTTTACAGGCATTACAGATTTACAATGAAATGCCCGTACCGGACTGGGGACCGTCGATTGAAGGACTGGATATGGCAAATATCGTGACCTATGTCCGTCCAAATACGAATATGAAGGCAAAGTGGTCAGACGTGCCGGAAGACATTAAAAATACATTTGAGCGGCTCGGTATCCCACAGGCAGAGCGGAAATCCCTTGCCGGTGTCGGCGCGCAGTACGACTCTGAACTGGTATACCACAATGTGCGCGAGGAGGTTGCGGCACAGGGAGTTGTATACACGGATATGGAGAGTGCCTTAAAAGGCGAATATGCCGACATGGTACAGAAGCATTTTATGAAGCTGGTAAAGCCGAACGACCACAAATTTGCGGCACTGCACGGTGCAGTATGGTCCGGTGGTTCATTTGTGTATGTGCCAAAGGGGGTATCGGTAGAAATTCCGTTACAGTCGTATTTCCGGTTAAATGCGCCGGGAGCAGGACAGTTTGAGCATACGCTGATTATTGTGGATGAGGGTGCAGACCTGCATTTTATCGAGGGCTGTTCCGCACCGAAATATAACGTGGCAAATCTGCATGCAGGCTGTGTGGAACTGTTTGTCGGCAAAAATGCAAGACTGCGGTATTCTACGATTGAAAACTGGTCAAAGAATATGTACAACTTAAATACAAAGCGCGCACTCGTTGAAGAAGGCGGCACGATTGAATGGGTTTCAGGTTCATTTGGTTCGCACGTTTCTTACCTGTATCCGATGAGCATTTTAAAGGGCAAGGGCGCAAAAATGGAATTTACAGGCATTACATTTGCAGGAAAAGGACAAAATCTGGATACCGGAGCCAAGGTTGTACACAGTGCGCCGGATACCAGCTCTTATATTAATACAAAGTCGATTTCAAAGGACGGCGGTATTTCGACATTCCGATCTTCCGTTGTAGTGGCAAAGAATGCGAAGAACGCAAAGTCATCCGTATCCTGCCAATCCCTGATGTTAGATGCCATATCCCGTTCGGATACGATTCCGGCGATGGATATCCGCACAAAGGATGCCAATGTCGGACATGAAGCACAGATTGGCAGTATCAGTGATGAGGCCGTATTTTATCTGATGTCCCGCGGCATGAGCGAGGAAGATGCGAGAGCCTGCATTGTCAGCGGATTTGCAGACAATGTATCAAAGGAGCTGCCACTGGAATATGCGGTTGAAATGAACAATCTGATTCGGTTGGAAATGAAAGGCAGTATTGGCTAGAAATGCGGAATGGAGATTAATATGAAAGAAACAGTGAATATAAAAATAAATCAGTTACCGTCTAAGACATGGCACTGGCTGAAATTAAATGAAACGAATTTTGCATGGACCGATGAAGCACAGGACTGTACAATTGTAAAAAAAGAAAGCACAGAAAACGAAGCATTATCGGGCGGTAAAGAAACAGCAGAAGCATTGGCGGACATTAAAGCTTTCGAAGCGGTGGAAACCGGAGCGGGACGTCAGGCAGACTGCGTGTTTAAGGCAGTGGCGCCGGAAAGAATAACGGCGGCAGCAGGCAGAGAACCGGAAAATCCTGTGGTATATGAAATCAGCGGCACAGATACGGCATCTGCCGGTATGTTAGACATTTATGCAGAGGAAAACAGCCGGATTACGGTTGTGGAGCGTTTTACAAAAAAGAGTCCGGAAGAAAAGAATCTGGCATTCCGTACACGCATGATTGCAGCAAAAAACAGTAAAATCCGTCTGGTGCAGGTCATAGCCCTCGGCGAGGAGCAGACCCTTTTATCCGATACAGGCTGTGTCTGCGATGAAAATGCGCAGGTCGAGCTGTTGCAGTTATTTATCGGCAAGGGTCATGTATACAACGGCGTGCGTACAGATTTAAAGGGCGAGCGTGCGGATTTTCAGGCGCAGACAGGCTATCTTGTGCAGAATACCCAGCTTTTGGATATAAATTATATTGTAAATCACATCGGCAAGAAGACAACCAGCAATGTGACGGCAGACGGCACGTTAAAAGATGCTGCACACAAAGTATTCCGCGGTTCGATTGATTTTAAACGCGGCGCTTCGGGTGCAAAGGGAACGGAAAGCGAACAGGTACTGCTTCTGGGCGATGATGTCATCAATCAGACCATTCCGCTGATTCTTTGTGCGGAAGAAGATGTAGAAGGCAATCACGGTGCGGCAATCGGCGAACTTGATGAAGAAACACTGTTATATTTTGCGGCAAGGGGCATTGATAAAAAACATGCCGAAGATATTATGACACGGGCAAAGCTTGAACTTTTAACCCATAAGATTGACGATGAAGAAACAAAGGAATTTGCGGAAGAGCAGTTAAGTGAGGTATTGACAGATGACAGCTTATGATTACAGACAGGATTTTCCCCTGTTACGGGAAAACAAAACGGTTTATATAGATAATGCGGCAACGGCACAGCGGCCGGACTGCGTACTGGAAGCGGAAAAGCATTTTTATGAAACGGCAAATGCCAATCCCCTGCGCGGATTTTATCCGTTGAGCCTTGCGGCGACCGAGCAGTACGAAGAAGCAAGAAAGACCGTGCAGAAATTTATTCATGCGAAATCTTCCAAAGAGATTATTTTTACAAGAAATACGACAGAAAGCTTAAATCTGGTGGCATACAGCTACGGCCTTTCAAACCTGCGTGAGGGTGATGAAATTGTGGTTAGTATTATGGAACACCACAGCAACCTGCTTCCGTGGCAGATGGTGGCAAGACAGACCGGCGCAGTATTAAAATTCCTGGAATGTACACAGGAAGGAACGCTTCCTGACGAGGTGCTTGAAGCTGCGATTACGGAAAAGACAAAGCTTGTGGCAGTTGCACAGGTATCCAATGTCTTAGGCTGTGTCAATCCGGTTGAAAAAATCGTAAAACTGGCGCATGAAAAAGGCGCGGTTGTGGTTGTCGATGCCGCACAGAGCGCACCGCATATGCCGGTGGACGTAACGGCACTCGATGTCGATTTTCTCGCATTTTCGGGTCATAAGCTTATGGGACCTATGGGAATCGGTGTATTATACGGAAAAGAAGAACTGTTAGAGAAAATGCCGCCATTTTTAACAGGCGGAGAGATGATTTCTTCCGTGACAAGAGAGGGTGCAACGTATGCTAAACTGCCGCATAAATTTGAAGCAGGTACAGTCAATGCGGCAGGGGCTGCCGGACTTGCGGCGGCAATCCGCTATGTTGAAAAAATCGGCTTTGATACCATTATGGCAAAGGAAGAAGCGCTTACTAAGCGTGCAATGGAGAGATTAAAGAAAGTACCGCATCTGCATATTTTAGGCGATGAAGCTCCTGAAAATCATACGGGAATAGTTGCATTTACAATAGAGGGCGTACACCCGCATGATGTTAGCGAAATCCTTTCATCAGACGGAATTGATGTGCGTGCGGGACATCACTGCGCACAGCCGCTTTTGGAGTATCTGGGGGTACACAACGCAACGCGCGCAAGCTTTATGTTTTATAATACGCCGGAGGAAGTGAATGCATTTGTAGAAAGCACGGCGCAAATCAGAAGGAGAATGGGATATGGAGAATAGAAGCTTTTATAATGAAATTCTGACGGAACACAATATGCGCCCGGAATTTAAACACGACCTGCCGGATGCCAATATTGTACTGGAAGGGGTTAATCCGAACTGCGGCGATGATATCTGGCTGAAATTAAAGGTAGAAAACGGTGTGATTGAAGATGGTGCGTTTGTCGGGGACGGCTGTGCCATTTCACAGGCATCGGCAGATATTATGCTCGGCATGATTATCGGAAAATCCGAGGAAGAAGCGTTAAAGCTCGGAAAGCTGTTTCTGCGTATGATTCAGGGCGAAGCAGATGATGAAGAAATTGAACAGCTCGAAGAAGCTTCTGCGTTAAAAGATATCGCCCATATGCCTGCCCGTGTAAAATGTGCGGTGCTTGGCTGGCATACACTGGAAGAAGCGTTAAAAAAGAAACAGTAAAAAAACTTTGACCAATTTGCATATCTGTGTTATGTTAAAAGAGAACTATACACAGAGATTACAAAGGGGGCATCTTTTTATGACAAAAATGCTGAAAAATATCATTGCTGGAGCAGCTATGCTGGTTGCTGCATGTTTGTTTGGTCAGGTACAGCCGGTGCAGGCAGCAGACGATTATGCACTGCGTTTAGCAGATGATAACCAGTGGTACTACTATCAGGATGACGAAGTCGATACAGCGTATCAGGGACTTGCGTTAAATGAATATGGCTGGTGGTATGTATCGGACGGTACAATTGACTGGGATTATACCGGAATGGCGTTAAATGAATACGGCTGGTGGTACGTAACCGGTGGCACAGTGGATTTTAACTACACCGGAATGGCATTAAACGAATATGGCTGGTGGTACTTTAACAATGGTGTACTGGATTTATCATATACCGGAATGGCGTTAAACGATTACGGCTGGTGGTATTTTAATAAGGGTCACCTTGATTTGTCATATACGGGAATGGCGTTAAATGAATACGGCTGGTGGTATTTTGACAATGGGATGCTTGATTTGACGTATACAGGCATGGCATGCAATAAATACGGCTGGTGGTATTTTACAGATGGTATACTGGATTTAGAGTATTACGGCTTAGGTGAAAATGAGTACGGCTTATGGCTGTATGAAGACGGACGGATTGATTTTGATTATACGGGAAGCATCACCGACGGTTTACAGATTTACATCATTCAGAATGGTCATGTTACAGAGATTTCAGAGGTACACTGTAACCTTGATCCGAATGATCCGTATTACAATTATGAATATGCGTACAGAACAGGCGATACATCCGTTATCAAAACAGATGAACAGAAGGCATTTTTTGAAGGATTGTCCGCTTATTTGGATGCTGCATTTGAGTATAATACCCTGTTTGAACAGGAAAAAGCAGTACACGATTACATGGTGTTAAATTCAGCATATGATTATAAAAGTTATCAGAACGGAACCGTACCGGCGGCATCACATACGGCAGAAGGCATATTTGTCTACAAGACAGCGGTATGTGACGGATATGCCAGTGCATTTAAGCTGTGCATGGATATTTTAGGAATTCCATGTGAAACGATTACCGGAACAGCAGACGGTGGTGGACATGCATGGAATGCGGTAATGCTCGATGATGAGTGGTATATGGTGGATGTAACATGGGATGATCCTGTACCGGATACACCGGGACAGGTGCTGTATGGGTATTTTAACATTACAGATGAAAAAATGAAGCAGGATCATACCTATACAAGTGATATTAAAGCAGACGGGACAAAGTATTATTATCTTGGAATGCAGGAAAATTATTTTACAGATGCAGAGATAGATGATTATTATGCTTATATCAGTGAAAAGGCATCAGAAACATCAGGAAATGTTACAATTACGGCAATGGTAGAAAGTACGGATCAGGAAATTGACAGTGAATGGCTGGGTACATTTACAGATTCAGGCAGACTGGAGATATCATATCGTGAACTGAGTCTTTCAGTTCAGTGGTCGGGACATATCGCAACATTTACATGGACGTTGAAAAGATAGAAAATATTCAGGAGGAATAACATGGCGTTGTTTATGACACGGAAGAAAAGAGAGCAGATTGGGGATCAGATTGATGATTTGCTGATGCGTCAGTATCATCACAGATGCAAGCTCGAAGAGGCGCAGCAGGCCGGAAACGAAGAACGTGCGCAGCATGAAAAGAATAAGATAGAAGAGGAAGAACTTCAGATTCAGAAATTAAGAAAAAAGCTTGCATAGCAGGCATGGAGATTCTATGAAGTATTCAATTGTAATCGTTACATATAATCGTTGCGATTTATTAAAAGAGTGTATTACATGTGCGTTGCAGCAGACAATTGCTGCAACGCATATTGTCGTAATTGACAATGCATGCACAGATGATACCGACAGGTATTTAAACAGCCTTTCAATACCACAGCTTGTACATTACCGGCTGGATCATAATGCAGGCGGGGCCGGCGGCTTTTATGAAGGGCTGAAAAAGGCGCATGAACTGGGCGATGAAGCACACATTATAATAGATGATGATGCAATGCTTTCTAAAGATTTTGCAGAACAGCTGCTGGACAAAGCCCACAAAAATCCAGAGATACTTGCATTTGCAGGGGCTGTAAAGACAGAGGGTTGTATTGCCCGGGATCACCGTCAGCGGATGAAAAGACCGGGCTTCAGAATGGAAAAAATCCCACTGGAGGAATATCAAAAGGAGTCTTTTTACTGCGATACGGCCTCCTTTTGCGGCTTGATGATTCGCGATGAGGTGATTGCACGGATTGGATATCCGCAAAAAGAGTATTTTATATGGTATGATGATACAGAATACTGTGTAAGAATCCGTGAAATTTCCCAGATTATGGTGATTCCTGCGGCAGTATTAAATCACAAAACGGTGTTTAAACCGATGGACTGGCCAAGGCATTATACATGGAAAGATTACTATGGAATCAGAAACCGCATGCATATGGTGCGTACCCATGGGAATTTGTGGGACTATGTGGTTTTGCGGCTGCTTTTGTGGACGGGCAGTGGTATGCGTAACAGAATATTTGCACTGGTTCATCTGCATCATGAGGACTGGAAAGAAGAAGTATCCATCTATAAGCGGGGAATCCGCGATGGAAAGAAATTTTTAAAAGAGAAACAGAGGTAGAGAAATATGCATAGTGAACAGACGGAACTGCATTTGCAGCATATGATTGAGCGGGCGCAGATGGGAATGCAGGGAGAAGAAAAAGAGATTGAGGAACTGCTTTTTGATGAGGTCTATACGTTAGTTTATACGATTTACAAGGATAAAGAAAAGACACAGAAAGTAGTGCGGACCATTTTGGAAAAGTATGTTGCAAATCTTTCGGACAGAAAAATTCTGGATGTCCATAAAAATGTTCAGGTCTATGCAATTGTGCGGATTTATCAGGCACTGGGTAAAAAGAACGGGACATTATATACAACAGCTAAAAATATGAAAGAATATGAATACACTGTTATTGCAGATGATTCAGAATTTGAAAAAATTGCAGATACTTACGCAGATGCGTTCGAGAGCGTACATGCCTATAAAGGCAAACCGGAAGCATTTCAGAATTTAAAGGTAGAAAAGATGATAATGGCTGCTTTATATATGTATGAAAAATGTACTGTCAATGAAATCAGCAGAACCTTAAAAATTGATGAAAGCATTGTGAAAAATGAAATTGCACAGTTAAAGGAATGTATGCTCAAAATAGGAAAGAGCATGGCAGTCAAAGAAAAACGGTCACAGGAAAATGTGCAGATGCGTAAAAAGCATGAGAAAACGCATCCGGGTGATGAACAGGACGAAAAAGGACTGGTCGACTACCTTTTGCCGAATCTGGGGAAAGGAGCAAGAACAGCAATTGATATAGCAGCTTCGGTCGTTGTTATAGCTGCCTATTTTGTCATTTTTCATTAAATGTATTGAAACAACACAAGAATTAGTGTATCATTAATTGATTGCATCTTACAGGGTGCTATATATTGAATTGAGGATAGATTATGAAACTAATTATACAGATACCTTGTTTTAATGAGGCAGAAACCTTAGAGGTTACATTAAATGATTTGCCGAAACACATCGATGGAATTGATGAAATAGAGTATTTGATTATTGATGACGGAAGCCATGACAATACAGCAGAAGTTGCAAAGAAATGGGGGGTGCACTATGTTGTACGCTTTCGCAGGAACAAAGGTCTTGCCAAAGGATTTATGGCGGGGCTGGATGCCTGCTTAAAGAACGGGGCAGATATTATTGTCAATACCGATGCGGACAACCAGTACTGCGGTGCGGATATTGAAACACTGGTCAGACCGATTCTTGACAAAAAAGCGCATATTGTAATCGGAGAGCGTCCGATTGATGATACGGAGCATTTTACACCGTTAAAAAAAAAGCTTCAGCATTTTGGCAGCTGGGTTGTGCGCAAGGCAAGTAAGACGACGATTCCGGATGCGCCAAGCGGATTCCGTGCGTATTCCAGAGAAGCTGCGATGAGAATTAATGTAATTAACGATTATACTTATACACTGGAAACAATTGTACAGTCAGGCCGTGAAAAAATGGCGGTGATGTCAGTGCCAATCCGGACCAACCCCGAATTGCGTGAATCCCGGCTGTTTCACAGCATGTGGGGATATATTAAAAAATCCATGCTGACAATTGTGAGAACCTATCTGATGTACCGCCCGCTATACTTCTTTTTTATGCTGGGAAGTATTCTTGCGCTGGTAGGCGTTGGTTTTTTTGTACGGTATTTTGTATTTTTTTGTTCCGGTGAAGGCGGTGGACATCTGCAGTCACTGATTTTAGCCAGTACCCTTCTGATTGTTGGTTTTCAGACAATTGTGGTCGGGCTGCTCGGCGATGTGATTTCCGCAAACCGTAAGATTTTACAGGATGTACAGTATCATGTAAGGAAAATGGATTACAGCAGACAGGAATGTGAAGATGAAAAATCTTCCGATTTAGTAAAAAATGAGTCAGGGTTATCAGAATGAAAAAAAGACTGCTTATAACAGGTTCGACCTTTCCACGCTATGAAAATGACACCGAACCGAGGTTTATACTGGATTTGGCAAAATATATGAAAGAATACGCAGAGGTGACGGTATTGGTACCGGCAGCGCCCAAAGCAGCAGATACAGAGGTGCTGGAGGGCGTGTCCGTGATACGGTATCACTACTTTCCGGTTCATTCATTAGAAACATTATGTTATCCAGGAGCAATCGTACCCAGAATCAGAGAAAAGAAAGTCAGGGGCCTTCTGGTTCCCTGGCTTTTTGTGTCATTATGGGTGCATCTTTTTAAAATGAGAAAGTCCTATGACATTGTTCAGGCAAACTGGCTGATTCCACAGGGAATTGTCCAGTCATTCTTAAAAATGCCGTATATTGTGACCGGACATGGCGCAGATGTGACTTCACTGAATCATGGATTGTTAAAAAAATTAAAAAGAAGATGCTTAAAAAATGCATGGGGCGTCACTGCGGTATCCCAGCCTTTGATGGATGTATTGGATGGCATTTATAAGAATGAAAACCAGGCGGTAATTTCCATGGGGTGCGATACTTCACTTTTCGGACGGCAGTATCGTGAAGAAAATTATTTTGGACAGGGAAATCAAAAGGTACTTTTATTTGTCGGACGTCTGGCAGAAAAAAAGGGTGTGTACTATGCCATTGAAGCAATGAGAAATGTAGAAAATGCAATGCTTGTGATTGCCGGTGACGGACCGTTAAGGGAAGAACTGCAAAGACAGGCTGACAAAGTCATGCGGGAAACCGGTAAAAAAATTGTCTTTCTGGGGGCAAAAACACATGAGGAATTAAAAAAAATTTATGCTTCGGCAGATTTATTTGTAATGCCAAGCATTACGGCAAAAGACGGAGATAAAGAAGGCTTCGGGCTGGTGATACTGGAGGCGTTTGCTTCGGGGCTTCCGATTGTGGCAAGCCGCTCCGGGGGCATTACGGATATTGTAAAAGACGGTGTCAACGGCTTCCTTGTTGAAGAAAAGGATGTCAGCGGCATGGCAGAACAGATAGACAGGCTCTTGAAAGATGAGGAAATCTATAATAAAATGCAGATAGAGGCAAAAAAGTCGGCACAGCAGTATGATTACAGGCAGATAGCGGCACGTTATGCACGATTTTTAAAATTAATATGATATCAGGGGTTTGTGAGTGCGCGGCACGTAACAATCCGCAGGTATTATAGCGGAGGGATGCCCCGGCATCATAAAATAGAAAAAATGGAGATTAGAGATGGGGAAATTGGACGAACAGCTGATTCAGCTGATAAATAATGAAATAGAAGGAAAAGGCGGCGGATTTGAGGAGTTTTGTACACTGGCATCCGAAGTGGTACAGCCGGTTGTAAAAAAAGTGTTTCCGAAAAATGAAACCTTGTATAAAAAGGCAGTGAAGCAGATTCTGGTGCGGATGTATCAGAAGATTGAAATGGCGGATATGAACCAGATTCAGGAATGGATGGAGCGGTTTGCGCTGGACGTTCTGGAAAAGAATTATCCAAGGGAAACGGCAGCAGCAAAAAAAAGAGAAGCGCGGCCGGAGCAGGAAACGGTAAAGAATGAAGAAAGTTTACAAAAAAGCGCCCGGACAGAAGAACAGGAACAGGATGAACTCATTGCGGCGGCGATGGCGGCCTTTGCGAAATTGCAGGATGGCCAGCCGGAGGAACAGGTGGAACTGCCGGAAGAAGTGCAGTCTTTTTTTGAACCGGAACAGCCCAAAGAACAGGATTTGCAGGATACGCAGGAATTACAGATAGAAATAACACAGCCGGCCGGCCAGCAGCAGGAAACAGCAGATATCAGCCAGACAGGACCGGCAGCGCAGAAATCCGATGAAAACCCGGCAGGACAGACAGCACAGGAATCAGAAGAACTTTCGATGGAAGATGATGAAACGGAAGACATTGAAGGATTTTCGCTGGAAAGTGACGGGGACGAAGATGACGGAGATGAATTTGAGGAAGAACCGTCAGATGTCAGCAGTTTCTGGAGTGACCGCAGCAATGTAAAAAAAATACTCATCGCCGCCATTCCGTGTGTAATAGCAGTTATCGTTGTTGTGGTACTGTTAGCAGGCGGAAAAAAGAAGCAGCCGGTATCGGTGAATCACAGCATGTCAACCACGGCAAAACAGACAGAAACAACAACTGTAAGCACACAGACACAGTCGTCTTCACAGACACAGACAGTCCGGTCAGAAACACAGGAACAGACGGAACGGACGACAGCACATCAAACGGAAGAACAGACGACAAAAAAGACACAGTCATCAACAAAGAGCAGCACGACAACACAGCGGACACAAAAACAGGACAGCACTGAAAGTCCGGAAAAAACGGATGATTCCGGAGATAACAATACACAGAAAGATACAGAGCCAGCCACAGAGGAAAAGACAAAAGAACCGGAAACACAGCATCCGACAGAAGAAAAAACAACACCGGAAGCAACGGAGGGCACAACACAGAATAATACAAAAGCAACAATAAAAAAAATCCAGTAAATGGAATATAAAAATGGGAAGCCGCAGTCAGGAGGCTTCCCATTTTTGTTCATTATTGCATAAATGGCAAAACTGTGCTATATTTACCAATATATGATTTTAACGTGGGGAAATATGTGGACATCGATACAGTAAAATCAGTTAAATTTTTTAAAATATACGGAGGTTGTGATGAAAGTAGTATTACTTGCAGGTGGATTTGGAACAAGAATTAGTGAGGAGAGCCATCTGAAACCAAAGCCGATGATTGAAATCGGAGGAAAGCCGATTTTATGGCACATTATGAAAGAATATTCCCATTATGGGTATAATGATTTTATCATCTGCTGCGGTTATAAGCAGTATGTGATTAAGGAGTGGTTTGCAGATTATGCGCTTCACAATTCGGATGTGACATTTGACTTTACACAGGGCGGTAAGATGACAGTTCACAATAACTTTTCAGAACCATGGAAGGTTACACTCGTTGATACCGGTTTAAATACCATGACAGGCGGACGTGTAAAGAGAATCCAGCCGTATGTCGGAGATGAAACCTTTATGCTCACTTACGGCGACGGTGTCTGTGATGTGAATATCAATGAACTGGTGAAGTTCCATCAGTCCCACGGCAAGATTGCAACGATGACATCTGTCAGTGTCGGACAGCGTTTCGGCGTACTTGATATTGATGAGAACAATACCATCCGTGCATTCCGCGAAAAGCAGGATTCTGACGGAAGCCGTATTAATGCGGGATATATGGTATTAGAACCGAAGATTTTTGATTTTATTGAAGGCGATTCCACAGTATTTGAAAAGGCACCGCTTGAAAAATGTGCCGAACTCGGAGAATTAAAGGCATACAACTACAATGGTTTCTGGCAGTGCATGGATACCAAGAGAGAAATGGAAAAATTAGAAGAACTCTGGCAGTCCGGCAAAGCACCTTGGAAGTCATGGGAATAAGGAGAACGACAATGGATTTGAGTTTTTATAAAGGCAAAAAAGTCCTGATTACAGGACACACAGGATTTAAAGGAAGCTGGCTTTGCAGAATCCTTGTAGGCGCAGGTGCACAGGTGACAGGCTATTCTCTGACACCGCCGACCGAGCCGAATCTTTTTTCAATGGCAGATGTCGAAGATAAAATGGAATCTGTCATTGGAGATATCCGTGATTTAGCACATTTAAAAGAAGTCTTTGAAAAGACCCAGCCGGAAATCGTACTGCACCTTGCGGCACAGCCGATTGTGCGCGATTCCTATAAAGACCCGGTATATACCTATGAAACCAATGTTATGGGAACGGTCAATATCTGTGAATGTGTACGTATCAATCCGTGTGTAAAGTCTTTTTTAAATGTCACAACGGACAAGGTTTACGAAAATAAGGAATGGGCATGGGGTTATCGTGAAAATGAACCGCTGGACGGATATGACCCGTATTCTAACAGTAAGTCCTGCTCAGAGCTGGTTACACACAGCTATATCAACTCCTTCTTTAATGATATGCCGGTAGCCGTATCGACCGCAAGAGCCGGAAATGTTATCGGCGGCGGCGATTTTGCCAATGACAGAATCGTACCGGATTGTGTCCGTGCGGCATTAAAGAAAGAAGATATTATTGTAAGAAATCCACATTCAACAAGACCATACCAGCATGTCTTAGAACCACTGGCAGCATACCTTTTAATTGCGATGAAGCAGTACGAAGACAAGTCTTATGCGGGATTTTATAATGTAGGACCGGATGAGAGTGACTGCATTACTACAGGCAATCTTGTGGATACATTCTGTGCAAAATGGGGAGAAGGTTTAAAGTGGGTCAACAAGTATGATGGCGGTCCTCATGAGGCTAACTTCTTAAAGCTGGACTGCTCAAAGTTAAAGACAACCTTTGGCTGGAAGCCGGTATGGAATTTTGATACAGCAATTGAAAAGAGCGTGGCGTGGTCTAAGGTCTATGCGGCAGGCGGAGATATTCCTGCATGTATGGACGCACAGATTGCGGAATTTTTTGATAAATAAAGACAAATCCGATGAACAACAGAAAGGAATTATAGAATGTTTGAAAATAAGAATGAATTAGAAGCAAGAGAAGAGATTTTATCCTTTGTAGATGAATACTGTAAAAAATATCATGCAAAAAAAGAATATCACGAAGGTGACAGAATTTCCTACGCAAGCCGTGTTTATGACAGTGCAGAAATGAAGAATCTTGTGAATTCCGCACTGGAATTCTGGCTGACAGCAGGTCACTACACAGATGAATTTGAAAAGAAATTCGGTGAATACTTAAATGTAAAGTATGTATCGGTTGTAAACTCCGGTTCATCTGCCAACTTAAACGCATTTATGGCACTGACTTCTCCGCTGTTAGGTGACAGAAGAATTAAAAGAGGGGACGAGGTTATCACGGTTGCAGCAGGTTTCCCGACAACCGTAACACCGGCAATCCAGTACGGTGCAGTACCGGTATTTGTGGATGTAACGATTCCTCAGTACAATATTGATGTTACAAAGTTAGAAGAAGCATACAGCGAAAAGACAAAGGCTGTCATGATTGCACATACACTCGGTAATCCGTTTGATTTAACTGCCGTAAAGGATTTCTGCGATAAGCACAACTTATGGCTTGTTGAAGATAACTGTGATGCACTGGGCTCTAAGTACAACTACAAGGGAGAAGAAAAGTTCACAGGTACAGTCGGTGACATCGGAACATCCAGCTTCTATCCGCCACATCACATGACAATGGGCGAAGGTGGTGCTGTTTATACAAACAACCCACTGTTAAATAAGTGTATCCGTTCTTTCCGTGACTGGGGACGTGACTGTGTTTGCCCGTCCGGCAGGGACAACCTGTGCGGACACCGTTTTGACAAGCAGTACGGTGAACTTCCGTTAGGATATGACCACAAGTATGTATATTCTCATTTCGGATATAACTTAAAGGCAACCGATATGCAGGCAGCAGTCGGCTGTGCACAGCTTGAAAAATTCCCTTCTTTCGTAGAAAGAAGAAGACATAACTTCGACCGTTTAAGAGCGGCACTCGAAGGTATTCAGGATAAGGTAATTTTACCGGTACCGTGTGAAGGTTCACGTCCAAGCTGGTTTGGTTTCTTAATTACGGTAAAAGAAGGCATTGACAGAAAGAAAGTTGTTGAATACATTGAAAACCACGGTGTACAGACAAGAAATCTGTTTGCGGGCAACTTAATCAAGCACCCATGCTTTGACGAAATGCGTGCAACAGGAGAAGGTTTCCGTGTAGTCGGCGGATTAGACAACACAGACCGTATTATGAACGATACGTTCTGGGTAGGTGTATATCCGGGCATGACAGACGAAATGATTGACTATATGGCAAAGACCATTACGGAGGCTGTAAACCAGTAAACAATGAGTGAAAAAAACAAGGCACTGATAAACCAGATCATCCGTTTTGGGCTGGTCGGCATATCCAATACGATTGTATCCTATGTTATTTATGCCGTAGCGTTTGCACTGACAGATAATTATTTTCTTGCAAATGTGTTAAGCTGGCTGTTAAGCGTTCTGCACGCTTACATCTGGCAGAATGTATTTGTATTTAAAGAAGATAAAAATGTACAAAAGAGAGTCTGGTGGAAGGTTCTTTTAAAGACGTATGCAGCATACGCATTTACCGGGCTGCTGCTCAACAACCTTTTGCTGTGGCTGTGGGTGGACGTCATTGACATTTCAAGATTCTGTACGGGAATTGCCAATGGGCTTACGGGAATCGGCATTGTACTGACGGACAGGGAGCTTTCAGGATATCTGGGACCGGTGCTGAATATGTTTGTCACGATACCGGTGAATTTTGTAATGAATAAATTCTGGGCATACCGCCAAAAGGAGTAAGTATGAAAGTAAAATTATCGTCATATGTTTCACAGTTTCTTGTAGATCACGGCATTACCCATGCCTTTACCGTTACAGGCGGTGGTGCAATGCACTTAAATGACAGTCTGGGACATCAGGAAGGACTGACCTGTGTATACAATCATCATGAACAGGCATGTGCAATTGCGGCAGAAAGCTATGCAAGAATTCATAATAAGATTGCAGCACTTTGTGTTACAACGGGACCGGGCGGTACAAATGCAATGACCGGTGTTGTCGGAGGCTTTCTGGATTCGATTCCGATGCTTGTTATTTCCGGTCAGGTGCGTTTTGACACGACAGCCAGAAGTACGGGACTTGCGCTCCGCGCCATGGGCGACCAGGAATTTGATATTACAAAGTCAGCGGCAGCGATGACAAAATATGCCGAAATGGTGACAGATCCGAAGCGTATCCGTTACTGTCTTGAAAAGGCATATTATATTGCAACGACAGGCAGACCGGGTCCGTGCTGGATTGATATTCCGGTGAATTTTCAGGGAAGCTATATCGAAACGGAAGAACTGGAAGGGTTTGACCCGGCAGAATATGAAGCGGAGCAGGCACCGGCAATTCCCGATGAAACGGTTGACCTTATTCTCGATAAAATCCGCAGTGCAAAGCGTCCGGTATTTTATGCGGGAAACGGTATCCGCATTTCCGGCGGATATGAAGATTTCCGCAAAGTTGTGGAACTGCTTGGCATTCCGGTAGCGACGGGCTGGGACAGCATTGATGCCATTGAAGACGAACACCCGCTGTATGTGGGACGCGGTGGCATTATGGGCGACCGCGCCGGTAACTTTGCCGTACAGAACGCGGACTTAGTCTTTGCGTGCGGCAACCGTTTAAGTATCCGTCAGGTGGGCTATAACTGGAAGACATGGGCAAGAGAAGCCTATGTCATTGTCAATGATGTGGATGAAGCTGAGTTAAAGAAGCCGACCCTGCATGTGGATTTGCCGGTATGGGGCGATGCAAAGGAACTGCTTGCAAAAATGGTTTCACGCCTTGAGGCAGAACAGGCAGCCGGAAATACACCGTTATTTAAAGAGAGCAGCTGGGTAGAAAGATGTCAGGAATGGAAGGCAAAGTATCCGGTTGTACAGAAAAAACATTATGAAGACACGAAGCATACCAATGTGTATGCGTTTATTAAAGAATTAAGCAGCCGTCTGTCAGAAGGACAGGTGACGGTTGTCGGCAACGGCTCAGCATGTGTAGTCGGAAGCCACGCTTATGTCATTAAAAAAGGACAGCGCTTTATTATCAACTCTGCGATTGCTTCCATGGGATATGACCTTCCGGCAGCAATCGGTGCAGTAGTTGCAGAACACGGCAATCTTGCATTAAACAGAGAAGCGTTAAAGCATGACGATATTAAAGATGTGATTTTAGTCACAGGGGACGGCAGTATCCAGATGAATATTCAGGAATTACAGACGATTATCCATCATCAGATGCCGGTAAAGATATTTGTAATTAATAATCAGGGGTATCATTCAATCCGTCAGACACAGACGAATCTGTTTGAGAAGCATTTTGTCGGTATCGGACCGGAAAGCGGTGATTTAAGCTTCCCGGATATGGGCAAATTAGCGCCGGCTTACGGTTATCCGTTCTTTAGATGTGAAACCAATGCACAGCTTGATGAAACCATTTCAAAGGTGCTGGCAGTTAAAGGACCGGCAATCTGTGAGATTATGGTGTCTACCGAACAGAAATTTGAACCGAAGTCAGCGACAAAGCGGTTAGAAGACGGTACACTCGTATCGCCGCCGCTGGAAGACTTAGCACCGTTCCTTGACAGGGATGAATTTTACAGTAATATGATTATAAAGCCGATTTCATAAGGGAGAAGAAATTGAAACGAGCAGTTATTACGGGACCGACCGGTGCGATCGGAACAGCACTGATTGCAGAACTGATAAGCCACGGAATTGAAGTGGAAGCAGTTGTAAGACCGGATTCCAGAAGAACAGACAATATTCCAAAGTCACCGCTGGTACACATTGTGCCGTGTGATTTAAAAGAATTAAAAACATTGCATGAAAAGATAGAACACGCAGACGTATTTTACCACTTTGGCTGGGACGGGACGTTTGGCAACAGCCGTAACAACGCTTACGGACAGCTTGAAAATGTCCGTTATGCGTTAGATGCCGTGGAAGCTGCCGCTGCACTGGGCTGTACGACATTTGTCGGCGCCGGCTCACAGGCAGAATACGGACGGGTGGAAGGCAGCTTAAATGCGTCTACACCGGCATTTCCCGAAAACGGCTACGGGATTGCAAAGCTCTGTACAGGTCAGATGACAAAAATCCTTTGTGAACAGAAGGGTATCCGCCATATCTGGACAAGGATTCTCAGCATTTACGGACCGTTTGATGGGGCAAAGACAATGGTTATGAGTACGATTGTCAGCCTCCTGAAAGGCGGGCGGCCGCAGTGTACCGCAGGAGAACAGATGTGGGATTACCTTTACAGCGCGGATGCAGGATATGCCATGTATCTTCTCGGAGAGAAAGGCGTGCCCGGTAAGACTTACTGTATCGGCGGTGGAACGGCAAGACCGCTTCGGGAATACATCGAAGCAATCCGTGATGCGGCAGCACCGGGGGCAGAGATTGGATTTGGAGAAATTCCTTATCAGGAAAAGCAGGTGATGTATCTGTGCGCAGATATTTCCGATCTGGAAAAAGACACAGGCTTTGCGCCGCGTGTAACGTTTGCGGAGGGAATTGAAAAAACCGTAGACTGGTGCAGGAAGAATTACGTATAAAGGAATAGAAGCGATGAAAAAGATTAGTATTATGGTGCCATGCTATAACGAGGAAGAAAATGTGGTTCCGTTAAGCGAGGCATTGATTGCGATGTTTGAAAAAGACCTCCCGCAGTATGATTATGAAATTTTGTTTATTGATAACGATTCAAGAGATACAACAAGGGTGAAGTTAAGAGCACTCTGTGAGAATAACAAAAAAATCAAAGCGATTTTTAATGCAAAGAATTTCGGTCAGTTTAATTCACCGTATTACGGCATTTTACAGACCGAGGGTGACTGTACGATTCCGGTCTGTGCGGATTTCCAGGACCCGATTGATGTTATTCCGCGGCTTGTTGCAGAGTGGGAAAAAGGATATAAAATTGTCTGTGCAGTAAAGACCAGCAGTAAGGAAAATCCGGTGATGTATTTCCTGCGTTCTTGCTATTACAAGATGATTAAGAAAATGTCTTCCGTAGACCAGATTGAGCATTTTACGGGCTTTGGACTGTATGATAAAAGCTTTGTACAGGTTCTGCGCGATTTAAAGGACCCGATTCCGTTTATCCGTGGCATTGTCGGCGAGCTGGGCTTTAAGCGCACGGAGATTGAATATACACAGGCACAAAGACGTGCCGGCAAGACCCATAACAATTTTTATACGTTGTATGATGCGGCAATGCTAAGCTTTACGTCTTATACGAAAATCGGGCTGCGTATTGCAACCTTTTTAGGCGCTGCCTGCGCAGGACTCAGTGTCATTGTGGCAATTATTTATTTTATTCTGAAATTAATATACTGGAACAGATTCCAGGCAGGTATGGTTCCACTGATTATTTTAGTCAGCCTGACCAGTTCACTCCAGCTGTTCTTTATCGGACTGCTTGGGGAATATATTTTAAGCATGAACAAGCGTCTGATGAACAGACCGCTGGTAGTGGAAGAAGAACGACTCAATTTCAAACCGGAGAAGCCGGAACAGGAATAACGCTTTGAGCAGATTGGAGATTGTATGAAGTGTGTAATACTTGCCGGAGGCAGTGGTGACAGCCTTTGGCCGCTCTCAAGAAAAAATTATCCGAAGCAGTTTATGAATATTAAAGAGGGACGATCTTTATTGCAGGAAACGGTTGTCAGAAATATGCCGTTTTGCGATGAATTTATTATTGTGACAAAGGAAAGCTACCGCAATATTGTAAACGGTCAGATGAAAGCATTCCAGAGCCTCAAGTATCGAGTTGTACTTGAAGGCAGTCCAAAGGGAACCGCTGCGGCAATTATGCTTGGCAGCCAGTTCTGCAACCAGTCCGAACTGGTGTTTGTTGTGACGGCTGACAACCTGATTGAGGGGCAGGAATATAAGGATGCAATTATTCGGGCAAAGGAGCTTGCAAAACAGGGCAGTATTGTTGCACTTGGTGTAAAGCCGGCAAAGAAAAATTCCAATTTCGGATATCTGTTAAGAGATGAGGAAAATGTCCTTAAATTTATTGAAAAAATCCGTCTGGACGATGATGAGAGCTTTGGCTATGACGATGGATTTTTATGGAACAGCGGTATGTTTTTATACCGTGCAGGGGATTTAATCAATGCGGCGAGGGCAATTTGTCCGGAACTCTATGATACCTGCCGGATGGCAAAGCGGAAGGTTGCAGCAATCCGCCGTACCGTGCGTTTTTCGCAGAAGGTCATGAAAGACATTCCACAAGGCAGTATTGAGCGCCTGATTTTTGAAAAGTTAAAGGATATGAAGGTCGTGGAAACGGCATTCCGCTGGAAAGATGTCGGGAATGTCTGCGACTTAGATGAAAATTCAAGTGTATCCCACAGCGAAAATGTCTTAAAAAACCACTGTGAAGATGTAATGGTTATTAACAGTGCAGACAGACAGCTTGTGGTGACAAATGATATTCAGGATGTTGTTGTTGTAAATACCGAAGATGCCGTTTACGTATCTTCCAAGGAACGCGTTGATGACATTAAAAATATTATTTCCGAGAATAAAGAAAAGTATGAAAATTACTTTGATTATAACCGGATTTCTTACAGAGAATGGGGAATCCATGAACTGCTTAATGCCTCAGACGGTTACAAGGTCAAAAAGGTAACGGTATTTCCGGGCATGAGCATGAATCTGCATCAGCATGAAATGCGCAGTGAGCATTGGTCTGTTGTAGAAGGAACGGCAACGATTACATTAGGAACGAAAACAAAAGACTATCATAAGTATGAAAGTGTTTTTGTCCCGATTGGCATGAAGCATAAGGTTGCCAATAAAACCGATAAAAATGTAGTCATTATCGAAGTCGGTATCGGTGAAATCTTATCCGAAAGCGATATGGTAAAGATATACAGTCAGGAAAGTGACGGAACGGCAGAGGACAATTATGTCAAAGCTGCTAATGAGCCGGTTGTCAAGTTAGATCCGGCGTTTAAGGATAATTTGTGGGGCGGCACAAAGCTTCGCACGGTATTCGGTAAAAAGTGTGATTATGATGTTATCGGCGAAAGCTGGGAGCTTTCCGCACACCCGGACGGACAGAGCCGGATTGCAGACGGCAGATATAAGGGCATGCTCTTTAATGACTATCTGTCCATTATCGGAAAAGAGGCGCTTGGCTGGAAGTGTCAGGCACAGGATCGTTTTCCGGTACTGATTAAATTTATTGATGCAAAGCAGGCATTATCAATCCAGATTCATCCTGATGATGAATATGCATTGGAAAATGAAGGCGAATACGGAAAGAATGAGATGTGGTATGTCATCGACTGTGAGCCTGGGGCATATCTTTACTGTGGACTTTCAAAGGACGTATCCAAAGAGGAGATTGAAGAACGTATTGCGAACAATACGATTACAGAGGTGTTAAACCGCATAGATGTAAAGCCGGGCGATGTCGTTATGGTAAAAGCAGGAACAATCCATGCGATTGGTGCGGGCATTTTAATCTGTGAAATCCAGCAGAATTCCAACAGTACATACCGCATGTACGATTACGACAGAAGGGATAAGTTCGGCAATCCGCGTGAACTGCACGTTGCAAAGGCACTGGACGTTGTCGATACCAAAGCCTATGTCAAGGATGAAAACTGCGAAGTGATTCTGGAGAAAAACGATGCCTATACACTGGAACGTCTGGTACAGTGCAAGTATTTTGAATGCCTGAAATATGACATTTATTCAGAAGTCAAAATCGGCATGGATGAAACATCTTTCCTGTCTGTTTTATTTATTTCCGGTGAGGGAACCATTGAAACGGATGACGGTAATAAGACGATGCAGTACAAGGCAGGCGAAAGCTTCTTTATCAGCGCTGGCAAGCGTTCGGTTGTAATAAAGGGAACAGGAACCTGTATCGTTACGCATGTTTAAAATGAAAACTATAAAAGCAAAAGCACACAGGTGTTAAAAATGATGAAAAAAAAGAGCGTAAAAGCAGCATTTTATGCTGGGGCGGTAATACTTGCCTGTTTTTACCTGTTGGTATTGTGGTGGGGTAAAAATCCGGACGTAGGACTGGAATACAGAATGTATTATCTGACCCATGAGCTTTCTGACTGGCCGGGCTACGGAAAACTGTCCTATGAACCGGGAACGACAGAATATTGTACGACACTCAAAGATAAAGACGGAAATGAGCGCAGTATCAATGTATGCCGCCGCAAGGGAAAAGGCTGGAAGGAAGACCAGTACGAGGGCAGTACAAACAGCGGAAAGGACGCATATCTTTATTACGTGTTAAACCGCACGGCAGAGAATGCCTCCTATCAGTGTGAAGTCACGGAGTTTGCGGGAAACGGCAGGGTCGAAGTTTACTGCAACGACAGAAAAATTGGAGAAATACAGGGTACAGGAACATTTACATTTGAAATCGGAAAACTTGAGGAAAAGGAATGTGACACGATTCATTTTGTGGCAGATAATGTGACATTCTGTCTGTGGAGCAGTGCCATTCTTTAAAATAAAGGAGTTATATGAAAGAGAAAGTGAACGTTTTGGCAAAGAAATTAAAGCCATACAGTATCCCGGGGGCGATTACCCTGGCAGTTGTATTAATTACGCTGATTTTAAAAGGAATCTGGCCGTTTGGCGGAAACCGGATTGATTATTTTGACAATATGCAGCAGGTCGCGCCGCTGTATGCACATCTGTGGGATTTCATGCACGGAAAGGCATCGCTGTGGTTTGACTGGTATACGGGACTCGGAACGAATGTATCCATGAGTATTTCAGCCTTTTCAATGTTAAGTCCGTTTAATCTGCTGTTATATTTAGTCCCGAGAAACCTCATTTTAGAGAGCATTTCCATACTGACGGCAGTAAAAATGGTATTTATGTCCGTTGCAATGTATGCATTGCTCAATCACAAATTCCCGAAGCTGCTCTATCCGGTAAAGACAGCGTTTGCCGTGATGTATTCGCTGTGTGGATACGTCATTTTATACGGCTCCTGCTTTACACCGTGGATGGACATTGTTGCACTGTTCCCGCTGCTGATGCTGGCGCTGGACAGACTGCTGACAACGGGAAAGAAGCTGTTTTACATCTTTATGGTGGCATTAAGCTTTATCATTAATTACTATTTAAGCGCAATGGCGCTCATTTACGTATTTTTAGTCAGCGGTGTCTATATTTTACTGCTGTGTGAGCGCAAAGAATGGAAAAAGCACGCATGGAATTTAGGAATCGGTACGGTGGCGGGCATGGGACTGTCCTGCTTTGTATTAATTCCGGTATTTATGCAGTTATCCGGTTCACAGAGAGGAAATGCGGGCGGCAGTATTGTATCGCAGTATCTTGGCTGGATTAAAGGTGCGATTGTTACAGACGGCTCTATGGCGGCATTCCAGCGTTATATGATGCTGTACGGATTAAGCTTTGTGCTTGCTGTGATTCTTATCGGGTTAAAGAAGTATAAAGAAGATAAAAAAATGTGCCGTGTGATGGCGTGCCTGCTTGGAATTGCCCTGCTTCCGATGTTTGTGGAAGGCATCAATTTAATGTGGCACTTCGGCTCTTACAACGGCTATACATTAAGAAACGGTTTCCTGATTGCATTTACACTGCTTTGCATGGGTGCGTATTATGCACAGAAAATGTTTGCGGATATGCCGCTTGAGAAGAAGTATATCAAACGTCAGATTGTGATTGCGGCGGTAATGTGCCTGGTATATGCAGCCGGTTATCTGCTGATTCCGCAGAATAACGAGATTCTTGCGACAATCTTTTTTGTGGCAGTCTTTATCACGATGTTTATCGTTTATTTAAGAAAACTCAAAGAAGAAAAGGACGAATTTAACGTTAAATCCGTGCTTGCCGTGATTGCGGTGGAAGTTTTCTTAGGGGCATTTGCACTGATTGGTCCGCCGAAGTTTTATACCTATGAAGCGTACCAGGTCGGTGATTATGTGCAGTATGCCAATGAAGCCTATGAAGCACTTGATATTGAAGAATCGGCAACAGACCGTATTGTCAATCCGGATATCAGCCTAAATGCCAATTATCCGCTGATACTGCGCCGTGGCGCACTGTCAAGCTTTACGGCGGCATTAGAGAGTGACACACAGACTTTTGCAAAAAAATGGGGATATTCAAAATATTTTCTGTGGCTGTTAGATTCCGGCGGAACCGTCTTTACGAATGCACTGTTTCATGTAACGGAGGCCGTCAATCAGAATGACTTGGACCCGGCGCTGTATACACTGGAAAAAAGTTATGCAGATTACGACATAGACAGTAAAGAAGCACCGCAGGAAGGATATAAATTATATTCTGCCAATTACCGGCTTCCGTTTGCAATGACCGTAGCGTCATCTTTTGCATCAGAAGACTTGGGCGTGGACTGGGTTGACTTACATAATAAGTTCTATACGGCACTTTCGGGAGATAAGGAACCGCTGGTAAAGGGTATGTCGTATTCTGTAAAAAAGAGTGATACAGTACTGGAATATAATACACAGACAAGCGGCAATGCAGCAGTGTATTTAAAGATTGTGGATATCAATAACCGCAACAGTGATGCCAATGCATCATGGCTGATCAGCTCCATGCATGTCTATGTCAATGACAAAGAAGTGCCGGTGCCGACACTGGGTGATGTGGAAAATACAGCGTACTTTACGGATTATAACAACAATCTGCTGTATCTGGGCTGTTTTGACAATGAGAGTATCGATATCCGTATTGAATACGATGACCCTTGGTATTTAAAAGTCAGCGAAGTCAGCTTTGCACAGCTGGATATGGATAAGATGGAGAAGTTGTGCAGAGCGTATGAAAATACAAAATGCGATGTATCTTATACCAATGATTCACTGACTGTTAAGCTTGACGGTTCGGCAACGAAAAATTATGCGTTGATACCGGTGGTTTACAGCAAAAACTGGAAAGTCAGCGTCAACGGGCAGCAGGTGCAGGCAAAAGAAATCGCAGGACTTTTTACAGGGGTAAAGATTCACTCCGGTGAAAATACAATTACCATGGAATTTGAACCACAGGGCAGAAAAGAAGGACTGCTGATTACGCTTGCTACATTTTTAATACTGGTTGTATGCCTTGTCATTGACCACTTTAAGAAAATCAATGTTCCGGCATGGATTCAGTATTGTGCGGTATTTGTATGGCTTCAGCTGCTCAATGCAGTAGCCGTTGCAATGTTTTTAATACCGGTGATTGCTGCAGTTCCGGCGTTTCTGTACCAGATTATATTAAAAATTATGCAGATTTTATAATAAAATGGGGCGGCATCCAATCGTGATAGGCGTCCCATTTTTGATTTTGGGCAAAAACAAATATCCCTGATGGCAGATGGGAAACCGCCTGCGCGAAATTCTTATCACAGCTTTGCGGCAAAACCGCTTAGAAATGAGGTAAATATGGAAAGACTGGCTAAAATATATAGAGAAAACGAAAATTTCCGGCTGATTTTAAAACTGTTTTTTATACTGCTGATGTCCCGCCTGTTTATGCTGGTGCTGATGGTGATTTATAACGTGTATATGGGAACGGACCGTTCCATTGCATTTTTAATGAACCAGTGGGATGCCAAGCGGTACCAGTTTATGATTGATAACGGATATACATTTCCGCTGGATACGGACCCACAGGCAAACTGGGCATTTTTCCCGATGTATGTGATGGTCTGCCGGTTTGTGAAAATGCTGACCTTCGGTGTAATGGACACGTACTGGGTCGGTATGACGGTATCAACGGTATGTATTTTTATCGCTGCATTTACAGCAGTTAAATATATGAGTCTGGTGCGTGGTGGCAGGAGTGAAGACTATCTTTTGATTCCGCTTCTGATGTTTGCAGGTCCCTATTCTTTTTACTTTGGTTCTGTGTATACAGAAGCGATGTTTGTGCTGTTTATTGCGCTGTTTTTCTATGCGGCAGCTAAAAAAAAGTACTTGTGGGCAGGGTTTGCCGCTGCATTTGCCAGTGCGACAAGAATTGTAGGCTGCCTGCTTGTATTTGCGCTGATTGTGGAAATGTATCTGGATTTGACGGCGGACGGTGGAAAACTTATCACATGGGCAAAAATCAAAAGCTTCATCGTGCAGATGTTGAAACTGCCGGAACACATTTTTGCGGTTATGCTGTGTCCGTTCGGTGCATTCTGCTATATGACCTTCCTGCGCTTTTTCTGTGGCGATGTGTGGGCTTATAAAAACGTGCAGATTGCATGGCGTGAAGATACGTATTTTCCGGTTGTGGGCGTTTTATGGAAAGCGTGCACCGGACAGATTGAACCGCGATATACCTATATGGGATGGTTTTGTATCGGTATTTTTGCAGTGTATGGATATATGCTTTACCGGAAATATTATTCCATGGCGGTGTTCGGAATCATTTCCCTGCTTGTGCCGCTGACCTCCCATGTCATGAGCACCTGCCGCTTTACAGTGGGCAGCTTTGTCGTATATATGGGCGTTTATGAGATTTTAAAGAGCGTACGTCCGAAAATACGCACGGCAATTCTGATATTTTTTGCATTTGCACAGATATGGCTGCTGTTTATGTGGTATAATTCAGACTGTTGGTTAATGTAAATAGAAAAGAGGGATATTTGTGAAAGTAAGAAAGAAAATTGTTGTCTGTTTTTCCGTAACGGTTTTTGTGGTACTGCTGATTGCTTCAGAGGTTCTGGTACATGGCGGTACAGTACAGACAACACCGGCACGATTACAAAAGATATCCAAAAATATATGGGACATTGTGGAAAATGATAATGAAATTGCAGGCGGTTCGTCAATGCAGACGGAAAATCAGAAACCACATGAAACCAGAAAAAGAACCATCACAGCGGAAACTGTACCGTATGATGGTGTAAAGAGAAGTATTTCCTGCTGGGGTGACAGTATGATGTACGGCTGCGCGACTACACCGGGGTTTATTACGCTGGACGGCATTACAACAAATATCAGCTATGCCACGGCACCGGATATGCTTTCGCAGTTTACGGGGCTGAAAACATACAACCTTGGTGTCAACGGAGAAACGTCAAAAGAAATTGCGACCCGTGCAGGCGGTCTTACCATGGTGGTTGACCGTGATATTGTCATTGACGGGACAGGCATTGCTGAATTTAAGCTGCAGTCTTTATATGACGGGGATAATGTTTATATGGAAGATTACAGCGGTTATAATTTTCAGTCAGACCAGACCAATATCTGTGTGATTAACGGCGAAAAATATTATGTAACCAATTCTTATGACGGTGAAAGCCAGATTTTATACGGCACAGATGTGAATATTAAAGAAGGCACACCGGTTTATACACTGGCGGCGGTGGAGCGTAAAGATGACATTCTTGTGCTGGAAATCGGCAGTAACGCAGGCTGGTATAATGACTATGATGAATTAATTGCGCAGTATGATTCCATTTTGGAAGGTACAGGCTGTAAATATTATATTATTGTCGGTGATACCGATGACCCGGAACTGTCCGTGGATATGAATAAAATTTATATCGGCATGGGCGAAACACCGTGGGAGCAGGCATTATCCAAAGCATACGGGGATCATTTTATCAACATGCGGCTCTATATGATTCAGAATGGATTAAGTGACTGCGGACTGGAAGCAACCGATGAAGATCTTGACGGCTTTACAAGAGGTGAGATTTCACAACAGCTCAGGGCAGACTGGACACATTTTAATGCGTATGGCTACTATGCCAAGGCAAAGGGAATTTATGAAAAAGGTGTCGAACTCGGATACTGGGGCGGACAATAAAATAAGAAATTTATGTGAAAAACTTGTCAGATTGTAATAAAGGTATTATAATACACAAGTCGAAACATCGAAAAATAAAAACACATCAGGATAGATTTGAAGGAGAAAATTATGTTATCAGTAGTGGTACCAACATTTAATGAAGGAAAGAATATCAGAAATCTTGTAACACAGATTGATGATGCATTAAAAGGAATTCCTTATGAAATCGTTTTTGTAGACGACAGTAAAGATGATACACCACAGGTTATTATGGAAGTTGCAAAGGATTTTCCGGCTGTACGCATGGAACACAGAACCGGTGAAACAGGACTGGCAACTGCCGTATTAAAAGGATTTTCCCTTGCAAAGGGCGAATATATGGCATGCATGGATGCGGATTTACAGCATCCGCCAATCGTTTTAAAATATATGTATAAGGCAATGGAAAGCGGTGCAGACTTCTGTATTCCGAGCCGTCTGATTCCGGGCGGCGATGACGGCGGACTCAACTGGTACAGAAAGTTTGTATCTGGTACAGCCCGTAAAATCGGTCAGTTTATGTTACCGTGCCTGCGAAAGATTTCAGACCCGACAAGCGGTCTGTTCATGTTCCGCCGCGAGGTTATTGAAAATGCCGACTTACAGCCGATTGGATGGAAGATTATGGTGGAAGTTCTTGCAATGGGTACATACAAGAAGGTTGTAGAGATTCCGTACAAGTTCCAGCAGAGAACCGAAGGTGAATCCAAGTTATCAGGTAAAGTAACGATGGAATACTTAAAGCAGTTAAAGAATTTAAGGAAGCGTTACAATAAGGCAAATCATTATGAAGTAGAGATATGGTCTACAGAGAAGATGATGGCAGAATAAAAGCTTCCTTGGACATAACACCATTTTACCGTGTTACTTAACGGCAGCCATGAACATGCCCCTACTTCAACGTGTTACTTGACAGTAGCCATGAACATGACCCCACCTCAACGTGTTACTTAACTTCGGTGGTGTCATGTTCATGGCTGTGAGAGTGTGGGTGAGCGGATATTGGGGCGTGTTTCTGGCGTAAAGGATTGCACAATTGGAAATTTCCAATGCGCGGCGGATTTCGTTAATATCCATGCAGGCGGCAATACAAAGACAGAGAATTTTATCCCGTCCCGGATTTGCTTTTGCGCCTTTATGCTGCATTTTCATTTCCCTGATTCTTTTCTTCAAGGAAAATCTTTCTTGAAACAAAGTTCCATACCATAACAATCGCCGTTGCCACGATTTTTGAAACCAGGTAGTAGTAGGTCGGGATAAACGGAGATAAGATACCGTTTAAAATCCACATGATACCATCGTTGATACCAAGACCGATAACGCTTAATACGATAAAAATAATAAACTGGGTCTGTTTGGACTGGTCGGCTCTGCCTACAAATACATATTTCATGCTGGCAAGATAGTTAAAAATAACGGATACCGTAAAGGAAATCGTTGCCGCAATGATTGAATCCATATGTAAGAACTGAACCAGCACAAAAAGCACGGCATAGTCAATGACAAAAGCGATTGCACCGACAATTCCGAACTTTACAATCTGCTCGAATAATTTTTTCATGTAATCTCCATTCCGCAGGCATTTTATGCCGCATTTTTGCTGTATGTGATACTCTACCATATTAAACGTGAAAATTTAAATAGTCAAGCGGCTTTTTCCCATTAATCCGTTGTACAATGTCTGTAAATGTGCTAAAATCAGCAAAGCGGGGAATGTTTTTTAGCAAAAGGAATTTAATAAAAACGGAGAAGAAAAAATGTCGTTTATTTCAGCAGGATTTTTTATGGCGATGGCGCTGACGGCGTGCCTGTATTATCTGATTCCGAAAAAATACCAGTGGGAGCTGCTGCTTTTTGTCAGCTTCGGCTTTTATGCCACTTACGGAATCCGCTATATGGGCTATATTTTGTTTACGATTATTACAAGCTACTGTATTACAAGGCTGATGGCTGCACAGAAAGAAAAGCTTATGCGGCGCAGATGGCTGATATTCGGGCTGGTTTCCAATTTCGGAATTCTTGTCTTTTTAAAGTATGTCAATTTTACAATACTGAATCTGACTTCATTGTTTTCGGTATTTCATCAGGCATTTCCGCTTGGAAAGCTTTCAATTGTGATGCCGCTTGGAATTTCTTTTTATACATTCCAGACAATGAGTTACGTGATAGATGTTTATCAGAAAAAATATGAACCGGAAACCAATATTTTCCGGCTGGCGCTGTTTACGGCATATCTGCCGCAGCTTTTACAGGGACCGATTGGACGTTATGACCGCCTTGCACCGCAGCTGTTTGAGCCGCACGATTTTAATCTGAAAAATATTGAGTACGGCGCACAGCGGATTGCATGGGGACTGGCAAAAAAGCTGATTTTAGCAGACCGCGCATACGTCTTTTCAAAAGCCGTATTTGCCGACTTGAATACATATTCGGGCATGTATGTGATTGTGGCACTGCTCACATTCTCCATTTATGAATACTGCGATTTTTCCGGCGGTATTGATGTGGTTATTGGTGTTTCCGAACTGTTTGGAATCCGTCTGGACGAGAACTTCCGCCAGCCGTATTTTTCAAAATCAATCGGGGAATTCTGGCGCAGATGGCATATTACACTGGGAACGTGGATGAAGGATTACATTTTTTATCCATTTTCCATTTCTAAAAAAATGCTGGCATTCGGTAAGAAAGCTAAGAAAATTTTTGGTAAAAAGACCGGTAAGATTCTGCCGATTTGTGCCGCCAATCTGCTGATTTTCTTTGTAGTCGGCGTATGGCACGGTGCGGCATGGAAGTATATTATTTACGGATTGTACAACGGACTGATTATTGCGGCAAGTAACCTGTTAAAGCCATATTACGCAAAATGGGCAGCAGTCTGTCATGTGAATACGGAAAGCCGGGGCTGGAAGACATTTCAGATATTCAGAACGTTTATTTTAGTCAATATCGGTTGGCTCTTTGATGCGTGTGCAACGGCGACAACTGCCTTTTATGCAATGCGCGCCGTATTTATCAATTTTAAAATCAGCATTTTAACAGACGGAAGTCTTTATAAGCTGGGACTGGTAAAAAGAGACTGGACGATTCTGATTGTGGCGACAATCATTTTGTTTATAAGCAGTGTGATGAAGGAAAAAGGGATGTCGCTGCGCGATTTCGTGGCGGAACGTCCGCTTGTTGTGCGCTGGGCAGTTTATCTGATATTGATATTTGCAACAGCACCGTTTGGCTATGTAAGCAGTTCAACGGAATTTATGTATGCACAGTTTTAGAAATGATTTAAAAGGAACGGAAAAATCATGAAAAAAAAGAAAAGTTTTACGTTGACGGCAGTCTTTGTGGCTTTGGTAGTGGTTTTAAATAATCTGCTGAATTTTATGCTCGTACAGCCGGGACTGACACGGGTTATGTTTCATGAACTTGAAACAACGAATCCGGACTGTCTGGTGTTAGGAACATCGCACGGCAGTTATGGGATTGCAACCGATGAACTGGAGAGCGGGCTTGATGCCGGTGCCATGAATATGTGCATCGGCGGTGAGTATATGATTGATGCCTATTACACGTTACAGTATGCCATAAAAATAAGCAGTCCTAAGGTCGTCGTGCTGGATATTGATTACCAGTATCTGATTAACCGCCACGATGAGAGTATTTTGTTTCATCAGGTGTATAACGGCTATCCCGACAGTCTGTTAAAGGTTTCCTATTTCTTTAGCAGAATCGCAAAAGAGGAATACCGCGGGGCATTTTTAAAATGGACGAATTACTGGCAGTGTTATTACATGATTGATAAGACGGTGGCAAAGAAGCTGTCTGATGACTATAAGGAATATTCGCCCGATGTTGTCAGCATGGATAAAAATGATGTCTATGAAGGAAAGGGCTTTATTAATAAGTCAAAAAATGCGTCTAAAGCAAAGACAACGGTACTTGGCTGGGACGAAAGCCTTGTTGCACAGAGCGAATGTCAGTATATTGAAAAAATGGTAGAGCTGTGCAGAAAAAATGATATTCAGATTGTTTTTACGACGGTCACGCAGGACCCCAGAACCGTTGCGCAGTATGCAGAAAAATTTGCACAGGCGGATTCTTATATCAGAAACCTTGCACAGAAATTAAATGTGGAGTATTATAATTTTAATTACCTTACTTTTGAGGCTTTTGACAGGGAAGAAGGAGATTTCTGGGACAGAGAGGGACATATGTACGGAGATACGGCGAAACGTTTTACGAAAGTTTACGCCGAAGTTCTTAAAAAAGCTTTGGCCGGCAGTCTTAAAAAGTCAGATTACTTTGGAGAAGACTTAAAAGAGATTTACAAGGACGTAGTGCCTTATGAATAAAACCGGAAGGTGAAAAATTTACATCAGAATGTCGAAACGGGCAGAATGGAGGATTTATGTCAATTTTAGTAACAGGTGGAGCAGGTTACATCGGAAGCCATACAGTTGTAGAATTACAGAACGCAGGATATGAGGTTGTTGTTGTGGATAACCTTGTCAATTCCAGCAGGGAAGCGTTAAAGAGAGTAGAAAAGATTACGGGAAAGCCGGTAACATTTTACGAAGCAGACATTAATGATAAAGAAGCATTGGAAAAGATTTTTGCACAGGAAAAAATTGAATCCTGCATTCATTTTGCCGGTTTAAAGGCAGTTGGTGAGTCAGTAGCCAAGCCTCTTGAATATTATATGAATAACATTTCAGGTTCACTGGTGCTGTTTGATGTCATGAGAAATCACGGCGTAAAAAATATCATTTTCTCATCTTCAGCAACTGTATACGGCGATCCGGCATTTGTACCGATTACAGAAGAATGCCCGAAGGGACAGATTACCAATCCATACGGTCAGACAAAGGGCATGTTAGAGCAGATTTTAACGGATATCCAGAAGGCAGACCCGGAATGGAATGTCATTTTACTGCGTTATTTCAACCCGATTGGTGCGCATGAGAGCGGAACAATCGGTGAAAATCCGAACGGTATTCCAAACAATCTGATGCCGTATATTACACAGGTCGCTGTCGGCAAGTTAAAGTGCCTCGGTGTTTTTGGCAACGATTACGATACACCGGACGGAACAGGCGTAAGAGATTATATCCACGTTGTAGACCTTGCCCTCGGACATGTTAAAGCAATTGAAAAATTACAGGAAAATCCGGGCTTAAAGATTTACAACCTCGGTACGGGACACGGTTATTCCGTACTGGATATTGTCAAGAATTTTGAAGCCGCTTCCGGCGTGCATATTCCTTACGAAATCAAGCCGCGCCGTGCAGGTGATATTGCAACCTGCTACTGCGATGCAAGCAAGGCATATAAGGAAATGGGCTGGAAGGCAGAGCGTGATTTAAAGAAGATGTGTGCCGATTCATGGAACTGGCAGAAAAACAATCCAAACGGATACCAGGCATAGTTAAAAAATCCTTAAAAATAAAGAATGGAGTGCAGTTAAAATGGGTAAATATTTTGGCACAGACGGTTTCCGTGGGGAAGCCAATGTCAATCTTACAGTAGAACATGCCTATAAAGTCGGCAGATTTTTAGGCTGGTATTATGGAAAGAACCACGAGGATGGAAAAGCAAAGGTTGTTATCGGAAAAGATACCAGAAGAAGCAGCTATATGTTTGAATATTCACTGGTTGCGGGACTTACGGCATCCGGTGCAGATGCGTATCTTTTACATGTAACAACGACACCGAGCGTATCATATGTGGTGCGGACAGAAGATTTTGACTGCGGTATTATGATTTCCGCAAGCCACAACCCATTTTACGACAACGGCATTAAGCTGATTAATGACAAGGGCGAAAAAATGCGCGAAGATGTCATTGATGAGATTGAAAAGTATTTAGATGGCGATATGGCGGAGCTTCCTTTTGCGACAAAGGAAAAAATCGGCTGTACCGTGGATTATACGGCAGGCAGAAACCGCTACATGGGGTATCTGATGAGCCTTGCAATTTACTCCTTTAAGGGAACGCGTATCGGTCTGGATGCCGCAAACGGAAGTGCATGGACACTTGCCAAGGGCATTTTTGATGCGCTGGGCGCAAAGACATACGTGATTCATGCAGAACCGGACGGAACCAATATCAATAACAACTGCGGTTCTACGCATATTGAAAGCCTGCAGGAGCTGGTACTTAGGGAACACTTAGATGCCGGATTTGCATTTGATGGAGATGCAGACCGTTGTCTGTGTGTGGATGAAAAGGGAAATGTGATTACAGGCGACCATATTTTATATATCTATGGCTGTTATATGAAAGAAAGAGGAAAGCTTGTCGATAATAAAGTCGTTACAACAGTCATGTCCAATTTCGGGCTGTACAAGGCTTTTGATGCAGTCGGCATCGACTATGAAAAGACCAAGGTCGGTGATAAGTATGTATATGAATGTATGTCAAAGAATGGCTACCGTCTGGGTGGTGAGCAGTCCGGTCATATCATTTTCAGCAAATATGCGACAACCGGTGACGGTATTATCACGGCATTGAAGATGATGGAAGTCATGCTGGCAAAGAAAAAGCCGTTAAGCCAGCTTGCCGAGCCGCTTGCAATTTATCCGCAGGTATTAAAAAATGTGCGTGTAACCGATAAGACACAGGCACAAAATGATGCCGATGTACGCGCAATGGTAGAGCGCGCAGCCAAGGAACTGGGCACAGACGGCAGAATCTTAGTCCGTGAAAGCGGAACAGAGCCGCTGGTGCGTGTCATGGTAGAAGCAGGTAATGTCGAAACCTGTGAAAAATACGTTGATGCAGTAATTGACGTTATCCGCAGCAAAGGGTATGTGATTGAATAGACATTAACAGATAAAAAGAATAAAGCAGGAAACTCCGCAATAAGATGTAACAAGTCTTATTGCGGAGTTTTTTATGAAGCAGAAAAGTAAAATATCCGGGAATGTTCCGGCAAGATGGCATGCGTTTTATGCTTGCGGGTTGTGTCTGCTTGTATCGGTGCTGATTGTGACAGGCGTGTTTGGGGCGGTGTCACTTAGCGGGTGCAGTATGATAAAAAAGGACAGCAGTAAGGTCATGGGGCTGGAATATACCGTAGTGAAAGAGGAGGAAATCCCTGTGGAATTAAAAAAACTGATAGAAGCCAAAAAAGCGAACACATTGCGCATGACCTATGCCACAAAGGATGCAACGTATATCGTGGCAGGCTACGGCACACAGCCGACCAGCGGCTACAGTATCCGTGTCAATGATCTGTATCTGGGAACAAATGCGGTTTATGCAGATGTCGATTTATTAGGGCCGGAGGCAGGAGAGGATATAACGGAACTGCCAACCACGCCGTATATTGTGTTAAAAATCCAAAAGCGGGAGGAGTCGGTGGTGTTTTGTATGTAATGAAAAAACAGCCATCAGCCTGATGCGGCAGCAGGATTGTATAAAAGCTGTTTAACGGTAATTAAAAAGTGCATAAAAGGGAACGGGCATACATAAAATAAAAATATAGAAAATAGTTGGGAAGGGAGATTTGATTTGAGAATCGACAGAGAAGAAATTCATGAAAATAAAATTGTATGCAGTAACACCATGCAGATTACACTGGATGATGATTTTAACGTCCCGGACAGCAAGGCAGACATTGAAACCATTGTAAAAGAACGTGGCAGTGTCCATATTGATACGGTCAAAGCGGTGGGCGACCGGGCAGAAGTCACAGGCGGAATGGATTTTGCGGTGCTGTATGCGGGCAGTGAAAGCGGTGAAAAATCCGTGCTTCCGGTTAAAATGACGGGGACAATGAATATCGGGGAAGTTGTGAACTTATCCGGGGACTGCGAGAATACATATGTTTCCTGTCAGGCAAAATTAGAAGATATTACGGTGAAAATGATTCACTCCAGAAAATTAAGCGTAAAGGCAATCATTTCACTGACCGTTGTATGTGAAGAAATTCACGATACGCCGATTGGCTGCGGACTTTTGGAAATGCAGGACGAGGACAAATTACAGCTTAAAACGACCGATGTGGAGTATTCGCAGCTTGCCGTGACAATGCGGGATAACCTGCGTATCCGTGAAAGCTTTCTGATTCCTGCGGGAAAGCCGGAGGTAGCGGAACTGCTGTGGGAAGATGTCGATGTACGCAGCTTCACGACAAGACTGACCGATGACGGCATGGAAATTGCGGGAGAAATGAATGTATTTGTAATGTATTCGTCCACAGAAGAAAACAGTATGGCACAGTGGTATGAAACAACACAGAATTTCAGCGGAAAATTAGATGTCGCAGGCTGTACGCCGGATATGATCAGCTACGTCAAATATTACCCGGTCAATTCCAATGTTGAGGTAAAACCGGATTATGACGGCGAAAATAAAGAGGTGCAGGTGGAACTGGTGCTGGCGCTGGACGTCAAGGTATATGAAGAAAAGGAAAAGACCATTCTTACAGATGTCTATTCGCCGGTTAAAAATGTCATCAACACCACGCAGACATCGGTCTTTCATAAGCTGCTGGTGCGTAACAATTCGCGCTGCCGTGCTTCGGACCGCATGAATACCGGGGAGTACACGAACATTTTGCAGATTTGCAACTGTACCGGGGTGGCGCAGATTGACGACATTACCGTTGAAGAAGATGGTCTGCTGGTTGACGGTGCAATTATTGCAAATGTGTTTTATGTAACTGCCAATGATGCGGCACCAATGGGCAGTATTCGTGCCGCCGTTCCGTTTTCCAATAAAATACAGGTAAAGTCTGACGAGGAGATTACTAATATGGAGTATGTCGTAAATGCAGGAGTAGAGCAGTTAAGCGCTGCCATGACGGGCAGTAATGAAATGGAGATTAAAGGAAGCGTGGGGCTTGATGCAATCTGTTTTGCGCCGTGTGAAACCGAGTCGGTCATGGAGTGTGAAGTAGAGGAGTATGAGGAAAATGAGTTCTTAAAATTCCCAAGTATCATCGGGTATATCGCAACCGGTGAGGAAACGCTCTGGGATATTGCAAAGAAATATCACACCACAGTTGATTCTATTAAAAACGGCAACCACGTTCTTGCAGACCGCGCCAGCGAGCGCGTCAAACGCGGGGATAAGCTGCTGTTAGTAAAGGCGGCGCGGTAACAGCGGGGGAATAAAGTAAGGTCATAAGTGAGATAATAAGCAGGGTAATAAGCAAAGTAAAGGACAGGGCATAAATCCGGGCAGAGTGTTTTGGGGTAGGAAAACTGCCCGGATAAAAGGTGTTAGTGTGAAAAATCCCTTTTTATCGCAGAACTGAATAAATTCAGTTCGCGATTTTTCCGGGATTAAAATGCCTGCGGAATGGGGATTAGTACGGAAATATGTATAAGTCATCACGGAAGCGGATTTGTCCAAGCTCGCGCCTGCGGTAAGTCTGGATAATATAGTGCTTTTTGGCGTCAAATATCAGTGAAATCTGCTTCGTATAGGAGTACGTACCGGGTGCATATTCCGTAATAACCAGTGAGGCGCGGTATTTTTTCTTGAGTTTCCAGATGTCCATAAGCCCGATGCCGCTTCCGCCGTTTCCGGCGTGTGTCGTGTGGGCTTTCAATCCGAAATCCTGAAAAATTTCCGGTAAAAACGGCTGTCCGTTGTCGGAAATTTCAACAGACAGGTGATTTCCCATTCGCCCAAGGTTAATGAGAATTTTTTTATCCGGTACATCGGACATTGCAATAAACGCATTTTCAATCAAATCCGCCAGCAAATGGGAAAAATCTTCTTCCGAAAGGGACTGCATGGCTGTGGTTTTGATGTTTTCGGCAATACGGAGGGTATAATCAATCTGTTCCTGTAAGGCGCGCTGATACATTAATTGAAGAACGGCATCAACAGCGCAGATACCGGTAGAGGCAAGCGGCTGTCCGTCTGTCTGATAGTCGTTTAAAATGAATTGGCGTTCTTTTGTCATTTCCTGCAAATGGGCGGCAAGGGCAAATCCCTGCTCTTTAAGCTGCTGTGGGGATAAAGTATTCCGGTTTTGCAGAAATGTATTTACGGCAAGTTCCATGGCGGGAATAAGCTTATTATCCCGGTGGATAATCTGTGCCAGCGCGTTATTATTTTCTAAAAGCCGGGTGATTTCCTGTTCTTTTTGGACAAGTTCATTTTTTAGTTGCTGCATTTCAAATTGCTGGAGCTTCCTGTGGTAATTCCTTGTTATAATAGCACGCCACCATGAAATCAGGAGGAGTGCGCAGGGGAAGATGAGGAATAAAGGAATGATAAACGGCAGGTAATTATTATCACTAGTATTAGAAATGCTTGCAGTAATATAACATATTAATATGAGCAGACTGATACAAGTTCCGATATTGTTTAATTGAAGGTCATATAAAAATGGCATACCTTTTTTCATGCGTTTAAATTGAAATGGAATATGTATCATAAAATATTGTAAAAATCCATTCAATAATTTAATTACTACAAGATTATTGATGTCAATATATGAATACATCAAAAAAACAAGTGTAGAGAAAATAAAACTGGAAATTGTAAAAGAAACTAAACTCATTGCAATGGAAATGATTGCAGCATTTAAAGATGTGTGCCAGTTAGTTTTTGTAAATAGTGTTATAAAAATATAAAAAGTTAGGAGTATAAAAAACATAGCAATAGGATATATCATTGAATGTATAAAACACAGACCGCAAGCGATAATTAGTGCGGAAAGAGTAAATAAAATCCGGGAGCGCAAAAATAAATCATTCAGATTTAAAATTTTACAATAACAGTAAAAGCAGCAAATTAATATAAAAAAGTGTGAAATAATAATAGCAGCGTACATAAAATCACCTATAGTTACATAAAACAACAAAAAGCAACGAAAAAACAACAATAAAAACTAATTTTTTATTTCCGGCAGATGCTATAAGCTTAGCTTGAACATTAAAACCAGGAGGTAAAAATGAGCAGTCTTTATTGGAAAATATGGGAACTTATTTTTAAAAATTATTAATAAGTTGATACTTAAATTTATAATTGGCTCTGTATCTTATTCGCATAATAAAATATGAATTCCATAATAGTCGGAACACCTTTTTGTGAATGAATTCTCGCGGTGTAGTAAGTCAGCAAATCATCAATATCGGAAGTCCGCCATGCACGGTTGATAGCATTCTGCATGGCGCGTTCGATACTGGCATCTGTTTTTTTATATTTTTCACCCAGCACTTTAAAAATGCGTGTTTTCGGCTCGTTAATGGTGGCAAGGATTGCATCGGTAAGATAGCGGTAACCAACAACTTTTGGGCTGATGCCAATTAAATTCAACTCATGCTGGATTTTTTGAATCAGCCTTTTGTCTTTTGATTCAGACGGTTTAACGGCTGTTATTTTGGAAGCTGTTTTGCCTTTTTCAGAAAAAATCACTTTTTTCATAATACGCAGAAATTCCACAACATACTGTGCAGAATAATTTTCCTGATACTTTGCAAGAATAAAATCTGCCCCCAGCTGTCTTGCGGATTCATAGGTAATATTACTTGAATTATTGGTGGTTACAAGGATATATGGGTGCTTGGAAAGTTCAAGCTGCTGAAGTTGTGCCAGAAAAAAGAGTCCGTCACCGCCGCCCTGATGCAGTTCAAGGTCTAGTATAACGGCATCGGGAAGAAATTCCCTCATATATTCAATAGCAGTTGAAGCATTATTTGTAGATGCGACCAGTGTAACATCGTCTAACCGGTTGATATAATCGTTTATTTCCATACATGAAGTGGCATCATCTTCCACTAAAAGAACACGAAGTGTATGCTCTGTCATCTGTAATTGTCCCCCTCGTTTATAACTCAATATTTAATATGATTATAGTATATAAACCAACGAAAAGCAACAAAAACCAACAAAAAATCACCAACGAAAACAAATGGAAACAGAGAAAGGAAATGGGTATAGTATAGGCATAAGAAATGGAAATGAATGGAGAGCAGTATGTTGGAAATTAAAGAAAATCAGGAATTGAATGTAACGAATATTCTTAGTTTTAGAGGAAAAATAAAACAGTCGGAGCTTGAGGGGATTGGAAAAGAAATGGAGTGCTATATTCATAGTTCAGGTGCAAAGAAATCCGAAACTCCGATTACAGCGACATATGGAGTTGAAGGGGATACGTTTGATATGGAGATACTAATGCCGATAGACAGAAGTATTGCCTCTACAGACAGATTTGTTTTTAAAAACCAGATTAAAATAGTAAATGCAGTGACAGCATCCTATAAAGGGCATCCAATGGGATTGCAGGAAGCGTGTAATGAGCTCAATCAGTATATAACGGAACATAGATTACAGCCCATAACGGTGGGATATAATGTCACAAAAGAAATGGATATGCTGAATCTGGACAATACACAGATAGATGTATTTGTAGGAATCAGCCCGAACATTTTATAGGATAAGTTATAAATCAGATTTGCCAAAGGCAGACTGTTTTATATAAAAAGAACCCTGATGAATTTGCGCAAATCATCAGAGTTCAAAAGCACAAGCACTTTAGAAAAAGTACCTAGGGATAAGAATATCACTTTTTCAGAATAGTGTAAACAAAATAATTATGAAAAGGAGATTTGAAACAATGGAAATGACTTTAAGTAATGGATTCTGTGAGATGAATGAGAAAGAAATTATGTGTGTTGATGGTGGTGGTGCAGTTGCAGCGGTATATGCATTAGGATTTGTTTTTGGCTGCTCACCAATGGGAGCTCTTTGTATATGCGGAGGAGTTGCAGTTGCGTCAGTTGCAGCAGGTATTATTATTTCAAGAGCATAGCATGATTTGGGAGGAAAATAAAAATGAACACATTATTGGTAAATGATTTTTGTGAACTTTCAGAAAATGAGTTGTTTAATATTGCAGGTGGTTGGAATTGGAAAAATACTGTTGATGTAGCGGTTGCTGTAGGTTGCGTAGCTATAGGGTGTGCAGGACCAGCTGGAGTTGTAGTTGGTGGTATTGTTTCTATTGGTTATGCAATAGGTAGAGGGTTATAAAATAAAAACTGTAAGTAACATCTAAAAAATATGAGGGTAGAATAGTGTAACTTGATGTTGGCTATTTATTTCTGAGTGAAAACAAATAGCTATGATGGCAGAGGGGGAAACTGTATATGCAGTTTCCTCGTTGCTGTTTGTGATGGATTATTTAGAAAGGATTGTTATGAAAAATAAAATTAGTTTAGCACGGACGATTAGTATAATAGGTACATTAATATTATGTATCGCTTTAGTAGGTAATTCATTTGAAGTGTTATCTGTAACAGCATTTCGTATAATAATAGCATTTGGAATTGTGATACAGATTATATCATTGATTTGCAGTGTAAAGAAAAGAGAATTTTAAGGTTTCTTGGTTCTAAATGAAAAATGATGGCATATTTTGAAAGAAAAAATAGAGAGAAAAGAATTCATTTAAAGGTAAAGAAAATATGAAATACTACTGTATAAAACAACACGACATCACAGACTGCGGTGCAGCCTGTCTTGCAACGGTTTGTAAGCAAAATGGTTATAAAATAGGAATCACCAGAATTCGGGAAGCCGCAGGAACGGACAAACAGGGAACAAATGTATATGGTGTCATAAAAGCTGCGGAAACATTGGGATTTTCGGCAAAAGGTGTAAAGGGAGATAAAGAGGCTTTCTTTTCGGAGTTTCCGTTACCGTGTATCGCACATGTTATTGTAGACGGTAATCTGTTACACTATGTAGTCATTCATAAAATTACAAAAAAACAGGTGATTATAGCAGACCCGGGTGTGGGAATTGTAAAGCTTACACCGGAGGAGTTCTTCGGGAAAGTTCATGAGGAAGGAAAGCCGCCAAAGTATCATTGGAGCGGAGTGCTTGTTCTTCTTGTAAAATCAGAGAATTTTAAAACAGGTGATGAAACCAAAGGCCTTTTTGAACGGTTTATACATTTACTGCTGCCTCAAAAACAGCTTTTGCTGCATATATTTACGGCATCACTGATATATACACTGTTTGGTATTCTGGCAGCGTTTTATTTTAAAGCACTTGTTGATGATGTTTTGCCGAACAGCCTTACCAAAACGCTTACAACGCTGTCAGTCGGTGTAATTGCATTAAATGTTTTTAAAGTAATCTTAAATGCCTTCCGAACACATCTTTTATTATATTTAAGCCAGAAATTAGATATTGCACTGTTATTAGGATATTACAGGCATGTGCTGGAATTACCGATGAATTTTTTCGGAACACGGAAAGTCGGGGAAATTGTTTCAAGATTTAATGATGCATCAAAGGTCAGAGATGCGATTTCGGGAGCAGCACTTACAATTATGATAGATACATTAATGGCTGTAGCAGGAGCAGTCATACTGTATATGCAGAATGCGCAGATGTTTGGCATAACAGTTATCATGGTAGTTTTGTATCTGATTATAGTATTTGCATTTAATAAATGGTACGAACGTTTAAACAGACAGCAGATGGAAGATAATGCGCAGCTTACGTCATATCTGGTTGAATCATTGAACGGAATTCAGACGGTAAAGGCTTACAATGCAGAACGGAAAGTCAATCGGGAAACGGAAATAAAGTTTGTTAAATTGTTAAAAAGCATATTTAATTTAAGCTGGGTAAACAATTTGCAGTCCTCTCTCAAAGTATTTGTTGAACTTGTTGGCGGTGTTGTAATTTTGTGGGTAGGAAGTATCTGCGTGATTCATGGACAGATTACAATGGGGCAGTTAATTACATTTAATTCACTGTTGGTATATTTTTTAGACCCTGTAAAAAATTTAATTAATCTTCAGCCTCAGATGCAGACCGCGGTAGTAGCGGCAGACAGACTTGGTGAAATACTTGATTTGGAAGCCGAAAAAGGGGAAAATGAAGCTAAAAAACTTCAGCCGGAATCGCTGGCGGGAGATATTGTATTTAAAGATGTCAGCTTCAGATACGGCACAAGACAACCGGTACTTGAAGACATTAATCTTACAATAAAAAAGGGACAGAAAGTGGCATTTGTAGGGGAGAGCGGCTCCGGCAAAACAACATTGTCCAAGCTGCTGCTGCATTTATATACGGCAGAGAGCGGTAATATATTGATAAACAATAACAATATAGAAGATATACAGATAGAAAAAATGCGTGAAAAAATTGCATATATTTCACAGGAAACATTTTTATTTAGTGGAAGTATACTGGAAAATCTTTCACTGGGATTAGACTATGCTTCAATGGACGACATCATTGAAGCCTCTAAAAGTGCACAGGCACACGATTTCATTAATGAACTGCCGCTGCGTTATGAAACAAGACTGGAGGAGAACGGAGCGAATCTGTCAGGCGGACAGCGGCAGCGGCTGGCGATTGCAAGAGCGATGTTGAAGAAGCCTGATATTCTGATATTGGACGAGGCTACAAGCAATCTGGATGCAATTACCGAGAGGGCGCTGGATAAAACCATTGGAGAGTATTCGGAAAACATGACTACCATATTTATTGCGCACAGACTGAGTACAATTAAAAACTGTGACCAGATTTTTGTAATGGATAAGGGCAGAATCATAGAGCGCGGGACGCATGAAGAACTGAAAAAATCAGGGGGAAAGTATTCCGTGTTAGCAAAGCAGCAGTCATTGGATAGTGAGGAATAGCAGATGAAACCAATCATTATGGACATGAGAGAAATATCAGACAGTACAGAAGCATACGCAGCAAAACCGCACAAAATTTTTGTGATATTTATTTATACAATTCTTGGAATGCTTGCGGTGGCGCTGATATGGGCGTATTTCTGGAAACTGGATATTGTGGTAAAAAGTAACGGCATATTTAAAATGCAGGATTCTGCAAATGTAATCAGTGTGGAAACAGGTGGCAGAGTTGTAGCGGTTTATATGCAGGAAGGCATATATGTAAATGAGGGAGATACGCTTCTGACGATTGACCACGAAAAAGAAGATGAGCAGTTGGAAATATATACCGAAATGCTTTCTGAAACCGAAGAACGGCTTTCAATGCTTGAAGGATATCAGGATTATCTGGATGATAAAATACAGGAGCTGGAAGCATTTAAAGAAAACCGGTTTTATCAGGAATATGCCGCAAGAGCAGGGATTATAACGGCAAATAAAGATGCAGGCGAGCGGACGAAAGACAATCAGATTATGCAGTATGAACAGAATATAAAAAGCACAGAAGAATCTATTGCATATTATCAGAATCAGAAAGAGGAATATAGTCAGGCAGTCCGTTGTATTAAGGAGAAAAACAATACATTCAGTGAAGAAGATACATATTATTATTCGTTGATTGACAGTTATCTGATGTCCTGCAAAACAATAAATGAAAAATATGCGGATAGTGACGGGAATATCACAGAGGACGGCAAAAAGGCTTTAAACAGTCTTGAAATGGAACAGATAACGGCATTACAGCAGCAGATAGCGACAGTAGAAGGAACACTTTTAACATTGAAAGGAAATCTTGATACGGCAGAAACCCAGCTTGCTGTCACAAAAAACGGAACAGAAGGATATACAAAAGAAACGACAGTGCTGACAGAAAAAAATGCGGTAAGCACGGAACTGTCAGGTTACGAAGCAAAGAAAAAAGAGTATGAAGAAAACATTAAAAGCATAGAGAGCAGTATAAAAAAATGTGAAATTCAGGCACAAAGCAGCGGTTATGTCAGCATTCTGACACAGACAGAGGCGGGACAGTACATTCAAAGCGGGACAGGTATATGTGAGATTATTCCAAAAGGAACAAATTCGTATTATGCAGAAGTTTATGTTTCCAATCAGGATATGGGAATGATTGCCGAGGGGCAGAAAGTGAAGCTGGAAATCGCAGCTTATCCGTCCAGTGAATATGGCATGCTTGAAGGGGTTATCGATACAGTATCAAAAGATATAAAGGCGGATAACAGTACAGGAAGCGCGTATTATCTGGTCAGGGTGCGTTGTGATAAGACCGAGCTTTATAACAAAGAAGGAAAAGCTGTTACAGTCATAAACGGAATGGCATGTCAGGCCAAAATTATTACAGATGAGCAGAGTGTATTAAGATATGTGCTGGATAAGATTGATTTGATTGATTAGGAAATAAGGCATGTTAAGAGGCAAAAAGGTTTGGTATGAAGAAAGTTAAATTTTATTTTGTATTCAGTTTGATAGTAGTTTTTATTTCAGTGATAGGAATATTACTGGGTATGGTTCTAGTTACTATTGAACAGAAGCATCCGGAGTATCTTTCGGCAGGAATATTTAAAGGAATAATTATATTTTTCATGGCATTGCTGGTTACAGTATGTTTCCATGAGTTGGCGCATGCGATTGCTTTTAAATTACAGAAAATAGATATTCGTATGATTGCCATATTTCCAATATGTTTAATAAGAGAAAAAGAAGGTTTAAAGTTTCATATAGCTGTAAGTATGGAGATTGGATTTGGAGGAATTGTCATACCGGAGATACCAACAATTAGCAACCAAACAGAATATGAATCATTTCAGGGTAAAATGAGGGTGTCTTTAGTGTCTGCACCGCTATGTTCGGCATTTATTGGATTGATTTCATTGATATTAGTGTTGTGTACGACAAAGTATATAGGCAACGATTTTTGCTCGTATTATTTTTTGTTTTTCTCAGCGGTATTTTTATGGTCTGTATATATTAATTTGACCTCTATGCTTGATTTAGGCAGCATCGTAGGGGATTATTCCGCCGTAAAAAAAATAAAAGACAATAACGGCTACGCATTATTACAGATTTATAACTATTTTCTTCTTCAGGAAAATGAAAAGAAATTTGAAATGAGAGAGAACCAGAGATATTTCATAGAAAAGCTATATGAAGCAGGAAACAATTTATCTTTGGATAAAGAGGATAATTCAATCAATGTTTTGTTAATAAATGCAGTATTGTATGAAAGTCTTATGCGAAAGAATAGAGATAATACAGAAATAATAAATTTCAACACAGAATTATGGAAAAGAAATATGCATAATATTTTAAACAGGCTACAATTTGAAGCATATTTTCAAACGTTTTCCCATGCTGTCATTTGTATGCATTACAACGGAAAATCAGAAGAAGCACGTGAGTTATGGGAGAAGTATAAAGATAAAATGCCATGTACAAATGTTGGAAAATATAACAGTAAACAAGTTGAGTTGTGCCTCTGTGGGGAAAATATTGAAGAATTAAAGGAAAAAGAAAATATTAAGATATCCTCTTTGGATTCTTTATTATCAAATATAAACAACTATTATGATGATGAAATTTATTTGAATAAGTTAATTATCGGGGAAATCGCATTATAATAATGAATAAAATTTTATAAGTAGAAAGGGTTATAAAATGCGGGGAACAAAATATTATAAAAGACTTATTGTTGGAAGTGTTCTTTTTGGAATGATTGTATTTGGAAATGAAGTATATAATAATGGCTTATGGAATTTATCGGGATTGTTATGGGTTGCTTATGGTGCAATAGGATTTGGTGTGTTGTATCACATACTGTTTTCATGTTTTATTAAAAATAAGGTGAAGCATCGATGAACAAAAACAGTAAAACACAGCTGATTGTAATTATAGGAATTTTAGTTATAATAAATATTTCTGTTTTGATAATAAATGGTTACAAGGGAGAATCGATATTTAAGGACACTTTTATTTATGTGATAGATATATTGGCAACAATTTGGATAATAAAAGAGGATAGAAAGAAAAAATAATGTGAGGAAGATAGTGATGTGGTACTTTTTAATATTTCCCGTGATATTTGTACTATGGCGGGCATACCGGTTTGGCGGGGCGTGGCAGATTATCAGCAGTCTGGCATATATTGCGGTCAGCGGAGGCATTAGTATTGGGATATTTAAAACGGTGATGAAGCAGAATCTGCTAAAAAAGAAGAAAAGATTAATTGCATATGTATTGTTTGCGGTATTGGCAGACCAGCTTATAAAAGTAATAATATGCCAGTATCAGCCGGACATAAATCTTATCGGAAAAGCACTGCGTATACAAATGGTATTAAACCGGGGGCAGTCGGCGTTATATAGTTTTTTTAATATCCATATGCAGACGGCTGTGATAATTATACAGAAAATATTGATATTCGGTGCTGTCACCGTTGTTTATATAAAATGGAAGCAAAAAAATCAATACTATGCCTATGCGTATATACTGTTTTTAACAGCAATGACGGCATCAGTGATAGACTCTGCTTTGTGGGGATTTACGGTGGATTATTTGAATTTTTATCAATTATTCTGTCATGATTTAAAAGATTTATATGTAGATACGGCAGTAGGATTTTTATTGTTAGGCATGAGAGAAGATAGAAAGTGTGAATAAGATGAATAAAAGGATATATGCAGGGACTACGTTAATGATAATTATTTCATCAATCTTAATTGAGATAAAAAGTTATAATACAGTTTTTATCAGAATTAAAATAGCAATTATATTACTGACCTTTATATTGATAGGTATATCTTCATATATAAAATTGAAAAGCTACAAGTCGTAAAATATGTGAAAATATGCAAAGTACGTCGGAATATCGACAAAGTACGTCATGTGTCTTGAAAAACAGGCTGTTTTTGTGATACATATTGTTGTATTAGAAATAATTTGAAGGGGATTGTAGGTGGGATGAATAAAAAATAAAGCTTATGTGGATAGTTGATGAAATAAAATGAAAGAAGCAGGGGAAATTTAAGCGTGGCTGCCAATATTGTGCTGATTATTTTAAAATTTGTATTGAAAGAGGACGTTCAAAATGGTGCATTGATTATCAATTTGGTTATTATGATAATTGCTTTAATATTTGGGTACAGCGGTATTTTGAAAGCGGATAATTGCTGATTTGAAAATTTTTGATATATGGAGTGTTATTTAAGGTAATGTTGCAGGAGCGGATAAATGGGTATAAATCATGAAAAAGAATCATTATAAAAAGTATTATGGATATTATAAGAAAAATAAACGGGACCTGCTTATATGTGGAATATTGGCTTTGCTGACACTTGTTATTGTATATAAGATGCATTTTATTATTGCGATACATGAGAATATGGGGTTTTATGCATCACTCATGGAATTCATAGGTTCGTGGTATTATATTTTTGAGGTTATTGATATTATTCGGCTTCAAGACAATGCAATAGTAAATGAATATGGTCAAAAATGTATTTTTTATCATAGATATCTGTCTTTAGCAGCCCTTCTGGTTTCCGCATTTTTTATCATATTCAGTTTGTTTTATGAGCTTGACTATAATGTTGCATTGCTCATATGGGGCGCATTAACTGTTGGTCATATGTCATATTTTATAATGCTATTTATGTTTGATGAAGATTATTACTATTCCGGTGGATTTAAGATTTGTTATTCTGAAATAAATCATATTGAAGTTGAAGATGAAGTATATACTTCAAAAGCACTTGTTGTCGTATGTAAATTGATGAAAGACGAAAAAGTTATTGGCTATGACCGTATGGTGGCACAGGATTTTATCTGTTTGAAGGCTAAAATTGATGAGAAGACGAAAATAGTAAAAAAGTTATGAGGGGGAAAATGCAAATGAAAAATATGTTTAAATACTACTTATCAAATAAACGACGGGGGATTTCTTTAATTTTTGTTATGGCACTTACGGTGTTTTCAATCTATTTTGTGACATCGCTGGTGCAGTCTATTTTTTCAACAGTCGAATATTCCAATATTGCATGTCTGAATGACTTTTCATTTGTATATTCGGTAGGTGGGTCTTCATTTTTACAGAATGAAACGGTAGAAAAAATTAAAAATGATGACAGCGTGGGAAATGCGTACCCTATACTGCTGGAGTATACGGTCATTAACAATATTTTCGGAACCACGAGCGGTTATGTCGCATTTATGGACGAAGCAGATATAGGGGAAATATTTGATGATTTTTCGCTGACGGTAACAGAGGGCAGACTGCCGGAGGAAAACAGTTACGAACTGATTATGCACGAAGACATGTTGAAAAATAAAGGTTTATCCGTTGGGGATACATTTGGCAGTGCAGTCGATGAAGGAGAACAGATTGACGGAAAATATATGATTACAGGGGCATTTTCAGGGGACAGCTATATGGCTTTTGGGACAAAAAGCTACAGGCAGAAAGAATTGGAAGAACTGGGACTGGATTTTCAAAATACCACTTTCGGACTGCTTGTTACACCGAAAACAGATTTAGATACAATGAATAACATGCTGGATACAATGGGACACGATGAAACAGCGGCGATGACATTGTCGTATGCAAAAGAAACGCTTCAAGAGAATATAAGCAGTATCAAATTTTTAATGTTTGTTATTGTCATTGTAATCGCTGTGAGCATTTCTGCCGCGGTCTGCATTGTTCTTGAAACGATCTATAATGACAGAATGGAGGAATTTGGAATTTTATATGCCATTGGGTATAAAAAGAGCTGGTTATTTAAAAATATTATTGCAGAAATTATGGCGCTGGTTTTTATTTCATGGATATTGGGGCTGATACTTTCTTATGGAGTTTTGTCGCTGGTTGCAAAATCTGTTTTTGAACCAATGGGACAGATGTTGTCGATTGTTTCAATTCAATCACTGCTTTATACAATCATTGTAATGGCAGTTTTTGTGGTTGTAACCATTCTTGTAACAATATTGAAATTTGCAAAAAAAGATTTAATAGCCATTATAGAAATGAGGTAGGAAAATGTTGGGTGTAAAGAATATTGATTTAGAATATATTGACGGAAGAACCAAAAGAACCATATTTTCAGATGTGTCCTTTGACATACAGAGTGGCGAGTTTGTATCTTTATTGGGACCGTCAGGGTCGGGAAAAAGCTCTTTATTATACATTGTTTCCTTATTAAAGACACCGACAGTCGGAGAAATATATTTAGATGATGTGTTGATTTCCAGAGCAAAAAATAAAAATGAAATCCGGTATGAAAATTTTGGATTTGTTTTTCAGCATCATTTTCTGATTCCGCATCTTACGGTGCTTGAAAATGTCTGTACGGCAAGCTATGAAAAAAATGTTGAAAAGCAGGCAAAAGATTTATTGGAGCGGCTCGGCTTAAAAGATTTAATGAATCAGAAGCCGTATAAATTGTCCGGTGGGGAGCGTCAGCGTGTTGCGATTGCAAGGGCAGTTGTAAAAAAGCCGCGGATTTTATTTGCAGATGAACCGACAGCATCACTGGATCACCATACGGCGCAGGAAATTATGAAGATTTTTTCGGAATTACAGGAAAATACAACCATTGTCTGTGCAACGCACGATTACGGCATTTTGCCGCAGACGGCAAGAATATTAAGAATTAAAGACGGAAAAGTTGTAGAAGATGAAACAGAGGAAAATGAATAATGTCAGTTCGGGAACTTGTACTGCTGATTTTTTGGGGTATATCGTGTATTTTAATCACTGTACAGATTATAAAAATAAGGAAAGAAAAGGCAAGAATTCCTGATAAGGATAAAAATTCAGCAAAATTTATGGGAGGTATGATTGTAGTATACAGCATTTTTGTATTAATCATGTGCAGTGGGATGAAAGATTTTATAACAATGATGATTCCGACGGTGGTAGCTTTATCGAGGGTGTTGAATTTGTACAAATAAATAATTAGGTGGGAAAAAAGTTTTTATTTTGTTGAATGAGATATAAAAGGGGCAGTACCGCCCCCTTTTGCGTTTCATATTGAAAAAATAATGGGATAACCGGTTCTTTTTCGTTCTTTTCAGCTTTTGTAATAAGGCTGTCGACTGGTTGATAGTGTTTTTATTGATTTGATAAATTGTGTGTATTTTTTTGAAAAATAATAACAGTGTGAAATGTGGAAGTAGAATGGTTATAATAAATATTATAGTCACCGTTATATTTATCAATAGTATTCTGTATGCTTTTAATTCCATAACCATGATGACGGGAATCGGTTTTTGTAGTACGTTTTAGTTGCCCGTTATTGTCAAAAGGATTATTTAAACAGGAATTAATGAGTGTTATAACAATTATGGAGTGAGTTGTATTATAACCGATATTTAATTCGATAAATGAATCGGGTGTATTTTTAGTGGCTTCAAATGCATTATCCAATAGATTGCAGAATAATGAAGTGCAATCATCATTTGATAAAAAATCAGTGGAATGATGACGGATATCCGATTTAAAATCAATTTTATAATCATTACACAAATGTATATACCGTCCAATAATAGCGTTTAACAATGGATTATCGCATACTTTTTTTGGAGTAGAAAGCTTAGATGAATTGATTAAATTTGAAATATAAGCTTCAATTTGCTCGTTATTATTTTCGGTATTCAAAACCTGAATAGATTGCAGATGTTTTCGTATATCATGAAGAAGAATATTTTTATCTTCCTCATGTTCGATGATTGTCTTATAGTGCTCAATAGTAAGAGATTCACTTTGTAATTGAAGTTGAAGCGAGGTTGTCTGTTCGTTTTGCTTTTCTATAAAATTATATAACACGATAATAAGTACATTAATCAGCAGTAATGCAACGGAACTTATAATAATCATTACGTTTATATAAAAAGGCAAAGAGATAGAAAGGCATATTTCAAGAATTGTTATCAAAGTGAACGCTGTAATTAAAGAAATAAAAAAAGGAATAATAATTTTAGTATTACGAATTTGGTTGTATTTTTTACTGCTGCGTGAAAGTAAATATGCGATAGCGGTCATGGCAATAAAATAGAAAATCTTACTAATAAAATAAATTAAAATCTGAAGTTGAAAATTGTAAATAAAATTATAAACCATATGACTGTAATTTGGCACAAGCAACAATATAAGCATTTCGGTTATAATCATCATAAATGTGGCAATTATAGCATGAAAAAGACTTTTTCCCCATGTGACTTTGTATGTTAATTTTATAATAAGCATAGTATTTAAAAAGAATAAAATACTGTTTATAGCAGGAATGCTTAATACAGAGAAAATAACAGAAATGGAATATAACACAAAGTAAATAACACAGCATTTTTTAACGGAATATTTACGTACAAATAAAAGAGAACAGTATCGCCATAAAATGTAGCCTTCACATAAGTATGTAATAAGAGAAAGTATTATTATGTGGTATAATTTCATATGTAACCTCACTTCTATGATAAGTTATCGTGTATTTTCCATAAATAGCAGATAAGTTGTCTTAAAACTTTGATATGTATTGCGTGAAATAGGTATAGCCAAAGCTGTATTATCGGTGTAAAGCGTCGTTTTGTCAAAAGAAATAATATGATTCATATTAACAATATAACTGCGATGTGGTTGGAAAAAGCAAGGGTTTTTAAGCTGTTCTTTCCAGAAAATCATATTTTTTTTGGAAGTATACATTTCCGTAGGGGTGTAAATATTAACATTGCGTAGCTGTGCTTCTGCACAAATAATATCTTTTTTGGATAATGTTATAAATTTTGAATGAATTTCAAATGTAATTTTTCCGGAGATATCAGTAAGGCGTTTAATTGCATAATCAAGACCGGAATATAGTCTTTTTTTGTTAATTGGCTTATCTAAATAGCGAAATACATGAATATCCATAGCGGCATCAAGATATTCGGAATACGAAGTAACTATCATGATTATGCAGTCAGGATATAGAGAGCATAATTTTTTTGCTATTTCAATTCCGTTTATTTCAGGCATTTCAATATCTAAAAATACAATATCAGGAATAACAGACGATGAAAGCAAGGAAAATGCAGTATTAAAGGTAAAAATTTTAATAGTATCCATTTTTCTATCGGAAAAATATTCATTTAGGTATTCGGATAATTGTTTAGTGACTAAACAATCATCATCACATAAAAATATATTCATAAGAAAATCCCCTCAGTTCATAATAATACTGTTATTATAAAAGGCAAAGAAGTGAATTTCAAGAAAATTACTACATTTCATTACAAAAAAATAACATTTCAGGAAAAAATATGGAATATAGAAAAAATAAAAGATAAAATGATAATAAATTAATATAAATGGAGGAAAAATAAATGACAAAAATGAATCTTGCAAATTTTACAAAGCGTGTACTGGAAACGGCTCTTAAAGTAGAGGCTAATACAACTTCAAGTTACATATTATATCAACCGATTGTACCGGTTAAAATTAAGAAGTTTGCAATTAAAAGGCAAAAATAAATTTCTGGTAGTAGTTAATTACATTTAATAATGTTTGTGAGTATAAGAGAAAGACAATAGTGAGTGAAGAATATAAGTAAAAAAATAATTCAATGGCTGGTTGAATATGGAGTGATTCAGAAAGAAGATGCGGAATTATATGAGTATGCGGTGTTTACGGTATATATTCTGATTTTTACATTAGGAGTTTCGATAATTATAGGCGGAATAATGGGACATGTTGTGGAAAGTATTGTATTTATTATTACGTTTATGATATTTAGAAAATTTTGTGGCGGATATCATGCTAAACATATACAGAGTTGTTTAATGTTGTCGGTAATAATGATAGCAATATCAGTTTATATGATATGTATGATGATAGATTTATCAATAATGGTAGTAGGTATAACGTTATCATTAATCAGCATATTTGTATTTAGTCCTGTAGATTCCGAAAATTACCGTTTGAATGAAATAGAAAAGCAAGATTTTCATAGGGTTGTAGTGATATTAATTTTTATCTGCATCGTTGTAGAAAGTACACTATTAGCTACTAAGGAAATTAGATATTTTTATTGCATAGGTTTTGGGGTAGTAACGACAGCAATACTTCAGTTAATACAGGCAGCTCGAAATATATTGTGTAATGACTAGTATTATAATTTATTAAGGGTAAAAATATATAAACCATGAGATAAAGGAACTGTATGTAAATTATAGGATATGGATATAATAGACCATAAAATGGTCTTTATATAAAAACAAAAAGCCATTTTGACGTTAGAAGAAGCAGGGGAGAAAAGGCATCATACGGATAGGGGGCAGAAAGGAGGGGTACAAAGGATAGTTGTAAGAAACAAAGAAACTGAAAAGAGTAGGTAGAATTAATAAACAGAAGAATTAGGAGGTATAGTATGAAAAGAACAGTAAAAAAAGCAGTAGTGATAGGTCTGTCAACAGTCATGGTGGTTGCAGGAAGTGTTTTTGCTTATGCGGCAGAATCAACATCATACATGTATGCAGGTGGGTGTAAAATTAAGGTTAGGTGTGGTACAGAGTATGATGGAAATCCAGAATACTGTTTTACGGCAGTAGATTCTTCTAATGTGGTGGACATTAAAATAAATGGAAGAGGATATTGTGTACATGGAAGTCATAGTTTTTCTGATTATGCAGACCAAACATATGGATTGTTAGCAGGTTCACATTGTCCGATTGATTTTGACGGGGTAACAGCAACTGTTCAGGTATGGTCGGATGATGATAGTAATTCAGAAGACTTTTCTTGTTGGAGATAATTTTTTGTAAATTCACTAAAAGGTTGTGTAATAATGATATATAATATTGTTACACAGCCTTTTATTAGAGGGAAAAAGCACAATTTAGAGAGGGTGTTTAAATGAAAAAACAGCATTTTCAGACAATATTAAAAGCAGGGACGGCAATTCTTGTATGCAGTATGGTATTAGCAGGCTGTGGAACAAAGAACCAAAAAAACGCAACAGCCAATATTACTACGGCGGGGAATACGGCATTAGAACAGCCGATGCGGCTGGAGACATTAAAAGATGACGGAACGGATTATCAGGCATATTGGGGAACAAAGATACAGTGTATTACAAGAGGAGAACACGGATATTATTATCTGACACCGGAAGAACCGTTGTATTTGATGTATTGGGACGATGACACGCAGGAGAGCATAAAACTGTGTGCAAAAGCAGACTGCAATCATGATAATGCGGCGTGTAATGCGTATTTCGGAGATGTGCGTTATTATGACAGGACGGCGCAGGCGGTAGAATACGCTTCAGGATTTCAGATTTATTATTATAATGGCTTCCTTTATCTGCTGGGCACAGAAGGAAATCTGATTCAGGTCAGCCCGGACGGAAGTGAACGAAAAAGAATTACCAAAGTCTATGACTATGACGGAACGTCCAATACAAAGCTGGTATTTTATGAAAATGCCGTTTATGTGTATAACAGTGCGGGAAATCAGGGAAGCAGTGAAGAACATACCGAAACAATTACAAGATACACATTAGACGGTAAATCACAGGAGCGTGTTGTAGAGTGGAATGCCGTAAGCGGGGCGATTCACAGTGTGAAAAATTACGGAAATACAATATTCTTTTTATTATCTGGTCTGACAATTAATAAAAATGAGTCGGGGCAGGAATGGACCTATACCTATCAGGGACTGTATGCGTACAATCATCAGACCGGACAATCCGGAAAAATAATAGATGCAGAGATTACGTCATATTCGGTCGATGAAGAACAGGAGCAAATTTATTATTTCGCATATGCAGACGGCTTGTATGTGTATGATATAAAAACAGAGCAGACCCGGAAACTCTATGATGCAGGAAAAGAAATGGGTATTGCAGAAATGTCTTATGACGGAAAATATTTGTATCTGTATAATGGCGAATGGGTATCCTATGCAAAATCGAATGAAAAAACAGAAATTACGCGTAAATGTATTGTTCTTGCAACAGACGGAAATGTATTATATGAACTTCCGATTAACAAAGCGGGATATATGCTGTTTGGAAATGGGGATTATATTTTTGCCGAACAGATTGTAGCAGATGAACAACAGCAGGCAATGAAGCTGACATATATGAAGAAAACAGAATTTGCGCAGGGACAGTGGCAGGTACTAGAGTAAAAATGCCTGCGAAACGGAGAGGTGTATGAAAAATAAAAAAATTGTTGAATTAATGCTGATTTTAGGGGTAACAGCGGGGCTGGCAGGAGGCTGTACGCAGAAAACAAAAGAACAGTCCTATGTAAATATAACTGAAACGGCGGCAGAAAATAGTACAGAACAGTCACAGGAATATTTATATGATGAAAACGGAAATCAGTATCATTATATTAAAACCGAAGGATATGAGGTGAAAGAAATCTGTAATGACAGACAGTTTCAAGACGAAAAGGCGCTTTATGACGGAAAAAGTATGCAGACAACTGTGTATTCCATTGCAAATTCATTTGGTGAGAAGAAATATCAGGTGACATATCTGGATATTCAGAAGCTTTTTATGGAAGACGAAAATGTAAAAGAGATTTCATATACGGTTGAAAATATACCGGGGGCTTTGTATGCAAAAGGTGAGGACGAAAAACTTCCGACGTCATATCGTGAAATTATTTATGATGACAATGCCGCAGTAAAGCTTCTGCCGGAAAGTACGGAAACTTTATATTTACGTTTATACTCAGAAGCAAAAAATCAGAGTGCATCGGAAGAACAGCAGTCGTTGATAGAAGACTTGGAAAAGGTGATTTTACGTGCGGATATTACATATGAAGACGGTACAACGGTTACAAAGTATGCAAAGATAAAGTCGTCAAGTGCGTACAGTGTGGGGTATCTTATCTTTTATGAAATACAGCTGGTATAACCGGATTGAATCCCGGCAGAAGACAAGTATACATATAGTGGTTAGGTGCAAAAATTTTACTGTTAAATGTAAAGGGGCTGATTTTATGTCAAAAAGAAAAATAAGCTATATCATCGGAGGTATTTGCATAGCAGTCTGCGTTGCGATGGCAGGAATATGGTTTCTGAACCGCAACAAAGTCAAAGATGATGCGGTAACGGTGGATATCCGGACAGATACGGTGTCAGCCGGTGAAAATGAGGAGAGCAGTTGGAATACAGATGTACACGGTATTGCCAAAGCGGAGGGCGGATATTATTATTTGCAGATGAAATCAAAGGGAATGTGCCTATATTTTTATGATGAGAGCGTGCAAAGGTCTATTGCGGTGTGCAGTAAGGCAGAATGTAATCATGGCGATGTGCAGTGTAATGCCTTTTTTCTGACATCAGAATATCTGTCATCGCCGGTTCATTATTATCAAGGAAACATTTATATGATAAAAGTAAAAAACGGAATGGGTGTGCTGACAAAAATCCAGCCGGACGGCAATGAAAGAGAGGAAATCTGTGAATTGTTTCCAAATGCAAATGTGACATCTGTCAGTATGGTTTTTCATGATAATGCGGCATATGTGTATGACCATACGGGACATGCAGGCAGTGAGCAGGAACAGGATGAAACGATTAAAAAAGTTGAACTGGACACAAAGAAAAGTGAAGATATATACACTTACCGCGGTACGGGAAGTGCAATTTCCGGGGCAAGAAGCTTTGGCAATAAATTATTTTTTAAAGTCAGAACATATGAAATTAACAAAGATACGTTGAAGCAGTCGTTTCAGTATCAACTGTATGCGTATGATTATGACACAGGAACGGTACAGACAGTAGCAGAGGGCAAAAACATATCGGATTACTATGTAGATTTGCAGAATAACATTTTATATTACTATGTTATCGGAGAGGGGCTGTATCAGTGCAGGCTGGATTCATCAGAACAGAAACTGATATATAAGGCAGATGCCATGATTGCCGTTGCTTCATTGTCATTTGACGGCAGGTATCTGTATATGGGAAATGGCGGCATCGGCAGTGCCACAGATGCCAAAAGTGCAATAGACAGAGTGGTTTATGTATTGGATACCGACGGAAATGTATGCAACAAAATCAATATGCAGAGCAATATGAAGCTGTACTACGGTGATGCGGATTATCTTTTTGCAGAAAGCGGCGACAAGGTGTTTTATATTTCCAAAGCTGACATTCTGACGGTGCAGGAGTGGAAAGAACTAGAATAAAAAAAACACACAAAGGTGGTATATAAATGAATAAGATAACTGATATTTTTGGTTATATATCAAGCAAACAAATGAATCTTGAATACATAGAAAAAATATTGCTACAGGCATTAGACCAAAAGCAAGATATGTACAAAGTTCCGGATACTGATATTGTAGTATATATAGGAATACCTAATGATTCAATATTAGATGAATATAAAAAAGGTGCAGTTCAAGACTTGTTGATTTGTAATAGAAATATAGCATATATCATCAAAAATAATCAGGTAATTGTTATCGCAGGCTATGTTATTGTAAATTGATGTATTTAAATTAAGGTGAAAATCAGGAAATACATAAGAGGAGGGGAAAGCGGTGCAGCTGACAAAATACAGGGCATTTGGAAAATCTCGGTTCATACAAATGGCGGTTTCGTTATTGAGTATGCTCATATATTGGGGATTTTCATCAGGAATATTTGAAATTTTGTTTAATTATAATGAAAGTTCCATTGATTATAATGCCCAAAAGGCAGAACAGGTACGTCACGATATGTTGGAGAGCAGTATGTATCTGAGCGAATATATGAATATACAGGGATATACAACAACGATTATGTTCATTCTGATGCTTGCTGTGCTGATTTTGTTTTATCAGGAAAAGAACGGATTATTTACGTTTCGTTATGTCCGGGGAGAAAGCCAAAAGAAGGTAATTCTTTCAACGATTTTTCAGTATTCGTGGATAAATGCGTTGTGGTATTACATTATTTATATCATCTATCTGAGTATCGGGTACTGCATTATGGGAAACCGCATGGAATATATACCGAGAAATACATTTGACGGCATTTTTGGTGAGGGTTTTAGTGCGGCAAGTCCGTATTTGTATTATATGGTTCAGGGGATTCCTTCTATATTAATAGGAACTTTTGTTTATACATTGTTTGGCTGTGTGATCGCACTGTATTGTAAGAAAAGCTATCAGGCACTGCTTTGGATGCTGGGATATTTTTGGGGTACGCAGATTCTATTGGAATTTTTCCGGTGCACATTTTTAAAACAGCAGGCAGGACTTGCATGGTTTATCGGAAAATTTGAACCGACATTTCTGTACGGATTTTACGGCTATGTATATCATAATCCAACGATAAGAACAGCATTACAGACAATGGATTCACTTATTTTACCGGTTTTGTTATCCTGCGTTCTGCTGATTATTTTCTTTAGGAAAGAGGAAAAAATAAATGCGTAACAAAAAATATTTCATTGTACTGTTTATTTTTATAGCATATGCCGTTTATGACTTTGGCGGAATGGCATTTACAGATGGACTGTATTCTCCGCTGGTTCTGTATGGGTGCTATATATTTTTAATGGCAGATAAAATGAATGAATTAACGGCAATGTCGATTTACAGGTATCATTCTGTTAAGAATTTATATATTCAATATATGAAAAATCAGATGATGGCAGCATGTGTCTATCTGGCAGTATTTTTTGCGGCGGGGATGATTACAGGTGTTGCCTCAGCGGTATTTGACCGTGGATTTTTTGTATCATGCGGTGCAATGATAAAATTTCTGATTACCAGTTATGTGAATCTGCTTATCATCGGATTTTTGCAGCTGGTTTTAAGAATTTTGCTGGGGAAAAAAGGCGCAGCAGGGGCATTAGTGCTGTATTTGTTTATCTGTGTATTAAAATTTATGGCAGGCAGACCGTTTATCCAGCCATTTATACTGGATACGGCATACTATAGGTGGAAATGGATTGCAGCGCCAAGAACCGTGATAAATTATGGATTGTGCGTTCTTATTGTCATAGGACTGGCATATCTGCCGTATAGACAGGATAGGAAGATTCGGTAATGAAAAAATATTTATCAAAAAAATACATTAAATACATAGGAAGCCTGTGTGCGGTGTGGGCTGCGCTTTGGAATGTATTTCTGCTTGGAGTGTCACTGGAAAAATCCGGTCCGGCAGCAGACAGTACATTATTACAATGTATTTTGGGCAGTGAAAATTACGCACACGACTTTTTTACGCGGCAGTTCTGGTTCATCAGTGTGTTTGTATTTTATATGGCAGTTTATTTGGTCATATTTTTATTTCTACAGCATGAATCCGGAAAATACCGTTCAATGAAACTGCATCGGTATGGGAAAAAGGGGTATCTGAACCACTGCGAAAGCAAAGTCCTGCATGGCAGTCTGTATGCGGTACTGCTTGTTGCCACAGGGCTGGCAGGGATTGCTTTGTTCGGACGCATTACAGGCGCGGTTATTCGGACAGGCAATGCAGACATGGCAGCAGCAGTGCTGCTGCTTGTAAAGATATTTTTGTGCATGGTTTTATACGGAAAAATTACGGTATATCAAATATTAAGGAAAAACAGCGATTTTGCGGCATTTTTTATGCTTGTGGTTTTATTTGTACATCTGGCGGCAGAGGTGTATACACAAAAAATACATTTCTTAACGTATACAGGTGCGGTGGAAAGCCTGTGCGGTATTTTAATATTAATTGTGTTGAATACGGTAACAGAACTTGTTGTGAGAAAAAAGATAAAAACAATGGATTTGTGCTAAGACAGAAATGAGGGTATATATGGGCGAAGTGATTTTAAAGATAGAAAATGGAACAAAGAAATTTAAAAATGAGCTGATATTTCAAAATGTAAGCATGGAGTTTGAAAAGGGCAATAGTTATGGATTTGTAGGACCAAACGGCTGTGGAAAAAGTGTCTTTTTTAAGACTTTATGCGGATACTCCCTTTTGACAGAAGGACAGGTCATTTACCGGGGAAAAATTATCGGAAAAGAGCAGGATTTTATTGATGATGCAGGAATTGTCATCGAAGAACCGGAGTTTATAAACAGCCTGTCCGGTCTTGAAAATTTAAAAATTCTTGCAGAAATTCAAAAGAAAATTTCAGAAGCGGAAATTATAGAGGTTTTAAAACAATTTGATTTATATGAAGACAGAAATAAAAAGGTTGGAAAATATTCTGTCGGAATGAAGCAGAAGTTAAGACTTGCGCAGGCAGTGATGGAAAAGCCACAGGTGTTGATTTTAGACGAGCCGATGAACGGACTGGATAAAAAGTCGGTAAAAAAGGTCGAAGACATTTTAAAAGCATTTGTTGAAAACGGCGGAACACTGCTGATGACCAGCCATATAGAACAGCAGGTGGAAGCGTGCTGTAAAATTGTGTATGAAATTGACGGCGGGGAGATTTTGCGGGTGACGGATTGATGTTAAAGCTGACATTCTGACGGCATAGGAGTGGAAAGAACTGGAATAAAAACCTCCGGCAGCAGAACGACTGTATTCCCGAAATATTGGAAATATACAGTCTTAAAAGTGCTGCCGGAGTTTTAAATTTTAAAAATTATAATTTTTAATAAGAAGCGGCATTGCCGTAAAACATAGCCTGAATGTGTGATTTATTTGAGCAAATCGGTAGTTGTGGCAGTAGAGCCGTTTTCCTTAAACCAATTGTCAAATTTATCCATAATAGCGCTGTGCGTATCGCTTGAAATAGAAGGCAGCTCTTGACCCCATGATTTGGTTGCAAGAGAAAATCCCTTTTCAACAGCCTTTACCATTTTTTCCATTTGCTTTTCATCACCGTTTGAAAGAGCAAGTGCAAATGAAAAAATACGGTCTGAAGTCTGATTAACACCCCAGTAGCCGTCTTCGGAAATGTCTTCCTTTGCCTGGGCAATCGTATCGGCATCCGCAGTAAAATTACCGCTTGCAAGAACCTTCCACATATCATCGGCTGTACCGATAGCAATACCCTGTTTTTGGAACATCTGTGTAACAAGGGACTGCATCTGTGCAGAACGTTTTTCTGAATCAGCTTTTAACTGGGCAACCAGTGCGGCATTTTTTGTCCGTTTAGAAGAAGCACTGACGGTTGTTTCGTAGGTAGCACCGGCTTCGGATTTGTAAGCGGATTCTTTAGAAGAAGCTGTTGCCTTATCTGCTTTCTGAACCTTTTCAATCGCTGTTGCAGCAGTAGCTGCATAACCTGCATTAATTCCATTTAAACTCATTATAAACCTCATTTCTGCACACCTTTTCGCTGCTCAAATTCATACCGGGTGTGCGTGGTATAAATTTTACTGCCCTCCGTGGCGACGCATTTGCAGTATTTTTGCTTCTATTTAATATATCGGACAGGACAGGGGAAAAATCAAGCCCAAATTGATATTATAAAAAATAATACAAATGATTGACAATGTAAATCAAAAACGTATAATATAATTATAAAAACAGCATATAATAATGTTATTTAAAAATGGAGGTGTTTTTATGGCAACAGTACCGACACAGGTAAGAATTGATGAGAATTTAAAAAAACAGGCGAGTGAACTTTTTGCACAGTTGGGAATGGATATGTCCGGGGCAATGAATATTTTTTTAAGACAGTGTGTATTAAGAGGTGGACTACCGTTTAGCGTTGAACTCCCACAGTATAAGCCGGAAGTGTTAGAAGCAATGGAAGAAGCAAAGAAAATCAGTAAAGACCCTGATACAAAGAGATATAGCAGTTTGTCGGAGGCTTTGGAGGATATTGATTAATGCAGTATGAATTAATACTTACCGGAAAATTTAAGAAAAGTCTTAAACTTGCAAAGAGGAGAGGTTTAAACTTAGAATTATTAGATGAAGTGGTTACGATGTTACAGAAGAATATTCCGTTGGAGGAAAAATATCGTGACCATGAGTTAAAAGGAAAATATCAGGGATTTAGAGAATGCCATATCCAGCCGGATTGGTTACTGATATATTTAAAGGAAAATGATGTTCTTACCCTGACCTTGGTTGATACCGGTTCACATGCGGATTTATTCAATATGTAATCTGATGTTTGTCATAATCCGTTTACTTTCCCACATAGTATTGGTAAAATACAGTTGTTTACAAATTTACAAAATCAAAGATGCCAGAATGGCAGAAATGGAGGAATTATAAAGGTTTTATTAATCAACGGAAGTCCGAAGAAAGAAGGATGTACATATACGGCTTTAAAAGAGGTGGCAGATGAACTTGAAAGAAACGGTGTGGAAACAGAAATTTTTCATATCGGAACAGCGCCGGTAAAGGGCTGTATGGGCTGTGGTTACTGTGCAAAGACAGGAAATCATCAGTGTGTATACAATGACGATACTTTAAATGAAGCAATTTTAAAGGCAAAGGATGCAGACGGTTTTGTATTCGGTTCACCGGTACACTACGCATCGGCTTCAGGGGCGATTACGTCATTCCTTGACAGATTGTTTTATGCAGGTTATCCAATGGCACACAAGCCGGGTGCGGCAGTAGTCAGCTGCAGACGCGGCGGCGCAACTGCGGCACTTGACCAGTTAAACAAGTATTTTACGATTGCGCAGATGCCGGTTGTTTCATCAAATTACTGGAATATGGTGCATGGCAATACACCGGAAGAAGTCTGTCAGGATAAAGAAGGTTTACAGACGATGCGTATTTTAGGTCGGAATATGGCATGGATGTTAAAATGTATCGAAGCCGGAAAGAACAATGGTGTGGCAGTGCCGGAGGCAGAGGCGAAGGTGAAGACGAATTATATACGGTGATGGATTTTTATATCCGCACTCCTCAACGTGTTACTTGACTTCGTCGTGCGGATATAAAAATCTGTGAGGAGAGTGGCAACCCGGTAGGGGAGCAGGTGGGGCGTCCTGCGGACTGCACCTGCACCATGGCGGCGGAGAGATATAATATGGTTACTCACTATGATGCAGGAGGTACGCCCCTATGGGGCTGCCTCCTGCGTTTTGTATTTGTGGTACAGGTCTATTTTGGGATATATAAGTACAAAAAGAATCCCCGCCGGCGCTGAGGGGGGATGCGCTGACGGGGATATATCGAAAGAGGGGAAACTGGCTAATTAAGTTGTAGACGGGTCCGGCTCTGCACTTTTTTCAATCTTTACAGTGCGGTGTTTCCAAATACCTGTCCAATATAAAATGTAGAGTATCAATGCGGAAGTCGCATTACTTACTACTACGGCATACCAAATACTTTCAACGCCCATATGCAGGAGTGAAGCACACACCCACAGGGTAAGAAAACGAAATACCCAGATACGGGACGCATCAACCATCATTGTTATCATCGTATGCCCGCAACCCTGAAATAATCCCTGGGTTACGTTATAAAATGCGTTTGTCCAGCAGCAGATTGCCATAATGGATAAGAAATCCGTGGCAAGCGGGACAACTGCATCGTCCGAAGTAAAGAAGCGGACGATTGGCTCGGCAATGAAACGTCTGGATAAAATCATGCCGCATACAAATAAGAAAACGGCTCCAATCCGTAATGCGATGTGATAAGATTTATCGGTACGTTTAATATTACCGGCTCCGAAATTCTGCCCAACAATGGTCGATATGGCTGAGCCGATACCGTTGGCAGGCATGGTAATAATGCTGTTTATTTTATTGCCGATTCCGTAAGCAGTTGTAGCGGTTGTTCCGTATGCATTGACATTTTTTGTCATCAGCAGAAAACCAAACTGCATTGTACTTCCACCGATTGCCGTTGGAAGACCGATTTTCAGAATCGAAAGCATTTTTGTCTTTTCAAAACGGAATCCTTTAAAATTAATCTGAATCAGCTGTCCCTTGCGGGTTAATACATATAGTGCCAGAACAGCACTCGGAATCTTTGCAAGCAGTGTAGCCAGTGCCGCACCACTGATTCCCCAGCCGAATTTCATCAGAAATAACGGATCCAGTATCAAATTTACGGATACACCCAGTACATTTAAAAGCATTGGACGAACCGTGTCACCCTGCGATTGTTTAACCGCTGTATATATATTTATCATAAAAAGGAATGGTAAGTCAAGTACTACAATGCGTAAATATGAAATTCCGTACAAAAAAATATTTCCTTCGGCACCTAACCAGCCGACAATACCCGGTGTAATACACCAGCAGACGGCGGCGCAGACCAGTGAAAATAGCAGGGAACACAAGCATACGTGGTTTGCCATGCTGTTTGCCTGACGGTCTTCCTTTGCACCGAGATACTGCGAAATTAAAATTGCACCGGCGGTTGTAAGCCCGGTACCAAAATTTATTAAAATATTCTGAATCGGGGAGACAAGCGTGATTGCTGCCTGTGATTCTGTTCCGATTCTTCCAAGCCAGAACGTATCCGTTAAGTTATACATTGACTGGATAAAGCTGTTTATCATGACCGGAATGGCAAGCATTAAAATTGCCTGTATCAGATTTCCGCTCAGAATCATATTGCGTCTGTCCGCGCTTAAAGGTTTTGACATAAGCCCCTCCTTTGTCCTAAAAACATAAAAATCATCTTGACAACGCAAAGATAATTTGTGACTATATAAATAGTAACATAAAAAACAGTAATTTCTACGAAAATATCGTTTAAAAATGCAATAAATACAGAAAAATTGTTTTAAAGGAGCGGATTGTATGAAAAAAAACAAATCAGAGAACATTCCGGTGGATTTTAGTATTTTAAATGACATGCCGACTGATTTTAAAATTGACAGAATTACAAGAGAAGCAGGATTTCAGATGAAAACCTCGCATGTACATCCGTTTTATGATATTACCTATCTGATCAACGGGGAGTGTACCTGTTTTGTAAATCACAGTATTTATAAGCTTTCAAAGGGCGATTTGATTATTATTCCGCCGGGGGATATTCACAGAAGTACCTTTCACGGAAAGATACCGGTGGAGCGGTATGTGTTAAGCTTCCGCGAGGAGGAATTAAACTGGATACGAAGTCTTATTGGCGATGAGATTGTATCAAAGAGTTTAAAAACCGGTGTGATTTCAATTCCAAGCAAGCGGCGTGATTACATTGAAGCCCTCTTAAATAAGCTGCTTTTTGAAAATGAAGGACAGGATATTTTATCGCCTGCATTTATCCAGGCGGGACTGCTCGAGCTTTTGCTGTTTATGATACGTTGTCAGCAGTACGAGAATAATGTCTATAAGGAAATTGATGTGGATAATCAGCTGATGCAGGAGATTGCCACCTATATTTATGAGCATTACGATAAGAAAATAACGCTTGATGATATGGCAGAGCGGTTTCATATCAGCCGTTCCTATCTGTCAAAGAAATTTAAGCAGGCAACCGGCTTTGGGTTTAAAGAATACCTTGTGAATGTCCGTATTAAAAATGCGTGCCGTCTGTTACTTGAAACGAATCATTCTATTACGGATATTGCATTTGAGTGCGGTTTTAACGACAGCAATTATTTTGGGGATGCGTTCCGTAGAATTAAGGGCATAGCACCTAATAAATACCGCAGAAACAAAGAAGCAATCTGATAAATATTACTTGCATTTAAAAAGTTGATTTTATATAATAAAACTGTGTATACAACATACAAGAAACAATTTGGAGAAAATCATGGATAGTATTAGATTGAAGGCAAGAGCAAAGATTAACTTAGGGCTGGATGTTTTGGGAAAACGCGAAGACGGTTATCATGAAGTGCGCATGGTCATGCAGACGATTGGCATTTACGACAGGCTGATTCTGACAAAGATTCCCGAAGAGGAAATCCGTATCACGTCCAATCTTGCATTTTTGCCGGTCAACGAAAATAACTTGATTTATAAAGCAATCAAATTATTAAAAGATGAATACCACTTTCCGGGTGGCATTTCCGTGGATTTGAATAAGTTTATTCCGGTTGCGGCAGGCATGGCGGGCGGCAGTACGGATGCGGCATCGACGATGTTTGGTGTGAACAGGCTGTTTGGACTGAATCTTTCTATGGGAAAGATGATGGAACTGGGAGTGCGCTTAGGCGCAGATGTTCCGTATTGTGTCATGAGGGGAACGGCACTGGCAGAAGGCATCGGAGAAAAGCTTACACGAATCACACCTGTACCGCATATGTGGATTTTAATTGCAAAACCGCAGATTAATGTATCCACCAGGCTGGTTTATGAACAGCTCGATATGGGCGGCATACAAAAGCACCCTGATATTGACGGAATTATCCGGGCAATTGAAGCACAGGACGTTGTGCGGATTGCGCAGTCTATGGGCAATGTCCTTGAAAATGTAACTGTGCCGTTATATCCGGTGATTGAAACAATTAAGCAGGATATGCTCTCCCACGGGGCAATTAACGCAATGATGAGCGGAAGCGGACCGACTGTATTTGGTATTTTCCCGGATGAGCAGACCACGCTTGCGTGCCAGGCATTTTTAAAGAAAAAAGGCGATGCCAGACAGGTATATATTACAGAGAATTTTAATTAATGATTATATAAAGAACGGAGGATCAGACAGATGAAAGGCGAATTAAAGATGGATGTCAACGATTATCTTCCTTTAAGAGATGTTGTCTTTAATACATTAAGACAGGCAATTTTACGAGGTGAAATGGAGCCGGGAGAACGTCTTATGGAAATTCAGCTGGCACAAAAGCTGGGGGTCAGCAGAACACCGATCCGTGAAGCCATCCGTAAGCTTGAACTGGAAGGACTGGTTATCATGATTCCGCGAAAGGGTGCCGAGGTTGCCCACATCACGGAAAAGGATATGAAGGATGTACTGGAAGTGCGCTCTACATTAGAGGAACTGGTCGTAGAGCTTGCCATTAAAAATGTAACCGATGAAAAGATTGAAGAATTAAAGTGTGCCAATAAGGTCTTTGAATCTGCAATCGTATCAAAGGATGCCGTGAATATTGTAGAAGCGGATGTGAAGTTCCATGATATTTTGTATTCCATGACAAACAATGCACGCCTGATACAGATTATCAACAATCTGCGGGAACAGATGTACCGTTACCGTCTGGAATATGTAAAAGATGCGAGAACACATTCTATTATTATCAGTGAACATAATGATATTATCAAGCAGATCCGTGATAAGAATGTACCGGTTGCAAAGACCGTGATTCATCAGCATATCAGCAATCAGGAAAAGGGAATCAGCAGGCTGCTGAATCATTAAAAATTAAAAATAAATGTATAGTCTGTGTTTTTACGGTAATACTCCATTTAGAACGAAAACGCCGGAATAAAAGATTTTTCACACGTCAAATGTAACCTGACGTTGGCAGCTTTGTGCCGCAGGCGCCACAAAGCTGCGCTTATCGCAGAACTTAAATAAATTCAGTTTGCGGTTTCTTCGGCATTAAAGTGCTTGTGGAATGGGGGAGTATTATGAGAAAGAAAAAACGCAGACTATCTGTATTTATAATGGTGATTTTAATTTTAACGGTTGGAATAGCAGGAATACGCACGGCAGAAGGATATGCGGCATGGCAGCAGGACAGTGCGGGCATTGCACAGGGGATTGCTACAGAGATTATCCGGTTTCATGTGCGGGCAAACAGTGATTCGGAAGCAGACCAGCAGTTAAAGCTTCAGGTGAAAGACCGTGTCGTTACATATATGGAGCCGTTGTTAAGGGAATCACAGGATATTGAACAGTCCAGACAGATTTTAGAGGAACAGACGGAAAATATCCGTACCCTTGCGTTAGATACCCTGCGGGAAGCGGGCAGTGATTATGATGTGGCAGTTTATTTTGAAAATAGTTATTTTCCGATGAAGTCATACGGCGATGTGACATTTCCGCCCGGAGAATATGAGGCATTCCGTATTGACATTGGAGCTCACGACGGAAAAAACTGGTGGTGTGTGTTATACCCGCCGCTCTGCTTTGTGGATACGTCTTACGGCGTGCTTCCGGATACCTCAAAAGATACTTTAAAGAATATTTTGACAGAAGATGAATATAATGCTATAACTAATACCCGGGTTGAGTACCGGTGTAAGTATTTAACCTTTTTAAACCGCCTGTTTGCGGAGAAAAAGTGAAAGCGTGCATATGGTTTTACGGCTGTGAGGCGGATTATTTGAAATGATGAATGAAAAGTATAATAAAGATAGAGAAAAGCCGCCCTGTGCGGCAGAATGGAGAAGAAATCCTATGGGAAGACAGGAGCCAATCGGCGTATTTGACTCAGGAGTAGGCGGACTTACCGTGGCGCGGGAAATCATGCGTCAGATTCCGAATGAACGGATTGTATATTTCGGCGATACGGCAAGAGTTCCTTACGGCAGTAAATCAAAAGAAACCGTGACAAAGTATTCCAGACAGATTATACGGTTTTTGCAGACAGAAAATGTAAAAGCAATTGTCATTGCGTGTAATACAGCCAGTGCATTTGCGCTGGATACCATGCAGAAGGAGTTTGACCTACCGATTATCGGGGTGGTAAAGCCGGGGGCAAAAATGGCGGCACAGACCACAAAAAACGGTAAAGTCGGTCTGATTGGGACGGAAGGCACAATCCGCAGCGGCGTTTATGCGGAATTTATCAAATCCTTTAAACCGGATGTAGAAGTTATCGGAAAAGCATGTCCGCTGTTTGTACCGCTGGTTGAGGAAGGCATGTGGCATGATACAATTACGGATCAGATGGCACAGCGGTACCTGGAAGGCTTAAAACAGCAGGATATTGACACGCTGATTATGGGCTGCACCCATTATCCGTTGTTACGTTCCACGATTCAGAAGACGATGGGTGAGCATGTCAATCTGGTTAATCCGGCATATGAAACGGCGATTGAATTAAAAAATGTGTTAGAACGGGAAAGCCTTGCCAATATTTGTGAGGTAGACAGTCCGTCTTCAATGTATCGTTTTTATGTCAGTGATGCAGCAGACAAGTTTAAGGCATTTGCCAATGCAATTCTGCCGTTTGACATTACCATGACACAGCAGATTAACATCGAACAGTATTAGGAGAAACCATGAAAGAAAAAGTATATATCAATATCAAGGGACTGCAGCTTGCTGCGCAGAATGTACCGCGCGATTATGAAGAGGATGAGGATGACCCGGTTGAAGTGATTAATGTCGGCCGTTACCGGATTATCAATGGCAAAGAATACATAAAATACGACGAGGTCTTAGAAGGAACGACAAAAAAATGTACAAGTACCATTAAAATTGCGGGAAATTCGGTTGAGGTTACAAAAAAAGGTCCTGTAACCGCACACCTGTCTTTTGTGCCGGGCGAAAAAACGATGACCTTTTACGAAACACCGTATGGTAATATCTACCTTGGCATTTTTTCGAGAAGCGTTGATATGCAGCGCACAGAGGATAAGCTGACAATCAGTATTGATTATGCGCTGGAGTTAAATTACGAACAGGTATCAGACTGTAAGGTAGATATTGAAATCAGTTCCAAAGGAAAATTTTCGCTGCTTTCATAGCGTTTTGCGGGAGGAGTTACAAATGTTATTCAGTAAAAAAGATTTACAAAAGCTCATCATTCCACTGATGTTTGAACAGCTGCTTGCAGTCAGTGTCGGCATGGTGGATACATTAATGGTCAGCCAGGCAGGAGAAGCTGCGATTTCAGGCGTGGCACTGGTGGATAATATTAACAGACTGATTATTCAGGTCATGGCAGCACTGGCAACAGGTGGTGCTGTTGTATGCAGTCAGTTTGTCGGAAAAGGAAAAGAAGAAGGCGCGAAGAAATCGGGCGCACAGTTAGAAACTGTGCTGCTCGTTTTTTCTGTCTGTATGACACTGCTTTCTTTAATCGGAACGAGAGGGCTGCTGCATGCGGTATTCGGAAATGTGTCAGAAGATGTTATGGACAGTGCAGTGCTTTATTTTACGGTAACATCGCTGTCGTTCCCGTTTTTAGGCATTTACAATGCGGGGGCTGCGATATTTAGAAGCATCGGCAACAGTAAAATCAGCATGCAGATCAGTCTGCTGATGAATGTGATTAATATTGTGGGAAATGCCATATTTGTATTTGGTTTCCACTGGGCGGTATTTGGTGTGGCACTGGCAACGCTGCTTAGCCGGATCGTGGCAGGCATAGTGATTACTCTGCTTGTCTGCGGAAAGACCAATCCAATCCGCATTGACAAATGGTCGGAATTAAAGCCGGACGGCAGTATTATTAAGAAAATTCTTGCAATCGGTATTCCAAGCGGCGTCGAAAACGGAATGTTCCAGATTGGAAAGCTTGCTGTAACCAGTATGGTTGCAACGTTTGGCACGGCATCAATTGCCGCCAATTCCGTAGGCTATACGGTGATTGATTTTGCCAATATTCCGGGAAATGCAATGGGACTGGCACTGATTACGGTTGTCGGACAGTGTATTGGTGCCGGTGAAAAAAAGCAGGCAAAGCAGTATACGAAAAAGCTCGTCGGACTGGCATATCTGGGTGACTGGATATGCAATATTGCGTTGTTTTTACTGGCGGGAACGATTGCAAAGTGTTTTCACTTATCACCGGAAGCCGTGCGGATTGCTGAGCAGATATTACACTGCTTTGCCGTTACATCCCTGTTTATCTGGCCGCTGTCCTTTACCCTGTCAAATGCGCTGAGAGCAGCGGGAGATGCAACCTTTACCATGATTGTAAGCATCGCTTCAATGTGGATATTCCGTGTCGGCAGTTCGTATTTCTTTGGCATCGTGCTGCAGATGGGTGTACTTGGTATATGGATTGGCATGTTTGTAGACTGGGGTGCAAGATCAGCACTGTTTGGCTGGCGGTTTTTAAGCGGAAAATGGCTTCAGAGGAAAGCATTGGCATAGGAAAATAGTCCGAAAAAAAGCTTCTGTTACTTGTTTTTTAATCCAGATTGTAATAAAATATAAATATTAATAGTCAGGATAAACGAAGGAGGATTTTGGGATGGACGACAAGGTATTGGAGAAGAAAAAGGGACTGAATCTGATGACAAAGATTCTTATTACGGCATTAATACCGCTGATTTTGATTGTAGTGCTTGCAGGTGTGTCAATTCATTCGGTCGGTTCAGTGGTTGCCAAAAAACTGGTCATGCATGAAATGCAGACAGCATCCTATGCATTGGAGATGACATTCGACAGCTTAGGCAGTGGTGATTACCACAGTGATGGTACAAATCTTTATAAGGGGAACTATAATCTGAACTCAAATAATCAGACAATTGACGATTTTAAAAAGAAGACCAATGTGGATGTAACCGTATTTTGGAAGAAGACACGTATGGTAACAAGCGCTATTGACAAAGATGGGAAGCGTGTTACAGGGACTGCCATTCCGGACAGTGTTTATGATAAAGTAATGCAGGATGGAAAGTATTTCTCCGATAATGTGGATATTGAAGGTACAGAGTATTACGGTTATTATGAGGCTTTAAAAAATGCAGATGGCAGCAGTCAGGCAATTATTTTTACAGGAATGCCTTCAAGTGATGTAAAAGCAATTTATAAAAAACGTCTGGTTAACACAACGGTATTTATGATTATAATTACGCTGATGGCCTGTGCACTGCTTGCTGTGGTTATAACATTTATCGTGAAAGCAATTACAAAGGTAATCGGACATCTGGATGAAGTGGCAGATGGGAAAATGGATTTTAAAATCAGTGAAAAGCTTTTACAAAGAAGTGATGAAATTGGTAATATTGCGCGTTCAGTCCATACCCTGATAGGAGGGCTGGCTTCTATTGTTGTAAATATCCATCACTCAACAGGAGAACTGGCTGAATTTAAAGATGATTTTCAGAAAAAATTTGAAACGATTAATAATTCTATTTCAAATGTAAATGTGGCTGTGGATGAAATTGCAAATGGAGCGACAAGCCAGGCGGATGAAACGCAGAAAGTAAGCAGCCAGATTAATGATATGGGTGATGCCATTACAAAGACCTCCCAGAATGTCGATTCACTGACACAGAGTACTGAACAGATGAAGGAACATAATGAACAGCTGGATACAACCATTCAGGAACTGATGGCAATCAGTGACAGAAATAAAGAATCTTTAGCTGCAGTTTATAACCAGACCAATGAAACCAATCAGTCTGTTATGCATATTGGTAATGCCGTAGATATGATTACGGATATTGCAGGTCAGACTAATCTGCTTTCATTAAATGCGAGCATTGAAGCCGCAAGAGCAGGTGAATACGGAAAAGGCTTTGCCGTTGTTGCAGACCAGATCAGACAGTTAGCAGACCAGTCTGCCAATACTGCAAAAGAAATCGGTGAGATTGTTGCAGAATTGATTGAAAATTCCAATACCAGTGTGGAAACCATGGGGGTTGTCCGACAGGAAATGACCGGACAGTATGAAAAGTTAAATACTACAAAAGACATATTTGAGCATTTGAATGAAGAGGTAAACAATGTAGTAACAGCCATTGAAAGTATTTCTACGGAAGTGGAATCCTTAGATAGATTAAAGGGAGAGGTACTCGGCAGTGCAGAAAGTCTGGCAGCGATTGCCCAGGAAAATGCGGCAAGCACCGAAGAAACATCTGCATCTATGGTGGAACTCGGTGAAATTGTCAACGACTGTAACACAAAGACCAAGCAGCTGGTTGACATTGCAGACAGCATGGAAGAAAACGTACATAAATTCCATGTCGCAAGCATCATCAAAGGTTAGCTGATGTTTTATAATACCGTGAGGAAATGACGATTAGAAAATGTTGGATTTTTTGTGAAGAGTGTGCTATGATAGCCAAAGAAATGGAAGGAATGGTGATAGGGCATGAGTGAGTTTAGTACCGCTGAGATTCATACCAATGAACGTCTGCTTCGTTCAGATGTGACGTTGGAAGAATGCAAAAAAATAGAAAAAGTGTTGCGCAAGAATAATATTTCTTATTTTGAAAAGTGGAAATTTCACACAGGGCTGTTTCATGTAATCAGCAGCCGTAAAAATTCCAAGTGTGATATATACATTCATTCAGATTCCATCGAAAGGGCAAAGCAGGCACTGGGAATCCAGACAACAAAGTAGTTTGTAGTACAATGATGTGCGGCAGTTTTGAAAGAGGATAACCTTTTAAAAACTGCCGCATTTTGATTATTGGAAAAGAATTCCGTAAGGTAAAATGCGGTACAAGAGCCGATTTAGCAGCCGGGCATGCCTGCTGTGAAGATAAAGACAAAAAGGGATTGGAGAAACAAAATGAAAAGGCAGATTTTAAAAGCACTTACAGTATTGCTGATAATATCGGCATTGACAGGCGGCATGGCAGCCTGTGGCAAAAAGGAAAAAGCGCAGATGTCAGACGGAACCTTTACGGTTGGCTTTGATGCGGAATTTCCGCCGTATGGTTACAAAGATGAAAGCGGCGAATATGTCGGTTTTGACTTGGACCTTGCACAGGAAGTCTGTAACCGCAATGGCTGGACACTTGTAAAGCAGCCGATTGACTGGGATTCAAAGGACATGGAATTAAATTCGGGAACCATCAGCTGTATCTGGAACGGATTTACAATGGACGGCAGGGAAGATGAATATACATGGTCTTCTGCCTATGTGGATAATTCACAGGTGGTTGTTGTAAGAGCCGACTCCGGCATTACAAAGCTTTCCGACCTTGCTGGAAAAGTTGTTGTTGTACAGGCGGATTCCTCTGCATTGGCAGCATTTACGGGAGAAGATGCAGAAGAAGCAAACCGTGCGCTTGCGGCAAGCTTTCAGTCCTTACAGCAGGTGTCTGATTATAACAGTGCGTTTATGAATCTGGAATCCGGTTCAGTCGATGCGGTCTGCATGGATATCGGTGTCGCAAAGTACGAACTGGAAGCCCGAGGCAGCAAATATGTGATGTTAAATGAACACGTATCTTCCGAGCAGTATGGCATCGGTTTTAAAAAGGGCAATACCGAATTAAGAAATCAGGTACAGGAAGCGTTAAATGAAATGCTGGCAGATGGTACATTTAACGAAATCGCACAGAAGTGGAAGCTGGAAGAAAGCGTATGTCTGGGACAGAGCGGTGCAGATGAAGTGCTGCTTGCCGAAAACGGACAGACACAGAAGAAAAATTCTGTTGCACAGCTGGGAGAAATCATTGTGCAGTTAAAAAACGGCATGTTTGCCACACTTGGTATTTTTATTCTCACACTGGTGTTCTCACTGCCGCTCGGACTTGTGATTACATTTATCCGTATGAGTAAAGTAAAGCTTTTACAGTGGATTGCGAAGATTTATATTTCAATTATGCGTGGTACGCCGTTGATGCTGCAGCTTCTGGTTGTATTTTTCGGACCATATTACCTGTTTGGCATTTCACTGTCATACTCGTATCGTTTCTATGCAGTTATTATTGGTTTTGCATTAAATTATGCGGCATATTTTGCAGAAATTTACCGCGCCGGTATCGAAGCTGTTCCGGCAGGACAGTATGAAGCCGCCGAGGTGCTGGGATATTCAAAGACACAGACCTTTGTACGTATTATATTCCCGCAGATGGTAAAGCGGGTGATGCCGCCTGTAACCAATGAAGTGATTACCCTGGTAAAGGATACATCGCTTGCCTTTGCACTGGCATACACAGAAATGTTTACGCTCGCAAAACAGGTTGCGGCAACGAATGCAAGCATTATGCCGCTGTTTGTAGCCGGTGTATTTTACTACATTTTCAACTTCTTAGTTGCATGGATTATGGAACAGATTGAAAAGAGCATGCAGTATTACAGATAAATTATAGATAACGTATCTGCGGATTGCCAAAAAGGCAGGCGGCAGGAAGCGTCTGCGGAAATGAGGAATTAAGATGAAATTATTAGAGATGAAGCATGTCGGCAAAAGTTTTGGCGAGCTTGAAGTATTAAAAGATATATCAATGGAAGTGGAAGAAGGCGAGGTTGTAGCAATTATCGGACCATCCGGCTCCGGAAAATCAACCCTGCTTCGCTGTGCAACCCTGCTTGAAACAATGGATAAGGGTGTTTTGAAATACTGTGGGGAAGCGGCAACGGATAATGCGGAGGGAGAAGCCACCCATTACGTATCCAGACAACAGCTGGCACAGTTAAAGAATAATTTTGGACTGGTTTTCCAGAATTTTAATCTGTTCCCGCATTATTCGGTTTTAAAAAATGTGACGGATGCGCCGATACATGTGCAGAAGCGTGACAGGGATGAAGTCTATAAAGAGGCAAGGGAGCTGCTTAGAAAAGTAGGACTTGCAGAAAAAGAAAACAGCTATCCGGGACAGTTATCCGGTGGACAGCAGCAGCGTGTGGCGATTGCCAGAGCGCTTGCCATGAATCCGAAAATGCTCTTTTTTGATGAGCCGACTTCGGCACTGGATCCGGAAATTACAGCCGGTATCTTAAAGGTACTGCGTGAGCTGGCACAGGAAAAAATGACGATGGTGATTGTAACGCATGAAATCGCATTTGCAAGGAAAGTGGCAGACCGTGTTATTTTTATGGACAGCGGTGTGATTGTCGAGCAGGGAAAGCCGGAAGATGTCATTGATAATCCGGATAATGAAAGAACAAAAGCATTTTTACAGAAGCTATCCTAATATGAATCGGAGGAATTATGGGTACAAAACCGGTAAGAATAGATAACAGAAAACGTGAAAAGGCACGCAGGCGCAGACAGACTGCCGCGGCGCGGGCGGCAGTGCTTGCAGCAGCGCTTGTGCTTGTGGCAGTGCTTGTAGTGGCTGGCATTATAAGACATCATAAAAAGACACAGACGGTGCAGAATGATACTTCTGCACAGACGGTATCACAGACAGAAAACGGTACAGATACTGTGCAGGGCCAGCAGACATCTCAGACAGAAGCAGCCGGAGAAACACTTGCAGGCACACAGGTACAGAGTGTGACGGCAAAGGGCTATGCCATTCAGGTGGTAGACGGTGTGACGTATATCGGCGGCGTGATGATTGCCAATAAGTCTTATTCCCTGCCGGAAAGCTATGCACCGGGTGATTTGCTGCCGGAAGTCAAAGAAGCCTTTGCAGTCATGCAGAAAGCCGCTGCCGCACAGGGCTTAAATATTTACATTTCTTCAGGTTACCGCTCATACAGCCGTCAGCAGACACTGTATAACAATTATGTAAAGAGTGATGGAAAGGCACTGGCAGATACGTATTCGTCAAGACCGGGATATTCGGAACACCAGACGGGACTCTGCTTTGATTTAAATACGATTGATGATTCCTTTGGTAATACGAAGGAAAGTGCATGGCTGGAACAGCATGCACAGGAGTACGGATTTATTATCCGTTTTCCAAAGGGAAAAGATGCACAGACCGGCTATCAGTATGAGCCGTGGCACCTGCGTTACTTAGGCATTGACATGGCAACAAAGGTGTATAACAGTGGACTTTCACTGGAAGAATATTTAGGAATTACGTCAGAGTATGCCGACTAGTGTGAAAAATCCATAAATGAAAGATTTTTCACACAGCAATTTGTTTCCGAGTGAAAACAAATTGCCTAATGGCAGATGAGAAATCGCTCAGAATAGGAGTAGTATAATGAAGCTTTTTGTATACAGTATGAGAGAATATGATGAACTGGCCTTTTTTGAGAAGTTCTGTGGGGAATACGGTGTGGAATTCGGGTATACGACACAGACACCGTGCCTTGAAAATGTAGAGCTTGCAAAGGGCTATGATGTTGTGGATATTATCACGACAATTATGGATAAGCCGATGATTGATGCGTTTTATGCGGCGGGAATCCGCTGTATTTCATCAAGAACGATTGGGTATGACCATATAGATACGGAATATGCCCATACGCTTGGCATGGGTGTGACTCATGTAACTTACAATCCGGCGAGTGTGGCGGATTATACCATTATGTTAATGCTGATGGGGTGCCGTAAGGCAAAGCACATTATGGAACGTGCCGCGATTCAGGATTATACGCTCAAAGGAAAAATCGGCAGGGAGTTCAGCGACTGTACGGTTGGTGTAATTGGTACGGGACGCATCGGAAAAACGGTGATTGACCATCTTGGCGGTTTTGGCTGTAAAATGCTTGCTTATGATATTTACGAGCAGGAAGCAGTAAGGGAAAAGGCAGAATACGTAAGCCTTGACAGACTGATTCGGGAAAGTGATATTATTACACTGCACGCACCGGCAACAGATGATAATTATCACATGATTGATACGCAGGCAATTCAGAAAATGAAGGACGGTGTCATTATAATCAATTGTGCGAGAGGTGCGCTGATTGACACGGATGCTTTAATTGAAGGCATTGAAAATGGAAAAGTTGGTTTTGCGGGGTTAGATGTTGTGGAACATGAGAGCGGACTGTATTATTTTAACCGTATGGGTGAACCGCTTGGCAATCCAAAGCTAGCAATCCTGCGTTCCTATTCCAATGTCGTTGTAACACCGCATACCGCATTTTACACGGATGAAGCCGTATCCAATATGGCAGAAAATTCGATTATCGGAGCAATGAAATTTATCAGCGGGGAACACAGCAGTTTTGAAGTCAGGTGATGGCAGATGAGAAATTGCCTGCGCTTGGCATATTTTCATAAAATACGGCTTGAGTACCGGTGTCGAATATTGTATACTAAAGTAAATTGTAAAAAATGGAGGATATAAAGAAAATGCAGGAATTTAAACCATTCAAAGAAGGAAAAGTAAGAGAAGTTTACGATATCGGAGAGAATCTTATTCTTGTGGCAACAGACAGAATATCAGCATTCGACCACATTTTAAAGAATAAGATTACAGATAAGGGTGCAATCTTAACACAGATGTCAAAGTTCTGGTTTGATTACACAAAGGATATTGTAAAGAATCATATGGTTTCTGTAGATGTAAAAGATATGCCGGAATTTTTCCAGTCAGAAAAATACGACGGAAACAGCATGCTGTGCAAGAAGCTGGAAATGCTCCCGATTGAATGTATCGTGCGTGGATACATTACAGGCAGTGGTTGGGAAAGCTACAAGAAGAACGGTACTGTTTGTGGCATCAGCCTTCCGGAAGGTTTAAAGGAATCAGAAAAACTGCCTGAACCGATTTATACTCCAAGTACAAAGGCTGAATTAGGCGATCATGATGAAAATATTTCTTTCGAGCAGAGCGTAGAAGTGTTAGAAAAGCTTTATCCGGGCAAGGGCAGAGATTATGCAACACAGATTAAGGACTGTACAATCAAGCTTTACAAGAAGTGCGCAGAATACGCATTAAGCAAGGGAATTATCATTGCAGATACAAAGTTTGAATTTGGTCTGGATGAGAACGGCAACGTTGTTATCGGTGATGAAATGCTCACACCGGACAGCTCAAGATTCTGGCCGTTAGAAGGATACGAAGCAGGAAAGTCACAGCCGTCATATGACAAGCAGTTCGTAAGAGACTGGTTAAAAGCAAATCCGGACAGCGACTACCTCCTCCCGGACGATGTAATCGATAAGACAATTGCAAAATATAAAGAAGCATTTGAATTATTAACAGGCAGAAAATTCGCTTAACTGTAAATGATGGAGCCAAAGCGTAAATAAAAGCAGGGAAGAACCCAAATAAGCCGAAGTCAAGTAACACGGTAAATTTTTTCCTATAATGTTCCGACTGTCACGCTCTCCCCTCATGGAGCCAAAGCGTAAATAAAAGCAGTGCAGTACCCAAATAAGCCGAAGTCAAGTAACACGTTGAGGCGTTTTTGGTACTGCACTGCTTTTCCATTCTACACTTTACGCGAAATCTTTACGCGAAATGAAACGTATCCTTCAATCCCTTCCACAGCTGATCCTTATCGCTGAGTAACAGCTTCGTGCCGTCATCAAGGCTATAGCCGTCTCCGGACGGGGTGCCGTTATAGGAGCCGGTAAGCTTGGGCCATACAATTCCGATTTCCGGGTCATTCCATGCGAGACCGCCCTCGTCATTCGGGTGGTAGAAGTCCGTACATTTATAGCAGAATTCTGCGGTATCGCTTAATACTAAAAATCCGTGTGCAAAGCCTTCCGGGATATAAAACTGCTTTTTATTTTCTTCTGAAAGCTCCACACCGAACCACTTGCCGTATGTTTGGCTGTTTTCACGTAAATCCACGGCAACATCAAAAACGCAGCCTTTGATGACACGTACCAGTTTGCCCTGTGGGTACTGCTTCTGAAAATGTAAACCGCGCAGAACACCCTTTGAAGAAGCAGACTGGTTGTCCTGTACGAACTGCATTGTAAGTCCGGCTTCCTCCATATCCTTTTGATTGTAAGTTTCCATAAAATATCCGCGTGAATCGCCGTGAACGGTTGGTGTAATCACGCACAGGCCTTCAATTCCGCCTGCATTTTTTTCAACCTGAATCTGTCCCATATTATACTCCATTCCGCAGGCATCTTGATGCCGGAGGAATCGCAAGTCAAATGAATATTTGACTTTGCGATAAAAAGCGACTTTGTGACGCCTGCGGCACAAAGTGCTATGCGAAAATCTTTAATATATGGATTTTCGCATTTTCCTCCATTCCTGAGCGACTTTGTCGCGAAGATGCGATGAGAAATTCGCGCAGGCGATTTCTCATCTGCAATCAGGAAGATTTGTTTTCGCTCAGAAACAAATCTCCGTGTGAACAAGCTTAGATTTATGGCTTGTTCACACTTCTCCATTTCTACAGACACTTATTGACGTCTTTTATTATTTGGCAGGCATTTTGAACGAACTCTTTAAAGATACAATCCGGTTAAATACCGGTTTCCCGGCTTCTGAATCTTTAGAATCCGCTGTAAAATATCCGTTACGTACAAACTGGAATTTATCTTCCGGCTGTGCCTTTAAAAGTTCCGGTTCTACATAGCAGTTCTTTAAAACGGTAAGTGAATGTGGGTTTACATTGATAGAACCATCTTCTTCATTGTATACGCCCTTTTCTTCATCTACGATATTCTCATAGAGTCTGACCTCTACCGGACTGCCTTCTGTTGCAGATACCCAGTGAATTGTTCCTTTCACTTTTCTTCCAGTGAAGTTACCGCCGCGTGTTTCCTCATCATAGGTTGCATGAATCACGGTAACGTTACCGTTCTCATCCTTTTCACAACCTGTACAGGTTACAAAATATGCGTTCATCAGGCGCACTTCGTTACCCGGAAACATTCTGAAATACTTCTTTGGCGGTTCTTCCATAAAATCTTCTCTTTCGATATATAATTCTTTTGTAAACGGTACTTTTCTTGTTCCAAGTTCAGGATTTTCCTGATTGTTTGGAACTTCCATGTACTCAACCTGTCCTTCCGGATAGTTATCAATCACCAGTTTTACAGGATTTAAGACTGCCATCATTCTCTTTGCTTTCAGCTTTAAATCCTCACGGATACAATACTCTAACATCGGATATTCAACCGCACCCTGACTCTTTGTAACACCCACAAGGTCTACAAACATCTTTATGGCTTCCGGTGTAAATCCACGTCTGCGCAGTGCCGCAATAGACACCAGACGCGGGTCATCCCATCCGTCTACAATCTTATCTTCTACAAGCTTTTTAATATAACGCTTTCCTGTTACTACGTTATTTAAATAAAGCTTTGCAAATTCAATCTGTCTTGGCGGATTCTCGTATTCAAGTTCCCTTACAACCCAGTCATACAGCGGTCTGTGATCCTCAAATTCCAGTGTACAGATAGAGTGGGATACGCCCTCAATCGCATCTTCAATCGGATGTGCAAAATCATACATCGGATAAATGCACCACTTATCTCCGGTTCTATGGTGTGAGATATGTGCTACTCTGTAAATAATCGGGTCACGCATGTTGATATTCGGTGATGCCATATCAATCTTTGCACGCAGTACCTTTTCTCCATCCTTGTACACACCGTTTTTCATGTTCTCAAATAATTCGAGATTTTCTTCTACGGAACGGTTACGGTACGGACTTTCCTTACCCGGTTCCGTAAGCGTTCCTCTGTATTCACGAATCTGTTCCGGTGTCAGATCACACACATAAGCCTTTCCTTTTTTAATCAGCCTGACTGCCGCTTCGTACATCTGATCAAAATAGCCTGATGCAAATAACACATCTCCGTGCCACTTTGCACCGAGCCATTCAACATCACGCTTAATAGAATCCACAAATTCTTCCTTTTCCTTTGTCGGATTCGTATCATCAAAACGCATATTAAACTGTCCGTTATATTCTTTGGCAAGTCCGTAATTTAGTAAAATGGATTTTGCATGTCCAATGTGGAGATATCCATTCGGTTCCGGCGGAAATCGTGTAACTACCTTCTTACAATGTCCTTCCTTAATATCCTGATCTATGATCTGTTCAATAAAATTCTTTGAAACAGCTTCGTTTTCCATTCCTCTTATCCTCCTGATTACTGCCGCATTGCAGCACCTTTTCGTTTCATTATAACGTACTTTTTAAAATGTTTCAATGGCTTTTATCGTTATCTGTGTGTGTCATACAGCCGCTCATACAGCCTGCACAGTTTCCGTCACAGCCTGTATGATTTTCCTTTTTATCTTTATTGACCATTCTGGTACTGACAACATACAGCCACACTGCAATCACCAGTATAATGGCTCCGCCTATAATTCTCATCCTAATCTCCATTTCTGTTTTCTGTTAAAATCCTATAAGCATCCCTATCATTCTGACCGCAAATGCTACAATCCATGCAATCACACACTGCATGATTACGACTAAAAATGCTGAACGCGCTGTTCCCATTTCTCTTTTTACGGATGCAATCGCCGCAACACACGGTGTATATAACAGAGTAAATACTAAAAATACCAGTGCCGAAAATGGTGTAAATAAGGTATTTAATGCACTCATATCTCCACCGAATAAAACTGTAAGCGTACTGACCACACTCTCCTTTGCGGTAAATCCCGTAATCAGTGCGGTAGAAATTCTCCAATCGCCAAATCCCAGCGGCACAAAAACCGGTGCCGCAAATCCACCGATTAATGCCAGCAGACTGTCTTTGGAATCCACGACAACATTCAGCCGTACATCAAACGTCTGTAAAAACCAGATGACAATTGATGCCATGAAAATAATCGTAAATGCCTTTGTAATAAAGTCCTTTGCTTTATCCCAGATTAACATTCCCACACTTTTTAAACTCGGCAGACGGTAGTTTGGCAGTTCCATAACAAACGGAACCGGTTCACCCTGAAATGCCGTATTCTTTAGCAGCAGTGAAAATAAAACACCCACGATAATCCCCGTGAAATACAGTCCCACCATCACTAATGCACGGTATTTAGGAAAAAACGCATATGTAAACAGTGCATAAATCGGCAGTTTTGCCGAACAGCTCATAAACGGTGTTAAAAGAATCGTCATTTTTCTGTCGCGCTCCGATGAAAGTGTTCTGGTTGCCATAATCGCCGGTACAGAACAGCCAAAGCCGATAATCATCGGTACAAAGCTTCTGCCGGACAATCCGATTTTACGCAGCAGTTTATCCATTACAAATGCAATTCGTGCCATGTATCCGCTGTCCTCCAAAATTGATAAAAAGAAGAACAGCACTACAATAATCGGCAAAAACGACAAAACGCTGCCGACACCGGCAAAAATACCGTCAATAATCAGGGAATGGACAACCGGATTTAACCCATACGCCGTTAATGCACGGTCAGCAAAATCCGTTACAATATCAATTCCAACACTCAGCCAGTCCGAAAGACCTGCACCGATAACTCCGAAGGTCAGCCAGAATATCAGCCCCATAATTGCCGCAAAAGCCGGCAGTGCCGTATATTTTCCGGTCAGTATCTTATCCGCCTTTACACTTCTTGCGTGTGCCTTGCTTTCTGTTGGCTTAACAACTGTCTGCGTACACACTTTTTCGATAAATTTAAAACGCATATCGGCAAGGGCTGCTTCCCGGTCTTTTGCACATTCTTCTTCCATTTCATGAATCATGTGTTCCAGTGTTTCTTCTTCATTCCGGTCCAGTCCAAGCTGCTGTAAAATCAGTTTATCCCCTTCTACCAGCTTTGTTGCCGCAAAACGCGCCGGAATCTCTGCTTTTTTTGCATGGTCTTCAATTAAATGTACTACCGCATGGATACAGCGGTGAATCGCTGCCTGTCCGTTTTCACCGTTGGCATCGCAAAAGTCAAGCCGTCCCGGACATTCATCATAACGCGCTACATGAATGGCATGTTCTATGAGTTCTCCAATTCCTTCATTTTTTGCCGCTGAAATCGGAATAACCGGTATTCCCAATGCTTCTTCCAGACGGTTGACCTGAATCGTACCGCCATTTTCACGCACTTCATCCATCATATTCAGCGCAAGCACCATCGGAATGTCCATCTCAATCAACTGCATCGTCAGATACAGATTCCTTTCAATATTGGTTGCATCGACAATGTTGATAATGCCGCGCGGTTTATTCTGAATCAGAAAATCCCTTGTCACAATTTCTTCATTAGTATACGGTGAAAGAGAGTAAATTCCCGGCAAATCCGTCACGGTTGCTTCCGGATGATTTTTGATTTGACCGTCTTTTCTGTCTACCGTAACTCCGGGAAAATTCCCAACATGCTGATTGGCGCCTGTCAGCTGGTTAAACAGCGTTGTCTTTCCACAGTTCTGATTGCCAATCAATCCGAATGTCAGCGGTTCTCCTTCCCGCAGTTCATTTCCCTTTTTTCGCACATGATAAATTCCCATTTCACCAACCTGCGGATGTGGAATGTCTTTTAAATGTGCCTGACGGCTCCGCACAGTATCGGTATCATGGATTCCGCTGATTTCTATTTGTGCCGCATCTGCAAGACGCAGTGTCAGTTCATAGCTTCTGAGTCTTAACTCTATTGGATCACCCATCGGTGCTTTTTTCATCATTGTCACTTCCGTACCCGGTGTCAGCCCCATGTCCAGAAAGTGCCTGCGCAGTGCGCCTTTTCCGCCTACGCTTTCAATGACCGCGTCTTTTCCAACCTCTAATTTATCCAGTGTCATACTATCCTCTATTCCGCAGGCATTCTAATTCCGGAGGAACCGCGGACTGAACCTATTCAGTTCTGCGATAAAAGCAGCTTCGTGACGCCTGCGGCACAAAGCGCTGTATGAACAGGCTTTCGTTTATGGCTTGTTCATACTATCCTCTATTCCTCTTTTTGTCTATCATTTTCACAAATCTTTAATTGAAAATATTTCTCATTAAGTATATTATCGGACTTTTTTCCTGTCAACGAAAAGAATGGAAAAAATAATGTGTTGACACCTTTCTTTTCTTCTTATACTATAAGTACGTTGCTCATCAAATAACAAATTGATGCATAATTTTAAAATTTCTGTCCCACAGGGGGATTGCAAATATTAGCAACAGATATCAAAACTATTAAAATAATATTAAAAGAAGTGAGGATTCGCATGAACAATACAACTGCAAATATGCCCTTAAAGGATTCCCTTAAACCTTCACCGCTGGCACTTCTGCCAATTGGTGTTTTTTTAGTGATTTATGCCGGTTCCGGTATTATATTTCACGACTTTTACAATATGCCTGCAATTATTGCTTTTTTAGCTGCTCTGCTGACGGCATTTTTACAGACACGCACACTTTCATTTTCTGAAAAAATCACGGTCATTGCCAAAGGGCTTGCCGATGAAAATATTATTACCATGTGTCTAATTTTCCTGACGGCAGGCGCATTTTCCGGAGCCGTATCCGCCGCGGGCGGCGTTGAACACACGGTAAATTTAGGATTAAAACTGCTTCCTGCCAGCTGGTCTGCCGCCGGACTGTTTATTATCGGCTGTTTTCTTTCCATATCCATGGGAACAAGTGTCGGAACGATTTCCGCACTGGCACCGATTGCGGTCGGTATCAGTGAAAAGACTTCGATTTCCCTTGCCATGTGCATCGGAGCTGTCATCAGCGGTGCGATGTTCGGGGATAATCTTTCGATGATTTCCGACACCACAATTGCCGCAACCCGCACGCAGGGCTGTTCCATGAAAGATAAATTCCGCACAAACTTTTTTATTGTACTGCCTGCCGCTATCCTGACTTTTGTATTACTGCTGATTCTGCCTTCCCATTCGGAGGTCGTTTCCGTTTACGCAAAGGATGCCAATCTGCTTTTGATTGCACCATATCTTTTTGTACTGGTAAGCGCCTTGTGCGGCATGAATGTATTCGCCGTACTGATTTTAGGCACGGTCTTTTCTCTTGCTGCCGGAATTTTCACCGGAAATCTTTCCGGCATGGAGATTTTTACATGTATGGGCGATGGCATTACCGCCATGTATGATATTACAGTAATTTCAATTATTGTCAGCTGTATCGGTTCACTGATTAAATATAACGGCGGTATTGACTGGCTTTTAACTGCCATCCGTCAGAGAATCCGCTCACCAAAGGGTGCACGTTTCGGTATCAGCGTTTTAACTGCCGGTATTGATACGGCGACTGCCAACAATACGATTTCGATTATTCTTGCCGGTCCGATTGCAAAGGAAATCAGTACCGAATATGATATTTCGCCGTGTGAAACAGCTTCTTTATTAGATATCAGCGCTTCCGTAACACAAGGGCTTTTACCTTACGGCGCACAGGTGCTTTATGCTTCCGCAGCCACAGCTTCTGCTGTTATGCCGCTGAGCGGTGTGGATATTATCGCGTATAACTACTATCCGATGTTTATGGCGTTCTGCCTTTTGGGGTGGATTTTTCTGCGGCGTACCCATAACAAATAGAGGCATATAAAAGGAACGCCTCAACGTGTTACTTGACTTCGGCTTATCCTTTTATCTGTCCTATTATCTGTTTTTACTCTTTCTTGCCCTCTTGATTTCGGTTGAGAGGGCTTTTAGTATTTTTAACAATAATCCTTTTGTTCCCGCATCCAGTGTACCGAACATTTTGATGGTGGCGTTGGCACTGCGAAGGATATCGGCGTTTATGTCTGAAAGAGTCTTTGCACCGCTTGCGGTAATAAGTTCAAAAAGTGTATCCACAAATTTTTCCCGTTCCTTTGCAGACAGACCCTCCAGCCATGATGTTATGGCTTCATGAAAATTCTTACTGTTCGCGCTGAGAGACGGACATGTCACAAAGCATTTGCCCTCTACCTGCCACGACATGGCATCATGCTGCATGATTCCTGTCTGACTGCTGCACACCACCAGATATTCTTCTTCCTGCCACAGTAACATACCGACAAGGGAATGCTGCGGTACAATCGTCTGAATCTGCGGCAGCATTTTCCGGTACGCTTCACTTTCAATCATCTCTTTTGTAAATCCCGGTCCATCATTGTTATAGACTTTCACCACCTTGCGCTGAATGGACGGCTTTGCAAAGACGGCGGCATAAATCGCAAGATTGCCGCCCTTTGAATGACCGCCAAGACGAAGCTTTCCGCGTTTCCAGCGCATAACGGTATTGACATACTCTACAGCTTCAAGCTGGGACGGCACCGGCATCATGACACCCATGTTAAAATCTTCTTTCCAGCCGATAATCGTATCATCTGTCCCGCGAAATGCAATGTAGTACGTATCATCGGGAAGTTCCGCACAGAATGCTGCAAACTGCTTCTCCTCATGGTCATCTGTCACATCTGCATAATCGGAAAGCACAATATCCCCGAAACGCCTGCTTTCCGCTGCAATCCGCATAAAAAACGGTGCTTCCCTGATAAACGATGTGACTTTTTGTAATTCTTCCTCATCATTTAAGTCAAAAAAATCATGTGCCGCCTGCCGCAGGGTAATTTTTTCTTTACTGCCTGCCGCCGGTATGATATTTTTAAAATCCACATAAGCAATCTGCGACAACACCAGATTATCCACCTCATTAAATGCAGACTGCTCAAACGTCAAATCCCCGCGCCATTTGATATAGTCTTCAATGCCACCCATTTTTACCGACCTCCGTTCTGATAATAAAACACTGCCAGCTGGGTTCTGTCCCGCAAATTCAGCTTTTCCAGTACGGTGCTGATATAATTACGGATTGTTCCCTCTGACAAAAAAGTCTTTTCTGCAATCTCCTTATTGCTGAGCCCCTGTGCAACGAGCTGTATCATTTCGTATTCTTTCTGTGTGATTCCCTGTGCCGCATAATCATAAGCGGCTGTTCCGCCAAGCAGTCCCGGCAGCTTATCGACAATTTTTCCGCCAAAGACAATCTGTCCGGACGCTGCTGCACGGATTGCCGGAACCAGTCCTTCGTAATCCTGTTTGAGCAGGTATCCCTTTACACCGATTTCGAGTGCTTCAATAATATATTCGTCATCTGAAAATGTCGTCAGGAAAAGAATTTTGGCATCCGGATATGCCGCAAGCACATTTCTTGCCGCTTCCAGTCCGGTCATATACTGCATACGGATATCCAGCAGTAAAATATCAGGACTGTATTTTTTATATAGTGACACAGCTTCCCGTCCGTCTTCTCCGACTGCCGCCACTTCAATATCCGTTCCGTTTTCCAGAATCATTTTCAAAGACATGCTTACCAGTTTATCATCGTCAATTATTACTACTTTCATACTTCTCCTTATTTTCCGGGCAATTTTGCCGCAAAACGGCAGTGAAAAAATCCCGGACAGTTTCTCATCTTCCGGCAGGAATATCTGCTTTTGGAATGTGGATAAAAATGCGGTATCCGTTTTCTGTGCGGATATCTATCGTTCCGCCAAACGTTTCCACCCGCTGGCGCATATTGGTAATCCCGATTCCCGTACCGTCCCCCGGATGCACACATTTACCGTTATCCTGAATTAAAATCTGATAAAAGGCGGGATGCTCCCGCAGTAAAAGCTTCACCCTGTCAGCATCGCTGTGCCGGGTTACATTGGACAATGCCTCTTTTACAATCGAGATAATGCAGTATTTTAATTCCTTCGGCAGGTCCTGTGACATATCATATTCGTAACTGACCGTATACCCCTCTGCTTTTTCCGTCATCTCACGGACGGTCTGCTCTAAATCCACCGATTCATCATGCAAATCATGAACACTGTTACGGATATTGTTCATCGCACAGTCTAAGGTTTCTTTAATACTTAAAAGCAACGATTTCGTCTGCTCATCACGGCTGACTGCAATGACCGCTCCCGTCTGGATAAGCGCCCTTGAAAGCAGATGTCCTACATTGTCATGAATTTCCCTTGCAATACGGTTGCGCTCCTTTAAGGTTGCACTGTAAACCTGTGCGTCCTGCTTTTCAATTAAATAGCGGTTTTTCAGTTTTAACATTCTGTTATATTCCCTGTCATCATCCTGTATGCGGATGAACTCCTTTTGCAGTTCTCTATCCTGCCATGTCATCTGCCGCAGATATACCGCCAGCATGTCAAAAACAATCCATAGTATCTGCCACTGTATCCTGTCTGTACCCGACAGGATATAGCGCGATGCCGCAACGCCAAAAAACACCCACAAAAAAACTGTAATGCCTGCTACTGCCGTCCTTTTTATCTCTTTTTTCTCCCATGCCTCCAGCACCTGTTCCCAGACGGCATACAGTACAACCGGAAAGCCATATGATGTCTCTTTTATCACTAAAAACGACAACAGATAGACCGTCACCGCAAATGTCCTTCCCGCCATGCTTTGCAGATATATAACGGCACACACCTCAATAAATAACAACAGCAGACTCACCACTACATGATTGGTAATCCCGCAGGCTGATTCGAGTACGGCACACAGCACGTACAGTACCAGCATATCTGTAATCTTTCTCACATTTTCCTCATTTCCATACGGCAGTCCCGCTAAAATCTGCCGGCCTTCTGATTATTTATATTTTTATTGTACCGCAAGATATGACAAATGTCACTTCCGATTCTGATATTCTTCACTACCGCATTCTGCCCTCACACGCTACAATGTTTATAACAGCTTACAATATGAACAACAACATTATCAGGAGGATTTTTTATGGCAGAAACCATTGTAAAAATTGAAAATCTGGTCAAACGTTATCATGAACTGGTTGCCGTGGACCATTTTAACTTAACCGTATCCAAAGGAGAAATTTTAGGGCTTTTAGGGCCGAACGGTTCCGGAAAGACAACGACCATGAACTGTCTGCTGTCCCTGCTGGCATACGATAAAGGTTCAATCGAGGTCTTTGGAAAACCTATGAAGCCCGACAGCTATGATTTAAAGCGCAATATCGGCGTTGTCTTTCAGAATGTCGCCGTTTTTGACACACTGACCGTACAGGAAAATATTGATTATTTCTGTGGTTTATACATTAAAGATAAGAAGCTCCGCCGTCAATATGTTGCAGAGGCGGTTGAATTTGCGGGACTTTCGGATTTTGTAAAATTTTATCCCAAAAAACTCTCCGGCGGACTGCTCCGCCGTTTAAACATCGCCTGCGGCATTGCGCACAAGCCGAAGCTGATTCTGCTGGACGAACCGACCGTTGCCGTAGACCCACAGAGCCGTAATAAAATTTTACAGGGCATTTTAAAATTAAACGAAGAAGGCGCAACCATTATTTACACATCCCATTATATGGAAGAAGTGGAACAAATCTGTTCGCGCATTGTGATTATGGATAAAGGACGCAACCTTGCAAACGGTACTGCCACCGAATTAAAACAGCTCATTAAAAAAAGCGAAACTTTAACCGTAGAAATTTTAGAGCTGACCGATACACAGCTTGAGGCTGTCCGCAGGCTTAACCATGTCTATGACGTTTCTTATGAAAATAACAGACTGACCGTACAGTGCAGTGGCGGCAGCCACAACCTGATTCATCTTCTGTCTTACTTACAGGAGGAAAACATTGCCTTTGGGCGCGTTTATTCGGAACTTCCGACTTTAAATGATGTTTTCCTTGAAATTACCGGAAGCGAATTAAGAGATTAACTTACATTGAGAGGAGGTTTATAATGTTTTTACGATTGTTTTTATACAGGCTGAAAAGTATATTTCTTCAAAAGGACCTGACCTTTTGGACATTGGCTTTTCCACTTATCTTAGGCACATTCTTTTACCTGGGCTTTGGCAGGCTTCTAAACGGCACGGAGCTGGAATTAAACACAATTCCTGCCGCTGTCGTGACGGTTCATGAAAATACTGCCTTTGAAACGGTCTTAAAAGAAGTTGAAAAATCAGACGGAAAAGCCTTATTTGATTTGACCTTTACCGATGAAGACACTGCCATCGCAATGTTAAAGGAAAATAAAGCCACCGGCATTTTTTATGTTGATGCCACACCGCACCTGACCGTTGCAGAAAACGGCATGGAACAGACCCTGATGCAGTCTTTTTTATCCCAATACTGCACCCAGAGCAGTGTATTTGAAAAAATTGCCGCAGAACACCCGGAAAAGCTGGCCGATTCCATTGATTTTTTATCCAAACGCCACTCCTACGGCAGCGAAATTTCTCTGGCAGATGCTTCCTACGACCCGTATATGCAGTATTTTTATGCTTTGATTGCGATGTGCTGTCTGATGAGTGTATCTTCCGGTGTAGAATGTATCGGCACTGCCCTTGCCAACTTATCGAGCCTTGGCATGCGCCGTGAATGTGCACCGACACGCAAGTCCGTCATGATTTTAAGTGACCTCGCTGCCGCTTTTGTGCTTCAGTCCGTCGGTGTTTTTTTACTGTTTTTCTATCTGACTGTGATTTTAAAGCTGGATTTCGGAAACCGCTTAGGACTTGCCTTTGCCACAGCACTTATGGGTACGCTTTTTTCCCTTGCCGCCGGTGTTTTTATCGGAATCGCCTTTAAATGCAGTATGCACATTAAAATGGGCATTGCCCTTGTATTTATGATGGTCAACTCATTTTTTGCCGGACTTATGGCGGCAACCATGAAAGATTGGATAGAACATATCTGCCCGCTGTTTAACCGCATAAATCCGGCGGCACTGATTTCGGACAGTCTGTACGCATTAAATATGTATCCTTCCCTGACCCGCTTTGCGCGCAATATGGGCATACTGGCTGTCATGACACTGGTGCTGTGCTTTATTTCCGGTCTGATTTTAAGGAGGTCTGATTATGCAAGTCTTTAAAGCTTTTTATAAATCACTGCGCAGACAGATTACTTCGGTACTGCTGTATGTTATTGCTTTTGCCGCTATCAGTGTGATTATGGCAAATACCATGTCTGAAAATACCGACACTCTTTTTACTGCAAAAAGGCTGACGGTTGCCGTGTTCGACCATGACAATACAGCTGAAAGCCGCGTGCTGTATAATTACCTTGACCGAACACAGAACCTCACTTCCATAAAAGACGACAACGAAGCAATTGCTGATGAATTATTTTTCAGAAATGTGGATTATGTGCTGATTATCCCTGACGGCTTTTCTGAAAATCCGGATTCACTTAAAAATGTGAAACAACAAAACAGCAGTTCTGCTTACTTTTTGGATAACAGCATTGACACCTTTCTCAATGTATTTTTTAATTTCAGAAATACCGGATATTCCTGCGATGAAGCCGCGCGGCTTACTTACGACTGTATCGGTTCTGTAGAGGAAGCAACACTGCTTTCCGATACCCGGCAGGACGATGTGCAGATTACCGTTCAAAATATTGAACGCTATTTTCACTATCTTCCGTACATTTTTATTGCTACTGTCATTACAAGCCTTGGCGGACTGCTGCTGATTTTCCGTGAAAAAAATGTCAACTACCGGATACGGTGCAGTGCCGTATCCGCCGTCCACTACAATACGGCGCTTGCCCTTGCCTGCCTGACATACAGCATTTTATTATGGCTTGTTTTTATGGTGCTGGCTTTGGCGGTCTGTGGAAAAGGGCTGCTGTCGGTACAGGGACTGATGCTGGTTATCAACAGTTTTGTATTCCTGCTGGTTTCTGTCGGCATTACCTACCTTATCAGCTTTTTGGCTTACAATCCGAACATTTTAAATATGTGGTCTAATGTTATCGGGCTGTGCATGTCATTTTTATGCGGTGTTTTTATTCCAATGGAATTCTTAGGAAAAAATGTCATAAAGGCGGCACACTTTCTTCCTGCCTACTGGTATATCCGCACCGATGAGCTTTGTACACAGTATACAGGAACTTCCGGTGAGTTAAAGACCTATGCCATGTATCTGGGAATCCAGCTTTTGTTTGCCTTTGCGGCATTTAGCGCAGCACTGGTCATTTCCCGTTATAAAAAAGATTCTGTATTATAAATCTCAAAAAGCAGATAAGAAACCATTTTTACGGATTTCTTATCTGCCTTTTTTATTTGCATTTTTTAATTTGCAAATTCCAGCCGTACCGAGCCGTTATTGCTGACTGCATACAGGTTCGTATCTGCCTGTGTATTTTGTGCGGTATAAGGATTTAACACTTTATTGTCATTGACATAGACACTGCCGTTGTCGGTGTGTGCTTCCACACGGTACGCACTTTCCGGCTTTGGCGCCGTTACCTGTATTTTACCGTTATTGGTTTTACAGGTCACCGTTCCCTCCCATGCTCCGGCAAGCTCTACATTGCCGTTATTGCTTGAAAAAAGGCTCTCGCCCTTAAATTCTGCATTTACCGTTATTTTACCGTTACTGCAATGCACCTGCGCATTTTTCTCGCAAATCATCTGCATCAGTTCAATTTTGCCATTGTCCGACTGTACATTAAGATTCTGTGTCGTAAACCAGGCATCTGCTGTCACTTTTCCGTTTGACGTATCAATTTTTACCGTATCAAGGGCTGCTTTTTCCGGCACATAGACCGTCACTACATTTTCCCGGTTTTCAAACAACGCGGCAAAACCGAAGTCTAAAATCCAAAATCCTCCGCTTGTTTTTTCCTCTATGCGGATTTTCCCATTGTCAACCGTAACCTGTGGTGTGCTGTGTGTATCCTCATAGGTCACGCTGTAACCGAAGGTATCATCCTGTGACGGCTTTATTTCAACTTTGGCATCATCCGTTTCAATCTCGATGTCTTTGATTTGTGAAATACCATAGCGCTCATCAGAATAAGCACTGCCTTCCAGTTCAATACCGCGTCTTGAAATAAAAACACCGCTCTTTGCACCCGCAAAAACGCCCGATACAAAACAAATCAATCCCGCGCCGATACACACGGCGGCTGTTATTCCTGTAATCTTTATCCATTTTTTCATCTTCTTCTCCATTCCGCAGGCATTTTAATGCACAAGGAACCGCGGACTGAATTTATTCAGTTCTGCGATAAATTCAGAATTGTGACGCCTGCGGCACAATTCTGTTATGCGAAAATCTTTGGTTTATGGATTTTCGCATTTCTCCATTCTTTATTAGAAATCCACATCACAAACTTTTTAATCCCTATAACGCATCCATATGTCAGCAGCGCCGTAAGCAGTCCCAGTCCTACGCTCACCAGTCCTGCACCAATCAGCATAACTGCTGTCGGTATATGTAAAAACACGGTAACCAGCGCCGTTCCCACGGTAAATAATCCGGCAGCTACCATGACCGCCGCCGCAAATCCCAATGACAGCACCACTGCCGCAACGGTAATCACCACCGCAAACAGCACACAGACTACCGCCAGTAAAAGACTTGCCCAGATTGGGGAAGTAATCACCGCCAATGTAATGCCTGCCGCCGTATGCTTTTTCTTTGCGGCTGTCTGTCCGTTATCACTTCCAAAGCCCGGATTCTGTCCGGAACCTGCTGCGCCTGCAAATCCATTTTCCGCGGCAGCATCTGCCGCCGCCCTTTTTGCAAGCTGTTCGGGTGCGCCCAGCTCCTGCATTACTTTTTCCGCATTTTCTACACCGGCATCATCAAAATATTCCCGGTAATATTCCATGATATTTTCTGCTTCCTGCGGCGGAATACCATGCAGGTTATTCTGTAAAATATCTAAATATTCTTCTCTCGTCATTGCTTTTCCTCTCCTGTCAATATTCTGTCAATATTGGATTTGTATGCAATCCACTCTTTCCTGTACATTGCAAGCTGCTCTCTGCCCTTGTCCGTAATCTGATAATACCGTCTGTTTCTTCCTGCAAACGGCTGGTCATAGGTGACAAGATATGCTTCCTTTTGCAGTCTGCGCAGTACCGGATATAACGTGGATTCTGAAATATCCACAACCTCTTTAACATTCTGCGTCAGGATATATCCATACATATCTTCCCGCTCCAGAACAGACAGAACACAGGCATCCAGCAGTGCTGAACCAATCTGAAAAATCATTTCTGTCTCCGTTTCTTTTTATTATTTTGTTGCATGATATTATATGTCATATAATATCTTTTTATTTATATTATTACACTACACGTTATCTGTCAAGTCTTTTCCAGTAACCTCCTATTGCTCAAATGTTACAAAATTGTTACAATTCATTTGTAATCAGCTGATACAAATAAACGAAAAACAAGGAGGCAATAATTTTATGTGTTTTAACTTTAATAGCTGTTCCGAGTTATTTAGCGTAATTTGCAAGTTTTTTTACTTCGGTTGCTAATATCCGCCGTAGGCGTAGTTTCATAAAGTAAAAATCCGGCAGACGCCGGTTGAAAGGTCTGATATTTCAGCCTGCCAACCGGTTTTCTGCCGGATTTTTTAATTGAATTTCAACTTGAATTTTAAAGTCAATGTGCTATAATGATTTCCATGCAGATATGGTTCATCGGTAGAACGCTGGCTTCCCAAGCCGGAAAGGCGGGTTCGATTCCCGTTATCTGCTTTTTTCATGCAATCATTTTTATTTTATGTATACTTTCTTTTTAAAATGCTTTCTTACCGCAAGTACAATCAATCCCGCAATGACAAGTCCTGTTACAATCCATGCCCATACCGGTACATTTTCAATATTATAACAACGCACATTAATCCACATCTGATTGATACGCGCATTTTCCTCTGTGTCAAAATAACTCATGACCGCACTGCGCTCTATCATTTCTTCGGTTGGATACTGCGCGGATAACTGGCGGTGTGTCTGTTCTGCCGGAACCGTCAGCATATACTTTTTATCTTCCGTATCACCGGAAAAGAAATAACCGAGCGGATAGGTCACGGTATCTTCCCCTCCGTCTTCTGCGCCGTAATTCCATTTAATATAGTCATAGACCACCGGACTGTCCCCGCCGGAAATCACGGACGTATATCCGATATAATCCATATTGCGGACTGCATTTTCAGGCTTTGAAAGGAAATTGATAAACCCTTCTGCCGCCTGCTTTTTCTCTTCGCTGTCTTTAATGCCGTTCTTTAACATGCACCAGCCGTCAAAATACAGATTCGTGCTTTCTCTTGGCACTGCAAAATCCAGATAAAAATCATCTTTTTCTGCCTGATCCATCGTATACACGGCATCGCCCGACCACTGATAGCCCGCTACCACTTTTCCGGTAATCATATCGGCTTTTGCACTGTCTGTTTCAAAAGAGTAGGCATTTTCTTTAACTGCCTGCAAATACTCCTGAATCTGCTCAATCGTTTCTTCAGATGTATCATTCATTTCTGCCGACAGACGTTCTTTATAATCTGCGGCATTTAAAAAGGAAGACGACAACAGCTTATCCGACTTTATCGCACCGGCCGCTGCAAACATTGAATCCCTGACATTATCCTTAATCGTAATCTGCCGTTTAAACTTGTCATTTGAAATAATTTTCCACGTAGAAGCTTCCTCTTCTGTGACTTCCTCCGGATTGTATACAATCCCTGTAATGCCCCACATATACCCGGCGGCATAACGGCTCCATGCCTCCCCGTTAATCGTATTTTCATCAAAGGTACTGCGGATAAACGGTGAAACGCCGCGTGTGTAATAATTTTCTGTTACATTTTTATCAAAGAACTGCTCTGAAAACGGTTCCAGCCAGCCCTCAGCCATCAGCTTCATAATCATGTATTCCGACGGACATATCAAATCATACTCATCGCCGAGTGTCAGCATATTATATAATTCTTCATTTGTTCCGACGGTGCTATATTCGACCACAACTTTTTTACCGTAAATCTGATAATACCAGTCTTCAAAATCCTTTACAATAGAATTTTCACCCTTAATTTCACCGCTGTCCAATTCTATCGCTTCGTCCCAGTCCCCGGTATCAATGTATTCTTCCCAGTTACACACACGCAGGATGATAGTATCCGAATCCGATGCCATTGCCGCCTGCTCACTGTTTTTTAAAGAAAAAATATCAACTGCCCCCACTGCTGTTGCGATGCCTGCCAGCAGTACAATGGAAATTATGACGGACAACAGCCGCTTATACCGTTTACTCATCAATTTCAGTCTCCTCTCCTGCTGCCTTCTTTGCCGGTGCCAGATTTAATACAAGTTCAACCACAACAACAACCAAAAAGATAATCGTAGACAGCGCCCACAGTGCCGTCTTAATCTCTGTCTGTGAACCCTTTGTCGCATTTACTACATAAGTACTAATCGTATCAAAGGTTGCCGGTTTCGTATAGGTTGCAACAAAATAATCATCCAGTGAAAGTGTGATTGCCATGACAAACCCTGATAAAATTCCCGATGCAATTTCCGGAATAATCACTTTGACCAGCGCATAAAACGGTGTTGCCCCCAAATCGAGCGCCGCTTCGTAAATGCTTGGGTCCATCTGCTTTAACTTCGGCACTACCGCCAGATAAACAAACGGCGCACTCAAAACCACATGTCCCAGTACCAGTGGAATATATGTATCCTTGCTCACACCGAACACAACCACAAGCAGAATACACATTGAAAATCCGGTTACAACATCTGCATTGACAACCGGCACCTGATTGAGCGCACTCATTGCCGTTTTCACTCTTTTTTTAGAATAAAATGCACCAATTGCACCCGATGTACCAAGAATCGTTGCAATCAAACCACTGCCCACCGCTAAAATCACTGAGCCTAAAATCATGTTTAACAGCTCCGGTGTCGTAAAAAGTGTCACATAATTATGCACGGAAAAAGACCGGAACGGTCCGATATTGGCAGCATCCGTAAAGCTGTAGACTGCCAGAATCAGAATCGGTGCATACATAAATAATAAAACCAGACCAATCCATCCGTATCTGAATCCTTTTTTCATTATAATAATCTCCATTCCGCAGGCATTTTAATGCCGGAGGAATCGCGAGCCAAATCTTATTTGGCTCTGCGATAAAAAGCGACTTTGTGACGCCTGCGGCACAAAGTGCTAACATCAAGCTATGCTTGACGTGAAGAATCTTAGATTTAAGGATTCTTCACACTAATCCCCTGCCTGTATTTTCCGTATCATTTCCCTCGGATACGACCGCCACGATACCGATAATAAATAACAGTATCAGGGCAATCATTGAGCCGTTGTGCCAGTCGTATGCGCTGAAATAGCTGCCAATCAGACTGCCCATGATGTACGTGCTGTTATAGAGCATATCCAGCACAACATAGTTCGTCATTGCCGGTAAAAACACCATGGAAACCCCGCTGACAATTCCAGGAATTGACAGCGGAAAAATAACCTTTATAAATGTCTGAAATGAATCTGCACCCAGATCGCCCGCCGCTTCTATCAGCGAAGAGTCCAGTCTTGAAAGCGTTGTATACAGCGGCAGAATCATAAACGGCAGAAAATCATACGTCATTCCGATAACCGTATTTAAAAACGGGTGAAATGCCAAATTTCCTTCTATTAAAGAAAGGATTTCTTTTAATGCCGTAATACGCAGTGTAAAGTTAATCCACATCGGCAGCACAAAAAGCATCAGAATAACACCCTTTCTTTTTAATGCACTGCCCGCTAAAATATACGCCACCGGATAGGCAATCACCAGACAGACCAGTGTCACCGTTACCGCCAGTACAATACTGTAACATAACGTCCCCATTGTATTGGGGTCGACAAAGAAATTTTTCAAATTATTTAATGTAAACTGTCCTGAGCCGTTGGTAAAGGCATAATAAAACAGCACAATCAAAGGCGCAGCCACAAAAAATGCAAGGAACACGCCATACGGAATCCCCATCTGTCTGCGCGAAAACACGTTTTTCATATTCTACTCCATTCCGTTTCTACTTCTTCAACTGAAATTTCATCTTGTCTTCCGGCATGACTAAGCTGACCTTATCGTTCATATTCCACAGATATTCGTCATCTACAATAAGGTCATATCCGTATTCGGTACGCACAACGTAGCTGTAGTGATCGCCCTTGTAAATCAGGTTGATAATCTCTCCCGATACAAGACCGGCTTCTGCCTCATCGCTCATCTCAATGTCGTCCGGCTGAATGGATACCTGTACTTTTAACTTGGAAATATCCACCGTTTCTCCGTTTTCATCAATCAGCGCATTGTCCTTCATCTTCGACTTCGGTACAACTTTTGTCAAATCACAGCGGATAACCTTTCCGTTAAAATCTAATGTATAGTCGCTGTTTATTGTTGTTACAAAGCTGGTTGTATGGTCCTCGGCAAGCATGACATGAATACCGTCCGACTCTAAACAGATACCGACTTCATCACCGACCGCATAACACTTTGTGGTACGGATAATAATTTCGTACTTTCCGGATTCCACCGCCACTTCATAATGCATCCCCTTAAAAATAACCGAAGTTACAACACCTGCAACCGTTCCGTCCTGCGGCGCCGTAATAATAACGTCTTCCGGTCTGACAACGACATCAACCAGTGTTCCTTCCGGCACATCATCCATTCCGGTAAATTCCCCGCCGCAGAAACGCACCTTCATATGTCCTGTCATAATACCTTTGAAAATGTTACTCTCTCCGATAAAATCGGCTACAAACGCATTTTTCGGTTCATTGTAAATGTCCTCCGGCGTACCAATCTGCTGGATTTTCCCCTCCGAAAGCACCACAATTTTATCCGACATCGTAAGCGCTTCTTCCTGGTCGTGCGTTACATAGATAAATGTAATGCCAAGCTGGTCGTGCATATTTTTTAATTCAAGCTGCATTTCCTTACGCATTTTTAAATCCAGTGCGCCTAACGGTTCATCTAACATCAGAATTTCCGGCTCGTTGACAAGCGCTCTCGCAATCGCAATACGCTGCTGCTGTCCGCCGGAAAGTGTTGCAATCTTTCTGTCTTCAAAGCCTTCCAAATCCACCATTGCCAGAACGTGCTTGACTTTTTTGCGGATTTCTTCTTTCGGTAACTTTTTGAGTTTTAATCCAAATGCAATATTTTCATAGATATTCATATGCGGAAACAGGGCATACCGCTGAAATACCGTGTTAATCGGTCTTTTGTTTGCAGGTAGATGTGCAATGTCCCTGCCATCTAATAAAATTTCTCCGCTTGATGGCAGTTCAAATCCGGCTATCATTCTGAGTGTCGTTGTTTTTCCGCACCCTGACGGTCCTAAAAATGTTACAAATTCTCCCCGCTTTACTTCAAGATTAAAATCATCCACTGCCTTAAAACCATTATCACTGTAAACCTTGGTAATATGTTTTAGTTCAATGATATTTTCTGCTTTTTCTGCCATTCTTCTTTTCCCTTTCGCCTCTTTATGTCAATTCAATTACCGCTGAAATTTGCCTATCTTTTTAATAACAAAAAAAGTGCCACAAATCAAGCATTTTTGATGATTTATGGCACAAAATATTAAAGATAACCGGATTCCCGAAATTTCCATACAAAAAGCCGGTACACAAATCGTTGATACGACTTAAATACCGGCTTCCCTGAAAATAAAAAGAGCGCGAGACGGGGATCGAACCCGCGACCCCCTCCTTGGCAAGG
>OJRV01000022.1_pt1 | contig 184996 bp, 205 predicted proteins | sample 1599241 | NCBI WGS metagenome assembly OJRV01 (sample SAMN04168656, study PRJEB22393) | human gut metagenome | biome: human gut microbiome; feature: stool | host: Homo sapiens | collected 2014-03-17 | reverse complement strand
GGAAAGAAAACAGTAACTACGGTTTCCTTTCCGTTTTTTGCATGTTAATTGTGAAAAATATACAAAAAATATATTTTGAAATTATGAAATATATAAAAATATGAAAAAACATATTGACAAATTGTGTTTACATTGTAATAATATAATTACTTTAATAAAACATTTTATAAAACATAAAACAAAACAACATGAAAGGGAGGAAACAATTATGTTACAGCAGGTAATGACAAATCCAGGAGAAATTATTTTCAGAGAGGTTCCGGTTCCGGAGGTAAAGGAAAATCAGGTTTTGGTAAAGATTATGAATATTGGTATTTGTGGATCAGATATTCATGTTTATCATGGAAAACATCCGTTTACAAAATATCCGGTAACACAAGGACATGAGGTTTCAGGTGAAATTACAGAACTTGGAAAAAATGTCACAGAGTTTCATGTGGGACAGAAGGTGACGATAGAGCCTCAGGTATATTGTGGACATTGCTATCCATGTCGTCATGGAAAGTATAATCTCTGTGAGGAATTAAAAGTAATGGGATTTCAGACGACAGGAACAGCATCTGAGTATTTTGCAGTGGATGCATCTAAAGTAACACCTATTCCAAAAGAAATGTCCTATGAAGAAGGAGCTATGATCGAACCTCTTGCTGTGGCGGTTCATGGTGTAAAACAGATGGGCGATGTGGCTGGCATGAATATTGCAGTCCTTGGAGCAGGACCGATTGGAAATCTCGTGGCACAGACAGCAATTGGAATGGGTGCAGCGAAAGTAATGATCACAGATATCAGTGATCTTAGACTGGCAAAGGCAAAAGAATGTGGAATTGATGTGTGTGTGAATACCAAAAATAAAGACTTCGGTGAGGCAATGATCGAAGCATTTGGACCGGATAAGGCAGATGTGATCTACGACTGTGCCGGAAACAATATCACAATGGGACAGGCAATTAAATATGCAAGAAAAGGAAGCACGATCGTACTGGTGGCTGTTTTTGCAGGAATGGCAGAAGTAGATCTTGCAGTGGCAAATGATCACGAACTTGACATTAAGAGCACGATGATGTACCGCCATGATGATTACATAGATGGAATCAGACTGGTAAATGAGGGAAAAGTTCATTTGAAACCGCTTATCTCAAAGACATTTGCTTTTAAAGATTATCTGAAGGCATACCAGTATATTGATGATAACCGCGAGACAACGATGAAAGTAATTATCAACGTCAATGAAAAGTAAGGAGTTCGTATGGAAAATAAATATGGAATTGTCGGAGTAGCCCATGTCGGGCTCCCGACAAACGATTTACAGAAAACAGTTGAGTTTTATAAGAGTCTTGGATTCGAAGTAATTATGCAGACATATAATGAAAAAGCAGGGGAAAAAGTGGCATTTTTACAGATAAAAAATTACTGTATAGAAACTTTTGAAAATGGGCAGGCGGCAATGTCAGACGGTGCATACCAACATGTAGCACTTGATGTGGAAGACATTGAAAGTATGTATCAGAAAATCTGCAATGAAAAATACACAGTTATTACAGATGGAATCGAAGAACTGCCATTTTGGGAAAAGGGTGTGAAGTTTTTTATGATTAAGGGACCAAATGAGGAAAGAATAGAGTTTTGTCAGAAACTCTGATAAAAATAGGAGGGACATATGAGTAGCGAAAACAAAAATGGAAAAGTACCGCTGATCAGTAAGATTGCATATGGGTTTGGTGATGTTGGATGTAATTTCAGCTGGATGTTTGTCAGTAATTTTCTGATGATATTTTATACAGACGTGTTCGGAATCAGTATGGCGGCTGTGTCAGCACTTATGCTTTTTTCGAGATTCTGGGATGCAATCAATGATCCAATTGTCGGGGGACTTACGGATAAAACAAAATCGAAATGGGGACGGTACCGTCCATGGCTGTTAGTAGCGGCACCAATTACAGCGATCCTTCTTGTTATGACATTCTGGGCAAGACCCGACTGGCCACAGAATGGAAAGATCATTTATATGGTAATTACATATTGTCTGCTGGTTTTGGGGTATACCTGTGTGAATATTCCATATGGAACCTTGTGTGGTGCTATGACACAGGATATTGATGAACGTGCAAAAATAAATACATCCCGTTCGGTTGCAGCTATGATTGCAATTGGTGTGTTAAATATTATCACAGTTCCACTGCTCAGCAAATTCGGCAGTCACAGTGCAAAGACAGGATATCTGACGGTTGCGGCCATATATGGATGTATTTTTACAGCCTGTCATTTCTTCTGCTTTGCGAAGACGAAAGAGGCAGTGATTATTCCGGAAAAAGAAAAAATTTCTGTAAAGATACAGTTGAAAGCAGTCATGCAGAACAGACCATATCTTCTTGCATTGGCAGGACAGATATTATTTGGATTTACATTATATGGTAGAAACGCGGATATTCTGTATTATTTTACATATGTGGAAGGAAATGCCTCCTACTACACAACTTATTCGATGTGCATCATTATTCCTTCTATCATAGGGGCAGCCTGTTTTCAACCATTATTCCGCAAGTTGAATAACAAAGGAAGAACAGCATCTCTCTTTGCTTTATTTACAGGAATTTCCATGTTGTCTATGTTTTTCTTTAATGCCAAAGAATCACCGGCTGTTTTTTATGCATTATCAGGTCTCACACAGTTTTTTTTCTCAGGATTTAATACTGCAATCTATGCAATTATTCCAGACTGTGTGGAATATGGGGAGTGGAAAACCGGACTTAGAAATGACGGTTTTCAGTATGCATTTATTTCACTTGGAAATAAAATCGGAATGGCAGTTGGAACAGCACTTTTAGCAGGATTACTTGGAAAATGTGGTTATATTGCAAATCAGACACAAAATGCAACTGTACTTTCAATTATGAAACATGCATTTACGACGATTCCAGGTGCACTTTGGATTGTGACTGCGGTTGTATTATTTTTCTACCGGTTAAATAAAAAACGTTATAACGAGATTGTGGAGGAACTGAAAAATGGAAGAAAAAGTTGATATTGTGGCATTGGGGGAATTACTGATTGATTTTACGGAAGCAGGACACAGTCAGGGTGGGAGAAAACTGTTTGAACAGAATCCCGGCGGTGCTCCGGCAAATCTTCTGACAGTTGCAAGTCATTTTGGGTATCGCACCTCTTTTATTGGAAAAGTTGGAAACGATATGCATGGTAAATTTTTAAAGAGGACACTGCAAACTGAAGGAATCAATACAGATGCTATCGTCGAAGATCCAGATTATTTTACAACACTGGCATTTGTGGAAATCGGTGAAAATGGAGAAAGAAATTTTTCTTTTGCAAGAAAACCGGGTGCAGATACACAGTTAAAAAAAGAAGAACTGGATCAGACATTAATTTCCGGATGTAGAATTTTTCATTTTGGATCATTATCGCTGACAGACGAGCCGGCAGAAAGCGCAACGATTGAAGCAGTAAAAATGGCAAAAGCAGCGGGTGTACTTATTTCATATGATCCAAATTACCGCCCGTCTCTTTGGAAGAGCAAAGAGTATGCAGTGAAAAAAATGAAGTCTGTTGTAGAACTGGTAGATGTCATGAAAGTATCGGATGAAGAGAGTATTCTCCTGACAGGGGCTAAAAGTTATGAGCAGGCTGCAGAAGAAATTCTTGCTATGGGACCAAGGCTGGTTGCCATTACATTGGGAGAACATGGCGTTCTTATGGCAACAAAAAGCAGAAAAGAAATCATCAAAGCATTTCAGACACATGCAGTCGATACAACCGGAGCGGGGGATTCTTTCTGGGGAGGCGTATTATGCAGTATTCTTTCTATAAATAAGCCCGTAGAAAAGATGGAATGGGAAGAAATCAGAAAGTGTGCTGTTTTGGGAAATGCAGTTGCAGGATTGTGTGTGCAAAAGCGAGGTGGAATACCTGCGATTCCGACGAAAGAGGCAGTGTTTGAATTTATGCAGAAATAATGAGTGTATGTTGCAATACTGGTTTCTACAGCAGTTTGTGATGTGCTGTCATACCTTGTGAAGTAGTATCTGGAAAATTGATGATTCCGGCTTGACTTAATTTAACATCTCAAATATAATAATTGCATACATCAGAAAACGTTCACTCTTCACCGGATGAGTGGTTAAAGCGTCTGGGAGCAAATCGTAGGTGCAGTAATTTACACTGTAAGATTTGTTTTCCGGGCGTTTATTTATTTTGGAGGATAGATGCAATATGAATAAGAAAAAAGAATTATTGGTACAGATTATGTGGGAGCTTGCGGGAAGCATCTTTTATGCAATAGGTATATATAACTTCGCCCTGCAGGCAGAGTTTCCTATGACAGGTTTTTCGGGTATTTCGATTATTTTATACCGGCTGTTTAATATTTCAATTGGTTTATCAACGGTCCTGCTTAATATTCCGGTTGCGATACTATGCTGCAAATTATTGGGCAGAAAATTTTTTGTCAGCTCAATACGATGCATGCTTTTGTCTTCTTTTATTGTTGACTATGTTGCGCCGTTATTTCCGGTGTATCAGGGCGACAGACTGCTTGCGGCATTGTGCACAGGTGTATTTTGCGGAATAGGCTATGCCATGATTTATACAAGAAATTCTTCAACAGGAGGAGCTGATTTTATCATCATGGCTGTAAAAGCATTGCGGCCTCATTTATCGATGGGCAACATCTCTTTTCTTACTGATGTCGGAATTATTCTGGTTGGAGGACTTTTGTTTCGGGATATTGACGGAATGATTTACGGCATGATAGTGAATATACTGTCTGCGGTTGTTATTGATAAAATGATATATGGCATGAATTCAGGCAAAGTAGCCTTTATCGTCACAAAAAATGGAAAGAGAATATGCGATGTAATTGATGAATGCAGTCAGCGCGGAAGCACTATTCTTAAGGCGCAGGGAGGATATAGGCAGGACGATATTCAGGTGGTAATGTGTGCATGCAACAGTAAGGAAATGTACCAGGTGCGTAAATCCGTAAAAGATGCAGACCCGGACTCTTTTATTGTGGTTGTTGAGTCTCATGAGGTGCACGGAGAGGGATTTAAAATGACAAATATTGGAGAAGCGGAGAACTGAAACATACCTGAAACAAATATAGTGTGAAGATTGTATTTTAGCCTGAAAAAAGCTATACTAATATAGTGATGTAGCGGTTTTATGGCTGAAATTATATATTTGGGAGGTAATTACATGTTAGAAAACTGGATTAAACCACAAATACCGGAGGAGGAAGAGCTGGATGAGCGCCTGCATGCAGCACGCTCTAAGCTGTCTGTGCTTCAGATGCAGATTAAGGAGCATGGACTGCCTGTACTTGTGCTGTTTGAGGGCTGGGGTACTGCAGGAAAGGGCAGTGTGCTCGGTAAGGTAATCAAGAATATTGATCCACGATTTTTCAAGGTCGCAACCATGGACGAGCCGACAGAGGAGGAAAGACGCAAGCCTTTTTTATATCGGTATTTTGTAAAGATTCCGGCAAAGGGGAAGTTTGAGTTTCTTGATTCGGGCTGGATGGATGAGGTAGTAAAGGACGTACTGCACGACAAGATAGGAGAGAAGGAGTACAAGAAGAAAATTGAAAGCGTGAAGCGCTTCGAGCGACAGCTGACTGACAATGGTTATCTTGTTATGAAATTTTTCTTCCAAATCAGCCGGAAGGAACAAAAAAAGCGTATTGAGGTATTAAAGGAGAATAAGGATACCAGATGGCGTGTCAGTGGAGACGAAGACTGGCAGAATAAGCATTATGACAAGTGTATGCATGTGTTTGACAGATATCTGAATGATACAAATTCGCCTGCAGATCCTTGGTATATAGTTGATGCAAAGAATAGAAAATGGGCTGAGCTTCAGGTGCTGGAGACGCTGGTTAGTGGAATAGAGACAGCACTTAAAAACAGTAATCTTGCTGTGCCGCTGCTACAGAATGTGTTCCCGCTTGAGAAGATTCCAAAGCTTTCTGAGATATCACTTGATAAGGAACTGTCTGAGGAAGAATACAAAAAGGAGCTCAAAAATCTGCAGTCTAAGCTTAGCGAGCTGCATAACAAGCTATACAGGCGAAAGCTTCCTGTTGTCATAGCATATGAGGGCTGGGATGCAGCAGGAAAGGGTGGAAATATAAAGAGAATCACAGGGGCGCTGGATCCGAGAGGCTTTGAGGTGCATCCGATTGCAAGTCCGCTGCCAAACGAGAAAGCCAGACACTATCTGTGGAGATTTTGGAATCGTCTTCCTAAGACCGGGCATATAGCTATTTTTGACAGGACATGGTATGGCAGGGTTATGGTAGAAAGACTAGAGGGTTTTTGCAGCGAGAATGAATGGCAGCGTGCTTACAATGAGATTAATGAATTTGAAAAGGAACTGTCAGACTGGGGTGCTGTCATCATAAAGTTCTGGGTGCAGATTGATAAGGATACACAGCTGGCTCGATTTGAGGAACGCCAGAATACTCCGGAAAAGCAATGGAAGATTACCGATGAGGACTGGAGAAACAGAGAAAAATGGGATCTGTATGAGACTGCTGTAAATGAGATGCTAAAGAAAACCAATACCACTTACGCACCATGGCATGTGCTTGAGTCAAACGACAAGAAATATGCGAGAATAAAGGCTCTTAAGATTGTGATTGATGCGATTGAAGCTGCTTTGGATAAATAAAACAAATAAAAAGTAAAAACAGATGTATATAAACAGAGATATCTAAAAAAAAGAAGCCGGAATAAATCCGGCTTCTTTTAAAGTGTTGGTAAATTAATTTGGGTACAAAAAATGCGCCTCCAGGGGCTCGAACCCTGCACACCCTGATTAAGAGTCAGGTGCTCTACCAAATGAGCTAGAAGCGCAAACATCTGTGTGAATATCTGTGTCACACGGACAAATGATATTATACACAGGGTTTTACAAAAATGCAAGTACTTTTTTAAAAAAATTTAAAAAATTATAAAAAAGACTTTAAAACACTAAGTACTCCGTTTTCCCAGTAAGGCGCACAGGTGTGTTTTGCGGCTGCGATAACTTCCTGGCGGGCATTTGACACGGCGTAGCTTATACCGGCATTTTGAAGCATCTCAATATCATTCAGATTGTCACCGAAACAGCATACTTCGTCCGGAAGCAGGTCGAATCTGTCTATTAGGTATGAGAGTGCAGTCCATTTGCTGACACCCTTTGCGTTGCAGTCTACCCATTCCTTGCCGGCGGCTGCCAGGTGAGCTTTTTTATTCCATGCCGGAATGAAAACCGGTGTACACAGCTCTTCGCATTTGTCAGGATGAAAGACAGTGAATTTGATGATGTCATTTCGGTCAAGCCTTGTGATGTCATCAACCTCACGCATCTCGAAGCCGTATGAATCACGAAGCAGGTGAAAGACTGGGCTGCCACCATCCTCTGCAAAGCAGAAATCAGGAGTAGCAGCAAAGTAATCGCATGCAGGCAGCTCATCGCGGACCATCCGGCACATGCCCTTCCATATATCCTCGTCCATAGGATAGGTTTTCAGGATTTCCTTTGGAGTGCGCACGACTGTTCCTCCGTCTGTTATATACAAAAGCTTGTGCTTTATCGGAGCAAACAGCTTAAATTCGCTTGAAAACTGTCTGCCGGAACAGACTACAAATATTATTCCTTTGTCTATGAGCCTGTCGATGACAGACATGTACTCAGGATCTATGAGCAGTGAGCCGTCCTTTACAAGTGTTCCGTCTATATCTGTTGCTATTAGTTTTATCATTATTTATCTCCCCAGGCGTATATCTTTTGAATATTCAACTATATCATTATAAGAAATTATAATCTCATATGCAAGGGACTTACAGTGTATTTATTACTGTTTGTGAAAGAAAAAACACAACAAAAAAACAGAATATATTGAAAGTTTTCTACTCATATTGTATAGTAGTAATACTGGCTTCATCTTCAATGCGTTGAAGCAATGAAAACTAAGGGGACGATATTTACTATGATAGTAGCACTTATTGAAAAAGTTTATTCTTTCTTGTGGGGAGATCTGATACACATTCCACTGCCCGGCGGTGGGAGTGTGGGAATCTCACTGCTCATAATTCTTTTGATTCCGACAGGAATTTATTTCACTGTAAGGACAAGACTTTTACCGGTCAGGATGTTTCCGGACATGATAAAGGCGCTGACAGGTAAAAAGGAAAATAAGGACAGCCTGTCCACGTTCCAGACACTCATTGTCTCTACGGCGACGAGAGTGGGCATGGGTAATCTGGTTGGTGTTGTAGCTGCCATATCAGTGGGAGGCGCAGGTGCGGTTTTCTGGATGTGGATAACAGCCATTATAGGTTCATCCACGGCTTTTGTAGAGGCTACACTGGCACAGCTTTACAAGGAGCCGGATCCACTGTACTCGGGCTATCGTGGAGGTCCGGCGTATTACATACACCATTACTTTGAGGATAAATCAGGCAAAAAGAAAAAACATGTTATTATAGCTGTTTTGTTTGCTATATCCGGACTAATCTGCTGGTGTGGCATAAGTCAGGTTATAAGCAATTCAGTTACATCGTCATTTGAAAATGCATTTGGCATACCACCTATTTACACTACCGTAATTTTAGTTGCAGTGGCCGCTGTCATTGTGCTTAGGAAAAATGCTACGGTAAAGGTGCTGGACATAGTTGTTCCTATCATGGCGGTGTGCTATTTTGCCATAACCATTTTTATCATAATTAAAAATATAGGCATGATGCCATCGGTTTTTTCAAGGATATTTGAGGAAGCCTTCGGTATCAGGCAGGTGGCTGCGGGAGGCTTTGGAGCGGTGCTCATGAACGGTGTAAAGAGAGGTCTTTTTTCAAATGAGGCAGGCTCAGGCTCAGCTCCATGCGCTGCTGCGGCGGCAGAGTGCGATACTCCTGTAAAGGCAGGACTGACGCAGGCGCTCGGTGTATTTATAGATACGATAGTGATTTGCAGCTGTACGGCAATGATCATGCTCACTGCACCGGAGAATATAGTGGCAGGGAAAGAGGGCATGGATTTATTACAGTCAGCTATGAGGTATCATCTTGGAGATTTTGGAGTTATTTTTATAGCAGTCACATTGTTTTTATTCAGCTTTTCCACCTTCCTTGGTATACTTTTTTATGCAAGGAGTAATGTTGCGTACCTGTTTGGGGATAACTGGATTTCACAGACCATGTACAAGGTGCTGGCTCTTGTTATGCTGTTTGTAGGCGGTATCGCGGCATACACATTTGTCTGGGATCTCGGAGATGTAGGAATCGGCCTTATGACTATATTCAATACAGGTATTCTCTATCTGATGGGTGGACAGGCAATAAAGGAGCTGCGAGTCTTTGAGGAGAGTAATAAAGCAAAAAGCAATAGTCAATGCTCACAGCAGGGTGATAACGTAACGCAATAACAATAGGAGATATATAAATATGAAAAGAGAATCATTTAAATCACGTCTGGGATTTATACTGGTAAGTGCAGGATGCGCTATAGGCATAGGCAATGTATGGCGTTTTCCGTATGTGACAGGTCAAAACGGTGGCGGTATTTTTGTACTGTTTTACCTTATATTTCTGGTATGCATGGGACTTCCGGTGCTTACGATGGAGCTTGCTGTAGGCCGAGCCAGCAGAAAAAGTGCTGTGATGAGCTACAAGGCTCTTGAGAAAGAGGGTAGTAAATGGCATATTCACGGATGGATAGCCATGCTTGGCTGCTACATGCTCATGATGTATTACACAACAGTCTCAGGCTGGATGGTTGCGTATTTCTTTAAATTCCTAAAGGGAGATTTTACATCAGGCATGAATACTGATGACACGGCAGCTGCATTTGGAAACATGCTTGCAGACCCCAAGCAGATGGCTTTCTGGATGATAGTTACGGTTGTGCTTGGCTTTTTGGTGTGCAGCCGTGGTCTGCAGAATGGGCTTGAGAAAATCAGTAAATTTATGATGAGTGCTCTGCTCTTGCTTATCATTGTCCTTGCGGTGCACAGTATCACACTTTCAGGGGCTTTGGAAGGAGTGAAATTCTATCTTGTTCCAAATCTGGATGCGGTCTCTGAAATTGGAATAAAGAATGTAATAACAGCAGCCATGAATCAGGCGTTTTTTACGCTGAGTCTGGGTGTGGCCGCAATGGAGATATTCGGCAGCTATATGGGAAAGGACTGCACTCTTGCAGGTGAGGGTGCCAAAATATGTGCTCTTGATACATTTGTAGCTATAATGTCAGGCCTTATCATTTTCCCGGCTTGCTTCAGCTATGGGGTGGAGGTAGACGCAGGACCAAGCCTTATCTTTATCACTTTGCCAAATGTATTTGTAAATATGCAGGGAGGCCGCATATGGGGCTGTCTTTTCTTCATGTTTATGACATTTGCCAGCTTTTCAACAGTCATAGCGGTATTTGAGAATATCATGTCGTTTGCCATTGATATGTTTGGCTGGTCCAGAAACAAGGCTGCGCTAATAAATGGTGTGATAATACTTATTGCAAGTATGCCGTGTGTACTTGGATACAATGTGTGGAGCAATCTGCACCTCATAGGAGGCAGGGATGTGCTTGACAGCGAGGACTTTATGGTAAGCAATCTGCTTCTCCCGATTGGCTCACTGGTTTATCTGCTTTTTTGTGTGACAAAGTGGGGCTGGGGCTTTGATAAGTATATAGATGAGGCAAATACAGGAGCGGGACTTAAGATTTCAAGGAAGCTTAAGCCGTATTTTCAGTTCATACTGCCGCTTTTGATTTTGTTTATTTTTATACAGGGATTGATATAGTTACGTATTTTTGAAAATCAGACAGGAGAGTGTAAGATATGTTAGATCAGAATACCTTTATAGAGACAGTGCAGAGCGTGGCCGAGATTATCAGGACATCAGCGGAGCCGATAGGCAGAGATGAAATCATGTCTTATTTTAAGGATATGGAGCTTAATAAGGCGCAGGAGGATATGGTATTTGAATTTCTCATCACACCACATGAGCAGGAGAATGAGAGTGCAGGCGATTATGAGGATGAATCACATGAGGACGAATTACATGGGGATGAATCGTCTGAAAATGCTGCATTGAACAATGTAATTTACTCAGAAGGAGATTCGATGGATGCCATAGCAGGTGGAAAGAATAATAAGGCCAAGCAGGATAATGAAGCTGAGCCTGATATAGACGAGGACAGCCTCATACCGGATTCACCTATGTTTAGGATGTATCTTGAGGAGCTTGAAGAGATACCTGATTACACAAAGGCCGAGCAGGATGATATGTACAAAAAGCTGCTCGCAGGTGATGAGAGTGTGATACACACTATATCAAATTTCTGGCTCAAAAGTGTGCTTGCCATGGCAAAGAAGCTTGCCGTTACATCAGAGGGCTTTGAGGACGTAGTACAGGAGGGAAACATGGGACTTTTCATGTGCCTTACTGAGCTCTGCGGCTGCGGGGATGAGATAGATGTGGAAAAAGAGCTTTTGGATGCCATAGAGGAGTCTATGAAAGAGTGTATCAGGGAGCAGACCGGTGAGGATGAGAGCGAGAATACTGTAGTAGGAAAGGTTTCATTGGTAAACCGTGCAGTGGAGAAACTAAAATCCGATAAGGGTTTCGAGCCGAGCCTTAGTGAGCTTTCAGGCTACACCGGCGTGGATGAGGAGGAGCTTGAAAAGCTTCTGGAGCTTATCAAAAAGGCTGATGTGGAGAAAAATAAACAGGACAGTAAATAATCTGTGGCATTTGTAGATTTGTGTCATATATTAAACCATACCTGAATATATGAAAGGATGGAAAATATATGGCACGATTTACTAATCAGGCACAGCTTCGTTATGGCAACAATGTAGCCAATTCAAATATAGCAGTCGGAGAAATACTGGAGGTGCTTTCTGCTACGAAAACAGCAGTCAAAAACACCTACAATCAAAACGATACAATAACCTATGTGGTGAGCATCGTAAACTCCGGAAATACCGCGATAAACGGTCTGACACTTTCTGACAATCTAGGTGCTTATACCTTTAACACCAACACTCTTGTACCATTAACCTATGTGAATAACACCGCAAAATACTATACAAACGGCACACTCCAGGCAGCGCCTGCAGTAACCCAGGGACCGCCTCTTAGCATAACAGGCATAAATGTCCCGGCAGGTGGCAATGCAACTGTCATCTATGAGGCAGCGTTAAATGAGTATGCTCCTCTTGGCATCGAGGCTGCAGTCACAAACACTGTTACAGTTAGCGGTACCGGAATCACTCCGGTCACAGCAGCAGAGACAGTAAATGCCGAGGCTGCACCAAATCTTGCAATTACTAAGTCGGTAAGCCCTGTTCCTGTGACGGAAAACGGTACATTGACCTATACCTTCAGGATTCAAAACTACGGTAGCGTTGCGGCAACCAATACCACAGGCGTGGTTATAACAGACACATTTGCTCCGGTTTTGAACAATCTTACAGCCGCATTAAACGGCACAGCCTGGACTGCAGCTACAGATTACACTTACAATGAGGCGACTGGCACCTTTTCGAGCACGGCAGGTGCAATCACTGTTCCGGCTGCAACCTATACACAGGATAGCACAACCGGAGCGTGGGTTGTCACACCGGGTGAGAGCACACTTGTCATCACCGGAACAGTGTAGCAGCAGAGATGATTAATACGGTTTAAGAATTGTTTAATTTAAGGGATAAAAGTTGAAATATTGATACTAAATATGTAAAATATATATAGCTATTTATGAATAAGATGATGAAGATGATCATCGGCAGTTTAAAATGATTAACCGGGGGATAAGACAAATGAATAATGCACAGTTAGTGATAGACGAAGTAAAAAAGGCAGTAAAGGGCAAGGATGATTGTATCATCAAGGCATTTGCTGCCTTTTTGGCAGGTGGACATATACTGCTTGAGGATGTGCCGGGAGTGGGAAAGACTACGCTTGCAGTAGCTTTTTCAAGGGCTATGGCGCTTGTGAATCACAGAGTACAGTTCACTCCGGATGTGCTGCCTGCTGATATACTTGGCTTTTCGATGTATCAGAAGCAGACCGGAGAGTTTGTGTACCGTGAGGGAGCTGTGATGTGTAATCTGTTTCTGGCAGATGAGATTAACAGGACAAGTCCCAAAACACAGTCGGCGCTCTTGGAGGTTATGGAGGAAGGTAATGTCACTGTGGATGGAATAAGCAGGAAGGTCCCGGAGCCGTTTATAGTGATGGCCACTCAAAATCCAAAGGGCAGCGCCGGTACACAGCTGTTGCCGGAGTCACAGCTTGACAGGTTTATGATATGTATGAGCATGGGATATCCTTCACATGATGCAGAGGTGGATATCGCAAAGGGCAAAAGTTTGAAGGCTGATGAGTATACGATAAAGCCTGTTATGAATGCACAGGGACTTGTTGAGATGCAGGGAGAGGTTGAGCAGGTGTTTATCCATGACAGTATTTACTCGTACATTGTGGATCTGGTTGATGCGACAAGGACAAGTCCGTACATTGAGCTGGGAGTGAGTCCGAGAGGTACGATTGCGTGTGTTAGGATGGCAAAGGCATATGCGTATCTGAGTGGGCGAAGCTATGTCATACCATCTGATGTGGTTTCTGTATTTGCGGATGTGACAAAGCACAGAATCGTGCTAAATACCAAGGCGAGAGTATCACACGTATCAGAGCTTTCAGTGATAGATGAGATACTAAAGGCTGTTAAACAGCCGACAACTTATGTGAAAAAGGCAGGTAATCGTGATTAGTTTTTTGATAGGAATAATTACTGCGGCAATAGTTTTTTATATGTCGATGATATATGGTAATGCTGCGCTGGCACTGCTTGGCTGCTTTATGTGTGTGTTTATGGTGCTGACATTTATAGCATTGCTTGTAAAGGCGCATCGGGCAGTGGCAGCTATAAACATTCCGATAGCTATCGCCACACAGGGCGAGAGTATCAGGGTGAGTCTTTCCTGCCGGCTGAAGGAGGCAGGCTTCGATGGTGTAAAATACCGTGTAACGGTGAAAAATAATTTATCCGGCGAAAAAAGTACAAAATGGCTGTCAGGAGGCAGTGATTTTTTGTACAGCGTGAACCTGTGCGGCAATTATGAATTTGAGCTTGTAAGGATAAAGCTATATGATTTTTCGAGGCTTTTTTATGTCACGAAAAGAGTTAAAAAATATGCAAATGTTGAGGTGATGCCACAGATTGATGAGATTCCTGTCAGGATAACGGACAGAGTAAGAAATTTCTTTGGGGATTCTGATATATATGATGATATAAGACCGGGATATGATCCGTCGGAGCTGTTTGATGTCAGAGAGTTTCAAAACGGTGACAGGCTGCAGAGTGTGCACTGGAAGCTTTCTGCAAGGACTGATGAGCTGATGGTAAAGGAGAACAGCCTGCCAAAGGCATGTGCGGTGGCCATAGTAGCAGATTTAAGGGGAATAAAGAAAGGCAGACAGGCGGATGCTTTTATGAAGCTTCTTGTCTCACTTTCCTTTTCGCTTATGGATCAAAAATGCTCTCATTATGTGGCGTGGTATGATACCGCCATAAACGATATTGTGAGAGCCAGAGTGGATGACGAGGAGGGCTTTTACATATTTTTGAACAGTTTTCTTAAAATAAAGCCGGATACAAAGAATGATGCGCTTTTTTTGTATGAGGAAAAGTACCGGGCAGAAAAGCTTGTGTGTCTGCTTAGCGTGGATGGAAGACTTCAGATAAAAAGGGGAGAGGAGATAGTTGGCAGAGCGGATGAAAAAAACGAGATTGTCATTTAGGAAAAGCAGATGGCAGAAATCTGACACAAATGAGATAAAGCCTGATTATAATAATGCATTTACAGTGCTTGGTGTCCTGCTTACTGAACTTGCCAATGCAGCTGCAGCAGTACTTCTTACGGTGTGTGCAGTGTCTGTTGTGAATACGACCGTTTCACATGTGAGATGCCCATATTATGTGTATGTGTGGCTGTTTATTTTTTCGGTGATAAGCGGCTTTATAAACAGGCTTACATTGCTTGACACAAGAAAATGGGTGCGCCATGCGATAAATACGGGTCTGCTGCTTGTATTTTTGCTTGGAGTGTTTATTGCAAACTGGCAGGCAGCAGAGCATATAAAAGACGGCTTTTTGTATGTAAAGGGCAGGTATCTTGAGCTGATAAATGTGTACTATGGCACTTCATTTGTCTGTCCAAAGGGAGATAAAGCCTTTGCTGGGGCATTTGTTGGCTTTGTATCGTTTATAGTTATGCTTTTGCTGGTGACACTGGCGGTTCAAATTAAAAGAAGACGCATGCTCACATTATTTCCAACGCTTATGCTTGTGGTACAGCTGTGCATAGGCAAAAGCCCAAGTGTCAGCGAGGTCGTTATGCTCACACTGTGTACACTCTGGTGTCTTATCGCAGATGGCAACGCACGCACAGTGGCAGGATATGATGCAAATGGCAGTGCACAGGGCAATGAGGCTTTAAGGATAGCGGCGGCGTTTTTATACATGGCGGCGGTGTCTGCAGTACTTTTCATATGTGTATTTTCATTCAAACCTCTTGCTGATACACTTGCCGATAAAAAGCCACAGATGCTTGCCTTTCAAAAGGACTTGGAGGGCAGCGTAAAGTCATTCTTCAGCGTGGGGATTGATTTGCAGGATGGCACGGTTAGCAATCACTATCCAAGCTACAGTGAAAAAACAGTGATGACGGTAGAAGCAAAGGCAGGAGTACCTTCTAATATTTATCTGAGAAGCTTCTACGGTGATACCTATGAGAATGGCAGATGGATTAAAAAGTCTGATTTTTCCGGGATGAAAAAAGAGTATCATGATGCTTCAAGGATGACAGCCTGGCAGAATTCAATCGGATTAGCCACGCTGCTTGATGGTTATTATGATGATGAGACTAATCCGGCCACCGAAAAGTATACAATCACGATGGAGAAGCTTTCCACCAAATACACCTATTTGCCGTACTGTATCGACCCATATAGTATAGATGCCAAGGGTGATATAGATTTTGATGAAGACTTTGTTATCACAAAGGATAAAGCGACAAAGACTATCGAGGTGTCGGCGTGTCCCGGTTTTTTCGATGGTTGTCTGGAAATGTCTATCCTTGAGCCGGAGCAGCCTCTTGAGGTCAACAATGATTTCTATGTGGCATACAATGATTATGTAATGGAAAACTATACTGAAAAGCAGGGCGGTGACGGAATTGTTGCAAAAGATGCGAAGCTGCTTCTTAGGACAGGGCAGCTCACAAGCAATATGATGTACACAGGCGATATAAGAGAAAATGATGCCAACAGGATTGCGGCAGCACAGCTGGTGCAGCAGTTTCTGACATCGAAGGCTTTTAAGTACAGCAAAAATCCTCCTTCAACAGGCGGTAAGGATGTAGTTGATAATTTCCTCTCAAATAGCAGACAGGGCTTTTGTGTGCATTTTGCATCGGCTGGCACGATGATACTCAGACAGATGGGCGTTCCATGCCGTTATGTAAGCGGATACTGTGCAAAGGAGGACAGCTTCAAATCCGGTGAAAATGATGAGGATATATGTGAGGTGAAGGATTCGCAGTCGCATGCCTGGGTTGAAATATATCTGGATGATTTCGGATGGATTCCGGTGGAGATGACACCGGGATATTTTGAGTATGTGACAGGTGAGAATCCGTTTGACTATATTGGTGTCAACGGAAAGAAAACAAACACCGGTGCTGCTTATAATGATAGTGAGCATATGAATGATACTGCGGCAGATGAAGATGCAGCAAATGAAGATACTAAAAATACAGATGTAAAAAATGATGGCACAGCAAACGATACTACAGCAAACAGTGCCTCAAACCAATATGAGTCAGGTGATGGAAGTGAGAATGCTTATGGTTCACAGTCAGGTGCGGATAAACGTACAGATGCTCAGAACTCAAAAACGAGACTTCATATACCACCGGTGATTTTAAAAACCTCACTCTGTGTGATTTTTCTGACTGCACTTACAGCCATCATAGTTTATATCAAAAGGCGAAGAAATATTTTGTGGGAAGCAAGACTTGCAAAAAGGGTAAAAAAAGGCCGTTACAGCAGGGCTGCAATAATGATAAACAACCGCATCTACAAAGGACTGGGACATCCTTCAAAAAACAGGACAGATGAGCTTTATCTGGCTAACCTTAAGGAAAAATACTGCGGACCGGATTATTGCGGAATCCACTGGGACGAGTACATGCGCATTATACAAAAGGCTGTGTATTCATCAGAGGGCATCACGGGGGAAGAATGCTTTATGGTGGTGGAAACATGGAAGCGTCTGGAGAAAAAAGACATTAGACATAATTCACAAAAAAACATGTATAAAAACAGCATGATTAACAAAAAATAAACTCGTAAGGAAAATTGTGTTGAAATAATAAGGCTTCTGTGATATAAACTTAAGCAGACGTGTTACTTTTAGGGAGGCATATGTCGTACATAACTTTTAACAGGGTTAGTGTATGATAAGTGCCTCCTTTTTGTCGCTGGAGCAAAAAGAATGATAGGTGCAAATCGGTACATACCCTGCATTTATAGGAGGAAAAGCTCATGAAAGACAAAATTTTTGGTGTTCTGCAGAGGGTAGGACGAAGCTTCATGCTTCCAATCGCAATCCTTCCGGTAGCAGGCTTGCTTTTAGGACTCGGAAGCTCATTCACCAACACCACAACAATTGAGACCTATGGTTTACAGTGGCTGCTCGGAGATAAGACTATACTCCATGCACTTCTTGTAATCATGAATGCGGTCGGAAGTGCCATATTCGATAACCTTCCGCTCATTTTTGCGGTCGGAGTAGCAATCGGAATGGCAAAGAAGGAAAAAGAGGTATCAGCACTTTCAGCAGTCATAGCATACTTTGTTATGAATGTATCAATCAATGCGATGCTCAAGATTTCCGGAAAAATCCTTGCAGACGGAAGCATTGCAAAGGATGTGCTTGATGGAACCATCACATCAGTATGCGGTATCCAGTCGCTGCAGATGGGCGTGTTTGGCGGAATTATCGTAGGACTTGGAGTGGCAGCACTGCACAACCGTTTCTACAAGATTGAGCTGCCGAATGCATTGTCATTTTTCGGTGGAACAAGATTTGTGCCTATCATATCAACAGTGGTATATCTTTTTGTAGGAATCTTAATGTATTTTATCTGGCCGACAGTGCAGAACGGAATCTATGCACTCGGTGGAGTGGTGACAGGAACAGGATATTTCGGAACACTTCTCTTTGGTATCATAAAGAGAGCACTTATTCCATTCGGACTGCACCATGTATTTTACATGCCGTTCTGGCAGACAGCAGTCGGTGGAACGATGGAGGTTGCAGGACATATGGTTGAGGGTGGACAGAACATCTTCTTCGCACAGCTTGCTGACTCTGCAAACATCGCACATTTCAGTGCCGATGCCACAAGATATTTCTCGGGAGAGTTCATTTTCATGATTTTCGGTCTTCCGGGAGCAGCACTTGCAATGTATAAATGTGCAAAGCCGGAAAAGAAAAAACAGGCAGGAAGCCTTTTACTTTCTGCAACACTTGCATGTATGTTTACAGGAATCACAGAGCCTCTTGAGTTCTCATTCCTTTTCGTAGCACCGGCTCTTTTTGCAGTACAGGTAGTGCTCGCAGGAAGCGCATACATGATAGCACATATTTTAAACATCGCTGTAGGACTTACTTTCTCAGGAGGATTACTTGATTTCTTCCTGTTTGGTATATTGCAGGGTAATGAAAAGACAAGCTGGATGCTCGTGATTCCGGTGGGAATAGTATATTTCTTACTGTATTACTTTATTTTCAGCTTCCTAATAAAGAAGTTTGATTTTAAGACTCCGGGCCGTGAGGATGACGACACAGAGACAAAGCTATACACCAAGGCAGATGTAAATGAAAGAAAAGCTGCCAAGGACGTAAAGAACTTTGACGAAAAAGCAGGGGCTGTAGCAGATGAGTTCTCACAGACCATATCACGAGGTCTCGGCGGCAAAGCCAATATCTCAGATGTGGACTGCTGTGCGACAAGGCTTCGTATCACAGTAATTGACCCAGAAAAGGTAAACGATGCGCTTCTTAAATCAACAGGAGCATCAGGAGTCGTGCACAAGGGACAGGGCGTACAGATTATCTATGGACCAAGAGTAACAGTGATAAAATCAGATCTGGAGGATTATCTTGCGAGTGTGACAGAGGAACATTTCGAGGACGATGCAGTAGAAAATAATATAGCAAGCGCATCAAAGACAAAAGATTCAACCACCTCTTCTGATAAAGCACAGGATTCGGATGTTGAATCAGAGCCGATAAGCACAGTTATCATCTCAAGCCCTATGACAGGAATAGCAGCAGACCTCTCAACAGCGCCGGACGAGGCCTTCGCCGGCAAAATGATGGGTGACGGAGCAGTAGTCACACCTGAGGAGGGGGTAGTTGTAGCACCTGAGGATGGAACTGTTTTATTCGTTTTTGATACAAAGCATGCTTTGGGATTTACAACCGACTCAGGAATTGGTATGATAATCCATGTAGGAATTGATACAGTAAAGCTCGAGGGTAAAGGCTTTGACGTACAGGTTGAGGCAGGATGCCATGTTAATAAGGGCGATGTGCTCATGAAGCTTGACCTTGACTACTTAAAGGCGAACGCACCATCAGTTACCACTCCCGTCATCTGCACAGAGCTAAAAGATAATCAGAAAATCCGCCTCATCACAGACGGACCGATTAAGGCAGGAGAGCCTCTCTACGCAGTTGACACCTACGAGAAGTAATTCATACTTCATGATAATTGAATTGTCAGGTTATGTTAATAATAAATAGTTCGTATAAATTATCAGGAGTACATTAATAAATGTCAGGGGAATGATATGTACAGAATCACAAAGGTCTTAAATCACAATACAGTGCTTGCGGTAAAGGACAAGAGCGCAAGAGAATATCTTATAGTCGGAAAGGGTGTGGGTTTTGGAAAGAAAATTACACAGTCTGTCGAGCCAACGGAAGAGGATTCACTGTATGAGCTGACCCAGACAAGGGACAGAGGTCCGGCAAAGGACATAGTAAAATCCATCGAGCCGGAGTATCTTGAGATTGCAAACACACTGCTCGATAATGCAGAGCATGAGTTTGGTCATATAGACAGAAGCATATTGTTTCCTATGGCAGATCATATAGCATTTGCTGTAAAGCGTATGGAAAACAAAGAACAGATCAGCAATCCTTTAAACGATGACATCCGTGTGATGTTTTATAAGGAGTACAAGATAGCTGAGAATATACGCCATATACTAAAGGATAAAAAACAAATTGATATAATTGATGATGAGATCGGCTACATTACTCTTCATATTCATACATCCTTAAACAATTCAAAGGTATCGGATGCCATGGAGATGGCGGCAGCAGTTCGAAAATGCGCCACATTTATAGAGGAAAAGATTGGAAAGCACATAGATGTCACTACTATGGCCTACAACCGCCTCATGAACCATATCCGCCACATGGTATCAAGAGCCGCGACCGGAGAAAAATTAAAGGTTGATCTCAATCAGTTTATCGAGAAAAATTATCCGGAGTCATTCGCACTGGCAGGTGAGATATGTAATGAGCTTGGAAAGGACTTAAATCATGAGTTTTTGGACAATGAGACAGGCTACCTTGCCATACATATCGAGCAGATTAAGTGTGATGAGATGGTAAGTGAATAATAAAATGTGAAAACCTTCCTGCACATTAGGTTATGTACAAATCTCTTGCAATGTGGTACACTACATAGTTGTATCAACAAACATCCGATACACAAAATACATATGAAATCAATTTAAAGGAGATATATATACCATGAAACTCGGCATCGTTGCTACGAGGGGTATTTAACATAGTTCATTATATCCTCATAAATCGCAACATACCTCAATTTGACGATGTTTCACATGAAATCTTAATTTTATATAATTCGTTATATATTCACATAAATAAATAAAAAATGGTACACTATTGGTACATGAATGGTACATGGAAAAACCTTATGCATGGTGTAAAAAGAGAAAGGGTAAAAACACTCTTTCTCTTTTTTACTTCTTGCTAAATTTAATGTGGTTTTAGTTGACAAATTAAAATAATATTATATAATAATAGTATATAAAGTGCGCAAGCAACGAAAGGAGAAAGCACGATATGGCATTTATGACAAAGGAAATCAGAGGGGGAAAAGACCTGTATGTGGCAGAGCAACAGGAAAAGAATATACAGATTGCAATTGATAACGGCTGTCCGAAAAAACAAGCCGAAGCTATTGCCAAACTTTGTAGCGACAGACATTATATCCACACTAACAGCTCATCAGCTTTCTTAAGCGAGTCGGCTGACGGAAACAAGATAAATAAGCTGTTGAGCAATCAGCTCGATATGGGGATTAATAAATATCTTGAAGAAGTTGGCTTGCCGAGGATTGATTTTACATATGACTATGACAACGATGTATTGGACGACGCGGCGTATGAGTTGTTTGATATGAGTTATGATGAAGCTGAAATGCAGACAGATGATATTATGGAACAGTACGACAAGGACATATTAGAATACATCAAGAAATTTGACGAAAAATATAAATGTCATTTCAGACCTACAGGAGTAGGAAGATTATTAGGCGAGGAAAATTTATTTGATATAAAGAGAAATAGGAAATAGTAGGACTTGACTTAAATTGAAAGGAGACACGTACAGCTTCTATATAAATGATAGAGGCTGTGCTTATTAAATAAATGAATAAAATATGTTATAAATGCCATGGAAATATGATAGAACGAGAAATAGAAATCACATCGGGCTGGGGGGAATATGAATTAGCAATAAAAGGAGTAAGGGCGTTTGTATGTGAGGAATGTGGAGCAATTTCTTTACGAGCAGAAGAAGCGAAAATGATGGAAGATATCTCAAGAGGTTTTGCAGAAAGACCAGAAGATGAAAGACCAGATTACTTGAATGTGGAAGAAACAGCAGATTTATTAAGAGTTTCTACTCAAACGGTTTATAATATGATTAAAAGCGGGCGATTAAAGGGAACAAAATTTGGAAGAGAATGGAGATTTCTAAGAAAAAATCTTGAGAGTTTAATTCAACCTGACCAAGCAATTACTGTTCGGAATACATCTGCTCAAAATTATGAGAAAGATAGTGCAATCTTAGATGCAATTCGAAAGAAGAGAAATGTTCATGAATAAAATTCAAGCTTTAGCGAATGAAATGAAACAATTTTTTTCACCTCAAACAGTTACAAATGTATATAGTATATGTGAGCAATTAGAAATTGAAATTGTGGAAGCTCTTATACAAGCCGATGCATATTTTGAATGTGAAAATGGAAATAGAAAGGAGATATTTATGTCGAAGATACCAACATATACGGAAAAGGCGATTAAGAAGTATGACGCTAAATTTGATAGAGTCTCTATATTGCTACCTAAAGGCACTAAGGAACGAATTAAAGCACTCGCAGGTAAATCCGTAAGCTCGTTTGTCTCACAAGCCGTAACAGCCGAATTAGACCGCATAGAGAGCCATTCTTAGAAAATAGCATGGCAATAATTAGAGAAGAACATGGAAATGCTCTTCTCTTTTTTTATGCCACAATTTAGACATAAGGAGATGATGTTATGTTTGACGATGAAGTAAGAGAACAAATATTCGCAAAAAGAGAGTTACAGAAAATCGACCTAATGACATTATCCCTTGTCATTAAAGCGATAGAGGAAGTTTTGGAGGAAAACAAAGATGAACATGCCGTATCAGCAACCAATGATGAATTATACACCTAATTATGGAGCATATCAGTACAACCCAATGGCAAACTATCAGAGATACCAACAGCCTGAACCGACACAAGGCATAAGTGGCAGAGTGGTACAGGCAGTTGAGACCATTAATCCCAACGAGGTGCCAATGGATGGCAGTGTAGCATTTTTTCCAAAACAGGATTTAACGGAGATATATGCTAAGAGCTGGAATGCTGACGGAACAATACGCACATTGACTTTTAAACCGGTTTTGAATGATAAGACAGATATTTTATCGGGTGACACGGAAAAGCTTGAATTTGACCTATCAGAGAAAGCTACAGAGGACATTATGGCAAAGCTCAACGAACTGTCTGAGAAAATTGAGCAATTATCTTTAGGGGCGCAAAGAAAAACTTCACGAGTGCAAAACAAGGAGAGTGAAAAAGCATGAATGTAATGGGAATGGTACAACAGATGATGAGCAATAGCCAAGTAATGAGCAATCCAATGATTAAGAATGCAATGAGCATGGCTCAAAGCGGAAACAGCAAGGGAATTGAGCAAATGGCAAGAAACCTATGCAAAGAAAAAGGCATTAATCCTGATGATGTAATGAATCAGATTAAAGGTAATTTTGGAATATAGCATATGAGAGAACGTGCGCACGGCTCTTTATGAAATAAATTTTGGAGGTAAAACAGATGTTCAACACAGGAAATTGTCCAAGCGTACCCATCGTGGCGAATTTGGACGGAAACAACGGAAATAACTGGAATGACGGCTCATGGCTTTGGTTCCTTATCGTAGTTTTTGCGATATTTGGAGGCTGGGGTAACGGCTTTGGTGGTTTCGGTGGCACTAATGGTGGTGTCGGAAGCGAAATTCAGAGAGGTTTTGACAATCAGGCGGTTATCAGCAAGTTAGACGGCATTTCTAACGGACTTTGTGACGGCTTTTATGCCATGAACAACAGTATGCTCACAGGTTTTAATGGTATTAACACAAATATCATGCAGACCGGCTACGGCATACAACAGGCAGTAAACGCTGATACAGTTGCTAATATGCAGAATACCAATGCTTTACAGTCACAGCTTGCTAACTGCTGCTGCGAGACGAGAGAAGCCATCCAAGGTGTAAACTACAATATGGCAACTAACACTTGTGCTTTACAGAACACAATGAACAATAATACAAGAGATATTATTGACAGCCAGAATGCCGGCTTTAGAAGCATATTAGACTACTTATGCCAGGATAAGATAGCAACACTTACAGCAGAGAACAATGATTTACGCAGAGCCGCTTCACAGGATAGGCAGAACGCACTTCTGACTAGTACAATGGCAGCACAGACAAATCAGATTATCAATGCCGTAAACCCGGCACCAATCCCGGCATACACAGTACCTAATCCAAATGCGTACTATGGCTGTGGTTGCAATACCGGCTGTAATTGCTAAAACTGAATAATTGAGTATCTTAATTGAGTTTAACTCAACCTAAACCGATTAAAAACCATTTTTAGTCGAGGATTAGTCCAAGTTTAGTCAAGAGTTAGTCGAGATTATGTCTGCTAAGCAGTATTACTTATAACCCAAGGGCAGACTATAATGTTTGCCCTTATTTTGTGAAAGAGAGGATTTTATTATGGCTGAATTTTCAAATGTTGCAACACAGACAGTTGCAGTAAACGGAAATGTATTATTTACAGATGCGCCAACGTCTGTATGCAATAAAGGATATATTTCACACAGAACAGGAAGCGGATTAATTAACCTTAAAGGCGCTACCAACACTTGCAAAGCAAAGTACAGAGTAGAATTTAACGGAAATATTGCAGTTCCTACAGGCGGAACCGCAGGAGCAATTTCATTAGCTATTGCTGTCGAGGGCGAGCCGGACTTATCTACACTGGCAATCTCTACACCAACAGCAGTTGAAGCATTTAACAATGTGTCTATGGCAACAGATGTATGGCTTCCTTGCGGATGCTGTCAGGCAATTTCTGTCAAGAATACATCTGCACAGGCTATCAGTGTTGCAAATGCTAACATCACAGTAAATCGAATTGGTTAGGGGGGCGAGAGTATGCACGTTGAAAGAATACACAAAATGCAGGAGTGTCTTACAGAGAAAGCTGTCAACGAGCTTGAAAAGGGCGTTGAGAATGTTGACACTTCCGAGATGGGACAGGTCGTAGATATGATAAAAGACCTTGCAGAAGCTGAGTATCATTCAATAATTTCCAAGGCTATGAAAAAGGCTGATGAAGAGGAAGAAGAGTACGACAAAGAACTCCTAAGAAGCCTTAAGGCAGAATATGGCGAAGAAAGTGGTAGAAGATATTACGACCAATATCGCTATGCAAATGGCAGATTTGCTCCTAAAGGTCGTGGAACACGTAGGGGATATGAAGAGCCGCCATATTATCACATGCCGGTAAACTACAACGACATGGAGTATATGCGTGACATGGATAAGAGCCGAGGTAAGATGTTCTACTCTGAACCAATTGCACCACATGTGAGTGAAAGCAATTATGACAGAGCAAAGAGACATTATACCGAGACAAAGGAAATGCACAAAGGAGCTTCAACAGAGGACAAAGAGCATAAAATGAAAGCTCTTGACATGTATATCCGTGAATTGAGCGGAGATATATCGGAGCTTTTAAATGACATGACACCCGATGAACGCAACCTTTTGCGCACCAAGATGAGCAATCTTGCATCAAAACTGTAATTATTAAGGCTATGGGTAGTAATGCTCATAGCCATTTTTAGAGGGTATAAGCATGGATATAAGAGTTAATGATACATTGTGGCACATACAATTCAAAAAGCCCACATCAAGCGAATTAAGGCGGTCTGACGGCACAATAAGTTTAGGAGTGACTGATAATACAACTAAGACAGTAACAATAGCTGATAATGTGTCTGATTACATGGCCGACAAGATACTATGCCACGAGCTAGTGCATGTGTACTCGTTCTCATACGGCTGTGACATTGACATAGAAACAGAGGAAATAATCGCAGACTTTATGAGCTTGTATGGACGGAATATTGTATACACGGCTGACAGAATATTTGATTTATTGGAGCAAAAATATGGATAAAATAGACAGACTATTAGAATACATACACCGGACTAATCCGGAAATGACACGGCAGAAATTGATTGAAGAACTAGGAGAGAGTGACTACAGTGCCAAGAGCATTTATTTTTTGGCAATTCAAAATTCAAAAAAATCCTAAAATATTTTGATACCCCCCTACCTTTGACTTTTTTGATTTCAAAAATCCGTTCGCAAAATTTTACAAAAACTTGTCGAGAACTTGCAAAGAACTCGCACCACACTTTAATTGAGTGAAGTTTTCTGAAAATTCAAACATTTTCCATGAGTTGGTGCGCCCGACTTGTTAGATATTGCACCCGGCACAACTTGCCACGGCTTGACGGCTTGCAATGCTATAATTATATTTTTAGACATTGTAAACGGCTTGTTTTGTGGCTTATTTTAGCACGCTTGATAAAATCCACGTTAGCACGCTCAAAAACCCTTAAAACGTCAAATACACGGCTTTAAATGTATATATCATAAAATCATAGAATATTTTTGTTAATTTGTCAATGTACTACAGCACCCGGACTTATAGCCGGATAACTTGCGACAGCTCGACAGCATACAGAACGCAAGCACGCTAAAAAGGGATATAATAATATCCCTAATGGTAACGCGTGATATATTTCCCGCCTTGATAGTCACAAAATAATGTGACCGGATGAACGTGTGCATGTTTTTCAACAACTTGCAACCATTCACCGCACCTTTGAACTGTAATTTTAAGCTCGTGTGACTCCATCCATTCCATGCAGTCGTATTTGATATAGCTAAAATCACTTATTTTTGACATTTCATAGCCCAGCGCCTGAACACGCTTATATATTTCCTTTTTCCCCAAATACTCATAATTAGACATAATACACCCCCCTAACTATAACAAGCCTTAATTATTGGGCTTATATAGTTTTTGTGCTGTAGATAGTTAGCAAAGGCCGTCCGCCGGTATTCCTTGCCACTTATAAGCGCGGTAATATCGTCACACGTGCCCGACTCTGCGACAGCTCTAAAAATATTGGTTATTGCTTTGCGTGTCTCTCGTTCGCTTGCCTGATATTCCGGCGCGCTTTGATATTTGCCGCTGTAGCGCGCTCTTATTTCACGCTCTACAGCGTCAAGCGTGGTTAGTTCGTTATCGTTCATCCATCAACCCTCTTTTCTGTTTTGGTACATGGTTTATAAACTGTTTTTTGACCTTTTCGCGGTCTGTCGTGCGTTAATCTGTTTTTATTAGGTGGTAACGCAAAGCACCTATAAGGGCACACAATTATTTGTCCAGGCGTTGCACCTCTTGAGCCTGATGCAAATATAAAGGCATTTGCAAAACCTCTTGGCGCGATTATTTACCGGACGCGCGGACGGAGTACAATATATACAGCCGTAAAGCTGTATAAAAGCACCTATAAATTAAATACATTAAATTGATAATATAAGACCTGAAAGCCTTATATATAAAGCTAATAGCCGGAATTGCACCGGCTGGAACCCACAGCAAGCAAAAAGGGCGGATTTACTCCGCCTTAAATGCTTTTATTCTTCCAATAAGTCTTCACGCAAAAACACAAAACCTTTAAGAGTTCCCAAACCAATCGTCACATCATCAATCCCGCAGTCAAACTCGCATTCGTGTCGTTCTTGCAAGTCGTGCATTCTTTCAAAATTGTCATTTGTAAAGGCATTCTCAAAGTTATACATAACAATATCATCCGAATCACATTTTTTTAATTCCTCAATCAATTCTTTAACTTTCATAAATTATTTTATACCTCCATAAAGTAATTTTTCGGAGCGATTTTTTCAATAAACCACTCCGCAGACATTCCATTTTTTAATTGTTCCATATTTTCAAAAATCCGTAAAGCCATTTCTTGCGCTTCTTTCTGTTCATAGCCTTTTTTCATAATCATTTTACTCGCCTTTATAATATTGTTATATGTCTTCCTTTTCATTTTGTCCACCTCTCTAATAAAAAAATAAAAACAAACCGCCATACCCAATAACAAGGCACGACACAAAAAGCCCGAAAGCCTTTAAAAGCTCGATAAAATCTCTCATATTGTGCCCCCTTAAATCCATGCTATTTCATTGTAAATATTTTCATATGCTGGGAAATATTCCGGGCACAACGCACAAAAATGTAATTGCATGTTTTTGGCCTCCGTTGGTGTCTTGCCGTCGTGCAATGCCTGACAAAACATATTTACGAGTTTAGAAACCATTTGACTGAACTTTTTGAGGCTCAAATAGTCATCTAAATACATTACGGTGAAATAATAACTATAGGAATTGCCTCTTATATATAAATCTTTTGCCCTGAAAAGAGACTTTAAAAAAGCTTTTTCGTTGTAACTAGTGGCACTAAATTCATAGCCCTTGAAGCCACCATCGAAGTTTACAACGCTATAGTCTAAATTATTTCTTTTTGCAATTTTTTCAATTTTATATCTCATATATTTACGCCCCCTCTAATTTGCTTTTTGTGCGTGCTTGTTTAGCTCTCTGTATAATATCAAGCATGAGGTACGTTCTGCCTTGCTATCACTGTATTTCTGCTTTTCTGTCTCTGTCTCATCTAGGATATTTCCTAACCATTCAGTTGCAAAACCTAAAAAAATATCATCAGCAACCGGGAACGCTGTCGGGAGGCCTTGCATCCAATCAATAAACAAGTCTTGACGGCTCATTTTGCCGGCCTCATATCTCAAATCATTGTCAAGTTTTTCACGCTTGAAAGCTTCTAAAATATCCTTGCAGATGTCGTTGTATTCTGTCTTCATCTCTGCGCCGTCAAATGCAAAATATTCCTTTGCGCTTTCGTAACTGTCCATAATTTCCTTTTTTAATGCCTCATTTACTTCTTTACAATTTAATTTTCTCATGGTTTACACCTTTTTACACGTATGTTATAATATACGCGCCTTTCATATTATTTTGTTTGGTGCCTGTCGTTTGGTTGTCAGCTCTGCGACAGGCTTTTTTATTTTGTTCCTTGCCTTTCGACTTGACTAAAGTATATCAAAATGTAAGGCACAAAACAATAGACAAAATATACAAAATGTAAGGCACAAAAAAGTAAAACTATTATACAATATATACAAGGCACAAAATTATTTAAAATGCTATTATATAGAAGCAATTATTATTACTTGACTTACAAGGCACAAAAATATATAATGAATGTAACTATATAAACGAAAGAGGTGTAAAACATATGGAATATAAGACCACGGAAGCGCGCAGAAAAGCTAATTATAAATATGACGATAAATTTGAACGTGTAAACTGTCGCTTTGCAAAAGGCACAAAAGACCGAATTAAAGCCCTAAAATACAGTGCTAACGATTTTATCAAATTAGCTGTAGCCGAAAAATTAGAGCGTGAGGAAAAAATATTAAAATAAGGCACAAAAAAGTAGTTGACATACAAGGCACAAAATGTTATAGTTATGTCGTAGCGAATAAACAGTTTAATTAATGAGGTGGGAAAATGAAATTATACTTTTACATTTTAGACGCAGATAGTAGCAATCCTAAAGGCTTATACGTTAAGGAATGCGAAGCGGAAGAAAAACCAAAGACGTATAAAGCTGTTAAAGGTTCTTTTCCGAACTACTATAGCACGGTGAGGAAAGATGAAGTTGGACAAATAAAATGCGATTGCCTGGTTCTTGTAGAGCCTAACTTTGAGTATGCAAAAGAAAAATTCAAGCTTAGAGCAGAACGAGCAATTGCAGACAAATTAGAGAGAATTGAAGAGCTTAAGGCTGAGTTAAAAATAATAAATGAGAGTGAGGCATAAAGAGTATGAGAAAATTTGAAGTCGGCAAATATTACAAACCAGCCACAATGCCAAGTATTGATGCGCTGAAGTGCATTAAGGTAACAAATTGTTACGTTTGGTTTTACGACGGTGAAAAAGACGAGAATATCAAGGTTAAAAAGGAAAAGGGCGCGGTTTACTCCGGGGATGTTTTGGAGTTCGAGCAATGCAACGTATACGGATATTTGCTCCGCGCGATTGATGATTAAAAATTAAATATTGCTTTTCAAAAAGTCGGTTTTGTGGCCGGCTTTTTATTTTTATATAATATAATTAATATATATGTGTGATGTATGTATATATTAATCAATACAGTTATTGTTATATATCCAATAATCAGTATATTGACAAAATAAGCAGAATTATATATTATTACCTTAAATCTAATTAATAAGCAGATGCCGGTTAGCCTGTGTCACCTTGGAATTATCCAGGTGGTGCGGGCTTTTTTATTTTGGCTTTTGGGGGGATGTATTACATGTCAGACATTGAGATTTATGAAAACGATTTATTATTTTATCTAAATGAATTTTGTGAAGTTAATAAGATTGAGGATATAAAAAAAGAATCACAAAGCGTATGGAACAGTGCTTTATATTATATCCAAAAGAAGTTATTCGATAGCAATTATTTTAAATCAAAAGATAACTATAATACAAATAATAAAGTATTTAAAGAGAGTAATTATAATAGTTATGACTTTAATTTAGTTATGTATGTATTAGATATATATATCTATGATATGTGTATGAAGTATGATAAAGAAGTTAGTATATTGGGTTTTAGTTCATTAACTGGTATTCCTGATAGTACTATTTATGATTGGGGTAAGAATACGCTAAGCTCGACCGCATCGGAAATTTTGGAAAAACTGAGAAAATATCAAGAAGAAAGTCTCTCAAATAAGCTCGTGACTGGGGCAAAGAACCCAGTCGGAGTTATTGCAATACTCAATAGGCGTTACGGCTGGGCTTCGCCATATACAAGCGATAGCAGACAGCAAGCGCGAGCATTAAGTGCTAATGAATTACCACAGTTAGGCGGCTCAAATAGTCAGAATATTAAAGCATTATCGAGTAATAACATGGTTGATAATGCCAAGTAATTGTATATACAACGTACACAATTCTAATCCCTTGATTTATAAGGCTTTGCGGGCTATTGAATTATTACAACTATTCACAAAACAGTTGTTTAGCGAAGAGTTGAAAGCATAGAAGTTAATTGTATATGCAATAGATACAATTTAAAATGCTTGATGTTTGAGAGATGAACGCCGCACGCATTGGACGCCCTAGGGGTGTATGTGGAAAGTGACAAACCGCCCCACTTAGCCCCTCAAATATCCTCAAAAACAAAAAGGCCTTTACCTATACCTCAGCCTCACCAAGCAGTATTTATTATTATAACATAAGTTATATATTAATTAAACAACATACACAATAATAATATATATACATACAACTACGATAAAATATTAGTTATATATAATATATAACAGTAAAGGAGTTAACGGCAATGAAATTAACAGGATTTGAGTCTAACAAAATTAATTCTGATATGGTAAATCACCCTAGTCACTACAACTTGCCTGACCGCAAAGAGTGCATTGATGAAATGATTGACATTTACGGACTTAAGGATGTGGCTAAATGGTGTGAGATTACTGCATACAAGTATAAATATCGTGCTGGGCATAAAGGTCCTGTAGCAGAGGATATGAGCAAGGCAGAGTGGTACATGGATAAAGCTCGCGAACTTAAGTCTAAGCGCAAATGGAAGATTTTCGACAAGATTGTTTATAAATTCATGCCAATGTTTCTTAAGGGCCTGTATACATGGATAATTTTATTTTGTATGTTTTACGGAATACTCTTTTCTGACCGATACTCAATGGTAGTCTCAATAGTGTTTTTAGTTCTTGCGTGCATAGCTGAGGCAGTATTGAAAGAAAATAAAGACGATTAGATTTTGAGGTGTAAATCATGTTTGTACTAAAAATTTTAACAACAGTATGGCTGGCATTAACCGCATTTGGAACGTCAAGTACCATGTTAGACGAAAAAGAGACAGTTAGCTCGAGGCTTCTCGGCGCTGCGGTGATGCTTGGTCAGATACTTGCCATAGCTTTTATGTGGCAATAGATATAGGGCATTCGCCAAGCGGTAAGGCACAGCACTTTGACTGCTGTATACGTTGGTTCGAATCCAACATGCCCTGTTCGGGGTTTACTTGGTTCCCCCGACATTGGACTTAGTAGTTCCTTTCGTCCTCATAGCGGAAAGCTGTTAAGAGCCGCCACAAGGCTCGTGAGGGTTTAATCGTGTATAATCCCACAATGCACGAGCGTGAAAACCAACCTGTCGTAAAGACATCTGTAATAGGCAGAGTAGACATATATACCCCCCTTAATTAATTGTTAAACTAGGGCAACTCAAATCAGTGAGTCTTAGGTGAGGTGCAAATCCTCACATGTCCTTTGCTGTAGGTTTCCTAGTTCTTTTCCTACAGCACATACAAATTTATATCTCCGGAGGGTGTTGCCACTCCTTAGACTTCACCCTCATTAACGGCATGTAGCTCAGTGGTAGAGCAGTCAGCTAATAGCTGATGTGTCGTGGGTTCGATTCCCAACCTTGCCGATTAATTATTGGTTCAAGTAGGCGACAAGGCTTGATTAAATGGGCGGTACAGAAAATGCGCTGCTAAGTCCTGCCAATAAATTATTTGCCGACATGGGATAATGGTATTCCAGTAGCTTGCTAAGCTATCCAACAGAAATGTTGTTCGTGTTCGATTCACGATGTCGGCGCTAGTCGGGGGACACCGACTATTGATGTGTATACAAAAGGGTAAGTAACGGATGGTCAGGAGACAGGCATATGGATTAAAAACATTTGGGTTTTGCCTATGGGTTCGATTCCCTCCAACGTAAAGAGTGCACGCTTTATGTGTGGTTCAAATCCACACCACATCAATTACAACAAACTAGGTGATGCAGACCGAAAAGCACAAGCCTTAGTGCCTGTTTGTTGTTTTGTTAATAAGGCTATTATCAGAAAGGCAGGTAATAAATATGCTATCAGAAAATGAAATCCAAACAAAAGTTAATTTCTTATCATCAGCAAGGTGCAATCACACATTCCATAAATACATTGACATAACAGGTGACTTGATAGAGGGAACACTTTTATCAAGGATTTTATATTGGTTTGCGCCAAGTAAAGACAATAAGAGCAAAGTTAAGATATACAAGGACGGCGAATGCTGGATTGCAAAGCAAAGAAAAGATTGGTGGGAAGAAATACGGATTACTGAAAGGCAGTATGACAAAGCAATTAAATCGTTGGTGAAAAAGAAATTTGTAATTACAGCAAAATACAAATTCAACTCAATGCCGACTATACATATAAGACCTAATTATGATGTTATCAACGCAGAAGTTAAAAAATGGGAAGAAAATATCAGACAAGAGGTTATAGCAGAAGATAGAGGACAGGAATTACATAAACAGGCAGACGGGAATGACACAAAATGTAATTCCCAAGGGAATAACACAAAGTGCAACTCGGGAATGCCACAAGATGTAACTCTTTTAACAGGGATTACTAACAATGATTACCCTAACACTAATTACGGAACATTAAATACAGAGTGTAATTCTCTTAACAGAGAACAATGCAATTCTTTTTTACCCAAAGATAAAAAAGTGAAAGAGTTTAAGCCGATAAGCGATTATTCTCAAAGTGATTGGGAAGTTGCCGAAGAAAGAATGATAAGTAGAGCTGGCAAGATAGCTTATGATTGGACTAACGATGAAACGCTCAAAGAAAATACAGAAGCATTCTTTAAATACTTTTTAGATAAACACGGAGAATGTACCGGAGAATATCACTACCCATTAACAGACAAGGTTTTATCAAGAGTGGTAGACAGTTTAACGAAAGAAACTGAAATAGAACGTGACGGATATACAGACAATTATTACTCAACGATAAGCAACATGAAAGATAATACAGACTACAAGATGTTAGTTGATGAATATTTCAATACAAAGTTTTCAACACAATGCGATTACAGCCTAGTTCACTTTTCTTCTGAAAAGGTTTTAATTAACATTATGAACCACACTTGTAAGAGCAGTTGGTGTGAAAGCAAAGAGTGGTAGGAGGTATTCGCTATGAGTTCATATAAAGATTTACAGACTAAAATTTTTGAGAGAGACAATTACACTTGCCAATATTGCGGAAAAAGTAGTAGAGAATACAGGGCATTGGTGATGGCACACATAAGAACAGCTTCATTGTGTGGAGATGATAGAGAAAGTAATTTAATTACATTATGCAGACATTGCTACAGCCATATTTCAAACAATGAGATTAGAGCAAAATTTGAAACAAAGGAAAATGCGGATTATTTTTGGGGATTATATCACGAAAAAGTCAAAGGCTATTGCTATTACACCAACTATATCAGAAAAGTATTTACTAAAAATGGCGTAATTATGACAAGACCGCAAATAGATAGATATGTCAATGCATACATCAAAAATGACAGCGACTTTGATGATTTTAAAACAGAGCTAAGAGAAATCGGCTGTGAAAATATGAAGTATAAAATGCACAGAAAGATGGTAGAACACAAACATCAAATTGAAAAGCAAAAAGCGGAGGTATAAATATGGCAAAGGGAGTTAAGACACGAAATATCGACTCATTCCGAGAGGGATTGATGGAATACGCATATGGCAGATGTTCACAGGCGGAAGCAGCAAAGATTGCCGGAATGAGCGTGCCGACATTTAGGAAGTACGCGAATATGCATTTTTTAGGTATTCCATTCCCTGACACACTGTTTAAGGCAAAGGAGAAGTGAGAAGCATGTGTGAATTTTGCGAAAATATAGCAATGAACGATGATGAATATATGAAAAAAAGATACGCTGGCGGAGATTTTATTTGCAAAGATGAAAATGGATTCGGAGTGTTGATTGACACAGGAGACAGCGGTTGCCTTGGATATATAAAAATCAATTATTGCCCTATCTGCGGTAGAAAGCTGGTGTAGTAATGGCGGAACCTTTGAGCAAATTAGCAGAAAAATGTAAAAGTTGCCCTAAATCTGAAAAATGTGACCATAAAAGAATGGAGTTATGCGCTTTAGCGGATTTGCCACCACAAAATCTTGCAAGTGCTACACAAGATATTTTGATAGACAATATGTCGCCTATATTGAGGGAAGAAATAAAAAGTCCTTTAAGTCCATTTAGGTACAAAGACGAATTAGAAAAAGCAATAAATGATTCCCATTTTGGAAATATGTTTATGTATGGCGCTTAGAAAGTTGGTGAAAGAATGATATCGTACAAAATAGCATTGTTTATTTACTATCTCTTATCGTTATGGCTCATAAAGAAATCCAAAAATATTAGAGAAGTCGCAGAAGTGGGTTTCTTAAATATTATATTTCTTTTGACAATGATTGTAGCGAACATTTAAGCATATAGAATAGGTGGTGGAAGAATGAAACATCAAAAAGAATGGCACACTTGCGACAGGTGCGGAAAAGAAATAAAAGTGGGGATATTATGCACGAACTCAATCACAAGAAACGGCGTATTGAGTACGACCTACGATTTATGCAATGAGTGCATGAAAGATTTTTGGGGGTTTATGAGAAATGAACAACATTGACAATCCTTTATCAGAGTATCAACCGCCATCTAAAGAAGCATTGAGAAATTTTGGCATAGACATTTCAAGAGAAGTAGTAGAAAAATATGCTTTGGAAAAGTTTGGCAGACTGCCACAAAGCCATATTGAAATGAATTTTGCTAGGGATTCTAAAATAGTTGAAGAAACAAAGAGATTTATAAGGAATGAAAATAATAAATTGTAAAGGAGAAAATAAATTATGAATTTTGGACAGGCAATTGAAGCATTAAAAAACAGCAAAAAAGTAGCAAGAAAAGGTTGGAATGGCAAGGGAATGTTTGTGTATTACGTTCCGGCTGGCAATTTTAAGTCTTATACAGAAATTGGAAAATCTATTGCAGATAAAGACGATTTAGTACATTACAATTCGTATTTTGCTATCAAAAATGTTAATGACACTGTTTCTACATGGGTTCCGTCAATTAATGATTGTTTAGCAGAAGATTGGTATGTAGTTGAGTAGCATATGGGAGCGTGTTTGAGCTATGAGCATGGCAGAAGTAATTAAATCAATAGAGCGTGAAGCGCTTAGAGAAGCACAATCACACGAAATAGGCGGTAGAAATGGCGAGCCGATAGAAACATCCGAATTTCATGATATGACTATTGGCATTGATATTTCGGTCGATGCAGTCAATGAGTATGCAAAATCAATTTTAGGCAGATACCCGGAAAATAATTATGAATTTTCAAGAGCATTAGCAATGAAAATTATAGAGGAAACAAAATCATTAGCGAATAGTGAGGGGAAGAAGTGAGATTATGAAAATAATTAAAAAGGGTGATTTGAACATAGCCAAAAAACCACTAAGATTTAAATGCAAGAATTGTTGGACGATTTTTGAAGCGATTGAAGAAGAATATATATACTGTGGCGACCAACGAGAGGGCGATAACTGGAAGTGCGAATGTCCTTTGTGCCACAAAATGGTTTATTACAGCTAAAATAATGATTGCTGATTATCAACAGAAAGGGGAACATATTATGGCTGATTTGAAAATATTTACAGAAAATATAGAACATGAAGCATTAAATCAGATATATACGCTTGTAAAACAGCCAGCATTTTCGGATTGCAAGATAAGAATTATGCCGGATGTTCATGCAGGAGCAGGGTGTGTTATCGGATTTACTGCTGATTTAGGAGAAAAAGTAATACCGAATATTGTTGGAGTTGACATAGGCTGTGGGATGCTTACTACAAACTTGGGGAATATTGATATTGATTTTGAGAGATTAGATAACATCATTAGAGAATATGTTCCAAGTGGTAGAAAGGTTCATGAAGAAGAAAACTCATCTGTCGCAAGCGATATTATTGAAAAATTGTATTGCAAGGAGCAGTTGAAAAATATAGATTGGCTGAAAAGAAGTTGCGGCACGTTGGGAGGCGGCAATCATTTTATCGAAGTTGATAGCGATAGCAAGAATAATAAATATCTTGTTATTCATTCGGGAAGTAGAAATGTCGGAAAGCAAGTCGCAGAAATATATCAGCAAATGGCGATTGCTGATATTTCGGGAAAATCGAATTTCAAACAAGATAGTGAGAAATTGATTTCTGAATACAAAAAATGTAAAAGAGAAAGAGAAATCAGCAAGACTATCAAAGAATTAAAGCAGTCCTACGAAGCAAATACAACTAAAATCCCTAGAGAGTTATCATATCTTGTTGGAAAACATAGAGAAATGTATTTGCACGATATGAAATTATGTCAAGAGTTTGCGGAAATTAATAGAAGAGCCATTCAGAGCATTATTTGTTACTATATGGGGTGGGAAGTTACAAAAGAAACTGAACGATTTCAAACGATTCACAACTACATTGAACACGATACAAATATTGTCCGTAAAGGTGCTATTTCTGCAAAAATGGGGGAAAAGGTACTGATACCAATAAACATGCGTGACGGTTGCATTTTGGGAATTGGCAAGGGAAATGAAGATTGGAATTATTCAGCGCCGCATGGAGCAGGGCGAACAATGAGCAGAACAAAGGCAAAAGAAAGCATTTTGCTAGAAGAGTATCAAAAAGCAATGGACGGAATATTTACAACATCTGTAAATACATCTACGATTGATGAAAGCCCTATGGCATATAAAACAATGGATGAAATAATTGGAAATATAAAAGATACCGTTGAAATAGTTGACATTATAAAACCGATTTACAATTTCAAAGCAAACGAATAAAAACAATTACCGGCTACAGATTGATTGTAGTCGCTACCCTAAAACAGTTATAGGCAGAGGTCTATAAGCACCTTTGCTTTTTAAAAGTGGAGGTGCTTTTCTTATGGCTAGTCAAAGCCTTATTTCCACAGTAAACGGATATGAAAACTACATAAAGGATAAAGGAAAAGACGAGCAAGTAATTAATGCCTATGTAGACGCTTGCAGTGTAGCCATAAATGGCGAGAAAGATATTGAGTATGGACTACAACTCACTAAGAGAGCAAAAGGGCTTATAGAGGACTTCTGCACAGCTAAAACAGGTGGTACGATTTGGGATTTGGAAAAATACGCATTCGACCACAAAACCACGTATGAGCTGATAAACAAAAAATATGAGGTTTTGTTACTTGAAGCCCAAAACAAAATAGTTGACAGCTATTTTCAGTACATAGAGAAAAAGCGTGAGCCTAAAGACCGATTTTATATGCCACGTAGGAAACAATTAATCAAAATTGGACTCGTGGACGCATTACAAGGCATGATTGATGATAAATACGACATATTGTGCGTGAGTCTAGTGCCTGGAGCTGGAAAGAGTACGATTGAGAAATTTTTTCATTCGGCAGTTGCCGGTTGGTTTCCAAAAGACTACAGCCTATTTTATTCACACAGTGGCGATATTACACGAATGTACTACGATGGTGTATACGACATTGTTACTAATGATGATGATTACGCATGGCATGACATTTTCCCTAATCTATCAGTTACAAGCACGAATGCCAAAATGGAGCAATTCAACATTGGCAAATACAAACCTTTTCCGTCAGTACAATGTACTTCTGTAGGAAGTAAGAATGCTGGAAAAGTCCGTGCAAGTAAATTTTTGTTAGTTGATGATATGATAGGCGGAATTGAGGAAGCCTTAAATCCTACAATACTTGATAAGTTGTGGGATAAATACGCAGTAGACGCAAGACAACGTAAGACACAAGATACGGACGGGAAACCATGTAAAGAGATACATATTGCCACTCGTTGGAGTGTACATGATGTTATCGGACGCATTCAAAATATGTATATTGGAAATCCAAGAGTCAAAACAATATCAGTTCCCGATGTAGACCCGGTGACAGGGGAAAGTAATTTTGATTATGAGTATGGTGGCTTTACGAAAGAGTTTTTTGCCGACCAACAATTACTTATGGACGAAATCTCTTACCGATGTTTGTATAAACAGGAGCCTATCGAGCGTGAGGGCCTATTGTTTCCTGATGATAAAATCCGCAGATACTTCAATCTGCCACATGGCGAACCGGAAATTATCACAGCTCAATGCGATACAAAAGGAAAAGGCACAGACTATTTTGTTATGCCGATACTGCAAAAATATGGTGAGGATTATTACTGTGTTGATTGCGTGTGTGATAATACGGCAGACTATGAAATGCAGTATGAAAATGCGTCAAACACATTAGTCAATAATCAGGTACAAGAGTGTGAGTTTGAGCGTAATGCCGGTGGTGACAGAGTGGCTATGGAAGTTAATAAGCGAGTTGAAAATAAAGGGTGGATATGCAACATCACTGATGTACCGACAGAGACAAATAAGGAAGCACGTATTTTTCAGTGTTCTAACTGGATTTTACAACATATTATTTTCAAAGACCAATCACTTTATAAGCCTAATGAGCCTTATGGAGTAATGGTATCACTGCTGAAACGATATTCAGTAACAGGCAAAAAACAGCTTGATGATGTTCCTGATGTTTTTTCAAACTTTGCCTTAAGAATGACACAAGGCAGTAGAATAGCAAAGGTTGAAGCAGTACACAATCCGTTCAGAGGAGGGCTTTATTAATGACAAATACTTGTTTTATGTGCGGAGCCACTATCGAAATTAACAAAAAGCAAAAATACGTTTGTGAGGAATGCGATAGAAAAATAAAATTGCTAAACCAGCTTACAAATGTAGATAAAGCAAAAGAAAAAATAGAGAAAAAGGCAAAACGAAAAAGAATTAAAGACTTAGACTATGAACAAGAAGCTTGCGAGGTTGCACGAAAAATAATGTCTGAGGGCTATGTTTTTAATAGTGTAAATGAAATTTGCTTTGCTATACAGCTTGAAAAGGAAAACATTAAATATTATCCGAATTACAAAATATGCGAGTGCAAAGTAGACTTTTTCATACCGGATTTAAAGAAGATTGTTGAAGTTGATGGCGAAATATATCACACAGATGAAAATAAGGATTTTTTAAGAGAAAGAAAAATAATGAGCTGTATTGACAATGATTATGAGATTGTGAGAATACCGGCTTCGTTTGTGCCTGATTATATTATACTGGGATTAAAAGAGGGTTTAGACTTTATAGTTGATAAAAGAAAGTTTGATAATAGATTTAGAGACACTCGGTTCGACAAGATATATTGGGAAGAATTTATTAATTATAAGTATGCAATGAGGAGAGCGAAATTATGAATACAAAAACTTACTTAAATCAAATTAGCAGATTAGATAAAATGATACAAAACAAGCTGTCTGAAATATACCGGCTTAAGACAATAGCATGTAGCGTTACTGTTTCAACGGACAAAGAAGCGGTTGATGTTTCATCTGACAAAGATAAATTAGGCAGTACAGTAACTAAAATTGTGGACTTGGAAAAAGATACAGACAAACTTGTTGATGAATTTATGAGAAAAAGAAATCATATCATCGGTCAAATTGATAGTATGGAGAATACTGACTATTATCACGTACTCTCAATGAGATATGTTAATCAAAACACTTTTGAAGAAATTGCCCAGGCTACAAATTGGAGCATAAGAAAAATATTTACAATCCACGGCAGAGCCTTGCAAGAGTTTGAAAGGCTTTACGGAAAAGAATATCTTGAAAATGTGCAGTAGTGTGCATAGTTTTGCATATCATTGCATATATACACTTAAAAAATTGACAGTTATAATATAACTATGAAAAAATGTAATTCGTTCATTGCGAAAATCTCTTTTAAAAATGGCACTCACAGATTGTGGGTGCCATTTTTAGTGAAGCGAGGGTGACATGAATAATCAGAATATTAATATTGTACCAACAGGAAAACGAAGTGTAATGTGCCCTCGTTGCGGAAAATTGCTAACGTGGGTAAATAAAAGCGACAAGAGACACCACAAAGTAATGTGTACGCACTGCCGTAAATGGATATGGTTTTGGGCTGGTACGCAAGAATATCAGATAAAAGAGGTTCCACAGAGAACTTCTGCAAGTGGCATGAGGTTTTATTGATGTATAGATATGCTCATAAAAATGTAAGACCTTTTTCGGCTGTTTGCCACAATAATTACGGCAGACAAGTTATTTTCACACGTAAAAGGCAAATCACAAAAAACAATATAATCGAAGAACTGAATAAAGCACTTGTGATTCACGAGCAAAACGCTATTGAGATTGAGTATCTCGACAGATACTATCGTGGCGACCAACCGATTTTGTATCGGCAAAAGGTAAATCGCCCGGAAATCAATAACAAGATTGCTGTAAATCTTGCATATGAGCTTGTTGAGCGCAAAACTGCAGAAATGTGTGCCGAGCCAATCCAATATGTGCTGCGTGGCACCGATAACCACAAGTCAGAGGAAATCACACAGCTTAACATCACAATGGATTCAGAAAGCAAACAGGAGTGCGATATAGACATACATCGTTGGAGAAGCATATGCGGTACCGGCTACAGATTCATCGGTAATGATGACGGACAAGGACAGTTGCTTGATGAAAGTGATTTTTATTTATCGTCTGAAAATCCAATGTATACCTTTGTAGCATACTACTCAAACGGACGTCCGGCATTCTCTTGTCAAATCGGAGAGGATGAGAACGGAGCAAATATTTATTATGTGTTCACCGACAATGAGTGGTTTGATATTCGCAACGACAAGATTTATGCAAGCGGAACAAACGGCAATAGAGCAATTCCGGTGATTGAATATCCAAACAATGCAAGACGATTATCTGATATTGAAATGACTATTGCAATCACAGACGCTATCAACGTGCTTACATCGGACAGAATTAATGGTGTCGAGCAGTTTGTGTCTGCATGGGTGAAATTCGTTAATTGCGAGATTGACATAGATACGTTCAGAAAAATGCGGCAAGAGGGAGCGTTGGTAGTTAAATCTAACAACGGCTCAGACAACAAGGCCGATGTTGATGTAATGACAAGCGAACTTAATCAGACAGAGGGACAAGTGGTTTTCACTGACCTTTTTGAAAGATTTTTGAGTATTCAAGGTCTTGCAAATCGTCAGGGCAACACAGGCGGTGACACCGGCTCGGCCGTAGAACTGCGAAACGGACATTATGATGCCGGACTTAGGACGGCTATTAATGAGCCTATTCTTAAGAAATCAGAGAGAATGGCACTTAGGCTTATTCTTAATAGGCTGAGAATTAATAAAGGCTTTACGCTTATGCCTAGCGATGTTGAGATACACATTAATCATAATAAGCTAGACAACATGCTTGTTAAGGCAGAGGTGCTTGAAATATTACTTAGGTGCGGTATCAATTACAAGAGAGCCGTCAAGACGATTGACATGTTTAGTGACCCTGAACAAGTCACTCTTGAAAGTGCTAAGCGTATGGAAATGTTATTCCCGGAAGAACAGCCGACAACAGCTACACCTAACAATAATAACTATGATAAGAACAATGGAAAGACAGCCGATGAATAATTGGCTGTCAATTTATTTTGGAGCTTGATATGGCAGATGAAATCCACACACTTAACAAAAATGAAATACAGGATATAGATTATGATACATATTTCGGTGAGATGGATTTATCTGACAAGGAGAAAGAGGATAGAAAAGGCCTTGCCGAAAGATTTGAAAAGATATTTGTTATGCTATTTGCCTTGCTATCCGGCAAAGAAGAGACAGAGATAACAACTATCACCAAAGAATTTATCATCAGATATGAGAGCATTGCCACACAGTATTGTAAGGCGAAGAAAACACCCTCATATATTACGGATTATGCCCGGTACATTGTGAATGAAGTAGTTGACACTACCACGCAAAATACGGATGTAGAGTATTTTACTTCAGAGAAGCGAGCAAAAAATGTAGCTGCGAATGAAGCTAATGCGGTCGGCAATTACAGATTACAAACCGAAATGGTAAAACAGGGCTACAAAACAAAAGAGTGGCGCTCAAAAGAAGATTCACATGTCAGACCTACACATGCAGAAGTTGATAGAAAGAGAATTGATATTTTTGAGCCGTTTGAAGTCGGAAACTCACTTATGATGTTTCCAAAAGACCATTCTTTAGGGGCACAAGTAAAAGAAATAGCAGGGTGTAGATGCAGTCTTAAATATTACAAATAATGAGCAACTTGTAAGGAAAACTTATAGGTTGCTTTTTATTATACAAAAAACTTGCAGTTGTGCGTTAAACAACAGAAAAACTCGGCTGGTGCGACCAGCGATAACAAAAGCGTGAGTTACGGAGGTAATTGAAATGACAAGAAATGATGTTTTGAAGCTTTTCCCGGACGCAACGGATGAGCAGATAACAAATCTGCTTAACAAGAGCGGTGAGGAAATGGCAAGAGAGAAAGAGAAAGCCAATCAGTATAAGGCTAAAGCCGACAAAGCTGACGAGCTACAGACACAGCTTGATGAGCTACAAGCTGGCAACATGACTGAACTCGAAAAGGCGAATAAAGCCTTAGAGACAGCTAATCAGCAGATAGCCAAGCTACAGAAAGATAACGCTGTCAGAGACTTGCGTGAGAAGGCTATGTCAGATTTTGGAATTACAGCAGAACAGGCAAAGACAGTAGTAAAAGAGGATGGCTCTTTTGACACAACATCACTTGGCAAGATTATTTCCGACATGAAAGCCAATGCGATTGCGGAGTACGAGAAAAATGCACTCAAAGATACTCCTAATCCGAACAATGGCGGTAACAATAATGAACCCGACTCAAAGCCAGCAGATGTAGCCAATGCAGAACAAATCTCATTCGGTACAGTTGCAAGTGCTGAAAGTCAAAACAGCTATGTAATTTAAACAGGAGGTAGAACGATGGGAAAGCCAATCGTAAGAGACTTTACACAGGGTAAAGGAATTTTAAAATTTTTCCCTTATGAGGGTGCAGCATGCCTTGTACCACAGACTATGGTAACAAGCGCAGATGGAAACGGAATGAAGATTGTGCCGGCCGGTACACCATTCCCAAGCAATGACGCAGAGTGCAAGGGCTATCTGTTACACGATGTAGATGTAACAATGGGTGACGCACCTGGAACATATGTATATCAGGGAACTATTGATTGGGAGAAAGTTAAGTCTCTTTCAATCGCAGATGAAGCTAGAACTGCAACACCTAGAGTTACTTTCTATGGTGCGCCAAAGATTGTAGCAAGTCAGGTTTAAAAGGAGGTAGAAGAACATGGCATTACCATTAGCAGAAGCATTTACAGCGAGAAGCCTCGGTGTAATGTGGAACAATTATCAGAAGACATTAGGAACTGCCCCTTATCTTGGCAGACAAAAATTCGGAACACGTAAACAGGACTCACTCGACCTTAGATTTATTAAGGGTAAGAACGGACTGCCGGTATCACTCAAAGCTTCAAACTTTGATGCACAGGCAGAGTTAAGAGATGTTGGAGGCTTCTCTGACATTCAGAACTCAATGCCATTTTATCGTGAGGGATATATGGTAACAGAGAAAGAGGAGCAGGAGTACGACAATTACAGAACTTCTGAAAACTCTAGCCTTGCCAATAACGTATTACGTGAAATCTCTAAGAAACCAATGATGTTAATTGAGGGCGCATTAGTTGTACCGGAGAGACAGATTTGGCAGTTACTTGCACCTACAGATGGTGTACCAAAGGTAAAGGTTGTGCTTGGCGATAAGAACTATGTCGTTGATTACACAGCCGACAATGGCGCAGAGCATAAGGAGAAGCACTTTAAGTCAATTACCGGCACGAGTGCATGGGACAAGCCTACCACATGTGCACCGCTTGATGACCTTATCACAGCTCGTAGAGACTTTGCAAAGGCTACAGGCTACTCACTTACACGTTTTACCATGAATACAGAGACTTGGGAAATGGTGCTTAAGGCAGAGGACACAAAGAAACAGGTACTCGGTATCACTGCTTACAATGGCGGTATCAGATTACAGCAAGGACAGGTTACTGAATACCTTAGAGGATATGGTATCAAGATTGAGGTATACGATAAGCTCTATGTTGATGAGACAGGACAGACACAGTACTTTGTACCAACAGGCATTGTATCTGCGCAGTCTGCCGGAGTATTCCTTGGAGATTACACATTCGGTAAGACTCCAGAGGAAAGAAGCGGAAGTATCACAGACGGAAACCTCTCACTTGTTGAGACAGGTGTATCTGTATACACATATGCTACAAATCATCCTATCAATACTCACTGTATCGTATCTATGATTGGATTACCTACATTCGAGGGTATGGATAGCGTTATGGTTCTCAAAGTTAAGGAGGATTAAGGCTTATGATAGCAACGCACTCTATAAAGCATGATGGAGTGTGGTATAAAGTCGGAGACGAGGTACCGGAAAGCAATAGCAATTCGGTGCCTTCTGATTTTATGAACCCACCTGAAACACCATACACAAAAACAGAAATTAACAGAATGTCAACAGCCGACCTAAAGAAGCTTGCGAGCGAAAATGGTATTGAAAATGCCACAGAAATAAATGGCGGTGACTTGAAGAAAATGTTAATTGAAAAGTTTGGATTATAAGGAGCTTGGCATGGAATACACCGCATTGGAGCAAGTCAAAATCAGACTCAAACAATTTCATATTGATACAGTCACGAATGATGATGATACAACATCTGATGTGGTTGTATTCGATAAAAAGGAAGATAACCCACTCATTGAACAGCTCATTAAGCAAGCTACGGAAGATGTGAAAGCAAAAAGGTGCTATCCGGACACTTTTACTGATGATGATGTAACTGCCGATTTAAAGCAGTTTGAGAACGTTATTATCAATCTTGCTGTCTACGACCATTCACAAGCCGGTGAGAACTACATGAGTGCATTAAGCGAGGGTGGAGTGAGTCGTACATGGAAAGACAGAGATAAGCTGTTTGTCGGAGTTTTCCCTTTTGTCAAAGTGCTATAAGCAAAAGAAGATTGTGCGTTACCAATATGGTAGCAGGCGGTACACATTAAGTGGTGGTGGGCGGTGTGCCAATTACTAAAGACGAAAGGCGGTATATCAATGCCAATAGCAGTAATTATAAGCATTATTTCAGTTGCTTTTTCCGTCTTTTTCGGACTGTTTACATTAGGACTTAATCTTAAGAACAGCAAAAAGTCTGACAAGGCAGAACTTACGGAGCGTGTAAAGGAAAATACACGCATAAATATGAAACTCGACACAATATCAGGCAACACAGCAGATATAAAGAATGAAGTTATAGAAATGAGAAAAGAGCTTAATTCTCATGATAACAGGATTATTAAAGTTGAGGAAAGTGTAAAGTCAGCACACCACCGAATAGACGGATTGGAAGCACGACTTAACGAAGATAAGGAGGCATAGCAGAATGGATATAACATCAGTATCAACAGTAGTTGCAATCGTTGTAATAACATATCTGATAGGCTTAGGAGCTAAGGCAATTCCACACATTAAGGATAATTATATTCCTATAATCGTAGGTGTTGCGGGCGGCATCTTAGGCGTCATAGGTATGTATGTAATACCGGATTTTCCGGCAAATGACATTCTTAATGCAATCGCAGTAGGAATTGTGTCCGGACTATCAAGCACAGGCGTTAATCAGATTTATAAGCAGGTAAAAAACAATGCTTGACATTAATAAACAGGCCATGAAATACGCGCTTCAAGGCCAAACAGTCACAGTCTATGAAAAAGACGAGGACGGAAATCTAAAGTTTTACGAAACAGAGGACGGAGAGAAGATATATTACACCCATGAGGAAACAGGCTTTTCAGAGCCGGTTGATTTTCGGGCGAATATATCGTTTGACGGAGGAGAAGCGCAGAACAAGGAATATGGCTTTAATACGGCTGATTTTGATGCTGTTTTGCTGACAGGCAGAGGAGAATACCCTTTTAAAAAAGGTGACGTTATTTGGCTTGATAGTGAGCCTACAAAGGGCGAAAACGGATTAGTTGATTCAACTTCCGCAGACTTTACAATAGTAGGAGTGAAACCCTCTCTCTATTCAGTTAAATACATGTTGAAAGCAGTTGTGAAAGAAGTGTAATTATGAAGATTGACGTTTCCCTGACAGAAAAATCTATACAAGATGCGATAAACAAGCTTGAAAGATACAAAGACCGCTTACAAGACAAGTGCATAGCGTTTGTTGGAGAGCTTGCTAGTAATGGCATTGATGTAGCACGAGCAAATACAGGCAATTTCGGACACTATATCACGTTTAGTTACGAAATTAAAGATACAACGGACGGATGTACAGCTATTATTCTTGCAACAGAAACAGGACAGATACAAAGCACATGGCAGACAGCAGACGGACTTAAGACAGTTGATGTATCGCCTTTGCTTATGGCTGAATACGGCTCAGGTTGGAAAGCTAAACCACACTTCAATGATACAAGAGGCGGTCAAGGAACTTTCCCAGGGCAAACACACGCATTTGATAGTGAGGGTTGGTATTGGAGAGACGAAAGCGGAGAATTACATCATTCATACGGCATTACACCTACAATGCCGATGTATCACGCATTTGTAGAAATGGAAAATGACATCATAAGAACAGCACGAAAAATTTTTTAGTTGAGGTGATAAAGTGGCGAGTCAAAATCAATGGGTTTATGACCTTGAAAACCTCACATATGCGATTATGAAAACCCGATGTGAGAAAAAATTGAAAACTAAATATCCCAAGCTAAAATTCACACAAGAGGAACAGTCGGACAGTGCAGCAGCTAGTTTCCCGACAGTGCTAGTTCAAGCACTCGAACCTATTGAGCAGAATGAGGATTTAGAGTGCGAAAGAATAAATACAGTGTTATTTACAGCACAAGTGACTGTTACAACGAATAAAAGCCGTTCAGAAGCTTTGAATGTGGCGCAGACAGTGGCTGATGAATACAAAGCTATGTCATTCGCACTGAAACCGGCCCCATTCGTTAGAAAAAACGGCAAATTATGGACTGCAACATTACGTGCTAGGCGGTCATTCGACTGGAATGATAGATTATAAGAGCTTTTTGGCTCTTATTTTTTTATGAAAAATTAGGAGGTAATACAAATGGCAACAGGATTAAAAAGTAGAATTGCTTACAAGACACCAAGCTCATCCGTTACAAGTGGCGATTACTGGGCTGGAACTTACAAGCTCTTAATTAGAGCTAAAACAATTCCCTCACCATTCGGTTCGCAGAACATGGTAAATACTTCAACTCTTGAGGACTTAGTAGAGACACAGGAAATGGGCAGACGTTCAGCCGGCTCTATGGAAGTTGAGGGAGCTTTTGAGAAAAAGTACAAGGATGAGATGGTAACTAACGAGGGCAAGAAACTTGACTTCATCATTCTCTATGGTACAGACGGAAAAGGCTCAGAGGGTATCTGCGCTTTTATCGGTCAGGAGTCATTCGCCCCAGGCGAGGCTTCTGATGACCACTTAACAGGAACTGCGACTGTATCAGTACAGACAGTACCTAAGTGGATTGAGGATAACTACGAGGTTGCGGTAACAGAGGACGACCAAGGCTATCCAACAGCAATCACACTCACAAAAAAAGGGTGAGCCAATCGGAAAAAGCCGTAGCGGTTGGCTATGATGATAGCACGGCTGACAGCGAACTTGAAGATACAATATAGCAAGGTAATTGAGGCAGTGTTAAAACTGCCTCTTTCCCTATATAAATTAGGGAGAAAGGGAAAGATAAAATGAAAATTAAATTAAATGGAAAAGAATACACAGTTAAATTCGGATATGCACCGGTAGTTAAGAATAAAATTATCCCAAGACTCGTAGGGATGGAGCAACAGGGTGAGGGGCTTGAAGTTATTGACAACATGCTTGAGTTTTTACCGGAGTTTTTGCTTGTAGGCTTACAGAAATTCCACGCTGACGAATTTGGCTTTGATTTTGACAATAAAGAAGCAAAAGAGAAACAGCTCGTAAAGGTATACGATTTACTTGACGATTACCTTGACCCGGAGAATGAAGAGGGTGGAGATTTACAATCACTCTATAATGACTTGTCGGCTGAAATGGAGAAAAACAGTTTTTTATCCAAGATGTTGGCGAAAGAGGTGCAGACAGCCAAGAAGAAACCAATCAAGAAGTAAAAGAGCTTACATGGGAAGTGTATTGTAACGAAATCCGCCCATATTGGCTTTTAGCAACTAAAGGCTATGGATTTAGCGTTGAGGACATAGATATGTCTTGTCCGGCTGATTTAGAGCCTTATTCAAAGGCTTATATGCTTGAGCAAAAAGAAGCCGACTCCAACATGTGGGCTTGGTGGGGCACATACGGATTGAGCGCAACTCTTACAGCTATTGACAGGGCCTTGAATGGCAACAAGGCAAGAGCAAAATACATTGAGAAGTCGTTAAATGAGCAATACTCAAAAGATAACGAGCCTAAATACAAAGAGTCTAATGAGGAAATTGCCGTTTACGAGATGAAGCAACGAATTAACGCATTAAGACAGTCAGGATTGCCTGAAAGTCCTGATTAATGAGGTGAAAATATGGCATATAAAGGAATTGACGTATCGTCATATCAAGGAAATATTGATTGGAGTAAGGTTAAGTGGGCCGGAGTGCAATTTGCAATCCTAAAAATAATCCGCAAAGACCTGAACCCGGACAAGACTTTTGAAGCAAACTGGAAAGGCTGTACTGATGTAGGAATGCCAATACAAGGCGTTTACAACTACTCATACGCTACAACAGTAGAGAAAGCAAAGACAGACGCAAATAAGGTCATTCAGACACTTAACGGACGGAAAACCTTTGTTTGGTTAGATGTTGAAGATAAATGCCAACAAGGACTCGGACAGACATTTATTGACATAATTAACGCATATCAGAGTGTTATTAAGAGTGCCGGTCTTAACTTTGGTGTATACACAGGACTTAGCTTTTACAATCAGTACATTGCACCATACGCAAGTCAGATTAATTGTCCGTTTTGGATAGCACGTTATCCGTCAACTAAAGGAATGTCTATCGGTGATGAGCCTAACAGCGCTAAGAAGCCTGTTATTCAACATCCTCTGTATGGCTGGCAGTATTCTAGTGCATTTACTTGTAGCGGTCTGAATAACAGCACTGACGCTAACTTACTCTATATTGAGCTTGACAAGGGTGACGGAATAGAGAATAATCCGGCACCAACGGTAACTCCGGTAAAGAATAACGCTTGGAAAGGCGATGAGGAATATTACCTCGACAATGATAATGTAAGAAAATGGCAGCACGCTATGAATGTAGGCTTCGACCTCAAAGGAGCTGATGCACTGAAAGAAGATGGCAAGTTTGGAGCCAATTCACAGAGATTTGCTAAAAATCACAATTTGTGGAGCGGTCAGAGGCATAACTGCCCGACAGCCATTAAGTGGTTAAGAAGAACTCTGCATGACAAGTATCATTTTTACAAACTTGATACTGGTTACAAAGAGTGGAGCGACTACCTCACAAAATGTGTCATGGTATTTCAAAAGAATAGAGGTCTTAAGCAAGATGGATATGTTGGATTGATTACAACATACTATCTGCTCAAAGACTAAATACATGAGAGCTACTTTAGGGTAGCTCTTTTTTATTACAGGGAGGTGAAAAAATGGCAGAGAGCATTGAGCTTCAAATCAAGTCGGACGCGCAACAAGCGACAAAAGTCATAAGCAATTTACAAAGTAAGTTGCAAGGGCTTGGAAGTGCTCTCAATTCCCTCAATGGTGCAAGCATAAGCAATTTTGCGAGTGGAATGTCACAGCTCGCAACATCACTTAGAAGCGTGAGCAGTATTGACACACGTACCTTTAGCAAGATTGCGACTAATATGGAAAAGCTTGGAAACCTTGATACTGCAAGACTTGTTAGCTCGGCAAGTGCCTTAAAGAGCATGGCAACAGAATTGTCGGGTTTTGCGAATATCTCAAAGCAATCAGCAGAGATTACACAATTAACAGCTTCAATCTCGAAGCTCGGTTCAAAATCAGCCGGTTATGCTGCGGATAACATCAGAAACCTTGGTAGCGCCTTAAAAGAGGTAATGACAACATTATCTAACGCACCGAGAGTCAGCAACAACATTATTCAAATGACTAACGCACTTGCTAATCTGTCGCAACAAGGCTCAAAAGTCGGTTCGGCTAGTAGGTCACTTGTAACAGGCTTTTCAAACACAACTAAGTCAATTAAGAGTACAAGGAGCGGATTTAGGGGCTTAGCTTCAACTATCGGTAAGTTTTACGCAACTTATTGGTTGGTTATGCGAGCTGTAGGAAAAATAGGCGGTGCAGTTGATTTAGCAAGCCAATTAACAGAGGTTCAAAACGTAGTAGATACCACGTTTGGCGATATGGCAAGCAAGGTTGATGACTTCACAAAAACATCAATTCAAGATTTTGGAATGTCGGAGCTGACAGTTAAGCAAATATCAAGCCGTTTCCAAGCGTTAGGTACCTCTATAGGTATTTCATCAGAACAAGTGGCAAATGGTACGGCAGTGGCAAATAAAGCTCTTATGAGCCAAAATAACACGCTATACAAGACCACAGACAGTATGGCTGATATGTCGCTTAATCTTACAAGGTTAGCCGGTGATATGGCTTCATTCTACGATGTAGACCAAGCCGATGTTGCAAAGAGCTTACAATCTATTTTTTCGGGAACAATTGCACCATTAAGAAGATACGGACTCGATTTAACACAAGCCACACTTTCGGAGTGGGCTATGAAAAACGGTCTTGACGCAAATATTAAATCCATGACGCAAGCCGAAAAGGTACTCTTAAGGTACAACTATGTCATGGCTAATACGCAAGCTGCACAGGGTGATTTTGCCAAGACCGCAAATACCTGGGCTAACAGTGTAAGAGTCCTTAAGCAAGAGTTCCAAGCATGGGGAAGTATCATAGGTAGCGTAATAATAAATGCTCTAAAGCCGTTTGTTCAAGCCTTAAGTAAAGTAATGCTCAAGGTTATTAGCTTCACAAGAACTGTGGCTGACGCACTCGGAGCAATCTTCGGATGGACTATCGAGATAAGCGGTGGCGGTGCTACAGTTGATGGCATGGAGGACATAGCTGACGGAGTAGGCGATATTGGTGATAACGCTGATAGTTCCAACAAGAAAGCACAAAAACTGAAAAAGACACTACTTAGTATAGACGAGATACACGCACTTGACGATAACAGCGATAGTGGCAGTGGTGGAGGTTCGGGCAGTGGCGGTTCAGGTGGCGGTGGAGCTGGCGGTGGCGCTGATAGCTCGCTGAAAAAGACAGATGGATTGCTTGAAAAATACAAATCATCAATCAAAGACCTTTACTCGCTCGGAAAGTACATCGGTGACGCTCTTGCGAACGCTATGGAGAGCATTGACTGGAAGAAGATTTATCGGAAAGCTGACAATTTTGGAAAAGGACTTGCAGACTTCCTTAATGGTTTAATCAGCCCAAGACTTTTTTATGATTTGGGCGCAACAATAGCCGGTTCACTGAACACAGCTTTGCATTTTCTTAATTCATTCGGTACAACATTCGACTGGACTAATTTTGGCTTGTCGATTGCTAACGGCATTAATGGATTTTTTGAGAACTTTGATTTTGCGTTACTAGCAAAAACTATTAATGCATGGGTACAAGGAATATACACCGCACTAATCACAGAAGCTAAAAATTTGTCGCGAAAAGACATACTCAAAGGAATTACAGACTTTTTAAGCAATTTGGACATTAAAACTGTTGAGATAATAGTTGGCACATTGCTGATAAAAAAGATAATTTCGTTAAAATTGGGTTCAATGGCACTCGCTTTTATTGGAAAATCATTATCAAAAGCGATAGCACAGGCAATAGCTTCAAAAATTGGATTTGAGCTTGTAGAGGGAGCTGACATTGGAACGGCAATAATGCAAGCATTTAAAACCATTTTTGCTTCACTGTCAACAAATCTTGGATTACTCATAGAGGGATTATTCAGTGGTTTAAGCTTGGGTGATGCAATAACGGCCGCATTCGGAACAGGGGCAGTAGACCTATTAGCAACAATCGGCTCTGCTTTTTCGGCAATAGCCGGAACAATTTTATCTATTGTAAATTTTGTCAAAATGTTAAAAGACGGATTTAGTTGGATAAATGAAATTCTAATGGTAATAGGTGTTGCATTGGCCACAATCGGAGCAATATTAGCTGGCGTGGCAGCATTGCCGGCGGTAATTGTTGGAGCAATAGTGGCAGCAGTATCAACAATCGTTGTTTTAGTAAAAGATAATTGGAACACAATTTGCGAACTATTTTCAACGGTTGGCGATTGGTTCAATGGAAATGTCATTGAGCCTGTAGTTTCGTTTTTTAAAGATATGTGGAAAACCATAAGTGGCTTTTTCGGTTCTCTATGGAAAGACATAGTAACTGTGTGGCAAGAAGCTTCGAAATGGTTTAGTTCCACAGTAATTGAGCCGATAGTTGGCTTTTTTAAAGGCTTTGCTACACGAGCACAACAGATTTTTCAAGGTGTTTGGATAATAATTCAAACAATTTGGATAGTAGCTTCAAGCTGGTTTAATAATAATGTGATTACTCCAATTTCAAATCTGTTTAACTTTTTAAAAACGCTTATACAAACAACGATACAGACAGCAAAAGATTTTGTCCTTTCAACGTGGCAAGGGGTAGCGAGTTGGTTTAATAGTACGGTAATACAACCGATTTCAAACTTTTTTAATATGTTGAAAGCTGGCATAACATCGGCACTTAGCGTAGCAAAGAACTTTGTTATATCTACTTGGCAAAGCGTGGCGGGTTGGTTTAATGGCAATGTTATTTCGCCTATCACGAACTGCTTTAATATTATGAAAAACGGAATTACAAACGCGTTTAATTATGTGTGGAGTTCAATAAGAGGCGGTGTCACAGGGGCTATGAACTACGTTATATCAAAAATAGAGAATGGGGTTAATTTTGTTGTCAGTGGAATTAATTCTTTATTAAGAGGATTTAACAAAGTTGTTTCTATGGCTGCTAAGGTGGCTGGTGCAAATTGGAACGGAGTATCGTTAGTTCCGAAAGTACATATTCCAAGGCTTGCTAGTGGCGGAATTTTCCCAAGGGGAGAGGACGGCATGGCTTTTATTAATCACAACGAGCTGGTCGGTAAATTCTCAAACGGCAAAAACGTAGTTGCAAATAACCAACAAATCACCGAGGGAATTAAACAGGCTGTCATGGAGGGCATGGCGCAAGTAATGATGAACTCTAATGTCGGTGGAAATTCTGCACCACCTGTCATTGAAAATGTGTTTAAGTGCGACAGTGAAACGCTCTATCGCATGACACAGGTAGGCAAAGCAAAGCACGGACAACGATATATTGTAGCAAATGAATTTGGTTAAGACACTCACCCTTGCGTGGGTGTCTTTTTACGAGGTAACAATATGGCAATGATGTTAGTAGACGGAGTGGAATTACCTACTCCGTCAACTTTTGAATGGGGCATGATTGATGTGTCTGCAAGCGACAGTGGACGTACACAGGACGCTCAAATGCACAAGAATAGAATAGCACAGAAACGACAGCTTAAATTGTCATGGAGTGGTACAGACACGGCTAGGACAGCAAAGATACTTCAAATGGTAAACCCCGAATATATCAGAGTGACATATCCTGACGCTATGAGTGGCACTGATGAAACACGCACATTCTATGTGGGTGACAGAAGCGCGCCTATCAAGATATGGACTATTAACAATAAGAGGTATGAGACATTGAGTTTCGACCTCATAGAAGTATAAGGCGGTGATTTAATGCTTAACGTATCGGCTAAATGGCAAAGGGCAGTAATGCTCGATAATGATATAAACGTAAATTGCTTTGCTGACATAGTTACGGCAAGCGGTGAAAAAATTCCTGTTAGTGATAGTGAGTTGTGGGCGAATGGCTTCGAGGTTAATGACTCAACATCAAGCAATGGTACTTTCACAATCGGGGCTTTGATTGCCGGAAAACTGAAAATTAAGCTGAATAACATTTACGAAGATTACAGTAAATATGATTTTGATAAGGCAAGCGTAACAGCATATGTTTCAAAAAGCTTTTCTGATGGCACAACTGAAAAACTAAAAATCGGTGAATATAGAGTCAGCGAGACAAGCTATGACGGCTCACTTATAACGCTTACTTGCCTTGACAATATTAATAATTTTAATCGCGAGTACGATAGCAATTTAAGCTACCCTACGACAGCGTATGAGGTAGTCAGAGACGCTTGTATTAAGTGTGATGTACCTTTTACTATGGCAAGATTTGATAACTCTGATTACGTGATTAACGAGATACCAAGTGATAATCAAAAACTCACATATGGACAGGTGATAGCTTACATCTTACAGTTAAGCGGATTATGGGGCAAGTGCGGTCACGATGGTGAATTGCTTATCGGTTGGTATGATATGAGCCAATTTGACAGCCAAGGTTACGATGGCGGAACTTTTAGCACAAAAACTACACCATACTCTGACGGAGATACACTGAATGGCGGAAATTTCACCGACTATTCAAGTGGAGATAGCGTTGATGGTGGAACATTTACAGAAGCAAGAAGTTACCACAATATTTACACGCAAAAAGACTTGAATGTTGCGACCGATGATGTTGTTATCACCGGGGTAAAGGTAACTGTAACCTCAAAAGAGGACAAGGCAAAAGATGTTAATGCACTTGCCGGAAAAGAGGGATATGTAGTTTCAATCTCTGATAATCCGTTTATTTCGGCAGACAAGGCACAGACAGTTGCAAATTATATCTTTAAAAAAATCGGTGGCATGAGGTTCAGACCTCTTGATGCTACACTTTTGTCAAACCCACTGATTGAGAGCGGAGATGTGGCGCTTGTGACAGACCGCAAGCAGAATACCTATAGCTGTTTTATTTCCAACCGAACGTTTACAGTTGGAAGTGGCACAAAAATTTCGTGTGACGCTGAAAATGCTTCAAGAAATAGTGCTGATAAATTTAGTAATGAGACAAAGGTTATCGTGCAAGCCAGGAAAGTTGCACAGGCACAATTAAGCGTATATGACAAGCAAATGCAATTGCTGACACAGTTAATGTCTCAATCACTTGGGCTTTTTAAGACTGAACAGGTGCAAGAGGATGGCTCAATTATTTACATTATGCACAATAAAGCTGACCTTAATTCAAGCAATATACAGTGGAAAATGACAGCTAATGGCATGGCTGTATCAAGCGATTATGGTAAAACGTGGAATGCCGGAGTTGATAAAGACGGAAACGCTATTTTCAATATTATGTCGGCCATCGGCATTAATTTTGATTGGGCGCATGGCGGTACACTCACTTTAGGCGGTGAGAATAACGTAAACGGCAAGCAGTATGTCAAAGACGCAAACGGAAAAATTCTGATTACACTTGACAACAAGGGCATTACGCTTGCTGACGGAGTTAATATATCATGGAATAATATCTCCAATCACCCAAGCATACCAAGCAAAACAAGCGATTTAACAAACGACAGTAACTACGCTACAACGGCACAGATACCAACTAAGAATAGTCAATTACAAAATGACAGTAACTACGCAAATACAAGTCAAATTCCTACAAAGAATAGTCAGTTGCAAAATGATAGCAGTTACACCACTATGAGCGCGGTTGAGAAAAAGAACTACACCACTATGAGCGCGGTTGAAGATAAAGGGTATCAGAATGCTGACCAAGTTGGAGAAATAGCAAACAACGCAGTAAAAAGTACGAAAGATGAACTTGACGCTCTTAAAAAGAATATCGGCTATACACAAATAGGAAGTGATTATGTTGTATCGCCTAAGATAGTCGGTGCATATGGCGAATTTACAAAAGCATTTAATGTAGATGTCGTCAATCCGTCTACAGGGCTTAATCAAAGTTTTTGGGCGCAAGACGCGGAAACAGGAACAAAAATAAGTGGAAATTATAGTGGAAATAATGTTGACAATAATCTTACGGTAACCCCGGAGGGAGCAAACCTTTTTTCAAGCGTCGGTGGGCATTCAAGCGGAGTGGGCTGTGGTGGTGGCTTTGCAAGCATAAACGGTGAAACGGTTAATATAAGCGGAACTAATGTTGATATTACTGCAAACAATTTGACTCTTAATGGAGTTGAAACAGTTTTTGGCTCAAAAACATTTACCAATGAAAACGGCTGGTACTGGAGACAGTGGACAGATGGATATATAGAAATGTGGGGAAGTTTTCCCGCGACTGTCTCGTTTGGCTCTAAATATGGTAGTCTGTATTATACTTATGGAAGCGTATATATGCCAGACGGAATAAAAAGTATCTTACATACTACAGGTACTGTGTTTTGTAGCACCGGCGGGTTGTATTCTATTTTTTTTACAAGATGGAGCAGTAATGAGTTGCGGTTTTGTATAAACTCGGCTGCTGCAGAAACAAACAAACAATTGTATTTACAACTTCACGTTTTAGGCAAATGGAGATAATTAACGAAAGCGAGGTGTAGCTTATGGCAATTCAAATGAGACGAGGGGCATACGCGGAGTTTGACCCCTTAAAAATGAAAGCTGGAGAATGGGCGGTATCGACCGACTCCGACACGAAAAAACAGCAGATATGGATGTGTTTCGCACCCGGAATAGTTAAGCGGATGGGAACTGTTGAGGATTTTGACACTGAAATTCAAAGACTTATTCAGAGCTATCTTGACGGTATGGCTCAATCCGTATCACAGGCTCAAAAATCAGCGCAGACTGCGACAGAAAAAGCTACCTCAGCAAGCAATTCTGCTTCACAGGCTCAAAAATCAGCGCAAACTGCTTCGCAAAAAGCAAACGAGGTCGCCCAAACTTCGGGAAAGATTGATACGGCGGTAAGTCAAGCAAACGCAGCTACAAAGGCTGCAAATGAAGCTGCGCAAAGAGCGGAACAACAAGCCGGGCTTGTCGAGCAGAAAGCAAACGGAAGAGGCATTACTTTTTCTGTGACAAGTGCTGGATTACTCAATGTAAGTAAGGAGGACTAATATGAGCGGAATAGACATTATATCAGATACAACAGGGCAAGCGATTGTTGAGAGTATTAAAGCCCTTGGCACTAAATTAAGCGAGGGAAGAGTTATTTATGGTGTTCACATTAACAGTGCGGATAGTAACCCAAAAACAAGAGTCAGATATTTAGCAGACACAGTAGGCATGACTCCGGCAGCTATGAATTTTACAAGTGGAACTTTTGATTATGGCTCATGGGCGAATGCCTTTTTCATGCCAAAGCCATGTATGCTTAAAACGAATGGACAGGTTGACTATTACCTCAACGAGAACGACTTGACTAAAAAAGTAGACGGCAGTGCGTCGGATATAGCAAACATTGATTACGATGGAAATGCTATGATGGAATGGGGCAATGGCACAGACATTATATGGTGGAAAATTGCACCCGACCAAGGCAATCCAAACAGTGCAAGCCTTTATGTTGCTAACTATCAAGCTGATAAAGATTTTAAAAATCTGAATTTCATTGACATTAACGGCAATGAAAAATCTCATTTTTATACACCAATTTATAACGGCTCACTTGACAGCAACAATAAGCTGCGTTCAATAAGTGGTCAAACAGTTATTAAATCGAAAACAGCCAGCCAAGAAATGACATATGCAAGAGCCAATGGTACAGGCTATGAAATCGAGCAGTACGTTGATAGACTCTTGATTAATATTTTGCTTATCATTATGGGAAAATCTACCGATACGCAAGACGTATTCGGGCGAGGCATGAGTGAAAATGCCAGTGATGAAAACTTATTTCTTAAGACCGGCACAATGAATGACAAAGGCTTATTTTGGGGCGAAAATACCGGAAAAGCCGGAGTCAAAGTCTTTGGTATGGAGAATTATTATGGCAATCAGTGGCGAAGAACAGCCGGACTTATTCTTGCCAATGGTATAGCAAAGGTTAAATTATCCCCATCCGTAAAAGACGGAAGTAGTGCAACCAACTACAACACTGACGGAACAGGATATATTGAGATACCTAATTCAACTCCTAGTGGTACAAGTGGTGGATATATCAAAGATATGCTATATACGGCATTAGGCGTGTTTCCAACATCAATTACAGGCTCATCATCGACCTATTATCCTGATGGTTGTTGGTTTAACATTGCAATTATAGCCTTTGCTCTTTTTGGTGGCACCCTGGGCGCCGGCCGTCTTTGCGGCGCGTTTTACGTGGACTTGAACAACGTGGCTGGTTACGCGTGGTGGCACCTCGGGGCTTCTCTTTCCTACAAATAACTTGCAACAGGGAAGAGGGAATTTCTGCCTAAGCAGAAAGGGAGAAACCACGTTTCTCCTAAGAAAATTTGTAACTATAAACGTGTGTAGTTAATTTTATATAAGGGATTTAGTTTGCGCCTTTGCTCTTTTTGGTGGCAACCTGAACAACGGCCGTCATTGCGGCGCGTTTTACGTGAACTTGAACAACGAGGCTGGTAACGCGAGGTGGAACATCGGGGCTTCTGTACCTATCATTCATGGGATAAAATGAATGCAGACTAAATTCCGTACCCCTTGGTAAAAATTAACTCGATGCAAGCTACTGCTAGTAGTAGGAAATGGTCGAACGTGGTAGAGAGGATAGGAAGAGAATACGTATGAAAACATACAGAAATCTATATGCTGAATTTATTTCGGACGAAAATATAAAACTTGCAATTCAAAATTTCTCTAAGGGTAAAAAGAGAAGAAATAAGGTTAGGAAAATTTTAGCAGACCTTGATACATACATACCTAAAATTAGAGAATATGCGATTAACTTCACACCTTTTGAGCATAAACCCAAAGAAATATATGACGGAATATCACGAAAGAAACGTAAGATAGTAATACCGACAGTTATGGAGTCAATAGTACATCACATGATAGTGAACGTGCTTAAACCCATGTTTAACAAGGGAATGTATGAGCATAGTTACGGTTCGGTTCCTAATCGTGGCGGTGCGTATGGTAAGAAGTGCATATGCAAGTGGATAAAACAGGGTGGTAAAAATATTAAGTATTGCTATAAACTTGATGTGAAGCAATTTTACGCCAGTGTTCCACAGGGTAAATTAATTGAAAAGCTTAAATCTAAAATCAAAGATTTTAAATTCATGCGGATTGTTGAAAATGTTATACATTGCGTGTCAAATGGCTTACCGCTTGGTTTTTATACCTCTGTATGGCTTGCTAACTGGTATTTAAGTGAACTTGACCATAAAATTAAATCGCTTGGCATTGAACTGAAATATGCACGTTATGTTGACGATATGGCTATATTTTGTGCAAGCAAAAAGAAATTGCGCAAGGTAAAAGCCGTGATTGATAAAAGTCTTGCTGAATTAGGCTTGACAGTCAAAACAAACTGGCAGATATTTCGTTTTCATTATTTGCCCCACAATCCATATGTCGGCAAGAATGGAAAGCCCACAACATACGGCAGACCGCTTGATTTCATGGGATATAAATTCTATAGAAATAGAATTACCTTAAGAAAAACAATCCTTAAGAAAATAAGAGCTAAGGCAGTTAGAATATGGCAAAAAACAAAGGTTACGATATTTGACTCAAAACAAATGATTTCCGCTCTTGCGTGGATTAAAAATTGTGATATGTACGATTATTACAGGGAACATATCAAACCATTTATAGATTTCGGAAAACTAAAACACAAAATTTCAACAGTAGACAGAAAGGCAAGGTGCATTGAATATGACAGAATACAAGCTCGTAGAAAGTATGCAATCGGACAAACCGCTTGACATTGACACAACATCTTCTCCGAATATCGTTTATCAGCGAAAAAACATTAAATCGGTTGAAGCAACAGGGAGTGAGGACGATTTTACTTACAAGCCTAAGCACTGGGAGTACGAGGAGCGCGAGCTGACACAGGACGAATACTCACAGTATCTTATTGCTATGGAACAGGTAAAAGAGATTAACGAGCACTCTGATGAGGAAGCAATAGACAACTATACAAGGCAGTTAATGGATGAGGGGGTGCTTTAATATGAGAATATTAGTTGAAAGCCTTAAAAGGCTATATGAGAGTGACAGAGTAACCAAGGAAGAATTGCTCGACAGAGTGGCAGGCGGTAAAATATCGCAAGAGGAATATGAGTACATTACTTCACAATTAGAATAAAAAGGAGAGGGAAACCTCTCCATAGTTCAATGAAAAATAAAATCAAGCCACATCAGCGCAGAAGCAACAATGCCAAAGATAGAACCGCCATGATTGCGCGGAATTTCATTCTTAGATGCTAAATCAATTATTCCGAGAATAATTGAAGTAATAGAGCAACACACAAAAATTAAGCCAAACATAGCAATAAAAAGGTCATTGTCCACCGGAAAGAGTCCTATTTTTGTTGCAATAAACATTATAAGCGGAACGGCTATGAGAATGCCACTTGTGAAGCTTGCCGTTGAATTTTGCTTAACGAATGGCTCATCTTTTTGGCACAGGTCTACATAATATTTGGCTGTTTCGAATGAAACCAAAGTCTTTTGCGATATTTCATTACAAGCCATGCCTAAGTTACCATTATAATGCTTGATTATATCATTAACATTGATTTTTTGACCATTGATGACGTAGGAATTGCATTTATTTGTTTTTGCCATATTAACATCTCCTTTTGTAGTTCTTTTTTACTATTCTATTCTTTACAGTCCATGTTGTCAATATTCGACAAAATAAAACACTTTAAAGTGCTACAGTAATGATGTTCTCAAATAAGAGAACTCTTCAAGTTTCGGTAGGGTGGTAGGCTAATTGGCGGTCTATCGCCCTATTTTGTATCGGCGCCTACAAGCATATGTTCTATAATTGGTTTTAGAAAGTGGGGTTTTAAAAATGGATTACAAGAAAGAAATAATACAGATGATTGAAAAAATAGAAGATGCAGGCACTTTGGGGTACCTGCATACATTCATAAAACTTTTTTTGGAAAAGTGGGGCTAGTCCTCACTTTTTTCTTTTCGAGATAACATAACGTCAATCATGCTTAAAATCGTTTCCTTATCTCTATTGTCTAGTAAAGAAAACTTTTCTAACAATTTAAAATCCTCTTTTGCCATATCGGGAGCTGGCTCTTTTTTCTTAGAAACATCAAATCCCATTAACCACATAGGCTCGACTCTTAAAATCTTACCCATTTTACCACTGCTTATATTAGATGGTGCATGAGAGCCACTAAGATATTGACTAATAGAAGCTTTGCTCACACCGGACCTGTCAGCCAGTTCTTGAGGCTTCATATCCAAATCAGATAACGCTTCTTTTAATCTTAAAGCAGTAATTTCGTTTTTCACTTCATTTCACTCCTTTCCTATTTGATAAATCAATCATAACACAAAGATGTTAAACTTTCAACAAAAAAGTTAAACTTTATCAAACTTTTGTGTTGACATTCAAGTTAAACAGTGTTAAACTAAGTGTGTGTTAAAGAAAGGAGGTAAAGCAAATGCCATATAGATATGACAAACTAAGAGGACGAATAATTGAAAAGTGTGGCAGTCAAGCCAAGTTTGCCGATAAAATAGGCTTATCACAGAATAGTGTATCAAGGAAGTTGAATTGCGATGTGGGTTTTTCACAGACTGATATGCTTAACTGGGGAGCTGTATTGGATATTCCACAGGCAGAGTATGGCACTTATTTTTTTAACTGAAAAGTTAAATGGAGTTAAACTTAGGAAAGGAGATGAAGAGGTGGATACAAACGACATTCATAAAACTTGTGAAGAGATAATGGGAAATTGCAAAAAGGCAAACACCATGTCAAACATAGCGATTGTCTGTGGAATTCTTTCAATATTAATCAATGTCCTAACTGGGATAGATAAGATAGAAAGCTTTGCACAGTCTTTATTATCTTATCTGCATTAATAAAAACAGAAAGAATTAAAGATAATACTGAAACTATCGTAGATATGTTTGCCCGTACCGCAGAAGTGGCAGATGCTTTACTAGCTTTTTGAGATTCTTTAATAGCTAGTTCAGCTTGCGTTTTAGAACTTTCAGCAATCTCTTTTGCGGAATCGGCTTGAGATTTAGCAGATTGAGCCATATCGTGAAGTTCCTTGCTTGTCTTTTCAAGATAAGCAGACTGACTTTCTAAAAGCTCGTATGGAGATTTGTCTTTTTCATATGTAGGTGATTCAATTTTAGGAATTTTGTGTTGCGGAAATAATTTATCCATATTTGGGTAATTTGGTTTGTATTGCATAGTGACCTCCAATATTTTTTATACCATATACATTTTGAAGTCTTTCAACGCATTGGTACTACACAATGCTTCTTTAAATGTTCCGTCACTTATGCAGTTTAAGTTCAGCAGTTTAATCGCCATTAGCTGACGGATTGAGAGGAGTATCTAGCGTAGCACGGCATATTATCGGACATGCCAACCATGATTTTTTATCGAGCTTTACTGCCCAAAATGCGCTACACCGATTGCTACATTTTAAATGCGACCTCGCAAATATGGAACAGGCAAAATCAAAATTGCTTTCAAGGCCTTTGCCTCCTAGCGTATTTTGCCTAATATGGCACTTTTTATAGTAACGGATTTCCTAACTATTGTCAAGAAAGGAGATGGAAAATTGAATAAGAAAAAACGACAGGCAAGCTTTAAAAAACTTGATACGCTCATAAAAGCTAGAAACGTTTCGTTTTACAAACTTTCAGAAGAGCTTGGAATGGCACGAAGTACTTTTTCAGATTGGAAATCGGGAAAATCAATGCCAAAAACAGACAAGCTAATTAAGATTGCTAATTATTTTGGTGTAGAAGTTTCTTATTTTATCGAGTAGAAAGGAGAAAACATGAACGATTTACAGATTTTCAACAATGAAGAGTTCGGAGAAGTCCGAATGACAGAAATTGACGGAAAGCCATATTTCGTAGCAACGGATGTGGCAACCGCACTTGGGTATGCGACACCGAGGGATGCAGTTTCTAGGCATTGCAAGGGAGTCGTGAAACGCGACACCCCTACATCTAGTGGAGTGCAATCCATGTCATACATAAATGAGGGAGATTTATACTGACTTATTATGAAATCAAAATTGCCTAGCGCAGAGAAATTTGAGCGGTGGGTAATGGATGAGGTACTTCCGTCAATCAGAAAAACAGGCAGTTATGGTATGCCAAAGACAACAGGCGGTCAGATACAGCTTTTGGCACAGGGCTATACAGAATTAGAGCAGAAAGTAAACGACATCAAAGATGATGTGAGCGAGCTTAAGGAAAATGTACCACTCTATAGTTGCGATATTGACGAGATACAACAGCATGTTAAGCGCAGAGTTGTAAATATTCTTGGTGGCAAGCAGAGCGAAGCATACAGGGATAACAGTATCAGGCATAAGACATTCTCTGATATATGGACACAGTTAAAACGTGAGTATGGTTGCGTATCTACTTACAAGAGTATCAAGAGAAAGTACATAGACGATGTGCATGAGTTTATTGATTGCTATGTCGTGCCTAAGTATCTTGATGAGCTTATTCAAGACGCAAACGCTCAACAGAGTTTTGCATAGTGAGGTGATTGTATGAGAAAAAGAACTTTAAAGCAGAAATTCTATACAGGCTGTGGCTATTCGATTTTCGGAGCATTAGCTTTTGTATTTTTCCTTGGATTATCGGTGGCATACGGAATTAAGACAGCGAGTATTATCGTTGGAGCAATCGTAACAGTATTTTGGCTGATATTGATTGCGACATGTCTCATAGAGGAGGGCAAACCGCATGAGAAGAAAAAGAATATTGATGTTATCGACTTTAATAATTGGAACTATGACCTTAAAGCCAATAGTAGTGAAAGCAGATAGCAAAATTGAACTGACAGCCGGTGTTACTTCCTATTTAAATGATGTAATGCTAGGGAAGATTGAGCCGACAGTAGTTCAGAATGAGCCGGTTGTAGTTGAGCAGACCTATGAAGAGCCAACAGTTCCGACTTGCCGTAAGAAATATAGTTGTAGTCGGTTTAAGAAGCTAGGGCGAGTGCGATATGGCGATTACACTTATACGTGGTACTCACAGAGGGTGTTACCTGGAGGCGGTCTAAATATTCCGGGCAGACATTTAAATGAGCATGGGCTTGTTGTAGATGAAAACGAATACGTTGTGATTGCAAGTGATGATTTACCACACGGAACTGTAGTTGATACTCCTGTTGGCATACAAGGGATTGTATATGACGAAGGGAGCGGAAATGGAAATCTTGACATCTACTGCGATTGGTAGCCAATTAAAACGTCAGAGTGCTAACGATTACCTACAAGAATTATATCGAGCTAAACGGCACAAAAACAAATCATTTGACTTTCAAGCGTTACTAGATAAAGAAATGGAGAAACTAAATGAGCGACAATGTAAGACGGATTAGGCTGGGTGATACAAGATACAGATTGAAGCCATTAACAAGAGAGCAGAAGTTATTGCTCAACAAGGCTCATTACGTGGCTAGTGAGTGGCTTTTTGTATCAGAGTCGGACTCATACTTAAGAGTAGTGAAGAAATCAAGCCTACACGGAAATTTAATTTTAAAAACCATAAACAAATAGAAAGAGAGGAAATGCAATGAAGATTACACACGTATTTGCGCAGAATTTTTGTAAATTCTATGGCAAAAACACATTAGACACAGATTTTTCAATGAAAACTATATTGTCCGGTCAGAACGAAGTCGGCAAATCGACAGTTAAGAGAATTATTCTTGATGTGCTGAATTGCCATGACGAGAATGATAGAGAGATTACAGGCATAAGACCGCATGATGAAAGTGGAGTCGAGATTGACGATGTTGACATTGTGAGGGCTGTTACCTTTGAGATTGACGGAAAAGCAAAGACTCTGAAAAAGGTTACAAGGCAGAAACGCAACAAAAAGGGTGAGATTACAGGCAGTGTTACTGATTACTCAATCAATGATGTACCTTACAAAATGGCTGACTACAATCAGTACATCAATGACAACATGGCAGAGCTTGGAGTTTTACCATTCTGCTTAAATGCCATGACGTTGCTCAACAAGTCACAGGCAGAGCAGAGATTGGCATTGGCGAGCTATTTTGGAACACGTACTGATGAAGGAATCTGCGATATGTTTCCGCAGTTTGCCGAGCTTAAGCCGATGTTTGACGATGGGGACGTAGACCAACTCAAAAAAGTATACCGTGGCAAGCTAAATGGCACAGGCGGTAGGAATGGCTCAAAAGGACTTGTCAAGGAAAGAGACGAAATCTCAACAAGGATTGATACAATTCATTCTACCAATGAGTATACAGACCTTGCAGAGCTTGAATTACAAAAGAAAACCTATGAGCCACAGCTTAAGGAAATTGAAGATAAGCTGTCCGACTACAACAAGATTTTAGAGGATAAGCAGAAAGCTACAGAGGACATTATGAACCTTAAATTTGAGCTTTCAGATATGGAGAGAAAAGCCAATGCTGATAATCAGAAAAAGCGCATGGAACTACAGTTACAGATTGACGGCTTCGATGTTTCAATCCGCAAAACAGAGTCAATGATAAGAGCTGGAAAAGCTAGCATTAAAAGCTCCGAAAGAGAGATTGGAGATTGCGCAATAGACTTAGCAAAGGTACGTGCTGACTGGAAAAAAGCAAAGGCACTTTCCTTTGATGAAAGCAGTGTTAATTGTCCGATGTGTGGTCAGAGATTGCCGGAAGATACAATAGAGAGTTTGAGAACTGATTTTAGTGATAAAAAATTGAAGAAGCTTAAAGAGCTTGAGGATAAGGGCAATTCATTATCAAGTGTCAGCAAGGAACTCAAACAGGCTATTGAGGACAAGAAGAAAGAAATAGCTGACCTTGAAGCAGAACTCAAGGAGCTGACAGAAAAGCGTGATACTGTTGCTAACGAGTTTGAACGTGATAGCATCGCTAAAGAGCTTGGAATGGTACCTACTGATGTTGATATGACAGGTAACAGTGAGTATCAGGCGCTTAAAGCTAAAATCGAGGAGAAAGAGAAGGCTCTTGCAGATGAAAACGATATATCAGAACTTATCAGAAAGCTCAAAAACGAGCGAAACGAACTGTTAAGGCAAGTTTCATCGGTTGATACAAAGATTGAGCTTGGTGTGGCAAATAACAAGCGTATAGACGATAGCATAGCCGACCTTGAAGATAAGAGAAAAGACCTCAATCAAGAAATTGCTGATTGGGAAAGAAAGCTTGATTTGCTGAAAGAGTTTACTCGAAAGAAAAACGAGCTTTTACAGGCCGATGTTAATAAGTATCTGAATTTTGCCACAGCAAAGCTGTTTAGACCACTCTTAAATGGTGATACCGAGGAGTGCTGCGACTTTGTTTACAATGGTGAAGCATATGCAAGAAATCTTAATCATGGGGCAAGAATGCTGACAGAAGTTGACATATGCCGGGCTTTTCAGAAAGTGGCAAGCGTTAATTTTCCAATTATTATTGATGATACAGAGAGCGTTGACGATTGGAGAATACCGCAGATTGATAACCAGTTGATTATGTTGAAACATACACAGGACAAAGAGCTTGTGATTGAGGCGGTGTGATATGAAATTATACTTTTACAATTTAGATACTTATGGTAGTAACCCTAAAGGCTTATGCGTTAAGGAATGCGAAGCGGAAGAGAAACCCAAGACATACAAGGTTGTTGATAGAGTTTTTCCAAACTACCTTAGTACGGCAAAGAAAGATGATGTTGGGCGAATAACTAACTTTAATTGCATGTTTCTTACAGAACCTAACTTTGAATATGCAAAAGAGGCATTCCGAAACAGGGCGGAAAGAAGAATTGCAGACAAGCTGGAAGAAGTTGAAAAACTCAAAGCTGAATTAAAAATAATAAATGAAAGCGAGGAATAGGAATGATTAAAGCAGAAGACGAAGAAGTTACATTTAGAGGCATAAAAAGCCATGTTATGGCAGAGGCGGTTACTGTTTTACGTGCGCTTAAAGAGACAGTTTCAGAGGAAGAGTACAAAATAGTGATTAGACTTGCTGATAAAAGCGAGAAGCAGTTGAGTGGCGAAACCGAGAGAATAAGAGAAGTGATTAAAAAGTTACTTGGATTATAGGAGGTTCAACATGAGTATTAAGAAAAGAAATTATTACATGGGCGGTAAGAAACATACTGTAGAGCTTAAGTATGACGGATATATGTATACAGTCATATCTGACGGAGTTTTATTCAAGCAGACACCTAATGAACTGTTTGCGGTTCAGGTTTTCAATGAGATTTAGGAGGATTAATTATGGCAGAGAATACAGCAGTTGCGGAAAAGAAAACATTTAGCATGGCACTGACAGATAAGCTTGATAGCGTATCAGAAGCACTACCAAAGGATTTTAACAAGGCTAGGTTCGTGCAGAATGCATTAGCACTTATCAACGATAACCCGGCATTACAGAAATACAGTCAATCACAGCTTACAGCCGGACTTTTAAAAGGTGCTTATCTTGGCTTAGATTTCTACTCAAAGGAGTGTTACTTGGTGCCTTATGGAAATCAGCTTAACTATCAGACGGATTACAGAGGTGCTAAGAAATTGGCAAAGAAGTATTCTATCAGACCGATTAAGGACATTTACGCAAAGTTAGTTCGTGCTGGAGATAGCTTCGAGGAAAAGATTGTAAGTGGAGAACAGACTTTTGATTTTAAGCCATTGCCATTTAATGACGGAAAAATAATCGGTGCGTTTGCCGTTTGTTTATACGCTGATGGTGGTATGCAGTATGACACAATGAGCCTTGCAGACCTTGAAAACACAAGAAAGTCAAGTAAGGCAAGCAATAGCCCAGCTTGGAAGAATTTCACAGGTGAGATGTATAAGAAAACTGTACTTCACAGGCTTTGCAAACACATTGAGTTAGACTTTGAGAATCCGACACAGCAGAACACATTCTTAAGCGGAATGGAGATTGAAACCGACCCGCAGAAGTTAGCTGAAAATGATATTGAGCAGAACGCAAACACAGTAGATTTTGACGAGGACAACATAATTGATGTAGAGCCGACCGACACAGCCGACAAGCAGTCAGAGGAGCTACCGCCGTTCATGCAGAGTGAGGAGAGCTGATATGAGAGTAATTTCACAGAACGGAACAATAGATGTTCCTTATGAAAACTTTGTTTTTTCAATATTAAATAGTAGTGGTGGGAATTATGGAATTGTTGCAGTTAAAAATGTCGCAGAGCCACCGGAACTTTTTATGAACAGCCTTATAGCAACCTATTCCACCGAAGCAAAGGCAATTAAGGCTATGGAAATGCTTAGAAAACAGTATAAGAGATTGGAAACTTTGAAACTTTATACGAAGGGAAGTCACGAAGATATAAGGGAAATATTAACATTAGATGAACTTGGATGCACAATTTTAAAAACTAGAAAGCTAAGCGTTTTTCAATTCCCACAGGATGATGAAATCGAGGTGTGAGTGTGAGAATTATTAATGGTAAAGAGAAAGAATACAAGGATTGGTACGACAAGAATAGTGACGGATACAGCAGAGCTTGTTTCACTTATGCTGAAAGGTGGGCTGAACTGTTAGAAGCAGAAATTGACAAGAGCAACGATGTTATGAAGTGTTTTGCTGATAATGCCGACAGATTGAGCCGTGAAGCAGACACAGAGGGCATAACAGGATTTATGTACGGATGTGCAGTTAGTATTCTTTCGCAGTGCTGGGAATACGGAGAGTATTTGAGAAAGTGGCATAACAAAAAGTATGACTATGACGGAGACGGAGCTGTAAATCCGGCAGTTATAACAGTAGGGTGAAATGATGAAACTTAAATGTATAGCAACGGGAAGTACAGGAAATTGCTATCTGCTAACTTCCGACAGTGGAGAAACACTTATCCTTGATTGTGGAATCCCAATTAAGGAGATTAAAAAAGGCTTAGATTGGCACATAAGGGGGATAAGGGGCATGATAATAAGTCATGCCCACCTACCCTAGATCACAGCAAGTCATTAAACGATTTTAAGCCAATGGGAATACCGATACTTGCCCCATATTTAGGCGATAGCCGTAAATCAATGAATATGGGCGGATTTACAGTGAAACCCTTTGATTTAACGACAATAGACGGAAGTTGGACGCACACAAATGCAAATGGCGAACCTTGCCCGATATACGGCTTTCTGATTACGCACAAGGAAATGGGGAGAATGCTTTACATAACCGATTGTGAGGTTGTCAAATGGAAATTCAAAGATATAAACCACATTCTATTAGGTGTGAATTATGACAAGGATTTAATTGACAGGGATAACACAGGCAAAGCTAATCACGTTTTCAGAGGTCACTTAAGTATTGACACGGCTTGTGATTTTGTTAAGGCAAATTATTCAGATAGCTTGCAGAATGTCATAATGTGCCATTTATCAAGTGAAAATTCTGATAGAGATAGTTTCATCGAGAAGATGAAAAAAGTCGCTTATGGGGCAAATGTAGATGTTGCAGAGCGTAATAAGGAATGGCTACTTGCTAATCCTAATGAGTGCCCTTTTTAAAAATTAAACAGACAGGAGAAAAATAATGAATATTGTAACACTTTTAGGACGATTGACACGCGATCCGGATATTAGATATACACAGGGTGAAAATGCAATGGCAATAGCAAGGTTTACACTTGCCGTTGATAAAAATTTTAAAAAGAAAGACGATAAGGCGAATTTCATTAACTGCGTGGCTTTTGGCAAGATTGCTGAAACAGTAGAGAAGCACGTATTTAAAGGCTCAAAGATAGCAGTTATCGGTGAGTGGACTACAGGTAGTTACAAGAATAAAGATGGAAACACAGTCTACACTAACGATTGCAACATATCTAAGCTTGAGTTTTGCGACAGTAAAAATTCAAGTGGCAGCAGCGCAGAGCCACAGCCAAAACCCGATGATGGCTTTATGTCAATTCCTGATGGTATTGACGAGGAATTACCATTTAACTAAGAGCCGGTTGATTACAGGACAGTCAAATAATGGCTGTCCTAGAAAGGGAAAATAATGGATTATACAAACGAAGTATTTGCGAACATTGCAAAGGAAATAGCTGACCGGAAAGAGTATGTAATTACAAGAGCGTTTACATCGCAGATTGCAGAATTATTACAGAAAAATGGCATCATACCGATATGCAGTGAAAGATACATAAATCTTAACCCTGATGTGCCGAATTACAGTTCTGTCAGAAGAGTCACTGTTTCGTTTGATAAGCTTGATTGCACCAAGCATGACCGAGAAGTTAGAAAACAGGCATACAGAGATTTTATCAAGGAATTTGAGGATAGAGTTAATTCAAAAGATATATCTGAAAAACTCTTTGAAACTGAATGTATATTATTGGAGCGTGATAAGAATGAGATTAATTGACGCGGATGCACTAAAGAAAGATTTAGAATCGGTTACTTTAAGCAATGGAACTTTGCTCAATACAAATACAGTATTGCTATTACTGGATAAATATCCGACCGCCTATGATGTAGACAAGGTTGTGGAGCAGTTAGAGAAAGAAAAGAATCCGAACTACAGAGAGGATGGAAGTCTGATGGGGGAAAGAGAAGCGATTGAAATTGACAAGGCAATCGAGATAGTAAAGGCAGGTGGCAACACTTGAATTATCAGAACATAGCGAGAGCCAAGGCGATAGAACAGGAGAATAAAAAGCGACTATTGAAGCTCAATCCAAAGCTGAATGACAGGAGTGGAATATACTTCCTACTCCGAGAAGATGAAAACGGATTTAAGTATGCTTATGTCGGACAGGCAGTACATACACTTAGCAGATTGGCAAGCCACCTTGTAGGCTATGAACAGCATATAGACCTTAGTTTGAAACGCCACAAGCTGTATGACAAAGAGAAAAACCCTTGTGGCTGGCGAGTTGAATTTCTGAATTTCCCCGAAAGTCAGCTTGACGAGAAAGAGAAGTATTACATCAAGCTATATGCTGATAAAGGTTATCAGCTTAGAAATGTCAGTTTAGGCGGTCAAGGAGAAAATCGAGCTAGTGGTTCAATAGGTGAGAGAAAAGCACCTAAAGGTTATATGCAAGGCATACAGCAAGGCAAAAAGGTGTTAGCGAGGGAATTATCCTCTATCGCTGAAAAGCACCTTATAATCCGCTTAAAGCCCGAAAAAGAGCATAACAAAGTATCGCAGAAACAGTATGAGAAATTTATGGGTTTGTTGAAAGAGGGTGAAAGTGATGAGCAGTAAGTTATACAAAATACCACATTTTAATTCTTACGATGATATAAGAGCTGAAATGCAAAACGATTTACAGTACAGGCTTGCGAATAGGGCAGATAAAACATCTCTTGGCAGACCTTTATATTATCGAATAAATGTACAGTTGATATTAACGCAGGAATGTCCTTATAACTGTCCGTTTTGCTTAGAGAGAAAGAACCCTATGCAAGGCGATAATAATTTTAAGGCACAGATTGAGTCGTTAAAAAAGATATTGTTGGAACACCCCAATGCAAGGCTCACAATTACAGGCGGAGAGCAGGGGCTATATCCTAACCATGTTTCAGAACTTATTGATACATACAAAAAGCATAGTAACAATGTATTTTGTTCAATCAATACTACTGGATATTCAAAGGAACTTAACGGATTAGCACATATCAACTTATCATATAACGATTATGTGCATAAAAGCCCTAGTGATTTTCCTAATTGCACAGTGCAAACAGTAGTTGAAAATCCAACGATTGAGTATATTAAAGATTTTATGAAAATGGAAGCTGATAATTTTTCGTTCAGATTTTTAAGTGGGCTTGAAAAGAAAGATTATCCTGTAAAAATATGGAATGATCTACAGAATGATGATGATATTGATATTCATACCTTTAGGATTGGTGATTTCTTTGTATATGCAACATTTGACTATATGGGAAAACATGCAAGATTGACATTAGGAGATATGTGTCAGCAGAGAAACAATGATTATAAAGATGGATACTCAAATATTATTATCCATCCCGATGGAACTATCGGAACTAATTGGAGATAAGAAAGTGGGCGATTCAGAATGAAGATTTTAAGCAAAAAGAAATGTGAAGAAATTCTGAAAAGAATTACTGCAAATGAAATTATTCAGGTAGAGTACGGACTACACGATATGGAAGCAGAAACAAAGGCAACGGAAAATAGAGCAGAGATAGCTTTTATTGTCGGTGGCATTAATGGAATGAACAAGGTGCAGAACACGTTGAGAAAAAGGTATAACAATATAAACCACGAGGGAAAAGATTAAAATACATCAACCGAAACTTGAGGAAATGGGAGATTAAAAATGGCAGAACGTAGAATGTTTGCTAAGAAAATAACTGAAAGTGACGCTTTTCTCGATATGCCGAGCAGTACTCAAATGCTTTATTTTCACCTATCTATGAATGCTGACGATGATGGATTTGTTAATAATCCTAAGAAAATACAGCGAATGTGTGGTGCTTCCGATGATGATTTTAAACTATTGCTTGCAAAATCGTTTGTGCTCTTATTTGAAAGCGGTGTAATTGTGATTAAGCATTGGAAAATGCACAATTACATACAGGCAGACAAATACAGACCTACTGATTATGTTGAAGAAAAATCAATGTTGGGATTAAAGAAAAATAAGGCATATACGCTTGATGTAAACAAAATGGATACAAAATGTATACAAGATGTATCCGTAGGTAAGGAAAGTATAGGTAAGGTAAGTATAGATAAGAATAGTATAGTTAAGGATAGTAAAGATAAGGATATAAAAGAAAAAGATATTGATAAATCAATATCTAAAAAGAAAACTGTCTACTATCCTGATGATGCAATGCTAGAGAGTGCTTTTCAGGAATATCTGACAATGCGGAAAAAGATTAAGAAGCCAATATGCACCGAAATGGCATTGCACCGAGCTATGAACACTATCGAGAAGTTATCAAATGGCGATAACGATTTGGCTATTAAAATCCTTAATCAGTCAGTAGACCATTGTTGGCAAGGGCTGTTTGCACTAAAGGATAACGAGCCACACTCGACTAACAAAGGCGCCATTGATTGGGATAATGTATGAGGTAGAGAAATGACAAGAGACGAGACAGTTAAAATCATTCGCATAATGTGTGATTGCTACCCCAATTACAAGCCGAGCAATTTATCAGAGACAGTAGATGTGTGGAATATGATGTTGGAAGAATATGACTACAGCCAAATATCTATGGCACTGAAAACTTACGTGCATTCTGATACAAGCGGATTTGCACCGAGCATCGGACAGCTAATTAACAAACTGCATGAGGTTCAATCCCCACAGGAGCTTAACGAAATGGAAGCGTGGTTCCTTGTTAGCAGGGCGCTGCGAAATGGCTACTATGGTGCAGTTGAAGAATTTAACAAGCTACCACCACTCGTACAAAAGGCTGTCGGAAGTCCTGATAATCTTAGAAACTGGGCACTGACGGACATAAACAGCATTGAAAACGTAGTGCAGTCAAACTTTATGAGAACCTACAGGACAGTTGTTAATCGAGCAAAGGAATATCAAAAAATGCCAAAGGATATACAGGCATTGATTGAAAGTACCAATAAAAGCTCGTATTCGGCTCAAATCAGCTCTAAAAATCAACAGACGATAAAATTATCGCTTGAAGATAATAAAAGCCAAAATAAGCCGATTAAAGGTATTCCAATGCCAAGAGAAATTAAGGAACGTATCGAGCAGATGAAAAGATAGGAGGTAAAGAGGTTTGTGCGCACAATTAAAGCTGGCTTTACTCCTAGCGAAAAATGATAAAAGACAAGTATTCAAGACAGAGATATGAAGAACGAAAAGCCAGTAACCTTTGCGTGCTTTGCGGAAAACCACTCGATAGAGAAGGTGTGGTTTGTACGGCATGTAACAGCAAACGCACAGCATATGGCCGAGAGCTTTATAAAAAATTACAGGCAGTTGGTGTTTGCCCTAGATGTGGCAAGAACTTGCTGTATGGTGATGAAAAAAGCTGTATTGAGTGTAGGGCAAAATCAGCCGAATCCATGTCAAAGATACGTGCTACTGATGTTGAAAAATACAATGAGCGACAAAAAGCATGGCGAAAAGCACGATACGAAAAAGACAAGGAAAATGGCATATGCACACGTTGTCGTAAAAGGAAAGCAGACCCGGGGCATACCACTTGCACATTTTGCCGGGAAACAATGAGAAGAGCACGAGTTAAAATGCCTGAAAGAACCGGCAGATATGAACAAGGATTATGCTTCTTCTGTGATAATCCGGTAAAACCCGGATATAAGGTCTGTGAAAAACACTATCAGCAAAACGTTAAGAATGCGACTTGCGAAAAGGCAAACTTGGCACGACAGAAGATAAAAGAAAGGAGTCCACAATGGACGCCTTGAAAGATTTTTACGATTTTTACCGGCCACTGCAAAGGAAATATGACTTGCGAATGCTCTACAGAACAAATAGTAAGGAAACAAAAATAACTATCCGGCAGCGCGATAAAGAACTTGTAAAAGTCACAGAAGAAACTACCGAAGCCTGTTTTATCAGGGCAAAACGAGAACTTGAAGAAAGAATGAAGAAATATGAGCAACAGATTGAAACCAAAGAAAAAGCACAAAGAGCCGGATTTTACATGGACAAAATCCGAAAAAGTTACGTTGAAAAGCAGCAATAACCGTAGGAAGCTCGTAGGGCGGTCTTTCACAGACTTTATGGACTTAGGCTACTATGTACTGTATTTACATCATGGATTTGGTAATAAGCGCATTGTACGGCTTGAAAGAACCATAAATGAGTACCTTGAAAGGGCACAGACCGAAAAAGAAATGAAAACCGAAACGCTTGCTGAACTTTTGAAAGTTAGATACGGCATTGATGTGCAGAAAGAGATTAATTTAATCCCAATGCAACAGTTGATTAGAATTTATCAGAGAAATAATCCACTCACGATAAACGACACGAGACAGCTTTTAAATGATACGGCATACAGTTACATGGTTTTAGCATGTACGGCACTTAAGCTGATGTTTAAATTGTCGGTTAGGGAAATTAAAGAGTTTATCGCAGAATTTAGGGACTTAATAGACACACTGTATAAATTTAATCAATTCGGTCTGACATTGCCAAAGGTGGCACAATGCCTTGCTGATGAAGTTAATTACGTTGATGAAAGGTACATAAAGGTGATTGATTAATGAGTTATGTGCGGGAAAATGATAGTACACAGAATGCTCATATAAAGCATTCAAACGATAGTAGGCAGAAAGCCTACATGGAAACACATAGGGACAATAAGGCATATGAGAGATTCAAACATATGCCGGATTATGGGAAAGGAGTGCAAAACAATGACAAATAGAGAGAAATTTGCAGAAAAGATTTTGGATATTGCTTGTAATGGTAGCAAAATAGCAGTTAACAAAGCAACATTAGAGCCGATAGCGTGCTATGAATTAGAGTGTAAAGATTGTTTATTCAATACTCACAGTTATGTCTATTGCGGGGATAAAACGGAAAAATGGGCGAATAGCAAATATGTTGAACCGCCTGTTGACTGGTCAAAAGTTGCAGTTGATACACCAATACTGGTAAGAGATAACATTTTTTGCGAGTGGGTTAAAAGATATTTTGCGAAATATGAGAATGGGAGCGTTTATGTTTGGAACAATGGAGCAACATCGTGGAGTGGCAATAGGTGTACAGTATGGAAACTAGCCAAACTTCCAGATAAGGAGAGCAGTGATGGAAGATGAAAACTTCTTTGAAAAATGCAGAACTTGTCAACACTGTCATATGAAAAATGATGATGATTATGTTTTCCGCGGAAAAAGAAATGGAAAATGTGAATACAGACCATATAAATCGAGAAAAAAATTGAGAGGTGGAAAGAATGAAAAAAGAAGTTGACGGAGTAGTGGTAGAGACAAAAAGCATTCTAACTGCGCTGAAAATAATCAAGACAGTGTGCGAGGATAACGACTGCCTAACTTGTCCTTTTGGGAAAATTGAAAATGAAAAGGGTTTGTGTCTAGTTAAAGACACAATACCTAGTGTGTGGAATATAAATAAACCTAATGATGTGTGGAGGGCATTGGAATGAGCAAAGTAAAAGAAGAAAGAGTAACCGACTTGTCTATTATCATGGAAATGATAGATAGTAAACCTTATTATAGCGTACAGTACAGAAATGTTGGTGAGAATGGCTACAACATTGGGTACAGCTCATACAATTTAAAAATTGTATTGGAGTTCATTGATGAATATTTTGAAATTGTGGAAAGTGATAAACAGACTAATGCCGACAGGATAAGGAATATGTCGGATGAAGAGTTAGCAGAGTTCAATCTTTGCCCGCATATGGTTAATTGGAAAAAAGGAAACTATGATACGTGCATCCATCCGAATGATAAAGATGCGTGTAAAAAATGTATGTTAGATTGGCTTCAATCAGAAGCAGAATAGGAGAGAATATGGAAGATAGATATTTATTCAAAGCAAAGAGAGTCTATAACGGTGGAAAATGGGTGCAAGGATATTATGTAAAAGGTTTAGATATGTATGACAAAGAAGTTTATCTAATATTTGAACCTAACACAATGTTTTATTCTAGCGGAGAGACAGACGGATGGTACAAAGTAGACCCGACCACTATTTGCCAATGCACCGGCTTGAAAGATAAGAACGGCAAGCTGATTTGGGAGAATGACATTGTAAAAATAAATAATAGCAAGGGGAATGTGCTTATAACATTTAGAGATTTTGAAATTATATGTACAATTCCTAACGAAAAATATTATAAGCACAGGCTTGAATATGATACTGAATATGAAGTTATCGGCAACATTTTTGACAATGCAGAGTTATTAGAAAGCGAGGGATAGCATGACAGAAAAGAATAATAAAGAACCAAGCCCATGTAGCGGTTGCAAATACGAGAAAAGTACAAACATAAAGGAGCTTTTAGCTTTTTGCACACATTGTAAAAGAGCTTATTCCCACGAAGAGGATAGGGAAATTCACGAGGATAGGTACGAAGTGGAAGAAAGCGAGGGATAGCATGAAAGCGAGTGAAGCAATTGAATTTTTGCGAATGCATTTTGAGTATCTAAAAGAAAGATGGAAGCCATACCCTGATTACAACGTTTTAGAAGCAATTAGATTTGCAATATCAGCAATAGAAAAGCAGATACCAAAGAAACCTATCATGAAGCAGTATTTTGAAAATTTGGAAGAGAAGTACTTGTGCTGTCCGACATGTGGAGAAATTTTGACAGACAGAATACCGGCTAATAATAAAACTTTCTACTTCCATTGTATGAATTGTGGTCAAAAATTCGATTGGAGTGATACAGAATGACCGACTTAACAACAGTAGTATACACTACTCTCATAGTATTCGGCATAATAGGTCTGACAGAGGTAGTGCTTGCATGGTATGACATCCGTGGACGAGATAAGACCGATGATGATATACAAGAGCAGTGGTGCAGTGAAAATATTAAACATTAATTAATTTATCAGAAAGGAATAGGTTGTCGCGACATAAAACCGAGGTTTCCTTTTGGCAAGAGAAAATGAATTTTGACAATTACTCTTGTGATAATCAAATGTCTATATTTGACTTCACGAGAGAACCAATTAGCATTACAAAGCCTATTCGCTTAATAGAACTTTTCGCCGGCTACGGAAGTCAGGCAATGGCACTAAAGAGAATAGGCGCTAAATTTGAGCATTACAAGGTTGTGGAGTTTGATAAGTATGCCATAGCAAGCTATAACGCAGTGCATGGCACAGATTTTCCTACAATGGATATAACTAAGGTTCATGCAGAAAATTTGAATATCTGCGACACAAATGCATTCACTTACTTACTTACTTACTCATTCCCCTGTACAGATTTATCAGTTGCCGGAAAACAAGCTGGAATGTCTAAGGGCAGTGGTACAAGAAGTGGTCTGTTGTGGGAAGTTGAGAGAATACTAACAGAAATCAGAGATAGTAACGGAGAATTGCCACAGATTTTATTCATGGAGAATGTACCACAAGTACATAGTCAGGATAATATGCCTGACTTTAGAAAATGGCTAGATTTCCTTGAAAGCCTTGGATACACAAATTACTATCAAGATTTAAATGCTAAAAATTATGGTGTAGCGCAAAATCGAGAAAGATGTTTTATGTTTTCGTTCCTGGGTGAGTACAATTATCATTTCCCACAGCCTATACCACTCAAAAAGAAGTTAAAAGACTATCTTGAGGATAATGTAGATGAAAAGTATTACATCAACAATGAAAAGGCTGACAAGCTGATAAAACAGCTTATTGACAATGGTACATTACCACAACACAATCTTGACAGACAGACAGACAGACAGACAGACAGACAGACAGACAGACTTGCGTTGACGGAACAATCAATAAGCCACAGCAGAGAGAAGTTGCAAACTGTATCAAGGCAAGATATGACTGCGGAATATCAAACTTGCGGTCAGATGGAAACTTGGTTGTTAAAGGATATGGGAAAGACGGCAGACAAACAGATTGATGTAGCCGTGACTTTTAGGGCAAGAGATTATAAAGGCCTTGATAACTATGGAAGTAATGGAGTAATTGAATGGAAAAACTAACAGATGCTATCGGAATAGTGCTTTTTGAAAGTGAAAAATTCGGTGGCGAAAAGGTCTTAGGGGGGGGATTTGTCCTACCCTAAGAGCCAATAAAACGAGTAGCGGAGTGATTGAAGTAATGGCAGATGTAAATGTAATAGGCTCTCTTGAAGCAAAATTTGAGAGTACCAACAGAATTTATGATGTGGGGGGGTGTAGTCCAACATTGAGTACAATGCAAGGCGGTAATCAAGAGCCAAAAATTCTTGAAGAGCAAATTCCATGCAAATTAGATAAAATGCCTAACGGACACTTAGACAGCTTAGATAATGCGGAAATATGCGACATTAATACACCTACTGCAAGTACAGTAACATCAAGATATTATAAAGGCATAGGCAGTCATAAAGACAATATGTGCATAGTTGCTATGCGTGGCAGAAATCCTGATAATCCGTCAGATAGAACTGCGGGAAATCCAACGGAGCAGAGATTAGAAGTAAATATGCAAGGCACAAGTAATTGCTTAACGAGTGTGCAGAAAGATAATTTATTGCTTGAAAATAATATCCAAAAAGTCGGTCAAATATCAAGCAACGGTTCCCAATGTGGCACAGTTATTTCTGATAACGGCATATCGGCTAATCTCGTAGCCGGAACACACGGATATGCGAATAGCCATATTGCCACGCAATATCGTATTAGAAAACTAACCCCTAGAGAGTGCGGACGGCTGATGGGTGTATCTGATGAAGATATTGACAAAATGGCAGCAGTAAACAGCAATACACAACTATATAAGCAATTCGGCAACTCGATTGTGGTAGATGTTATGTGCGCTATGTTTAAAAATCTGAATATCAAGCAAGGAGATGGCAATGAAACACTACAAACCAATTAAATGTGTGGTCTGTAGCAAGATATTTACACCGACCGCAGCTAACCAAAATACGTGTTGCGAAGCACATAGACAGCAGAGAGCTACGGAATTAAGGAAAATCAGAGAGAAGAAAAGACTTAAAAGAAAGCCTGTTAAGAAAAACAAACTTGCGGAAATCTGCGAGATTGCTAAGAGTAAGGGCATGAGCTACGGACAATATATGGCAGAACAATACAAAAAGGAAGTGATGATAAAATGAATGAATGTTGTGGAAATTGCAAATATCATCAATACGAGGATATATCGCAAGGTTGGGTATGCTGTAACCAAGATAGCGAATATGTAGCTGATTGGACAGATTATACCGATTGTTGCGAGGAATGGGAGAGCAGATGAATAGCAGAACTATAAGTGATATAGAGCCGATTAAAAAACAATGTGTGTACGAGGATAACAGGCCGTGTAACAGCTCATGCCGATACTCAAATACTTGTATACACAGTGCGAACAAAACCGAAGGATAGGAGATAGGCTTATGAAGTTTTCAAAACTTACTAAGCCGGAACTTGAAGAGATTATGAAAAATGCCAATTTCACCGATGAGGAAGTGGAAGTTTTTAAGTTGCTAGTTGCTGATAAAAGCCTTGAAGAGGTATCACAGAGACTATTAATCTCAAAAACGACCACTTCCCGGAGAGTGGCAGACATTAAAGAAAAGATAGAAAGGAGTCGGGCAATGATTAACAAAGTGCCAATATGGGAAAAGGTAACGCTGACGATTGATGAGGCTGCGGAATATAGCAACATCGGAGTAAATAAACTCCGAGAAATAACAAACAACCCAAGGTGCCAATTTGTTATGTATGTCGGAAAGAGACGATTAATCAAGCGAAAAGAGTTTGAAAAGTATATCGCAGAGGCGATAGAGATATAATCAAATGTGGACTTATGTAGCCTTATGTGATATTATAATAAATTGCATAAGGCTTTTTCCATAAGTGAAAGGAGCGAAAATTTAATATGGGAAAGGACTTGAAAGGTAAAGAACTAGGCAGAGGCATTAGTCAGAGAAAAGACAAGTACTATGTTGGCAGATACACAACGAGGAATGGAAAGCGAGTGCAGAAATTATTTGCAAAACTACAAGAGTGTAAAAAGTGGCTTGCCGATGAGCAGTACACTGATGAGCACAGCAACCCCGACTTTCCGTCTGACATGTTGGTTGATGCATGGTTTGACTATTGGATAAGCGTTAAGAAGCGCACAGTAAGACCGAACACGCTAAGAAACTACACCGAGAGATACAATCGCAACATAAAGCCTGTTATCGGAAATAAGATACTGCGAGAGGTTAATACACTCCACTGTCAAAAGATAATGACTAATATGGCTGACGAGGATTACAGAACGGCAACGATATATCAGACGCGCATAGCGCTATACAACATGCTTGACTATGCATATCAAAGCGAGATTATCCCCAAAAATCCGTGCAACCGCATGGTAAAATCCGACATCGGTAAGGAGTCCTCAAAGAAAGAAGCATTGACGATTGAAAATCAGAAAAAATTCTGTGAAGCTATCAAAGGCACATCATATGAGTATCAATACAGATTCGCCTTGCAGACTGGGCTAAGGACAGGCGAGCTTGTGGGGCTTAAATGGGAAGATGTAGACTTTAAAGCCAAAACAATCAAAATTGTCAGGAGCTTAGAGTACAGGCATTCAACAGGTGAATGGCGAGAGGGCCCACCTAAGAGCAAATCGGGATATAGGACAATTCCACTCACTGATGAAGCCGTATCGCTATTGAAATTGCAGAAAGCTAAAAATGCTTCATTCAAATTTATTGACATTCAATGGAGAGACAGAGTGTTTTTGTGTAAGACCGGGGCGCCTGTGAAAAACAGCACGTATGATACCGGAATATACAAAGCGTGTGACAGAGCGCAGATACCGAGATTTTCAATGCACGTATTAAGACATACGTTCGCAACAAGATGTATCGAAGCCGGTATGACACCCAAAACCTTGCAGACAATCCTGGGGCACTCGAACATAGGTATCACGATGAACCTTTACGTTCACACGACAGACGAGCAAAAGAACTTAGAAATGGACAGAGTAGCAGAAGCACTCAAAGTAATATAAAATAATCAAAAATATAGTATAACCGATTAAATTGGTACAGAATTGGTACATAAATCAAAAATAGAAAGGCAAGAATCCTGAAAACAATGGATTTTTGAATAGGTAAAATCAAAAATGAAATTAGGCATCGTCGGACTTCCGAACGTCGGAAAGTCTACATTATTCAACTCACTCACAAAGGCAGGAGCGCTTTCAGCAAACTATCCTTTTGCTACAATCGACCCAAACATAGGTATTGTTTCAGTGCCTGACGAGAGAATCGTAAAGCTCGGAGAGCTCTATCACACAAAGAAGGTTACACCTGCAACAATCGAATTTGTTGATATCGCAGGTCTTGTGAAGGGAGCCAGTAAGGGTGAGGGACTTGGAAACCAGTTCCTTGCAAATATCCGTGAGGTAGATGCAATCGTACACGTAGTGCGCTGCTTTGAGGATACAAACATTATCCATGTAGATGGCTCTGTAGATCCTGCAAGAGATATCGAGACAATCAATCTTGAGCTTATTTTCTCGGATGTTGAGATTCTTGACAGGCGAATTGCAAAGATTGCAAAGCAGGCAAGAATGGACAAGACACTTGCAAAGGAGCTTGAGCTTGTTGAGGCAGTAAAGGCTCATATTGAGGACGGAAAGATGGCCAGAACCTTTGAAGTGCCTGATGATGAGGATGCACAGCTTTGGTTCAAGGGATATAATCTCCTTACAGCAAAGCCTACCATCTACGCAGCAAACGTATCAGAGGACGACCTCGCAGATGACGGCGCAAGCAATCCGCATGTTGCAAAGGTAAGAGAAATGGCAAAGGAAGAGGGCGCAGAGGTATTTGTTATCTGTGCACAGATTGAGCAGGAGCTTGCAGATCTCGATGAGGACGAAAAGAAGGAGTACCTTGAGGATTTAGGTGTTGAGTCAAGCGGTCTCGATAAGCTTGTAGCAGCCAGCTATTCACTTCTCGGACTTATTTCCTTCCTCACAGCAGGAGAGGATGAGTGCCGTGCATGGACTATAAAGAAAGGTACAAAGGCACCACAGGCAGCCGGCAAGATACATACTGATTTCGAGCGTGGCTTCATCAAGGCGGAGGTAGTCAACTATCAGGATCTTCTCGACAATGGAAGCCTTGCAGCCGCAAGAGAAAAGGGCATCGTAGGCATGGAAGGAAAAGAGTACGTTGTTAAGGACGGAGATGTAATTCTTTTCAGATTTAATGTATAATTTTATGAATAAAACGCTTTTATAAGCACAAAATCAAAAAGATACGCATAAGATAGACCAAGGGAGGTCTGTTTTATGCGTTTTCTGGATTTATGCGAAAAAGAGGTTGTGAGTGTGGAAGAGGGCAGATACATCGGGCATGTGCGTGACCTTGAGTTTGACCCGGTCTGTGGCAAAATCTGTGCGATTATCGTACCGGGACCGGGAAAATATATGGGAATATTTTGCAGGGATTACGAATATTGTATTCCATGGGTTAAGATTGTGAAAATTGGACCCGACATAATATTGGTGAATATATGTGAGTCTGATATGCGGCGTAAGCTGTTATGATAGTATAAAAGAAAACTATTCAGTGACATTGAAAACAAAAAAGTGCTGAAAAAGTCAAAATCAGTACAAAACATATTGACAATGAAAATTAGTATAGATATACTAAAATATGTATAGGTCTTTTTAAATACAGATGATGATTTGAAGTATTATAATGAGAAACAAAGATATTTTGCTTCTTCATATTATATGATATCTACGGAGGGTACAGCATGAAGTGTCCATTTTGCAGTAGTGACAACACAAGGGTAATAGACTCAAGACCGGCTGATGACAACAGCTCTATCAGGCGCAGAAGGCTGTGCGATGATTGCGGCAAGCGTTTCACTACATATGAGAAGGTGGAGACAATCCCACTCATCGTTATAAAAAAGGATAACAACAGAGAGCAGTATGACCGCTCCAAGATTGAAAAGGGCGTGCTTCTTGCATGTCACAAGAGACCGATTTCAGCAGATACAATCTCAAAGCTTGTAGATGAGGTCGAGATAGAAATCTTTGCCAGAGAGGAAAAGGAAATCTCTACATCACTCATCGGAGAGCTGATTATGGACAAATTAAAGGAGCTTGATGCGGTAGCATATGTGAGGTTTGCGTCAGTTTACAGAGAGTTTAAGGATGTCAATACATTTATGACAGAGCTTAAAAAGATGCTTGACACCAAATAGTGTTTAGGCAGCAGGCAGCCTTGAATGAACAGATTAACAGGGAGACAGAGAATTTTATACTATGAGTTTTTTATACCCGGGAGAGTACATTGACTCGACATACAGAATAGATTTTGATAAATTATATAAGGATGGCTACAGGGGGGTCATTTTTGATATCGACAACACCCTTGTGACTCATGGTTCGCCTGCTGATGAGCGGGCGATTGCTTTGTTTAAGCACCTTAAGGAGCTTGGTTTTTCGTGCCTTGTGCTCTCAAACAACAAAGAGCCGCGTGTGAAGAGCTTTGCTAAGCAGGTTGGGATAAAGTATATCTACAAGGCAGGAAAGCCCAAGCCATCAGGCTATCGTACAGCAATGGAGAGGCTTGGCACAGATACGAAAAACACTCTTTTTGTGGGAGATCAGATATTTACAGATATCATCGGAGCTAATCTTACGGGCATCAGATCAATACTTGTAGCACCTATTGACCCGCATGAGGAGATACAGATTGTGCTTAAGCGCTTTATTGAAAAGCCTGTAATTGCATGCTACAAGAGGCATTTAAAGAAAGTAAATAAATAATTTTTAACTAATAATTTAAAGTTTGGAGGCATATATATTATGAAGATTGCAATCGGAAACGATCACGCAGCAGTTGAGCTTAAAAAGACAATAATGGAGTACGTTGAGAGCATGGGTCACGAGGTGACCAACTTCGGCACAGATTCAAGTGAGAGCTGCAATTACCCGGAGTATGGTGAGAAGGTGGCTAATGCAGTGGCATCAGGCGAGTTTGACTGCGGAATACTGATATGCGGTACCGGTGTAGGTATCTCAATAGCAGCCAATAAGGTCAACGGAATCCGTGCGGCAGTTTGCTCAGACACAGCCACAGCACGCCTTGTAAAACAGCACAACAATGCCAATATCATAGCCTTTGGTGAGAGGATTGTAGGTGTTGAGCTTGCAAAGGATATCGTAAAGGCTTATCTGACAGCCGAGTTTGAGGGCGGCAGACACGCAAAGAGAATAGCTATGATATCGGATATCGAGGCTAGAAACTAATATAAAACCAATACAAATTCATGCAATAGAAAATAAATACTTGAAATGTATTGCTTTTTATTGTAAAATGGACGAATGAGAGAGCTTAGGCTCGCACGATTTAAGGAGGAAGTAACTAATGATTTCAGCAGGAGATTTCAGAAACGGTGTTACTATCGAGTTCGAGGGAAACATCTATCAGATTATCGAATTTCAGCATGTTAAACCAGGAAAAGGTGCAGCATTTGTACGTACAAAGTTAAAGAATATCATCAGTGGTGGTGTTGTTGAGAAGACATTCCGTCCAACAGAGAAATGCCCTACAGCACACATTGATCGTAAGGATATGCAGTATCTTTATGCAGATGATGATTTCTATCATTTCATGGATGTTGAGACATATGACCAGATTGACTTACCAAAGGATGAGGTTGGCGATGCTCTCAAGTTTGTAAAAGAGAACGAGATGTGTAAGGTTTGCTCACACAAGGGCAATGTATTTGCAGTTGAGCCACCACTTTTCGTTGAGCTTACTGTTACAGAGACAGAGCCTGGCTTCAAGGGTGATACAGCAACAGGTGCTACAAAGCCTGCTACAGTTGAGACAGGTGCTACAGTTTATGTACCACTTTTTGTTGAGACAGATGATGTTATCAAGATTGATACAAGAACTGGTGAGTACCTTTCACGTGTATAATCTGTATTTTTATGAGTCTGCACATATTCCGGTATGCCCGGAGTATGTGCAGACTTTTTTTATTTGTGTGCTGTGTGGCAGGTGAGAATCCCGACAGCAAGTGTCATAAACACATGCGACACAAGCATAGCCCACAGATATGCATCTATCCCATAGTGGGGGACGAGAAGCATAATCATCAGGATTCTTATCGCACAGGTGAGCAGATTGACGAAGAGCACCTGCTTTGCTTTACCCAGACCGTGCAGTATGCTGCAGAGCATTCCGCTTATGTGCATCAGTGGGCACAGAAAACACAGTCTTCTAAGAAAATATCCACAAAGCTTGGATGAAAAAAGAAAATCCCCTATAAAATCCGACAGCAGATAGAATATGCATGTAAAGATAAGACCAAAGCATAGTCCGAATAAGGCACAGGAGTTTATGGTTTTAGTGATTTTTGCATCCTTTCCGGCGGCATTCGCTTCAGAAACAGATGGCAGAAGCATCACGCAGGCACAGCTGCAAAGTACACCGGGAAATAAAAGCACGGGAAGGGTGAGACCGGAAATGGTTCCAAATATGTCAAGGGCCAATGCCGGTGATAGTCCGTAGAGCTTAAGAGCTCTCGGGATAAGCACATTTTCGGCGGAGGATGAAAAGCTTGCCAATATGTAGTTTAGTGATAAAGGAATGAAAAGCGCAGCCATGCCATAGGCTGTTGTTTTCAGGCTCTTGACGGATATTTTAAAGTATGAGAAATCCTTTTTTATTGTGATAACGGAAAAGACGGTTGCGCTCGCTTCGCCTGCCACGATGCCATATATAGAGTATACAGGCTTAAAGCAGCTGCCACCGTCAGATAGTATTGCGTATATCAGATAGCAGGTGCCAATGCGCGCGGTCTGCTCAATTAATTGTGTGGCAGCGGGGATGGCTGCTTTTTTCAATCCATAATAGTATCCGTTTATGCAGGAATGGATAGCAGCGGGCAGAATTGAAAAGGACAGCGCCTTGACAAGCTCTGTACAGCGTGGCTCACTTAAAATACAAATGCTTATGTAGTTGGCATTGGAATACATAATAATTGTGAGTAAAAGAGCAATGGTGGCTGACATAATTATTGCACAAATGAGTATAATCTGCCTGTTTTGAGGCTTTTCGGCAACAAGCTTTGATGTAGCGGTCTGAAAACCGTTGCAGCAGAGTGACATGCATACGGACATGAGTGGAATCACAAGCTGATAGAGTCCAAGACCTGTTGAGCCCATGACGTTATTAAGAAATATGCGAAAGAAAAAACCCATAAACCGACTGGTTGTACCGGCAAGTGTCAGGAAAATAGTTCCGGTCACAAGTGGATTGGATAAACATTTTTTTACAATCAAAAAATCACCTGTCATATGTTGTCTTAGAAGTATATGTGCTTCCGTGGATATATATGACAGGTGATTATTTATTGTGTGTTAAACAGCTATTTTGCGCTAAACAACTATTATACTCTTATATGACCGGTATCGTTATATTAAATTTGTGAGATTAACCCATAAAGTGGCGGATAGCCTTGGCTACGCCGTCATTTTCGTTTGTGTCGGTGACGTAATCAGCCTGTGCCTTAAGCTCATCGGTTGCATTTCCCATGGCCACGCCGATGTGTGCGGCTTTTACGATAGCCATGTCGTTTTCGGTGTCACCGACAGCCATTGTCTCATCAGCTGCTATATTCAGGATTTGAGCCAGCTTATGAAGTGCCACACCTTTGTCAACGCCTGCTTTTGTGAATTCCAGATTACCGTAGCCACCGCTTACGAGCGTGATTTCAGGGATTTTTTTCAGATGCTCAAATACTTCGTCGCGGCAGTAGTAGTTATCATTTACATCCTTTGGGAAATTGATGGTCATTTTCTGCATATGGTAATTGTTTTCGCGCATCATTTCAGTGATATCGTTCACACGTTTTCTGGTTGTCATGATGTATTCCTTTATAGAAGGAGGCATTTTGAGATCCTTTGCATCCTCGAGACACTTGTATGGAGAATAGCCACAGCCGTTTATGAAGGCATCCATATGAACGCGCTTTGTCATCAGGTAATCAATTATTGAAAACGCTGTCTCATCAGAAAGGCAGTTTTCGTAAAGACATTTTTTTGTGTCAATTTCGTAGATTGCACTTCCGTTTGCAGTGATAGCGTAGCGGATGCCGGTGTTCTTAATTGCCTCAAACGGCAGCCCTCCGAATGGACGGCCTGTGGAGATGACCACATTTATCCCGGCAGCAGTTGCCTCTTTTATAGCTTTTATATTTTCCTTGGATATCTGACTTTTGTTGTTGAAAAGTGTTCCGTCAAGATCTAAAGCAATAAGTTTCATAAGAAATCCTTTCTTTTGTTTGAAAAATATAGTGTTTTAGTATATTATGGTGAATAGACTATTGATTTTTGTGTTTTAAAATCGGTTACAATGATAATATAAATTATCACAAATTTCAAGGATGAAGAGCACATAGCTTTTGCTTTGAAATACTTTACACTGTGGAGTGAATAACAGCTGAAACAGAAAAGGAAACGAAATGACAAGAGAAGAATTCAGAAAATATATCAGAGAAAATATAGTTATCCTGGATGGAGCGACCGGTACAAACCTGATGGCAGCGGGCATGCCTGTAGGTGTGTGTCCGGAGGAATGGGTGATGGAGCATCCGCAGGTGATTCTTGATTTGCAGAAAGCTTATGTCGATAACGGCACGAATATTGTTTATGCACCTACATTTACAGGAAACAGGATTAAGCTTTTAGAATATGGTTTACAGGAGAAAATTAACGAGATAAATACCACACTGGTTGGCCTGTCAAAGCAGGCTGTCGGGGATAGGGCACTTGTAGCAGCAGATATGACGATGACCGGCAGACAGCTTTTTCCACTCGGGGATCTGATGTTTGAGGAGCTTTTGGAGGTGTACAAGGAGCAGGCGAGGATCCTTGATGAGGCAGGCGCAGATGTTTTTGTGGTTGAGACAATGATGAGTCTTCAGGAGTGCAGAGCGGCAGTGCTTGCTATAAAAGAGGTAAGCGACCTGCCTATTATGGTGACACTCACCTACAACGAGGATGGCAGGACTCTTTTTGGTACACCGCCTGAGACAGCAGTTGTTGTGCTGCAGTCACTTGGAGTGGATGCTATCGGTGTGAACTGCTCGACGGGACCTGCTGAGATGATAGCGCTGGTTGAAAAAATGGCAGAGTACTCTACAGTGCCTCTTATTGCCAAGCCAAATGCAGGGCTTCCGGAGCTTGAGGACGGTAAAACTGTATACAAGATGACTCCGGATATGTTTGCCGATGCGATGAGAGGGCTTGTGGAGGCGGGGGCATCCATTGTCGGAGGCTGCTGCGGCACCACGCCGGAGCATATACGTGCTCTCACAGAGGCCGTAAAGTCAATGCCTGTTCATAAGCCGCTTGAGCATCATAGAAGAGTGCTTGCGTCCGAACGAAAGAATGTAGAGATTGACTTAGATGGCAACTTTACCGTTGTCGGAGAGAGAATCAACCCTACAGGCAAGAAAAAGCTGCAGGCACAGCTTCGTGAGGGAAAGCTTGACTTGGTGCGCCAGATGGCTATGGAGCAGGAGACAAATGGTGCGGGAATACTTGATATCAATATGGGCATGAATGGTATCGATGAGAAGGAGATGATGAAATCGGTTATATATGAGGTCTCATCTACCGTGGACTGTCCACTTTGTATTGATTCAAGCTATGTGGAGGTAATAGAGGAGGCTCTTAAGATTTATCCGGGAAGGGCTCTCATCAATTCTATTTCCCTTGAGACAGAAAAGATGGAAAAACTATTGCCTCTTGCGGCAAAATACGGAGCAATGTTCATACTTTTACCGCTTTCGGATGCAGGTTTGCCGAAGGATGTCGAGGAGAAAAAACAGATTATAAATACTATTTATGACAAGGCACTTTCGCTTGGAATGGCACATGAGGATATCGTGGTGGATGGACTTGTTGCGACAATAGGTGCAAATCCAAAGGCCGCAATCGAGTGCTATGAGACCATTGCGTACTGTAAGGATGAGAAAAAGCTTCCTACAATATGCGGACTTTCAAATATATCCTTTGGACTGCCTGAGCGTATGTATGTGAACACAGCGTTTCTTACAATGGCCATATGCAAGGGACTTACCATGGCTATTGCCAATCCATCACAGGAGCTTTTGATGAATGCTGCATTTGCATCTGATATGCTGCTTGACAGACCTGACAGCGATATTGCTTACATTGAGCGCATGAGCAGGCTTGCGGAGGAAAAGGCCCAATATGAGACTGTTGTTGTGAAAAAGTCGGACAATGATGCGTCTGCTTCAAACGGCACATGTGCAGCGGGCAGTAAGGATGCGGTATTTCAGGCTGTCTTAAAGGGAAACAAGGGCAGTATAATTGATGAAGTAAAGAAAATGCTTTCTGATGGGGCAAAGCCTGACGAGATTATTAATAATAGCCTGATTCCGGCTATTAATGAGGTGGGAGAGCTTTTCAACCAGAAGAAATATTTCCTGCCACAGCTTATCGGCAGTGCGAATACTATGAAGCTTGCTATAGAGCATCTGGAGCCGTTACTTGAAAAGAAGGACTCAGGTGATGATATGCCGACTCTTGTCATTGCAACGGTGGAGGGCGATATCCATGATATAGGAAAGAATCTTGTCGTGCTTATGCTTAAAAACTACGGCTACAACGTGATTGATATGGGAAAGGATGTGCCTTGTGAGGATATTGTCAACAAGGCGATTGAGACGAACGCGGCAGTTATCGGACTGTCAGCTCTTATGACCACCACCATGATGCGCATGAAGGATGTAGTGGAAATCTGCAAGGAAAAGGGCTGTAAGAGTAAGGTGGTAATCGGTGGAGCCTGCATTACACAAAGCTTTGCAGATGAGATAGGAGCCGACGGATATTCAAAGGATGCAGCAGAGTGCGTGAAGCTTGTGGAGAGACTTCTGAATAGTTAAAATTTTTTTAAATAAAATGAAAAAAGTTGTTGACAATAAGGTGCTGACTGTATATAATAATCAAGTCGGTTGACGACATGGGATCTTAGCTCAGCTGGGAGAGCATCTGCCTTACAAGCAGAGGGTCACAGGTTCGAGCCCTGTAGGTCCCATCCTTTTAAAGGTATCAATCAAATATGGCGAGGTGGCTCAACTGGCTAGAGCGTCCGGTTCATACCCGGGAGGTTGAGAGTTCGAGTCTCTCCCTCGCTACTTGTTAAGACTTGCAGTTGTTGCAGGTCTTTTTGTTATAAATAGTTACGAAATAGAAAGGGATAAGCATGATAAGACCTAAAATAGGACTTGACTGGGATGATGTGACAGCCCCATTCAACAGCATAGCCATAGATATGGCAAACAAAAAATATAATATCACCCCACCTCTTGCGCTGGATGATATAGATTCCTGGGAGAATACCGGCAGAGCCTCTGTCATAAAGGAATTTTACCGGGATAATACACTTTACGAGAGGCAGAAGCCTACAGAAGAGACAAAGCGGATGATAAGAAAGCTTATGGATATCGGAGAGGTATATTTTATCACGGCGGTGGCACCGGGCTTCATGGGAGTGAGGGCGAGCCAGATAATGGAGGCATTTCCTGATTTCCCGACAGAAAATATCATACTTGGCAATGCAAAAAATCTCGTGCAGTTTGATATTATTTTAGATGATGCCATACACAATGTGCTTGAGACACCGGCCACATATCCTGTGCTCATGCGAAAGCCGTGGAATTCAAAAATGACAGGACTGTTATCGGTCAATAATATCACAGAGTTTGTATATCTCGTGGAGCAGATAATAAATGCGTCATTATATAGAAATAAAAATATAAAGAATCCGTCAGTTGTGGCGCTTGTCGGACCATCAGGCTCGGGAAAGACAGCGCTCTCAGACAGCCTGTGCGCCATGGAGCAGTTTGAGAATCCGAAAACATACTGTACCAAGCCCGGAGATAAGCACAGGTACCTGACGGAGGAGGAGTTCAATGCACAGGATTTCTTTGAAAAGACAAGGTACGCCGGAATACAGTATGGCACCAAAATGGAGGATATAGAGGCGGTGCTTGCAAAGGGACACTTTGTCGTGATGCCGCTTGACATGTGCGGTGCCATTGCAATGAAACGTCATTTTCCTACTGTAATAGTGTATGTGGCACGTGACAAGGAGCTCTTAATCCGGGATATCATAGAACAGGATTACTCGATAGAAGAAAAGACACTTCGTATTCTGTCCATAGATGCAGAGAAACGCAATCGCCAGATATGTGATTATGCAGTAAATAACATGGACGTTGGTGCAGCTACTAGAGAGCTTTCTGATGTTTTGGAAAACAATTGCTTATAAAATTTATTTATAGCAAGCTCTTAGTTATAAGTATTAACACTTTTCCTAGAAAGATGATATGATATGATTAGTTCAAGGGAACAGCATCCCGGAATTAAAATTAAAAACAAATAACATTAACATATCATTAATAGGAGGATATTAATATGAGCAAGAAACATTATGCAGACAGAAATTTAAAATTTGAGACATTACAGTTACATGTAGGACAGGAAACACCTGATCCGGTTACAGATGCGAGAGCAGTTCCAATCTACCTTACTTCATCATATGTGTTCCATAACAGTGAGCATGCGGCAGACAGATTCGGACTCAGAGATGCAGGAAATATCTATGGCAGACTGACAAACCCTACAGAGGATGTATTCGAGAGAAGAATTGCAGCACTCGAGGGTGGCGTGGCAGCACTTGCTGTTGGTTCCGGAGCAGCGGCACTCACATATGCTTTCCAGGCAGTAGCACACGCAGGTGATCATATCGTTGCAGCAAAGAATATCTACGGCGGTACATACAATCTCTTGGCACACACACTTCCTGATTACGGAATTGAGGCTACATTCGTAGATCCATTCGATTATGATGGAATCAAGGCTGCCATCAAAGAGAACACAAAAGCTATTGAAATCGAGACACTCGGAAATCCAAACTCAGAGGTAGTAGATATCGAAAAAATTGCAAATATCGCTCATGAGGCAGGAATCCCACTTATCGTAGATAATACCTTTGCTACACCATATCTTGTCCGTCCGATTGAGTACGGTGCTGATATCGTGGTTCACTCAGCAACAAAGTTCATCGGTGGACACGGAACAACAATTGGTGGAGTTATAATTGACAGCGGTAAATTCGACTGGACACAGAATGATAAATGGCCATGGCTTGTAGAGCCAAACGTATCATACCACGGAGTAAGCTTTGCAAAGGATTGCGCACCGGCAGCATTTGCGACATATATCAGGGCAATTTTACTTCGTGATACAGGAGCAACAATTTCGCCTGTTCATTCATTTATCTTCCTTCAGGGACTTGAGACACTTTCGCTTCGTGTGGAGCGTCATGTTGAGAATGCACTCAAGGTAGTTCAGTACTTAAAGGATCAGCCACTCGTAGAGAAGGTTAATCATCCATCTATTTCAGAGGATAAAGAGCAGCAGGAACTTTACAAGAAATACTTCCCTAACGGAGGCGGCTCTATATTTACATTCGAGATTAAGGGTGGAGCAAAGGAAGCACAGAAATTTATTGACAACCTTGAGCTTTTCTCACTGCTTGCAAACGTAGCTGATGTTAAGTCACTTGCTATACATCCGGCTTCTACCACACACTCAGAGTGCAATGAAGCAGAGCTCTTAGATCAGGGCATCAAGCCAAACACAATCCGTCTTTCAATCGGAACTGAGAATGTGGATGATATCATTGAGGATCTTGATGAGGCATTTAAGGCACTTGCAGAGTAAACAGTTTTGCATGATAAATACTCCTTAAACGAATAAATAGTGATCATTATAAAAGGAATCGGAAAATATTAATCCGGTTCCTTTTATTGTGCCATGAAATATTATGGATTGGATTTTTTCGCGAACATTTTGACAACCTTTTAACAATTATTGATATTCGTGAAAAATAAGTATATTATAGTCAGTGGTGTGAAACCAGATATAGTTTTAAATAATAAATAATATACATAAAGGAGAAATTATCATGTTTGGATTTGGTCAGTTAATCGAAATATTAAAGAAAGACCCAAAGAAAATCGTATTCACAGAGGGAGAGGATCCACGTATCCTTGAGGCAGCTTCGCGTTTACTTGCAAGCAACTTCTTACATCCTATCCTTGTCGGAGATCCTGAGAAGATTAGTGCAAGCGCTGAGAAGAGCGGTTTCAATATACGTGGAGCAGAGATTATAGATCCTATGAACTTTGACCGTATGGATGAGATGGTTGAATTATTCTGCGAGCTTCGTAAGAGCAAGGGTGTTACACCGGAGCAGGCTAAGGGAATTCTTTCATCAGCTAACTACTTTGGAACAATGCTTGTAAAGATGGGTATCGCAGACTCGCTTCTCGGAGGAGCTACATACTCAACAGCAGATACAGTTCGTCCGGCATTACAGCTTATCAAGACAAAGCCTGGCAACACAATCGTATCTTCATGCTTTATCCTTGTTCGTCCATCTGCAACAGGTGAGAATGAGGTGCTTGCAATGAGCGACTGTGCTATAAACATCCATCCTACAGAGGATGAGCTTGTTGAGATCGCAGGAGAATCAGCAGAGTGTGCTAAGATCTTCGGTATCGATCCAAAGGTTGCATTCTTAAGCTACTCAACACTTGGCTCAGGAAAGGGCGAGGACGTTGACAAGATGAGAAACGCAGCTCACAAGGCAAGAGAAAAATATCCAAATCTTCCAATCGAGGGAGAAATCCAGTTTGACGCAGCAGTTGCACCACGTGTAGCCCGCACAAAGTGCCCACAGTCTGAGGTTGCGGGTCATGCAAATACATTTATCTTCCCTGACATCAACGCAGGAAATATCGGATACAAGATTGCACAGAGACTTGGTAATTTCGAAGCATACGGCCCAATCCTTCTTGGACTCAATGCTCCAATCAATGACCTTTCTCGTGGATGTAATGCAGGAGAGGTTTACTCAATGGCTATCATCACTGCAGCACTTGCATAAGACATTTAATGGACTATTCTCATTTTAATAAAGACCGCTCCGGTTTGTCCGGGGCGGTCTTTTATTTGAAAAAAGTTACTGAAAATAATATCTTGGCGCAACAGAAGAAATAAGGTATACTATAGTTAAAAACTAAAATACAGAGCAATGACAGTTGACAATAACATGAGGTGTTGTATCTGATAGAAAGAGAGACGATATATGAGAGTAGGAATGGGCTATGATGTGCACAAGCTTGTTGAGGGCAGAGATTTGATTTTGGGAGGAGTGAAGGTTCCACATACACTCGGGCTTTTAGGCCATTCGGATGCAGATGTACTGTTGCATGCGATAATGGATGCACTCTTGGGTGCAGCGGCACTTGGCGATATCGGAAAGCATTTCCCGGATACAGACCCGGCATATGAGGGTATTTCGAGTCTTAAGCTTTTGGAGCATGTGAGAGACCTCATTGCAAAAAAAGGCTATGTGATAGAAAACATAGATGCGACAGTAATTGCACAAAAGCCGAAGCTTCGTCCGTATATTGAGCAGATGGAGCAGAATGTGGCTGATACGTTGCAAATCGCAAAGGAGCAGGTAAATATAAAGGCGACGACCGAGGAGTGGCTTGGTTTTACAGGCCGCGAGGAGGGAATTGCATCACAGGCAATCTGCTCACTTACAGGTCTCTATGAGGCAAGTATGCAGGTCGGAGGCGGATGCAGCGGCTGCAACGGCTGTCAGGCCGATTGATTTGAATATATAGGGAAAACATGCTAAAATAAAAAGATAGTTATAAATCATCCAAAAGGAGATATAAATAATGGAGAACAATTTCAAGTTTTACAATACACTCACAAGACAGATTGATACTGTTGTTCCGCGTGTTGACGGCAAAATCGGCATGTATACATGTGGACCTACAGTTTACCATTTTGCACATATCGGAAATATCCGCTCATACATCATGGAGGATGTGCTTGAGAAGGCACTTCGCTATGTGGGCTATGATGTAAAGCGTGTCATGAATATCACTGATGTGGGACATCTCTCAAGCGACGGAGATACCGGAGAGGACAAGATGCTAAAGGGCGCAAAGCGTGAGCATAAGAGCGTCATGGAGGTGGCAAAGGAGTACACGGACGCCTTTTTCAAGGATTTCACGGCTGTACACAACAGGATGCCTGATGTCGTAGAGCCTGCAACTAACTGTATTCCGGAGTTTATCCATATGGTGGAGGTGCTTATCGAGAAGGGTTATGCCTATTTTGCAGGAGGCAATGTATATTTCGATACATCAAAGCTTGATGATTATTTTGTGTTCTCTTCAGCAGTAGAGAAGGAACAGCTTCAGGTTGGAGTGCGAGATGATGTCGAGGAGGATGTAAACAAGAAGAATAAAAATGATTTCGTACTCTGGTTTACACAGTCTAAGTTTGAGGACCAGGCTCTTAAATGGGACAGCCCATGGGGAGTCGGATATCCGGGCTGGCATATAGAGTGTTCATGCATCAGCATGAAGCATCTTGGAGAGTACGTGGATATCCACTGTGGCGGTGTGGACAATATTTTCCCACATCACACCAATGAGATTGCACAGTCAGAGAGCTATCTGGGACACGACTGGTGCAAGTACTGGTTCCATGTCAATCACTTAAATGACAGAGCCGGCAAGATGAGCAAGTCGAAGGGTGCAATCCTCACAGTTTCGGTGCTTCAGGAGAAGGGCTACAATCCGCTTGCCTACAGATTCTTCTGCTTACAGTCACACTACAGAAAGCCTCTTGAGTTTTCGTTTGATGCGCTCGACAATGCAGTTGCGGCATACAATAAGATTGCAAAGCGTGTGGCAGAGCTTAAGGATGAGGGTGATATAGATGAGACAGCTTTTGCTGACTTTAAGAAGAAATTTACTGATGCAGTTTCAAATGATCTGAATACATCAATGGCTATAACCATAGTGTATGATGTGCTTAAGGCTGATATCTCAGACAGGACAAAGCTTGCACTTATCGATGACTTTGAGCAGGTACTTGATCTGGGACTGAGGGAATCAGGAAAGGCCTTACTTGAGGCATCGTCATCTGTAGATAGTGAGCTTGAGGCATTTATCAATGATAAAATTGCAGAGCGTGCAGCCGCTAAAAAGGCAAAGGATTTTGCGACAGCCGATGCTATAAGAGATGAGCTTCTGGCAAAGGGGGTTGCCATAAAGGATACCAGAGAGGGAGTAAAATGGGAGCTTGTATAGTATGAAGATAGACTCATATATTAAGGAACAGTTTGGAATAAAGCATGTTGATATAAGGACATACTCGCCGCTTACACTTGCATATATCGGTGATGGCATATTTGATATTGTCATCCGCTCAGTTGTGGTGGGAAAAGGCAATACAAAGGCAAATCTGCTTCATAAGCACACAAGTAATATAGTAAAGGCACATACGCAGGCTCTCATGATAGAGGCACTTTTACCTCATCTGACAGAGGAGGAGAGTGATGTGTATCACAGGGGGCGCAATGCCAAGTCACCTTCCATGGCAAAAAACGCTACAATGGCTGATTACAGGAAAGCTACAGGGCTTGAGGCGGTCATGGGCTATCTTTATCTGAAGGATGATTTTGAGAGGGTTGTTTCACTCACCAAGCTTGGAGTGGAGCTTTTAGGAATTGAAATATAGCACAAAATAAGAGGAAAATATGGATAACAACAATAAAGAAAAATTTCATGAGAATTATATAGAGGGCAGAAATGCTGTGCTGGAGGCTTTCCGTTCGGGAAAGACAATAGACAAGCTTTTTGTGCTTGACGGCTGTCAGGACGGACCAATAAAGTCAATCACAAGAGAGGCCAGAAAGCATGATGCAATCATAAACTATGTTGCAAAGGAAAGACTTGATCAGATGTCTGAGACAGGCAAGCATCAGGGTGTCATTGCAGTTTCAGCAGCATATGAGTATGCCGAGGTTTCGGACATACTGGAAAATGCCGAAAGAAAGGGCGAGCCGCCTTTTATCATCATACTTGACGGTATAGAGGATCCACACAATCTTGGCGCAATAATCCGTACCGCAAATCAGGCGGGTGCACATGGCATCATCATACCAAAAAGGCGTGCAGTGGGACTTACCCCTACAGTGGCAAAGACGTCTGCAGGTGCGATAAACTATACACCTGTTGCCAAAGTTACCAATATCTCAAATACCATAAAGGAGCTTAAGGAAAAGGGCATGTGGTTTGTATGTGCTGATATGGGTGGCACTACCATGTATGACTTAAACCTCACAGGTCCTATAGGTCTTGTCATAGGCAATGAGGGTGATGGAGTCAGCAAGCTTGTAAAGGAAAATTGTGATATGACAGCTTCTATTCCTATGGTGGGCGATATTGACTCGCTGAACGCATCGGTTGCGACAGGCGTGCTTGCATATGAGATAGTCAGACAGAGACTTAAGAGTGGAAAGTAGATTACATGTCGCGGATGAGTGGTGTATATTATGAATTGTATATTTATAGAATAGGAAGCATATAGTGGAAGATTACAGCGCATATACGGATGAAGAGCTTATTATGAGGATTCATAATGACAAAAATGACCATGGTGACAACAATGAAATCATGGACTATATATTGGAAAAGTATAAGCCGCTTGTGCGTAAAAAGACGAATGCACTCTACCTGATAGGCGGTGAGAATGATGACCTTATTCAGGAGGGTATGATAGGCCTGTTTAAAGCGGTCAGAGACTATAAGAGCGACAAGGAAGCATCTTTCTACAGCTTTGCACAGCTATGCATCACAAGGCAGCTTAGCTCGGCGCTTGAGGCTTCAAACCGAAAGAAACATATGCCGCTTAACACATATATATCCTTTTCGCAGAGTGACAGTGATGGTACAGAGTTTGAAGAAATACTGCAAGATGATATTGCAAGTCCTGAGCAGCTTCTCATAGAGAAGGAAAAATTTAAGGAATTTAAGGAACAATTGTGGAATAAACTGAGTAATATGGAGAAAAAAGTGCTACAATTGTATCTGGAAGGAAATAATTATACATCGATAGCGCGTATGCTTGGAAAATCAGACAAATCAATTGACAATGCACTATCCCGTATCAGACAAAAGCTAAAAAGAAAGTAGGTGAAGCTTGTTATGGAGTTTTCAAGAATAGGTGAACACACTATAAAATGTGTTATTTCAGAAGAAGAAATATATGATCTGGGATATACAATGGATGAAATTATGAGCAATGGCGAGCGCACCCAGGAATTCATGAACCAGATATTTGACATGGCTTCAGAAGAGTTTGGAACTGATTTTAATTCGGGAATCAAGACTGTGAGAGCAGATTTTTTGGCGGATCACACACTTTCTCTGACATTTTCTGAATATCCTGCTACTGAGGGCATGATGGAGCATCTTAAAGATATCGTTAATGGACTGCTTAATTCGCTGCCGGCCGAGGCTGCAGAGAATGAGAAAAATAAAAAAGGCAGGACAACTGCAAAAAAGCAGGATATGGTGTCTGTTGTAATGTTCATTTTTGAAAAATTTGATGTGGCTGTCAGATTTGCAAAGATGATTAAAGGACTGCCAATGCCATCCTCACAGCTTTTTAAGTTTGAGGGAGAGTACTTTATGAGCATGGATTTATCGGGCTATGATGAGCATGAGCTTGAAAAGATGTCTGTCATAGCAGATGAGTATGCAGATGATATCATTGCAGGGGCTGACAAAAGGGCTTTTCTTATGGAGCATGCAAAAGTTATTCTTGATGACAAGGCTATTGAGAGTCTTGCGCAGCTGTGAAGTTACTGAACAGTTACAAAAATATAATAAAAACAAGGTCTGTCAGCTATACTGACAGACCTTGTTTTGTATGTAAATATTATTTAGCTTGAGCTCATTGTACTTTGCAACTACTATACTTATCGGATACAACTGTAAGAGATCACTGTCTATTAAATCTCCAACAGTCAGCCTGAATGTCACCTTGACAATATCTGTTCCGTTACACAACTCATCCGGTATATCAGGGTTTTTAAAAATATCAAAGGAAATGTTTAATTTTTTTGAATTTATGTTAAAATAGTTTCATAAGGAGATTACAATATGGGTGAAACAGAATATTCAGAAGCATTAAAACTGGGAAAAAAAGAATACAGGGCAAGGATAGCTAAAGGACAGTTTCCTTATCTGCCAGTACTTGATGAAATCTTATCAGAGGCAGATATTAAGACAGAGCAGAATATGGGGCTGGTCCAGGTGCCTTTGGATTTCGTTGTAGGAACAAGCACCATGGGCAGGACATATTCATTTGCGGCAAATTTTATGCCGATATTGGACGAGGAAACCGAATTTGCAGTGAAGTGGTCTAATCTGTCAGATGCACAGATGAATGAGGGCATCAGAGACCCTATCAAGGCATTTGAGTATATGAACAGGTATTATGTGCTTGAGGGCAATAAGAGGGTCAGTGTACTCAAGTACTTCAACGCCGTTTCGATTCCTGCAATTGTGACCAGAAAGATTCCAAAGCTGTCGGATGATTATGATGTGAGGCTTTATTATGAGTATATGAAGTTCAATGAAATCACGGGGCTTTGCTCGGTGGAGTTTACGAAGCTTGGCAATGCTGATAAGCTGCTTTCGCTTGTTGGAAAAGAGGGCAGATGGGATGATGAGACCAAGGAAAAATTTGCCAAGGTAATGTTTGACTTTTCAAAGGTCTATAATTTCCGCGGTGGTGACAGGCTGGACATCAAGCTGGGGGATGCTATTACAGTATTTATGGAGGTCTTTGGCATGGATGCCATGCTTGAGATGTCTGAGAATGATTACAACAAAAACATCATCAATACATGGAAGGAGTTTGCAGCAGAAGGGGAAAAGCACAAGATAAATCTGGTGCTGGATCCGAAAAAGGTACAGACAAAAAAGAGTCTGTTAAACTATCTTATTCCTCAGACCCAAAAGAAGCTCAAGGTTGTATTTTTATATCCGAGAGAGCCGAAAACATCTGCGTGGCTGTATTCGCATGAGCTTGGGCGTATGTATCTTGATGAAACCTTTTCTGACAAGCTGGAGACAGAATATGTGGCAGGTGTAGATGAGAACAATGTGGAGCAGGTGCTTGAGGATATCATAAAGGCAGGTGCCGATATAGTTTTCTGTGTGGGACCGCAGATGATGCCAAACAGCCTAAAGGTGGCAGTTGCGCATCCGGAGGTTTACATACTCAACTGTTCGCTGAATGCGCCTCATCCTTATATCAGAACATACTATGGACGTATGTATGAGGCGAAGTTTCTCGCGGGAATGATTGCAGGAGCTGTCACGGACAATGAGAGGGTTGCGTATATTGCCGATTATCCGATATATGGCATGATTGCCAATATCAACGCATTTGCACTTGGAGTGGCAAGCGTAAATCCAAGGGCTAAGGTGTATCTGGCATGGTCAAAGACCAAGGACTATGACAGGGATAAATTTCTGACGGAAAATGATTTGCATTATGTATCAGATCAAGACATTATTACTCCGAATGATGCATCGAGATACTTTGGTCTGTACAAGATACAGGGTGATCAGACATTAAATCTCGCCATGCCTATATGGAACTGGGGAGTATTTTATGAGAAGCTTTTGCAGAGCGTACTGGCGGGCTCCTACAAGGCTGAAGGACAGGAGCAGGTTAAGGCACTTAATTACTGGTGGGGCATGTCTGCCGGTGTTATTGACCTGATTTGTTCAAAGCATGTACCTTATGGAGTGAAAAGGCTTGCGGATCATTTAAAGAGCGATATCACAAAGGGTGAGGTTGTGCCGTTCTTTGGACATATATATGACCAGAAGGGCGAGCTTAAAAACAAAGGTGAGCACGAGATGAAACCGTCTGATATCATGAAAATGGACTGGCTTGTAGATAATATTGTGGGTAATATCCCACCTATGAGTGAGTTTATTGACAATGCAAAGATGGTGGTTGAACTAAAGGGTGTAGAGGGAAATAAACTGTAATGAAGATACTATTCTTAGCTGATGAAGAGTCGAAAATGTACTGGGAATACTTTAAGAAAGAGGATTTTAAAGGAATTGATGTTATTGTATCATGTGGAGACTTAAACCCGAGCTATCTGTCCTTTTTGACAACGATGGTTGGAGTCCCTCTTTTGTATGTGCATGGCAATCACGATGACAAATACAATGTAAAGCCGCCGGAAGGCTGCATATGCATTGAGGATGAGATTTACGAATATGAAGGTGTACGGTTCCTTGGCCTGGGAGGCTCAAACCGCTATAAACCGGGAGAAAATCAGTATACTCAAAAGCAGATGACAAAGCGTGTTAAGAAGCTGTGGTGGAAGCTTAAACGTAAAAACGGCTTTGATGTGCTTGTCACACATTCGCCGGCAAAGGGACTGCATGATGGTGAGGATGTATGTCATACAGGCTTTGATGTGTTTAACAGGCTTATTGAGCAGTATAAGCCAAGGTATTTTGTGCATGGACATGTTCATATGAGTTACGGCAGGCAGTTTGTCAGGCTTGACAAGGTGGGAGAAACTACTGTTATCAATGCGTACGAGAAATATATTGTTGAAATATAGAATATTTCTGCCGGATTAAGAGTTTGTTTGTAAATATTTACCGAATTTAAGAAAATATTTATCACATGGCTATATTTAGGACACAATTAAGAGTTACTATAATATCATCAAAAGGAGCTGTTGTATTTCAACTATGTGTTGGGGTACACTCAGTTCCGACTAAAAATTATTCATGTGCACTGAATTGACGTCGCATATGCTTTTCCTCATATACATAGAATGCCACAGGCTTTATGTCTGTGGCATTCAATATATAAAATAACTAAATTGGAAAATTCTTGGGAAATTTTTGGGAAAACTACCTTTCAAAACACAAATCTGATTTGAAAAAATGAAGTACAAAAAACCCCGAAGCCTTTGATTTTACTGGAAAATCTTGAGCTTCGGGTTTTTTTTATAAGCTGATGACGGGAATTGAACCCGTGACCCCTTCCTTACCAAGGAAGTGCTCTACCTCTGAGCCACATCAGCAATTATCAACTTGTTAAGTTTACTATATACATCGGCATTTGTCAACCCACTTTGAATTAAAATATAATTTATTATGAATTATAGTATACCATAACTTTTATACTTAAAAAAGTAAAGACATTTACCTAATGAGAAATTATACCATAAAAATTCTTGAAAATATACCCATTTTGTTGTAGCATATGTTTTAGTACACTTTACTATGTAAAAGTTAGGAGATAAACATGAAAAAGACACCATTTGTGACAAAACAACAGGTAGAGGAAATTGTTAAAAAATTCCCTACACCATTTCATTTATATGACGAGGCAGGCATCCGTGCCAATGCACAGGCTGTAAAGGATGCATTTGCATGGAATCCGGGCTTTAGAGAGTATTTTGCTGTAAAAGCTACCCCAAACCCATACCTGCTCAAGATTTTAAAGGATTATGACATGGGCTGTGATTGCTCATCATACACAGAGCTTATGCTTGCAAAGTCATGCGGCTTCGATGGAGAGCATATCATGTTTTCATCAAATGATACACCGGCAGAGGAATTTGCATATGCAGACAAGCTTGGTGCTATCATCAATCTCGATGATTTCACACATATTGATTTTTTGGAGGAAACAATCGGACATATTCCGGAGACAATAAGCTGCAGATATAATCCGGGCGGAGTGTTCACACTGTCAAACGGTATCATGGACAATCCGGGAGACTCCAAGTATGGCATGACAAAGGAACAGCTTTTTGAGGCATTCAAAATTCTTAAGTCAAAAGGCGCTAAATACTTTGGCGTGCATGCATTCCTGGCAAGCAATACAGTAACCAACGAGTATTATCCACAGCTTGCAAAGGAGCTTTTTGAGCTGGTTGTTGAGCTTAAAAATGAGACCGGCTGCGATATTAGATTTGTAAATCTTTCAGGTGGAGTTGGCGTGGCTTATAAGCCGGATCAGACACCAAACGATATATCGGTTATCGGCGCCGGTGTACATAAGGTGTACGATGAGGTTTTGGTACCGGCAGGAATGGGCGATGTGGCTATTTACACAGAGATGGGACGTTTTATGATGGCTCCGTATGGCTGTCTTGTGACAAAGGCTATCCATGAGAAGCATATCTACAAGGAGTATATAGGAGTAGATGCGTGTGCGGCAAACCTTATGAGACCGGCTATTTACGGCTCATACCATCATATCACAGTGCTCGGCAAGGAGGATGCACCTTGTGACCATACATATGATGTGGTAGGCTCACTCTGTGAGAACTGTGACAAGTTTGCAATTGACAGACAGCTTCCGAAGATCGATATGGGAGACTATCTGGTAATCCATGATACAGGAGCACACGGCTTCTCAATGGGCTACAATTACAACGGACGACTTCGCTCAGCAGAGATACTGCTCGAAAGCAATGGAGAGGCAAAACTCATCAGAAGAGCAGAAACTCCGGCAGACTACTTTGCAACCTTTGACTGCTTTGATGATATTAAAATAACAGAGTAATCTGCTAGCGCACCTTGCAGAGCACGTGTCGGATTTTATCCATTTGCTCATATCATCAACATTATCGCTGTCGACATAAAAGGTCTCACCGTAATTGTTGATTGGTGTGAGCTCACATGGGTTTGTCTGGTGGAGTTTTCTGATGTATGCACGCTTGTTCTGTGCGTTGATAAAGATACCGGTATCGCCGTCACGGATTGGGTTTCGACTGATTAGAAGTATATCGCCTTTATTATATACAGGATGCAGATGATTGCTTGTGATGCGGATTCCGATGTGAAGGGCATCACCAAAGGCTTTTCTGTAATTTGAAACATCAAGCTTTTCGACATTGTAGGAGTCTAAAATCATGCCGTCGGTCATATTGCCTGTCGGGATGAGGACGGAAATCAGATCCTCCTTATGACTGCTTTCATCCTTGTAGGCAGACAGCGCAAGCTCAGTGTCTATAATCGAGTCTATAAGTATGCGCTGGCTTTTGGAAAGCTTTTTGATGCGCTTTACAAGGTTTATTACATCATCATTGAAGCCTGTTAGTTCGCAGGAAAACCGTCCTGTCAGCTTGTATATCAGGTAAGCGGTGTAGATGTCTATACGAGAGGATTCTCCGTTTGCTATTCGCTTGTAGGTGGAGAGTGACATATCAAGTGCTTTTGCAAACTGTGCCTGGGACATACCAAGCTTTGTGCGTTCGCGCTCAATATTTGTCGATATGTTGTTTGCTATTTCAAGTCGGTTCATTTTTGAGCTAATCTCCCTTCTTTTTAAAAAAATAAACTCCAAATTTGGTTAAGTATTGACATGCGCAATACACTATAATGGTTATTGTTGAAACATAAATAAATATATAAGAAACGTCAATTACTGTCAAATAAAAATGTTTGTTATATAAAAAGGGAGGTGTCCTGAAACTTAATTAGTGTAAGCTGAATGCAGCTTACACTTTTTTTATTTAAACAAATGCAGCTTTATTTATAATAAATATCAAAAAAATTTTTTGAAATAAATGTGTCTGAGGCATTGATTAGAGCACCGCTAATTGGTACAATGTTTTATTAGGTGATGAATCAGTATTACGAGGTCTAGATATAAATGAATGATATAGCAATTGATAAAGAACACTTACATTATTTGGAACAGCTGTCGGAGATGTATCCGACAATAGGCAAGGCATCATCTGAGATTATCAATCTGCAGGCTATTTTAAACCTGCCAAAGGGCACAGAGCACTTTGTATCTGACGTGCATGGTGAGTATGAAGCCTTTTCCCATGTGCTGAAAAATGGTTCTGGGGCTGTAAGAAAGAAGATAGATGATGTATTTGGTCTGGCGATGAACAAGGCTGACAAGGCTGCGCTTGCCACACTCATCTACTACCCAAGGGAAAAGATGGAGCTTATTAAGCAGGACGAGCCGGATATGGACTCGTGGTATAAGACGACTCTTTATAAGCTGATAGAGGTGTGCAAGACCGTTTCATCAAAGTATACGCGCTCCAAGGTGAGAAAAGCTTTGCCGGAGGAGTATGCATATGTTATAGAGGAGCTCATCACAGAAAAGCCGGAGGTGTTAAACAAGGAGGCTTACTACGAGTCAATCATCAATACAACAGTGGAGCTGGGTACTGCGGAGGAGTTTATAGTGGTGCTTTCCGAGCTTATTCAGAGACTTGCTGTTGACCATCTGCATGTGCTTGGCGATATATACGACAGGGGAGCGGGGCCACATCTGATAATGGACAGGCTGTGCAGATATCACTCGCTGGATATACAGTGGGGCAATCACGATATTATCTGGATGGGGGCAGCCGCAGGAAATCCTGCATGTATTGCAACTGTTGTCAGAAACAGTATCAGATATGGTAATCTGGACGTGGTCGAGGAGGGCTATGGCATAAATATGCTTCCGCTTGCTACGTTTGCACTGAAGGCTTACAAGGATGACCCATGCACCAGATTTGTGTTTAAGGTGGCTCCAAGTGGTGCAGATAATATGGAGAGTGATCTGATAAAGAAGATGCACAAGGCCATTGCCATCATACGTTTCAAGCTGGAGGGACAGCTCATTAAGAAGTGGCCTGAGTATGGCATGAAGGAACGATTGCTCTTGGAACATATTGATTATGAACATGGCACTATAGAGCTTGAGGGCAGAACTTATAAGCTTCTTGATACAAGCTTTCCGACAATTGACCCGGCTGATCCTTACAGGCTGACAGAGGGGGAAGAGGAAGTCATACAGAGGCTCAGGAGCTCGTTTATTCATTGCGAGAAGCTTAAAAACCACGTTGGGCTGTTGCTTAAAAAAGGCAGCATGTACAAGGTATATAATGGCAATCTGCTTTTCCACGGCTGCATCCCGATGGAGGAGGACGGAAGCTTCGCAAAGGTAAATATCTACGGTAAAGAGTATAGTGGCAAGGCTTTGTTTGATATACTGGAGACTTACGTCAGAAAGGCTTTTTTCTCGGATGATAAGCTGGAAAGACAAAAGGGCAGCGATATCATGTGGTACATATGGACAGCACCATATTCTCCGCTTTATGGCAGAAATAAGATGGCTACGTTTGAGAGATATTTTATAGATGACGATGACATGAAAATAGAAAAGAAAAACTTTTATTATGACTATATAAACAAGCCTGAGTGTGCGCAGCGTATACTCGAGGAGTTTGGTTTGCATGATAAAAGAGACCATATCATAAACGGACATGTTCCTGTGCACAGATTAAGAGGTGAAAGCCCTGTGAAGTGCGACGGCAGAGTGATAGTCATAGATGGTGGTTTTTCAAAGGCGTACCGCAGGCGGACAGGCATCGCGGGATATACCTTGATTTACAATTCATATGGGCTGACATTGACAGCACATGAGCCGTTTGAATCACCGGAGACGGCAGTAAGGGATGAGAGGGATATCGTATCAAGGCGTGAGGCTGTAGAGGTACTTGATAAGAGAATACTTGTCGGAGATACGGATGCCGGAATAAAAATGAAGGAAAAGATAGCTGATCTAAAGCAGCTCATTGCGGCATATCGTTCGGGTGAGATTGCAGAGCGCGATGATTAGAAAGAGGGAAAAAGCACTGGATGAAAGGCAGGATGCAACAGAGTGGACAAAATAAAGATACTGGTGGTAGATGACGAGAGCAGGATGAGAAAGCTCGTGCATGATTTCCTTGCAAGGGAAGGGTATGAGGTACTTGAGGCCGGAGACGGCGAGGAGGCACTTGATATATTTTATCAGCAGAAGGACATAGCACTGCTGGTGCTCGATATAATGATGCCAAGGATAAATGGTTTTGAGGTATGCCGTGAAATCAGACAGACTTCAAAGGTGCCGATTATTATGCTTACAGCTAAGGGCGATGAGCGTGATGAATTAAACGGCTTTGACATTGGTGCTGATGAGTACATTTCAAAGCCATTTTCTCCCAAGATACTGGTGGCCAGGGTAAATGCTCTCCTTCGCAGGGCGAATAAACTGGGCAAGGAGGCAGTAATAAGCGAGGCCGGTGGTATTGTCATGGACAAGACGGCACACACTGTAGCTATTGATGGCAGGAATATTGAACTTTCGGTAAAGGAATTTGAGCTTTTGGATTACTTTATGAGCAATCAGGGGATTGCGCTTACCAGGGAGCGCATACTTGACAGTGTGTGGAGTTATGATTATTTTGGCGATGCGAGGACTATTGATACACATGTGAAGAAATTAAGAAGCAAGATGGGCGCTAAAGGCGACTATATAAAGACTGTCTGGGGTGTGGGATATAAGTTCGAGATACAGTAAGTGTTAAGCTTAGGACTAATGGATTCGGGATAAGAGGTGTCACCATGAAAAAGAAAAAAACGTTATCCACACAGCTTACGCTTGTGATTTCATTCATTGTACTTCTGATAGTGGGAGTGTTCTGGATGGCTAATAACACACTGCTGGAAAAGTATTATGTATTTAACAAGGAAAAAGAGATGCTTGCTGTATACAAAATGGTGGACCTGGCTGCAAAAAATGATAAACTTTCAGATGATACGTTTGCTGTAGCATTTGAAAAGAAATGCGTTGGCGCCAATATAGATGCGGTTGTGTTCAACAAATACGGTAAGGTCATCATTGAGGGAACCACTGACAATCAGGAAATATTCCAGCTGCTTTTGGAGGCAAGCATGTCGTCGTATTCGGCAGACTACAACAACCTGAATATGACAAGGCAGAAGGATAAAAGGCTGGGGACAGAGTATATCATCATAAATAACAGACTGATTGACGGTAACTTTGTATACATGAAGACACCGCTTGAGAGCATTAAGGAGAGCGTGTCCATATCGAACCGCTTTTTTGCAATAGGCACAGTGGCTGCTATTGTTGTGGGAGTGTTTATGGCATATATTGTTGCTCGCAACATGACCAGGCCGATAAGAAATATGACTGAGCTGTCGACAAGGATGGCGAAGCTTGATTTTGATGCGAAGTACATTGATACGGAAAACAGTGCAAAGGAGCTTTATGTGCTTGGTGAGCATATGAATGAGCTGTCGCAGACACTTGAGCAGACCATCACAAGACTAAAGGTGGCAAACAATGAATTACAGCGTGATATAAAGAAAAAAGAAGAGATTGATGAGATGAGAAAGGAGTTTTTGTCAAATGTGTCACATGAGTTAAAAACTCCGCTTGCTCTGATCTCAGGCTATGCTGAGGGGCTCAAAGAGGTCGTAAATGACGATGATGAGAGCCGTAACTTCTACTGTGATGTCATCATGGACGAGACTGACAAGATGAACCGCATGGTTATGAAGCTTTTATCTCTCAATCATCTGGAGGATGGCAGTGATGTGCTTGAGATGACGAGGTTTGATCTGACACCGCTTGTCAGAGGGGTTATAGATTCATCTAGGCTTCTGGCACAGAAAAATGAGGCTGCAATTGAGTTTGACCGCACTGATTCTGTATATGTGAGCGGTGATATATACAAGATTGAAGAGGTTGTGACAAACTATATCAGCAATGCGATAAATCACTGCACAAGAGGTGGTACTATCACTGTATCATACAGCATGTACAGCGACCGTGTGAGGGTCAGCGTGTTTAACACGGGAGAGCCGATACCTGATAAGGATATAGAAAATATATGGAATAAGTTCTATAAGGTGGACAAGGCCAGAACAAGGGAATATGGAGGAAGCGGCATAGGACTGTCTATAGTAAAGGCCATTATGGAACTGCATCACAGAGGGTATGGTGTCATAAATCACAAGGATGGTGTAGAATTCTGGTTTGAACTTGAGTTATTTATTGCAAACAATCAATAAATGTGTTACTATATGTGTTATTAGGATAAAAGTCATAGAATAAGAACGGGTTTATTACAATGACGGGAAGAAATATAAAAATGGCATATGTCGATAGTTGTTGATGCCATTGCTCTGTATAATATAGATGATAGAGATGACTATACACTGGCACTGACACAGAAATTAAATGAATTAGGCATTAAAGAGGAGACAAAATGATATGATAGCAATCATCGATTATGGAGCAGGCAATCTGCGAAGTGTGGAAAAGGCTCTTACAGCTATAGGCGAGGAGAGTATTGTGACCAGAGACAGGCATGAGCTTTTAAATGCCGATAAGGTAATACTTCCCGGAGTAGGAGCTTTTGGAGATGCAATGGATTCGCTTAAAAAATACGAGCTGGACAAGGTGATTCACGAGGTTTGTGACATGGACAAGCCATTTCTTGGCATATGCCTGGGTCTTCAGCTATTATTTGAGGGAAGCGATGAGAGTCAGGGCGTTGAGGGGCTTCATGTGCTTGACGGACAGATACTTCGCATACCAGATAAGGAAGGACTTAAAATACCTCACATAGGCTGGAATTCACTTGATTTACAGAACAATGGAAGGCTGTTTAAAGGTCTTTCAGAGCATCCGTATGTATATTTTGTGCATTCGTACTATCTGAAAGCCACTGATGAAGCAATTGTCACAGCAACGACAGAGTACAGTACACACATTCATGCTTCTGTAGAGAAAAATAATGTGTTCGCCTGCCAGTTCCATCCGGAAAAGAGCAGCACAGTCGGACTTTCGATACTTAAAAATTTTGCAGGGATAGGGGAGGCATAATATGTTTACGAAGAGAATAATCCCATGTCTGGATGTGAATAATGGACGTGTTGTGAAGGGCATAAACTTTGTCAATTTAAGAGATGCAGGTGACCCGGTTGAGATTGCGGCTGCTTATGATAAGGCAGGCGCAGATGAGGTGGTTTTTCTGGATATTACGGCGTCAAGCGACAATAGAAATACTGTTGTGGATATGGTCAGAAAGGTTGCTGAAAAGGTGTTTATACCGTTCACTGTGGGCGGCGGAATCAGAACAGTCGATGATTTTAAGGTACTGCTTAGAGAGGGTGCGGACAAGATTTCAATAAATTCAAGTGCCATAAACACACCGCGGCTTATCAGCGACGCTGCGGATAAGTTTGGCAGCCAGTGTGTGGTTGTGGCAATCGATGCAAGGCGTCGTGCTGACGGAAGCGGCTGGAATGTATACAAGAACGGAGGCCGCATAGATACAGGCCTTGATGCCATTGAATGGGCTGTTAAGGCAAATGAGCTTGGAGCGGGAGAAATCCTTCTTACAAGCATGGATTGTGATGGCACAAAGGATGGCTACGATATCGAGCTTACAAGGCTTATTGCCGATAACGTTTCTGTTCCGGTTATCGCATCGGGCGGTGCAGGCACAAAGGAGCATTTTTACGAGGCTTTGACAGATGGAAAGGCGGACGCAGCGCTTGCAGCTTCACTTTTCCACTACAAGGAGCTTGAAATTATGGATTTAAAGAATTATCTGGCAGATAAAGGTGTGTCGGTCAGAAGATAGGCGGTAGATTGAGATTATGAGTATGCTTGACGGCGAGTGGGCAAAGGCTGTGGGAGCCGAGTTTAAAAAACCGTATTACAGGGATTTGTACAATTTTGTGAGAGATGAATATGCCACACATGTGGTATATCCTCCGGCAGATGATATATTTAATGCCATGCATTTTACACCACTTAACAAGGTAAAGGTACTCATCCTCGGGCAGGATCCGTACCATAATGTCAATCAGGCACATGGATTGTCGTTTTCTGTGCTTCCGTCTCAGAAGGATATTCCACCATCACTGCAGAATATCTACAAGGAGCTTAACGATGATCTGGGGTGTGATATCCCCAATAACGGATACCTGAAGAAATGGGCTGACCAGGGTGTTTTACTTTTGAATACGGTACTCACCGTCAGGGCTCATCAGGCCAACTCGCATCAGGGACACGGCTGGGAGAAGTTCACGGATGCAATCATAGAGGCTGTAAATGAGCAGGACAGACCTATAGTGTATATGCTCTGGGGCCGCCCGGCACAGTCGAAGATTCCTATGCTTACAAATCCAAAGCATCTGATATTGACAGCACCGCATCCAAGTCCGCTGTCGGCTTACAGAGGCTTTTTTGGATGCAAGCATTTTAGTAAAGCAAATGAGTTTCTTAAGGAGCATGGAGTGGAGCCTGTTGACTGGCAGATAGAGGATATATAAAGGATGACAATACCGGCTCATATGTTAGTAATACCGGGCTGGGTAATACCGGCAGATATCAATTCAAAGTCGCTTGCGAAGGCGGGAATCACAGTGGATATAATTATAATATGTTTTTATAGTTGCAGACAGGATGGAAATTTCTATCTTACTTACTTTGTGACTTAACAGAAAAAGAAGCATCCCGGCTTGGGATGCTTCTTTTAATTATAATTAGCGTTTAGTTGTCGTTTTCATCGTCCTCGCTCATTGAGTAGACCTGACGCTTACGTGCCATCTCATCACTCTCAAGATATTCATCGTAGGTTGTGATCTTGTCGATCATTGAACCGTTTGGCAGGAATTCTATGATTCGGTTGGCGGTTGTCTGGACTACCTGGTGGTCACGGCAGGCAAAGAGGATTACTCCAGGGAATTTTATCATTCCGTTGTTTAATGCTGTGATTGACTCCATGTCGAGGTGGTCTGTAGGCTCATCGAACATGAGTACATTGCTTCCCATGATCATCATGCGGGATAGCAGTACACGAACCTTTTCTCCTCCGGAGAGTACACGCATTTTCTTTACTCCATCCTCACCGGCAAAGAGCATACGGCCAAGGAAACCTCGCACATATGTGGCGTCCTTGATTTCTGAGTACTGTGTGAGCCAGTCAACGATGAGCTCATCAGTATCAAAGATTGCGGTATTGTCCTTTGGGAAGTATGACTGGCTGGTTGTGACACCCCATTTATATGAGCCCTCGTCAGGTTCAAGCTCTCCGGCAAGGATTTTAAACATAGTTGTTTTTGCAAGCTCATTTCCTCCGACAAATGCAATTTTGTCATCGTGGTTAACAGTGAATGAGATATTGTCAAGTACCTTTACGCCATCGATGGTTTTTGAGATGCCCTCGACAAAGAGCACATCGTTTCCAATTTCACGCTCAGGACGGAAATCAATGTATGGGTATTTACGGCTTGATGGACGTATTTCATCAAGCTGGATTTTTTCGAGGGCACGCTTTCTTGATGTAGCCTGTTTTGATTTAGAGGCATTGGCAGAGAAACGCTGGATAAATTCCTGCAGCTCCTTGATTTTTTCCTCTTTCTTTTTGTTTGCTTCCTTCATCTGACGGACAATAAGCTGGCTTGATTCATACCAGAAATCATAGTTTCCTGCGTAGAGCTGGATCTTACCGTAATCCATGTCGGCGATGTTCGTGCAGACCTTGTTGAGGAAGTATCTGTCATGGGATACAACGATGACTGTATTCTCGAAATTGATGAGGAATTCCTCAAGCCATGAGATGGCATCGAGGTCTAAGTGGTTGGTAGGCTCATCGAGAAGCAGTATGTCAGGATTTCCAAACAGTGCCTGAGCGAGAAGCACCTTGACTTTTACTGCACCCGGCAGATCTGCCATCAGAGTGTAGTGATCCTCAGTAGGTACACCGAGACCGTTTAAGAGAGTAGCTGCATCCGACTCAGCATTCCAGCCGTCCATATCGGCAAACTCAGCCTCAAGCTCGCTGGCACGGATTCCGTCATCGTCTGAGAAATCCTCTTTCATATAGATGGCTTCCTTCTCCTTCATGATATCATAGAGACGCTTATTACCCATGATAACCGTATCAAGTACTGTAAACTCATCGTACTTGAAGTGATCCTGCTGTAAGAATGACAGTCTCTGTCCCGGAGTGATTGCGATATCACCGTTTGTAGGCTCAAGCTGTCCTGAGAGAATCTTTAAAAATGTAGACTTGCCGGCACCGTTTGCACCAATAAGTCCGTAGCAGTTTCCCTCTGTGAATTTTATGTTGACATCCTCAAATAAAGCTTTTTTACCAATTCTTAATGTAATATTGTTTGCACTAATCATTTTGTCTTTATTCAATCCTTTCCTATTTAATAACCTGTTCGTTTCTGTAACACATCGTTTCTATTTTAACGTAAAACCAGTATTTTGCAAGTGTTTTACAGGCGATTTATAGCCATTGTGCCCTTTTGTACATAAAATTTACCTTGTTAATAAATATTTTAGGATTTTTGTACAATGTATTGCTAAAAAAACTTGATTTTTTACAGCGCACAAACTAAACTATTATGTAGAGACATTCTGATTCATGTCTATAATTGAACATTTATTTTACAGGAGGAAATATCATGTCTAGAGCAAAACAGTCGATGGATGGAAATACCGCTGCCGCTCATGTAGCATATGCCTACACAGAGGTTGCCGGAATCTATCCTATCACACCTTCTAGCCCAATGGCTGATACAGTTGATCAGTGGTCAGCAGCAGGACAGAAGAACATTTTCGGAAGCACTGTAAAGGTAGTTGAGATGGAGTCTGAGGCAGGTGCCGCTGGTACAGTTCACGGATCTCTTGCAGCTGGTGCACTTACTACAACATTTACAGCTTCACAGGGACTTTTACTTATGATCCCTAATATGTACAAAATCGCAGGTGAGAATCTTCCTTGCGTATTTGACGTATCAGCTCGTACAGTATCTTCACATGCACTGAATATCTTCGGTGATCACAGTGATGTATATGCTTGTCGTCAGACTGGTTTCGCAATGCTTTGTGAGACAAATCCACAGGAGGTTATGGATCTTTCACCGGTTGCACACTGTGCAGCACTTGAGGGAAAGGTTCCATTCATTAACTTCTTCGATGGATTCCGTACTTCTCATGAGATTCAGAAGATCGAGAAGTGGGATTATGAAGATCTCAAAGAGATGTGTCCAATGGATGCAGTTGCTGAATTCAGAGCACACGCTCTTAACCCAGAGCATCCAGCAGCTCGTGGATCACACGAGAACGGAGATATCTTCTTCCAGCATAGAGAGGCATGTAACAAGTTCTATGATGAGCTTCCAGCAGTTGTTGAGAAGTACATGGACAAGGTTAATGCTAAGCTTGGTACAGATTACAAATTATTCAACTACTACGGAGCACCTGACGCTGATCGTGTAATCATCGCTATGGGTTCTATCAATGATGTAGCTGAGGAAGTAATCGATTACTTAACAGCAAAGGGTGAGAAAGTCGGACTTATTAAGGTACGTCTTTACCGTCCATGGTCTTCAGAGGCTCTTCTTAATGCTATTCCAAAGACTGCAAAGAAGATCGCTGTATTAGACCGTACAAAAGAGCCAGGATCACTTGGTGAGCCATTATACTTAGACGTTGCTACAACACTTCGTGAAGCAGGAATGAACGATGTTGTATTAGTAGGCGGACGTTACGGATTAGGATCTAAGGATACACCACCTTCTTCAGTATTTGCTGTATATACAGAGCTTGAGAAGGATGCTCCTAAGCACAGATTTACAATTGGAATCGTGGATGATGTTACAAATCTTTCACTTCCAGAGGTTAAGCCAGCTCCTATCACATCTGCACCTGGTACAAAAGAGTGCAAATTCTGGGGCCTCGGCGGAGATGGTACTGTAGGTGCTAACAAGAACTCTACAAAGATCATCGGTGACCACACAGACAAATACATCCAGGCATACTTCCAGTATGACTCAAAGAAGACTGGTGGTGTTACAATTTCTCACTTGAGATTTGGTGACAACCCAATCAGAAGCCCATACTACATCAACCAGGCTGACTTCGTAGCATGCCACAACCCTGCATACGTTATCCAGGGCATGAAGATGGTTCAGGATGTTAAGCCGGGCGGAGTATTTATGATCAACTGCCAGTGGTCAGATGAAGAGCTTGCTCATCACCTCAACGCTGACGCTAAGAAATATATCGCTGACAACAACATTCAGCTTTACACAATCAACGCTATCGACAAGGCTATCGAGATCGGAATGGGTAAGAGAACTAACACAATTCTCCAGTCTGCATTCTTCAAGCTTGCAGATGTAATGCCTATCGACAAGGCTGTTGAGTACATGAAAGCTGCTGCTAAGAAGTCATACTCAAAGAAGGGTGACGCAGTCGTAGAGATGAACTACAAGGCTATCGATGCCGGTGTTGACGCTGTACATAAGGTAGAGGTTCCAGAGTCTTGGAAGAATCCAGAGGCAGATGCTCCTAAGGCAGAGCGCACAGGACGTCCAGAGGTTGTTAAGCTTGTTAACGAGCTTCTTGATCCAATCGCTAAGATGGATGGAGACAGCCTTCCAGTTTCAGCATTCGCTGACAAGGCAGACGGACAGTATGTAACAGGTGCTTCTGCATACGAGAAGAGAGGAACAGCCGTTACAGTTCCACAGTGGGATCCAGAGAAGTGTATCCAGTGTAACAACTGTGCATTTGTATGTTCTCACGCTACAATTCGTCCATTCTTACTTACAGATGACGAAGTAAAGGCAGCTCCTGACAACATGAAGGTTGCTGATATGAAGCCAAAGGCAGGCGCTTACAAGTATACAATGAGCGTATCTCCACTTGACTGTATGGGATGTGGTGAGTGTATCACAGTTTGTCCTACAGCAGCTATCTCAATGCAGCCACAGGAGTCTCAGGCAGCAGAGCAGCCAGTATTTGATTACTTAGTAGCTAACGTTTCTAAGAAGACAGATGCAGGAATGGTTGATACAACACCTAAGGGATCACAGTTCAACCAGCCACTCCTTGAGTTCTCAGGCTCATGTGCAGGATGTGCTGAGACATCTTACGCTAGACTTATTACACAGCTCTTCGGTGAGCAGATGTACATCTCTAACGCAACAGGATGTTCTTCTATCTGGGGTAACCCGGCAGCTACATCACCATACACAGTAAATATCAACTCTAAGAAGGGACCAGCTTGGTCTAACTCACTCTTCGAGGATAATGCTGAGCATGGTTTAGGTATGGAAGTTGGACAGAGATATCTCCGTGACCAGGCTATCGAGCTTGTTAAAGAGATCGCTGCATCAGACAAGGCTACAGCTGAGTTCAAGGCAGCAGCAGACAAGTTCCTTGAGACAAAGGACGACACAAAGGCAAATGTTGAGCCAACAACAGCTCTTATCGCAGAGTTAGAGAAGGCAGCAGCAGCCGGATGTGAGAAATCTAAAGAAGTACTTGCTAAGAAGGATTACCTCGGAAAGAAATCTGTATGGATCTTCGGTGGTGACGGATGGGCATATGATATCGGTTTCGGTGGATTAGACCATGTACTTGCTTCTGGTGAGAACGTAAACGTAATGGTATTCGATACTGAGATGTACTCTAACACAGGTGGACAGGCTTCTAAGGCTTCTAACATCGGTGAGGTATGTCAGTTCGCAGCAGCTGGTAAAGAGACAAGCAAGAAGTCACTTTCAGAGATCGCTATGAGCTACGGATATGTATACGTTGCACAGATCGCTCTTGGAGCAAACCCAGCACAGGCTGTTAAGGCTATTACAGAGGCTGAGGCTTATCCGGGACCATCACTTATCATCGGATACGCACCTTGCGAGCTTCACGGTATCGCTAAGGGTGGTATGAACCACTGCCAGGATGAGATGAAGAAGGCTGTTAAGGCTGGATACTGGAATCTCTTCTCATTCAACCCTGCACTCAAGGCTGAAGGAAAGAATCCATTCACTCTTACATCAAAGGCCGGCGACGGATCTTACCAGGAGTTCCTTAACAACGAGGCACGTTATACTCGTCTTATCAAGCCATTCCCAGAGAGAGCAGAGAAACTCTTTGCTAAGTCTGAGGAGACAGCTAAGGCACGTTATACACACCTTGAGAAACTCGTTAAATTATACGGAGAGGACTAATTCATTAGTCACAGTATATATTTTATCCCACAGGGCATATGCTCTGTGGGATTTTTGCTTATTATCCTGTGCTTACCCTATATTTTGTGGTTTTTTGTTTACAAATACAACATGTAATGGTACAATATTTACGTTAATGGTATTTAATGGAACCATTGGAGGGATACGAATGTCAGGCATATTTGATAGACGTGCAAAAAGATTTATATCGACAGAACAAGCGGAGCGGGCAGTACCTTCAAGAACAGTAATGGCATCCCGTGTAGCAAGAGACGATGTGAATCGTAGTGAAAGAGTGCAGAAAAAAGAGAATAATATACAAATGGATAAAGATGATTTTTTGTTAACACAAATTGATGAGTTTCGTGAAAAGGCAAAACGTCTTCAGGAGATGCTTAATACAAAAGAATCAAAAGCGGAGGAGCTTTCAGTCATAGTTGAGGAGAGGGAAGCTAAGGCAGAGGAGCTGCAGCAGATACTTGACGAGAGACAGGAAAAAGCCGATGGAATCACTGCACAGGTTGCTAAGCAGATAGATGTGCTTATAGAAAGTGTTCATGAAAAGATGGCTGAGATAGAGCAATCTATGAATGCAGGCATGGACAGCTTAGGCCGTCAGGTAAGCTCAGATATGGATAATCTTGGTAGTTCGGTGTCCGGACAGATTGGAAATCTCGGACAGTCACTTGGCACTGAGATATCAGGTATCAGCCAGAATATAGGCCAGAGTCTTGATTTTGGTGACACATTAGAGCAGACAAGGCGTATCACAGAGGAGGGCACAGCAGCAGTTACATCAGTGGTAAATGAGGCGAATGCCCATATGCTTCAGTCGCTTAAAGAGCTTAATGATCAGCTTGTTTCGATAAAGGCGGAGTTGTCTGACAAGGTACATACAGAGAATGTTAAGTGCTTCAGGAATATTCAGGATCTCTTTAAGGTAATGGGAGACAAGGTGGATACAGTGTCAGAGCTTGAGAAGCAGGTAGGAACAACAAAGACTTTTGCAGTCATCTCTACTGTGCTGGCTATTATCAATACATTTGGCTTTGTTGTAATCGCATTGTATATACTCGGGTTCTTTGGTTCGATTTTTTAATAAATATTATTGTAATAGGGTGGTGCAGTTCCCGGTTAGGGAGTTGCACCATATTTTGACATTTTATAAGGCAGACAGAGAGGAAAACTAAATGGCAAAAAAGATTGTAAGAGTTGTTGGACATAAAAATCCTGACACAGATTCTATCTGTGCAGCAATAGCGTATGCAAACCTTAAATCACATACAGATGATACAATGGGATACATACCAATGAGAGCAGGCAGCATCAGTGCAGAGACAGCATTTGTGCTGGATTATTTTAAGGCCGATACGCCTGCCCTTTTAAAGGATGTTGGCACACAGATAAAGGATATACATATCAGAAGGACTGAGGGTGTCAGCAGTAATCTATCCATGAAAAAGGCATGGGAGATGATGAAGATACTCAACGTAGTCACTCTTCCGGTTGTCAATAAGAAGGACAAGCTTGAAGGGCTTATTGTGACAGGTGATATAGCAAAGTCATATATGGATGTGTATGACAATTCTATCCTGGCAAAGGCGAGGACCCAGTACAGGAATATTGTAGAGACGCTGGATGGCAAGATAGTTGCAGGCAACGAGCATGGCTATTTTGTAAAAGGAAAGGTTATAGTTGGAGCAGGTACACCTGATACCATAAAGGGCAATGTGGCTGAGGATGATCTGGTCATCATATCAGACCGTGAGGAGTCACAGCTTATATGTATTGAGGCAAACTGCAGCTGTATCATTGTGACAAGTGGCTTCGATATATCGAAGGATGTCATAAATGCTGCAAACGCTAAGGATGTGGTAGTGATAAGTACACCATATGACACGTTTACCACATCGCGTCTGATAAACCAGAGTATGCCGATAAAGTCATTTATGACAAGGGAAAATCTTATTCATTTTGATTTGGATGATTATGTGGATGATGTGCGTGATACTGTTTCAAAAATCCGACACAGGGATTTCCCAATACTTGACGAAAACCAAAATTATGTTGGTATGTTTTCACGCAGAAATTTAATGAATGCAAGGAAAAAACAGGTGATACTTGTGGATCATAATGAGACCTCACAGGCAGTGGCCAACATTGATGAGGCAGAGATTCTTGAGATAATCGATCATCATCGAATTGGTTCTCTTGAGACAATAGGACCTGTGTATTTCAGAAACCAGCCGCTTGGATGTACCGGAACCATCATCTATCAGATGTATATGGAAAAGGGTGTGGAGGTTACTCCTCAGATGGCGGGGCTTATGTGCGCTGCAATACTCTCTGACACACTAGTGTTCCGTTCGCCTACATGTACCCAGGTTGATAAATCTACAGCACTTATCCTGGCGGAGATTGCGCAGATAGATGTAGAAGAGTTTGCCAAGAAAATGTTTGAGGCAGGCAGTAACTTTGCTAACAAGACAGAAGAGGAAATATTAAATCAGGATTTTAAAATCTTTCATTCAGGGGATTATACGTTTGGAGTATCGCAGATTTCTGCTCTTTCGAGGACAGAGCTCGATAAGGTACAGGCAAGAGTGGTGCCTCTGCTTGACAAGATGCAGGTGGAAAAACAGCTTGATATGCTCTTTGTTATGCTCACGGATATACTTAATGAGTCTACATATCTCATCTACAGTGGTGTAGAGGCAGCGTCAATAGCAGCTTCAGCATACAATCTGCCACAGAGCAGGGATGGAATTATGCTTAAGGGAGTAGTATCGCGTAAGAAGCAGCTCATACCTGAGCTTATAAATGTGATTAATGAGAGATAATGCAGCACTAAAAATAATTAAAAGCTTCCTGTGATATATCATGAAGCTTTTATGTATTTGTAGGGGTAGAATGGAATTGCTTGCGGTATGCACGGATAAATGAGGAATAGCTTCCGAATCCACAGGCATCGCAAGCGGCAGACACACTGCTTCCGTCGCGAATCATATCGCGGGCGAGCAGCAGACGCTTTGTTGTGATATATGAACCTATGGTGCAGCCGGTTTCTTCCTTGAAGGTGTGCATCAGGTGATACCTGCTCATATAAAATTTATCTGCCAGTTCATCAATACTTATACGGTTTGTTAAATTCTTATTTAAGAAATCCAAAATCTCTACAATTTTTTTGTTTGAGGAAAATGTGTTAATATATTCTATACCGCCATGCAGAGTGATACGATTGAGCTGTATCAGAAACTCTAAAAACAGGAGCTTCTGGTACAGCTCATTTGCGTATTCATTGGTTTCTCTAAGTGTAGAGTCTAGTCCCTTGATTGTATCAGCCAGACGGCTACCCTTGGTCGCAGCGAGTCTTAGTACATGTGACTGGTTAGCATAGGCCTGCTTGAAACAGCATGCCAGATCATAGCCTTTGCTCACATAATCGTCAATAAGCTGCGGTGACACATATATAATGATTCTTTCATAAATTGAATCGTTATTTAATATTGGCTTATGAACCTCACCGGCATTGACAAGCACGATATCATGTTCTTTGAGCTCATAGCTGCGGCCCTCAATGCAGTAGGATACATTGCCGTGCAGATGAATCAGAATTTTGTGGAAATCATGGTAATGGAAATCTATATTTAGCTTGTGTTCATCTCTTAGATGAAATATTTTAAAAGGCTCCGTCAGGTAGCCTGCTTTTGTATAATTTGAATCCATGATATGCTCCTTTGATAATAAGATGTTATTATAAGCATAATCTATAACAGCACAAAACGCAACATAAAACGCACAAAATGCTATAGAAAAACCAGAAAGTGCGCTGTATAATATAATTAAAGTAACTATTCAGAACCACTGAGAACAAGAAAAGCTGCTACGTCGTGCGGTTTTGCGAATGTGCGTGGGATGGTTCTGAATAGTTATCAGTATAAAACCAATAACGAGGTGATCACTATGAAATTTACAAAAATGCACGGCTGTGGAAATGATTATGTATATGTAAACCTTTTTGAGGAGAAATTAGATGACCCGGCAAGGGTGTCAATATATGTCAGTGACAGGCATTTTGGAATAGGCTCAGACGGACTAATCACAATAGGTCCGTCAGACAAGGCAGATTTTAGAATGAGGATATATAATGCAGACGGTTCGGAAGCCGAGATGTGCGGAAACGGCATACGCTGCGTGGCAAAATACGTGTATGACCACAAACTTACTGACAAGACTGAAATATCGGTTGAGACAGGAGCTGGCATCAAGTATCTTACACTATATGTTGAGGAAAATAAGGTATCACAGGTGCGCGTGGATATGGGTGAGCCTATTCTGACGCCTGGGGACATTCCGGTTGTGAAAGCAGACGGAAGTGCTTATGGTGATGACTATAGGGTGATAGATGAACCGATTTCAGCAGGCAATAGAGAGTGGCACATGACCTGTGTTTCAATGGGAAACCCTCATGCAGTGGTATTTGTTGATGATGTGGCGAACTTTGAGCTTGAGAAATACGGTCCTCTTTTTGAGAATCATAAGATGTTTCCAAAGCGCACCAACACGGAGTTTGTAGAGATACTTTCAAGGAATGAGGCGAAAATGAGAGTATGGGAGAGGGGCAGCGCTGAGACCTGGGCCTGCGGTACAGGAACCTGTGCGACCGTCATGGCATGTATACTCAACAAAAAGACTGACAACAAGGTGCTTGTGCATCTAAGAGGCGGAGATCTGACTATCGAGTATATACCAAAGACCAATCATGTGTTTATGACGGGACCTGCTACTGAGGTTTTCTCAGGAGAAATTGATATCATATAAAGCACAAGTATTGTGCGGTTTGGCGAATGTCTGTGGTTGAATAGTTACAAATCTTTAAGAAACAAAATTAACAGAAAATATATATCAAAAATATAATAAAATATGGGAGAAAATAAAATGAAGCTTGAAAAATTACTTGAAAGAATGGATTATAAAGTATTAGCAGGAAGCACAGATATAGAGATTTCCACACTCGTGTATGACTCGCGCAAGGTGGAGAAGGCATCAGTATTTGTGTGCATATCGGGAGCTGTGTCAGATGCACATGATTTTATCCCTGATGTGGTAAAGAAAGGTGCAGCGGCAGTGGTTGTCGAAAAAGATGTGACTCCTATCGAAGGGGTGACATATATTAAGGTAGATGATACAAGGCTTGCACTTGCGTGTATGTCAGCAGCTTATTTTGATTATCCGGCCGAGAAAATAAAGACTATCGGTATTACAGGTACAAAGGGTAAGACCACTACCACATATATGGTAAAGTCAATTCTTGAGTCAGCCGGCATAAAGACAGGACTTATCGGTACAATAGAGTCTATATGTGGTGACAAGAGAATTCCGTCAGCAAATACCACACCTGAGTCATACAGAGTTCAGGAGCTGTTTAAGGAGATGGTGGATGAAGGCCTTGATGCAGTTGTTATGGAAGTGTCATCACAGGCTCTCATGCTTCACAGAGTATCGGGCTTTACCTTTGATATTGGTGTATTTACAAATCTTGAGCCTGACCACATCGGAGAGCATGAGCACAAGGATTTTGCAGACTACATGCATTGCAAGAGCCTTTTATTCAGACAGTGCAGGCTTGGTATCTTTAACGGAGATGATGAGCACTTAGAGGGTATTATGAAGGGACACACATGCCAGGTGGAGACTTACGGCTACAAGTCCACAAACAACCTGGTAGCAGAAAATGTTGAGCTTAAAAAGGAGCATGGAGCACTCGGCATTAAATACCATGTATCAGGGCTTTTGGATTTTGATGTGGAGGTCAATGTGCCGGGCAAATTCTCAGTATACAATTCACTAACAGCCATTGCTATCTGCCATCATTTCAATGTGGATAAAAAGGCAATCGGGGAGGCTCTTCATCATGTGAGTGTAAAGGGCAGAATAGAGATTGTTCCTGTTACAAAGAGATATACCCTTATGATTGATTATGCACACAATGCGATGGCGCTTGAAAGCCTTCTCACCACTCTTAAGGAGTATGAGCCGGGCAGACTTGTATGCCTGTTTGGCTGTGGCGGAAACAGGGCAAAGTCACGCCGTTATGAGATGGGAGAGGTGTCATCGAGACTTGCAGACCTTACTGTTGTCACATCCGATAATCCAAGAGATGAGGAGCCTATGGACATAATCAATGATATTTTGCAGGGTGTACACAAGGCAGATGGAGAGTATGTGACAATTCCTGACCGTAAGGAGGCTATCAGATACTGCATGGAGAATGCCCAGGATGGTGATATCATAGTGCTTGCAGGAAAAGGACATGAGGATTATCAGGAGATAAAGGGTGTGAAGCATCACATGGATGAGAGAGAATTAATTGCTGATATAATAAAAGAGAACCCTGACATCAGACTTTAATATTTTAGTATAGGTTAAATAGTTTAGTATAAAATAGTTCAGTAAAATAGTGTATTTGGGAGGTATATATGTCTCTGTTTAAGGGCGCCGGAGTAGCGCTAATTACTCCTTTCAATGAGGATAACAGTGTAAACTATGAAATGCTTAGGACGCTGGTGAGAAGGCAGATAGACGGTGGCACTGATGCAATTATAGTGTGTGGCACGACAGGTGAGCCTGCCACAATGACAGAGGAAGAAAAGCTTTCGGTAATAAAATGTGTGGTAGACGAGACAGCCGGGCAGATTCCTGTAATAGCGGGAACAGGTGCCAACTGCACACAAAATGTGATAGATTTCTCACAGAAAGTTGAAAAGCTTGGCGTAGATGGTCTGCTTGTTGTCACACCTTACTACAATAAAGCCACACAGAATGGTCTTTATGCGCACTATGCAGCGATAGCAGGGGCGGTTGGGCTTCCAATCATTATGTACAACGTACCATCGCGCACAGGATGCAATATACTTCCGCAGACTGCGGCAAGGCTTGGCAGGAATTTTGAAAATATAGTAGGAATCAAGGAAGCGAGTGGAAATATATCGCAGGTTGTAAAGCTAAAGAAGCTGGCAGGAAATGACCTCGATATTTATTCGGGAAACGATGACCAGGTCATCCCAATACTCTCGCTCGGTGGAATCGGTGTGATATCAGTGCTGTCTAATGTAAGGCCGGCTGCAGTGCATGACATGGTAATGGAATACTTGAATGGAAATATTAAATCAGCACTTGATATCCAGCTTAAATACCTGGATTTAATAGAGGCACTGTTTTGTGAGGTAAATCCGATTCCTGTAAAGGCTGCTATGAAGCTTTTGGGATATGATGTGGGAGGACTTCGTCTTCCGCTCACGGAGATTGAGGATGCAAACAGGGCAAGGCTTAAAGAAAGCATGGAAAGTCTAAAAGAAAATTAGTGGATATAAAAGGATATTAAAGAAAAATTAAAGGATAAATTAACATATGGGAAAACAAAACTGGAAGCCGGGCAATATGCTAAACCCGGTGCCGGCTGTGATGGTGAGTGTCACTGACAAGGCCGGAAATAACAATATAATAACAGTGGCATGGGCGGGGACGGTGTGCACTAATCCGCCTATGCTTTCAATATCTGTAAGGCCGGAGCGCTTTTCTTATAACATGATTAAAGAAACCGGAGAGTTTGTGGTTAATCTGACCACCGAGGAGCTGCTTAGAGCCTGCGATTACTGCGGAGTGAAAAGCGGCAGGGATGTGGACAAATTTAAAGAACTGCATCTGACACCGCTTGCGATGCAGCATGTGTCAGCAGTCGGAATATCAGAAAGCCCGGTAAATATTGAGTGCAGGGTAAGAAAAAGCGAGGAGCTCGGCAGCCATACAATGTTTATAGCAGACGTCGTCGGTGTGACAGTGGATGATAAATACATGGACGGAACCGGGAAATTTCATATCAATGATACCGGCCTTGTGATGTATTCGCACGGAGAGTATTTTGGCTTTGGAGATAAGCTCGGAAGCTTCGGCTACTCTGTAAGAAAAACTAAAAAATAATCTATCGAAGCAGCATATCCATGAGGTATGCGTACACATCCTCGTTCTGATTCTTCCAGTTGCTGCAGATGGCCTCGGCCTGCTCCTTTGTGCCGACTGAGAGAGTCAGGTCGATGACAGTGGTGCTCTCTGAGCGCACCTGACAACGTACTGCATATTTGCGGTCAGTTGTCCTGTAATAGTCGGCAAGAATGGAGTTTTCCTGCCTGAACTCGAGCTTGTTGTCTGTAAAGAAGCTCTTTACATCGGACTCAATACCGTCGGTAATTTTGTCTTTGAAGAAACCGAGAGTCTCTTTTCCGGCAGCAGTCAGAGTATATTGTGTATTGGAATGAGTAGACTTGAAATTAATTAAATCAGCATTTACTAAATCACCGATGACCTCCTGTACACGGAAGTAGTCGGTGTATTCTTTTTCCAAAAAGAAATTGGAAATCTGTGTGTTTGACAGCGGAAAGCCCGCTTTGTCGAGCATGTATAAAATTGTCAGCTTATATATGGTAAATGGCTCAGCCATGATTTTCTCCTTTAAAACAAGTTTAATCGTCCCTGATATGTGTCTCGCACTTCAAATCTTTTATTGATTGTGTTTAGAACCCGTTTTTTATCTGTGCTCCAAAGAGGTGCAACAAGTAAAGAACGTGGTCCATCACCAGTCATGCGGTGGATAACCATATCCTTTGGAAGTCTTTCTATACAGTCTACCACAAAATCGCAGTAATCATCCAGCGTAAAAAGCTCAAATGGCTGTTTAATATACATATCAGCCAGTGGTGTGCCCTTTAGTACATGCAGCAGCTGAAGCTTAACTCCGAAAATACCGCTTTTAGCAACAAAATCAACTGATTCAAGCATCATGCCGCGTGTCTCATGAGGAAGCCCGAGTATGAGATGTGCAATAACCTTTATGCCACGGCGTCTAAGCTCATCCGTTACAATGATGAAATCCTCAACACATGTATGTGTATTCATGGCATCAAGAGTAGACCGGTGAATGGTCTGAAGGCCCAGCTCAACCCAGACTGGCTTTATTTTGTTTAATTCTGAGAGCAGATCATATATTTCGGTAGAAAAACAATCTGTTCTTGTGCCGATGGACAGCACAGCGACAGATGGATCTTCTATAGCCTCATAAAATATGCGCCGCAGATAATCTACCGGAGCATATGTGTTGGTAAAAGCCTGAAAATATGCGATAAAGTGCTCACAGCTGCTCTTTGAAGCAACCTTTTCCTTAGCGGCAGACATCTGCTCCTTTATGGAAAGGCTGCGGTCCGCCGCAAAATCACCGGAGCCACCGGCGCTGCAGTACAGGCATCCAAGCGATGAGAGTGTGCCATCACGGTTTGGACAGGTCATGCCTCCATCTAAAGAGAGCTTGTAGAGCTTTTCACCGAATGTATCGCGGCAGTATCTGTTGAGTGAATAGTATCTCATATTAAATATGTGACTTTACAGCTTCGCTGACAACAGCGGCAACACGAGGGTCAAATGCCTCAGGCATAATAAAATCATCATTTAATTCTTCGTCTGAAACAAGATCGGCCAGTGCTTCTGCGGCAGCAAGCTTCATTTCCTCAGTAATCTGCGTAGCACGTCCTTCTAAGGCACCCTTGAAGATTCCGGGGAATGCAACCACGTTGTTTATCTGGTTTGGAAAATCACTTCTTCCGGTTCCGACCACTCTGGCACCGGCAGCCTTTGCTACATCAGGCATAATCTCAGGAACAGGATTTGCCATGGCAAAAAGGATAGCGTCCTTGTTCATAGAAGAAACCATCTCGGCTGTGATGATATTTGGAGCGGAAACACCTACGAATATGTCAGCACCCTTTAAAGCATCTGCAAGAGTACCCTTTGCGTTTTCAAGGTTTGTAACCTCTGTCATTTTCTGCTGCATCCAGTTGAGGTTTGGATAGTCCTTTCCTATGATGCCTAGACGGTCACACATGGTCACATGTGTAAAGCCGTATGTCAGAAGAAGTTTAGTGATGGCAACACCTGCTGAGCCTGCACCGTTTACAACAACCTTGCAGTCCTCTTTCTTTTTGCCGGTCAGGCGCAGAGAGTTGATGATACCGGCGAGTACAACGATTGCAGTTCCGTGCTGGTCATCGTGGAATACAGGAATATCGAGCATCTCTTTAAGTCTCTCCTCAATCTCAAAGCAGCGCGGAGCAGAAATATCCTCTAAGTTTATTCCGCCAAAGCCCGGTGCGATATTTTTGACTGCAGCAATAATCTCCTCAGTGTCCTGAGTGTCGAGACAGATAGGAACAGCGTTTACGTTGCCAAACTCCTTGAAAAGTACGCATTTACCCTCCATGACAGGCATGGCAGCGTAAGGACCGATGTTTCCAAGACCAAGCACAGCACTTCCGTCTGACACTACGGCAACGGTATTTGCCTTCCAGGTGTATTTGTATGCAGCTTCCTTATCCTCGGCTATGATCTTGCAAGGCTCAGCAACACCGGGGGTGTATGCAATTGCAAGGTCCTCTCTCGAATTAACCTTTGATTTAGCGATGGTTTCGAGTTTTCCGTTCCACTCTTCGTGGCATTTCAGTGCTTTTTCTTTATTATCCATGGTAATTCTCCCTCTAAAAATTCTTTTGAATAATCATAACATTGCAGGTGATTTAAATCAAGTAACTATGCAGATAACCGATTATATAAAAAATATGATAAAAAATAAGAAATCGCTTTATATTTTTGAAGAAATGATGTATAATCATTAATTAATGATTCAAAAGTCAATTCAGGCGTTATTTCCCAATAGCTACACATATATATTTGTTAAATAATATTGTTTAGACGAATTGAATAAATACTGTTATCAAATTTAAGGAGAAGACGAAATGGAACAGATGAGAGAAAAATATGAAAGTTTGTCGGCATTTGTGCTTAAGGATCTGGCGAAGGCAAGAGGAATTAAGGGCGTTTCATCACTGAAAAAGGGACAGATTATTGAAAGAATGCTCGAGGAGGATGCAAAAGAGGTTGAGGAGGCTGAGAAAAACGGTACAGCCGAGGAGCGCGCCAACTCTTTTAAAGAGGATTATGCAGCACTCGACAGTGGAGAAGAGGCAGAAGGCATACTTGAGGTAATGCCGGAGGGCTTTGGATTTATCCGCTGTGATAATTATATGCCGGGAGATCATGATATCTATGTGGCACCTGCGCAGATACGCCGCTTCAATTTAAAGACAGGTGATATCGTAAAGGGTAATATGAAGGTGAAGTCTGAGCGTGAGAAATTCCAGGCTCTTTTATACCTGACCACTGTCAACGGATATACACCGGATGTAGCACTGAAGCGTACAAGCTTTGAGGATCTTGTGCCTATATTCCCGAATGAGAGACTGCGTCTCGAGAGACCCGGAGCAAGTGTTGCGATGAGAGTTGTAGATCTCATCTCTCCAATAGGAAAGGGACAGCGAGGCATGATTGTTTCACAGCCTAAGGCCGGAAAGACCACATTACTTAAAGAGGTTGCAAAGTCTGTCACTGTAAACAATCCTGAGATGCATCTTATTATTCTCCTTATTGATGAGAGACCGGAGGAGGTTACAGATATCAAGGAGGCTATAGAGGGGGACAATGTCGAGGTAATCTACTCTACATTTGATGAACTTCCTGAGCATCACAAGAGAGTGTCAGAGATGGTAATAGAGAGAGCAAAGCGCCTTGTAGAGCATGGTAATGATGTCATGATACTCCTTGACAGCATAACAAGGCTTGCAAGAGCTTACAATGTGACAGTTCCACCATCAGGCCGTACACTTTCAGGAGGACTTGATCCTGTAGCACTTCATATGCCAAAGAGATTTTTCGGAGCAGCACGTAATATGAGAAACGGCGGCAGTCTGACAATACTTGCAACAGCTCTTGTTGATACTGGAAGCAAGATGGATGATGTAGTATTTGAGGAGTTCAAGGGAACAGGAAACATGGAGCTTGTGCTCGACAGAAAGCTTTCCGAGAAGAGAATCTTCCCTGCTATAGATATAGTAAAATCAGGAACAAGGCGTGAGGATCTGCTCCTTGATGAGGATGAGCAGGCAGCAGTCGATAATATGCGTAAAGCCTTCAACGGCATGCGCTCTGATGAGGCTGTTGAGAACGTACTCAACATGTTTGCACATACAAAGAGCAACAAGGAATTTGTTAATCTTGTAAAGAAAAACAGAATTTTATAAAAATGTCTTGCAATTGACAGATTCATATGCTACAATAACTAAGCTGTTTATCGGGATGTAAACGGACGCAACGTGTCGCTCTTGCAGCAAGTATCATATGCGGATCGGGCATACGGGTATAAAGAGTGAAGCTAAAGAAATACGATAAGAATATAAAAGAGGTGAAAATCATGAGAGAAGGAATCCATCCAGATTATTATCAGGCAACTGTTACATGTAACTGTGGTAACACATTCGTTACAGGATCTACAAAGCCGGAGATCCACGTAGAGATTTGCTCAAAGTGCCATCCATTCTACACAGGTCAGCAGAAAGCTAACCAGGCTCGTGGACGTATTGAGCAGTTCAATAAGAAATATGGTATGAAATAGAATCATATAGTTACTTGAAAGGTTGAGGTTGCAATATACCTCAACCTTTTTTGGAATATAGAGAGGTTTTATGAAGTATTCAGGTATTGGCGGTCAGGCTGTCATGGAGGGCGTAATGATGCAGAACAAGGACACATACGCAGTAGCCGTGAGGAAGCCTGACCATGAAATAGATGTCAAGGTGTCAAAGCGTAAGAATTCAAAGACGCTTGATGCAGTTAGAAAGATTCCTATTTTAAGAGGTGTGGTGAGCTTTGTCGATTCGCTTTATCTGGGCATGAGCACACTGATGTATTCAGCGTCATTTTTCGAGGACGAGGATGATGAAGGTGCCTTGGCTTCAAAGAAAAAGGAAAAGGAAGAAAAACTCACAGCGGAAGAAAAGAAAAAAAGGGCTGCCAAAGAAAAGAAACAGGAAAATGCCATGCTAGGAGGTACAGTGGTACTGTCAATTGTCATAGCGCTAGCGCTGTTTTTTGCATTACCTTATTTTCTTTCTGGGCTTTTTAAAAAGGTGATAAGCTCACAGATGCTCATAGCGTTCATAGAGGGTGTTATCAGACTGGCAATATTTCTGGGGTATATAGCAATTATATCGCTGACACCTGATATTAAGCGCACATTTATGTATCACGGCTCTGAACATAAATGCATCAACTGCATAGAGCACGGACTGCCTCTTACAGTGGAAAATGTGAGAAAAAGCTCAAAGCATCACAAGCGCTGCGGCACAAGCTTTCTGCTTATAGTAATGCTCATAAGCATATTATTTTTCATGTTTATCCGTGTGGATTCAAAGCCGCTGCAGTTATTGTTACGACTTGTGCTTATTCCTGTAATCGCAGGGGTATCTTATGAGTTTATCAGACTTGCGGGCAGATATGACAATCCGGTTGTCAACATGCTTAGTGTACCGGGGCTTTTAATGCAGCGAATGACCACAAAGGAGCCGGATGATGAAATGATAGAGGTTGGCATCGCATCGGTTGAGGCCGTGTTTGACTGGAAGAAATGGCAGGAGGAAAACAATGTGTGTGCACATTGACCGCCGGATAGAAGGTATATATGACATATAGAGAAGCAATTTTACTTGGGGAAAGCATATTACAAAAAGTAAAGATAGTTGATGCAAAAAACGATGCATGGCTGCTTTTAGCCATGGCATGCAGGATAGATCACACATATTACTATGTGCATATGGATGAGGAAATGTCGCAGGAGCAGATAAGGGAATATCAAGCATTGCTGAGTAAGCGCGCTGAGCGTATTCCGTTCCAGTACATAGTCGGAGAGCAGGAGTTTATGGGACTCAAATTCCGTGTGAACAGCAATGTGCTCATACCGCGTCAGGATACAGAGACTCTTGTAGAGGAGGCACTCAAGGTGATAGAGCCGGGTATGAGAGTGCTTGATATGTGTACAGGAAGCGGCTGCATAATTATAAGCATCTTAAAGAACACGACTAATGTGGACGGTGCAGCCTGTGATATCTCAAAGCAGGCGCTCAATGTGGCAAAGGAAAACGCAAGGCTTAACGGCGTGTTTGTTGATTTTGAGAGAAGCGATCTGTTTGAGCATGTCGATGAGATGTATGATGTGATAGTATCCAATCCACCATATATAAGAAGCGACGAGATACCGCATCTGATGCCGGAGGTGTCGGTATTTGAGCCGCATGAGGCCCTTGACGGCTCTGAGGATGGACTTTTATTTTACAGGCGTATCATAAAGGATTGCAGGGCAAATCTAAAGCCACAGGGCAGGCTGCTTTTTGAGATAGGCTGCGATCAGGGCAGACAGGTGTCAGAGATGATGCAGTTTGCCGGATTTAGCGATGTACATGTGATAAAGGACCTGGCGGGAAACGACAGGGTAGTATCGGGAGTGTATGACAGCAAGGAGGAAAAACATGTTTGATAAGTTAGAAGATCTTATACACCATTATGAAGAGCTGATGAATCTGCTCAGCGAGCCGGATGTGGCAAATGATGCAAACAGATTTAAAAAGCTTATGAAGGAGCAGAGTGACCTTGCTCCTATAGTTGAGACATATAAGAAATATAAAGAGTGCAAGCAGAATATCGAGGATTCACTGGCTATTTTGGATGAGGAATCAGATGAAGAGATGAGAGAGCTCGCAAAGGAAGAGCTTAAGGATTCAAAGGAACAGGTGGAGGAGCTTGAGAAGGAGCTTAAAATACTTCTTCTGCCAAAGGACCCTAACGATGACAAGAACGTAATCGTCGAAATCCGTGCCGGTGCAGGCGGAGAGGAAGCAGCACTTTTTGCAGCGGAAATCTACCGTATGTATGTGCACTACGCAGAGAACAGAGGCTGGAAGGTGGAGACACTTGATGCCGATGAGACAGGAATCGGCGGCATGAAGTCTGTCGAGTTCATGGTAAAGGGCTCAGGTGCATACTCTATCCTAAAGTATGAGTCGGGAGTACACCGTGTGCAGCGAGTGCCTGAGACAGAGTCGCAGGGACGTATCCAGACCTCTACATGCTCAGTTGCTGTAATGCCTGAGGCAGAGGATGTGGATGTCAAGATTGATGACAAGGATATCCGAATTGACGTAATGCGTGCTTCCGGAAACGGTGGACAGTGTGTCAACACAACTGATTCAGCTGTCCGACTGACACATTATCCGACAGGTATTGTCATCTACAGCCAGACTGAGAAGTCACAGATACAGAACAAGGAAAAGGCTTTTGCACTTCTTCGTACAAAGCTCTATGACATGGAGCTTCAGAAGAAGCAGGATGCAGAGGCAGAGGAGAGACGAAGCCAGATCGGTACAGGAGACCGTGCTGAGAAGATTCGTACCTACAACTTCCCACAGGGACGTGTGACAGATCACAGAATCAATCTGACACTCTATAAGCTTGACAAGATTCTTAACGGAGATATCCAGGAAATAATTGATGCCTGTATCGCAGCCGACCAGGCGAAGAAGTTAAGTAACATGGAGCATGATGCATAAATATTTGGTATAAAAGAGTCTGAGAAAATCAGGCTCTTTTATTTTATAAACTAATATGATATAATTGTGAATAAATATTTATACAGAAATGAGGAATAATATGAAATCCATTAAGAAAAAACCGATTATGATTTTGCTTATGGCAGCATTAATGGCCACATTCATTGTTGGCTTATGCGCATGCGGCAAAAGCGACAGCAAAAAGGTCGCTTGTGTGGACGATCTGGAGGGCGCAAAAATAGGTGTCCAGCTCGGTACCACAGGAGATATCTATGTATCTGATTATGAGAACGACGGTTCAGGCACCAAGGTAGAGAGATACAACAAGGGTGCTGATGCAGTCCAGGCATTAAAGGTCGGCAAGATTGACTGCGTAGTTATTGATGAGCAGCCGGCACTTGCCTTTGTAAAAGAAAACAAGGGGCTTAAGATACTGGACGAGGAGTTTACCAACGAGGACTATGCATTCTGCCTGAAAAAGGGCAATACAGAGCTTCGCGACAAGGTAAACACTGCGCTTGAAAAGCTGCAGCAGGATGGAACAGTTCAGAGCATCATCGACAACTATATCGGCTCTGAGGATCAGGTGGGAAAGACTCCCTACGTGAAGAAGGACATTGACAGGTCAAACGGAACACTTAAGGTAGGAACCAATGCAGAGTTCCCTCCATATGAGTACTATGAGGACAACAAGGTCACAGGAATTGATATGGATATCATGCAGGCCATAGCCGATGAGCTTGGCATGGATATGCAGGTAGAGGATATGCAGTTTGACGCAATCATTGCCGCTGTATCATCAGGCAAGGTGGATGTCGGGGCAGCAGGCTTTACAGTGACAGAGGACAGACAGAAAAATGTTGATTTTACCGATACATATATCACCACAAAGCAGGAGATTATCGTAAAAGACAGCCAGTCGGGTTCTTCTATCGGTATAAAGGAAAAGCTCTATGACAACTTTGTCAAGGACAATCGTTACATGTATATCGTAAAGGGGCTTGGCAATACAATAGTTATCACAATATTTGCCGTAATGCTTGGTATTGTGCTGGGATTTTTAATTGCGATAGTCAGAACCAGCCATGACAGAAACGGCGGTCTTGCCATATTAAACGGAATTTGCAAGGCATACCTGACCATCATCAGGGGAACACCTGTCATGATACAGCTTCTTATTATATACTATGTAGTGCTTGCATCTGTGACCAACAAGATACTTGTAGCAGTCATTGCTTTCGGCCTCAACTCAGCTGCATATGTGGCAGAGATTGTGCGTTCAGGAATCATGTCTGTAGATATAGGACAGTTTGAGGCAGGACGAAGCTTAGGACTCAATTACAGACAGACCATGAAGCTTGTTATCATACCGCAGGCTGTCAAAAATATACTTCCGGCGCTGCTTAACGAGTTTATCAGCCTCCTGAAGGAGACATCAATCAGTGGTTATATTGGTATGATGGATCTGACAAAGGGTGGAGATATCATACGAAGCAACACATACGAGGCATTTATACCGCTTATTGCTGTAGCCCTTATTTATCTGGTTATAGTGATGCTTTTAAGCCACGGAGTAAGCAAACTTGAGAGGAGACTGAGAAGCAATGAAAGATAATAACGTGATACTAGAGGTAAAAGACCTGCATAAGAGTTTTGGAGAGCAGGAGGTATTAAAGGGTATAAGCACAGAGGTGAACAGAGGTGATGTAATTGCCATCATCGGACCGTCAGGCTGTGGAAAGTCTACATTTTTACGCTCCCTCAATCTGCTTGAGACACCTACATCAGGACAAATCCTTTTTGAAGGAACAGACCTGACAGACAAGTCGACAGACATCAATGTGACCAGACAGAAAATCGGCATGGTTTTCCAGCAGTTCAATCTGTTTGCCAACATGACCATAAAGGCAAATATCATGCTCGCACCGGTGAAGCTTGGTGTGATGACGAAGGATGAGGCATCAAAGAAGGCAGATGAGCTTCTCACCAGAATAGGTCTCCTCGATAAGGCAGATGCATATCCGGCGCAGCTTTCCGGAGGACAGAAGCAGAGAGTGGCAATTATCCGTTCACTTGCTATGAATCCTGATGTCATACTGTTTGATGAGCCTACATCGGCACTTGACCCTGAGATGGTAGGTGAGGTGCTTTCAGTAATGAAGGAGCTTGCAGAGGCAGGCATGACAATGGTAGTCGTGACACATGAGATGGGCTTTGCCAGAGAAGTGGCCAACAGAGTGATGTTCATCAATGAGGGTACTATAGCTGAGGAGGGCACACCTGAGGAAGTATTTGGCGCACCAAAGAGTGAGAGATTACAGGAATTTTTGTCAAGAGTGTTATAGGAGAAATAAAGCATGGCATCAAAATACTATGCAGTAAAAAAGGGAAAGGTTCCCGGGATATATTTCAACTGGAATGATTGCAAAACAATGGTTGACGGATATCCGGGAGCAGTGTATAAAAGCTTTAAGACAATAGAAGAGGCAGAAAAATTTATTAACGGAGAGAAAATTATTGCCGGAGAGAAAAGTATTACCGGTATGAAAGCATCCGGCGAAAGTACATCTGAATCAGATGAAAAATACAGCACATATGCGTTTGTGGACGGCTCATTCAACAAGGCCACACACACCTATGGCTATGGAGGCTTTCTTGTGACTGACCATGAAAAATACGTGCTGCAGGGGGCAGATAATGATGACGAGATGGCCACAATGCGCAACGTAGCCGGAGAGATAAAGGGCGCGGAGGCTGCCGTAAAAAAGGCTATAGAGCTTGGAATTAAGGAACTGGTCATATACTATGACTACAAGGGCATAGAGATGTGGGCCACAGGGGACTGGAATCGAAACAAGGCAGGCACTATAGCTTATCACGAATACATCATGTCGGTTAAGGATAAAATAAAGCTTACTTTTGTAAAGGTAAAAGGACACTCAGGAGTAGAGGGCAACGAAGAGGCAGATAAGCTGGCAAAGCAGGCTGTGGGGATACTGTAGCAGTTTCCTACATAAAAGAAACAAAAATATATCATAACAGGAGAAAAAGATGAGCATATTCAATGTAGAACTCAAAAAAGTAGTAGATGACACATATGATATTGAGATAGGCTACAACCTCTCAGACACCCTTGTATCTGACCTGGAAAATGGTCTTGCGGGCAAGATAAAGAAATTTGCAGTGATTACAGATACAAATGTGCGTGATCCTTATGCTCTTCCAATCTGTGAGAAGATAAAGCATGCGGGATACTCAGTGGATTTGTTTGTTTTCCCGGCTGGGGAAAAGAGTAAGTCGCGTGAGACAAAGGCAAAGATAGAGGATGCCATGCTTAAAAAGGGGTACAGAAGAGACTGCTGTATAATTGCAGTCGGTGGCGGTGTGGTAACCGACTTATCGGGCTTTATTGCAGGAACCTACGGCAGAGGAGTGCCGTTTATCAACTATGCAACCACACTTCTGGCGGCGGCAGATGCATCGGTAGGTGGAAAAACAGCAATTGATACACCTCTTGCTACCAACACCATAGGTCTGTTCAATCAGCCCCAAAAGGTATATATAGACATAGCTGCCTGGAAGACACTGCCACAGCGCCAGATGGCAAGCGGTATGGCAGAGACCATCAAGCACGCATGCTTAGGCAGCGAGGATATGTTTGAATTTATAGAGGAAAATCTGGATGATATATATTCATTCAAGAAATTTGCATGTGAGTATATCGCAGAAAATAACTGCCGTATCAAGTACAATGTGGTCATGAAGGATGAGCGAGAGGCGGGACTTCGCGAAACCTTAAATCTGGGCCACACAGTAGGCCGGGCGATCGAGACAGTCAGCGACTACAAGCTGCTACACGGAGAGGCACTGTCGATTGGAATGGCAGCACAGGCACTTATGTCTGCACGGCTTGGCTATATGTCAGAGGAGCAGGCAGAGCGCGTGATAAAGCTCTATGAGAGAGCCGGTCTTCCGACACGTATACCTGACTATATAGACAGGGAGGCACTTGTTAAAAAGCTCTACACCGACAAAAAGGTGAGAGACGGTAAGCTGCGTTTCGTGCTTCAAAAAGGTATAGGAGTCACTGTTGAGTTTGCACCGGGAGTGTATGCAAAGCCTATAGAGGAAAGTCTGGCACGAGAAATTATAATGGAGCTGTAGATTAAATAATTACAACCCCATGTGTAAACTCATTTTGCTGTGAATGACACAGCCTGCCATACAAATCAGCAGCAAAAATATCCTTGGAAATAAGCTCGTACGGAGCATCAGCGACTTTTGTAATAATAGGCGTTGATGCTCTTTTTTTGAGGAGATGCATAAGCTCTCCTGATGATTTTTTGAAACCGAGTATGCGCAGATAAGGATTATCCATACATATATTAAAATCATTATTCTCAATACCAAGTAAAATATGCGTGAGAACCCTTGAAATACGCGTATAAGTCAGATTTTTACTCTTCAGTAAGTTACAAAATTGCGTAAAACTTTCATATTTATAAATATTTTTAACTATCTTTGCAGAAAGCTCCTTTGTACAGTCTGCATACTGCGCAAAGCCTTTATACTTCCCGGTCAGCAGGCGATAGTAAAGCATTTCAGAAATATCATCCGGAAACACAATATGACCGCCTAAAATACAATTGACAAGAATATCGGCGCAGTCTGATGGCATTAGCTGACTGAACTTTGCGGAAATCCATGAATTATCAAGCTGCATATTAGTAATAGTGTTGTGTTTGTCTATATCAATTAAGGTCGAAATCACCCCGCGCACAGCCGTAGCGGAAGAAAACTCACTTGTCGAATCAGTGCTGTGATATCCTTCACCGACGCGCTGAATAGGAAATCCTGTAATATCACCACAGTCCATCAAAGCCTTCTCATACTCAATGGCCAGAATATTATTGGGTGAAGCTATGAAAGCATCTAATTTCCCGGAAACGCTGTCATAGGTATCTCGAAAATATTCACATAGAGCTCTGCTCCTGGCCGCAGGAAAGCTCATCCCACCATGAATCAGCCGGGCAAGAGAGTCGGAATACTCAGCAGGCGGATTCTTAAGCAAGCCAGTCACAAGCTTTGTAAGCTCATGGTCCACAGACTCCACACCATAGCACAGCATGTCCACCACACCTGTGTTTTTGAGTACACTGACTCCGCCACCGGCAAAAAACTCGGCGGAAGCAGTGGCAAAGACCGCTGGAAGCTCAAGCACCAGGTCGGCACCGCTCAAAAGCGCCATACGTGTGCGCTCGTATTTGTCGATGATGGCAGGCTCACCTCTTTGCACGAAATCACCGCTCATTACTACGACGATATAATCAGCAGATGTCTGCCTTTTAATCTGCTCCAGCTGATATTTGTGCCCATTGTGGAATGGATTGTATTCGGTAATCACACCTGCAACCTTCATGTTTGATGCTCCTTTAATCAATAATGTATTTTTTAGAGTTCAAAACCATAATACCACAAAAACACCCTTGTCGCATTTGAAAAATAAGTTTATACTAACAATAGTATTGTAATTTTAAACCAAAGGAGACAAAACAATGAATGTATTAGTAATTAATTGCGGTAGTTCATCACTGAAATACCAGCTCATCAATTCAGATTCAGAGGAGGTACTTGCAAAAGGACTCTGCGAGAGAATCGGAATCGATGGCAGACTCGTATATCAGAAAGAGGGTCTTGATAAGGAAATCACAGAGGCACCTATGCCAACACATAAAGAGGCCATCCAGATGGTACTCGATGCACTTGTAAATCCAAAGACAGGCGCAGTAAAATCACTTGCAGAGATCGATGCAGTAGGACATCGTGTAGTGCACGGTGGAGAGAAGTTCTCAGACTCAGTAGTCATCACAGAGGAAGTAATCGCACAGGTAGAGGAGTGCAACGACCTCGCACCTCTTCACAACCCTGCAAATATTATCGGAATCAGAGCATGCCAGGCACTTATGCCAAATGTACCAATGGTAGGAGTATTTGATACAGCCTTCCATCAGACAATGCCTGAGAAAGCATACCTCTACGGACTTCCATATGAGTACTATGAGAAGTACAAGGTAAGAAGATACGGCTTCCACGGCACAAGCCACAGCTTCGTATCAAAGGAGGCAGCAAGCTACCTTGGAATGGACTTAAACAACTCAAAGATTATCGTAGCACACCTTGGAAACGGAGCTTCAGTCAGCGCAGTATTAAACGGTAAATGCGTAGATACATCAATGGGACTTACACCACTTGAGGGACTTGTAATGGGAACACGTTCAGGTGATATCGATCCGTCAATCATGGAGTTTATCGCAAAGAAAGAAAACCTTGACATCGATGGTGTGATGGATGTGCTAAACAAGAAGTCAGGAGTAGCCGGCATGTCAGGAGTATCAAGCGACTTCAGAGACCTTGAGTCAGCCTATAATGAGGGCAACAAGCGTGCTATCGCAGCAGTAGAAGTATTCAGCTACAGAGTAGCAAAATACATCGGAGCATATGCAGCAGCAATGAACGGAGTAGATGCTATCGCATTCACAGCAGGAATCGGTGAGAATACAAGCTTCGTAAGAGAAAAAATCATGGCATACTTAGGATACCTTGGCATAAAGATCGACCGTGTAACAAACGACAAGACACGCGGCGTGGAGGCACTTATCTCAACAGCAGATTCAAGCGTAAAGGTATGCGTTATCCCTACAAACGAGGAGCTTGCAATCTGCCGTGAGACAGTAAAGCTTGTTGGCTAATAAAAAGCAAAAAGTTGTGGATAAATTATAAAATTTTGTTGACAAACACCACTCCAATATGTATAATTGGTTAGGTGTGAATAGGAGAGAGCTATGATTGATATATCAACCATTGTAAAATCTATCAATAAAGAGACAACAATTGAGACAGAGCTTGCGCTCACATCATTTGAGTCGCGGTTAGGAGATTATCCTATTCTGAAAAAGCAGCCGATATCACTTCATATCTCAAACGTGGAGAATGCAGCAGTGCACATCACGGGAACAGTAGATATAGACATAGCGATACCGTGCAGCCGATGCTTGGAAGAAGTTCCAACAAACATGCATTTTGACATTGACAAGACTCTGAAAATCACAGACGGAGCATTAGTCGATGAAGAGATGGAGGAAACTGACTACCTGATTGGGTTTGAACTCGATGTAGATAAACTTGTCTACGCCGAAATTCTGGTGAACTGGCCAATGAGAGTTCTGTGCAAAGACGATTGCAAAGGTATTTGTAAAGTCTGCGGGATGAACTTGAATAAAGGCACCTGCAGTTGCGATAGTTTTGTACCGGATCCAAGAATGGCAGCGTTCCAGGATATATTTAACAAGTTTAAGGAGGTGTAAACAAATGTCAATTTGTCCAAAGAATAAATCTTCTAAGGGAAGAAGAGATAAGAGAAGAGCAAACTGGAAAATGTCTGCTCCTACTTTAGTAAAATGCAGCAAATGTGGAGAGCTTATGATGCCACACAGAGTTTGCAAGAACTGCGGATCATATAACAAAAAAGAAATCATTCCTCAGGACTAATAGTAGAAAACCAGTAAAATTAAGGATTGAACGATATCGTTCAATCCTTTTTTGATTGATTTTATCCCTTTTTTACCCCATAATAAAATGAAGGTACTTTTTGCTTGTATATAGCTTGCAGGGATGTTATTATACTGAGAGGATATTTAGATATTAAAGAAAGAAGGAAGCATACTATCATGAATAATATAGACGATTTAGTTGAAATCTATGAGTGCCCGCTCTGTGGCGGTGCCGGGATTCTCGAGGAGGACTGCGGCAGCTCATATTATGTGACATGCCTTGAGTGCGGATGCCACTCTGTGAATATTGATTTCAAGTCAGACGATGACAGACTTGATGCAGCAAAGCGCACTGCTGATTTATGGAACTGTGGCAAGGTTATTTCAATGAGTCCTGGAGAATGATGGAAGCCATATAGAGTAGTGAATTGGTTATTGATTTATACTTATGATTATAGTATATTTTATTTAATCAATTAGTAGTTTGCTTTTTAGCAGGCACAGGGAGGTCACAATGCAAAGTACAACAAGGGTCGCACTCGATGCAATGGGTGGCGACAATGCACCCGCAGAGGTAGTAAAGGGTGCGGTAGATGCGGTTAACAAAAGAAATGATATAAAGATATTTCTTATAGGACAGAAGGTACCGGTAGAGAGGGAGCTTTCTTTGTATACATATCCTAAGGATCAGATAGAGATAGTAGATGCGCCTGAGGTTATAGAGATGGCAGAGCCACCGGTTGTGGCAATCAGACGAAAGAAGCAGTCATCAATCGTTGTTGGCATGAATATGGTCAAGAATAAAGAGGCTGATGCATTTGTTTCGGCAGGAAGCTCAGGTGCTGTGCTTGTCGGAGGACAGGTAATAGTCGGCAGGATAAAGGGCATACAAAGGCCGCCTCTGGCACCGCTTATTCCGACTGAGCGCGGAGTATCTTTGCTCATAGACTGTGGAGCCAATGTGGATGCCAGAGCTGAGCATCTGGTACAGTTTGCTAAGATGGGCTCTATCTATATGGAGCATGTTGTCGGCGTGAAGAATCCAAAGGTTGCACTGGTCAATATCGGTGCAGAGGAGGAGAAAGGCAATGCCCTGGTAAAGGAGACCATGCCGCTTCTTAGAGAGTGCACAGATATCAATTTTGTCGGAAGCATTGAGGCAAGGGATATTCCAAAGGGAGATGCCGATGTTATAGTTTGCGAGGCTTTCACAGGCAATGTCATATTAAAGCTCTACGAGGGGCTCAGCTCCACACTTATCGGAGTTATCAAGAAGGGGCTCATGAGCACACTAAAGAGCAAGATAGGAGCTGCACTTGCACTTCCGGCTCTTAAGAATACGCTAAAGTCATTTGATGCGACAGAGTACGGCGGAGCACCGCTTTTAGGATTGAATGGTCTTGTGGTAAAGACCCACGGCAGCTCCAAGGCAAAGGAAATCACTAACTCTGTTTTCCAGTGTGTTACATTTAAGGAAAAAGAGATTAATGATAAAATTAAAGAATATATTATTAATAAGCCGGCTGATTAGATAGCAGTATTGCTGTATGATTGGTCACTATAAACAGAAATGAGAGGTATAAAAAATGGAATTTGAGAAGCTTAGAGACATTATTGTCGAGGTACTTAACGTGGATGAGAACGAGGTTACTATGGAGTCAACCTTCATTGATGACCTTGGAGCTGATTCTTTGGATGTATTCCAGATTATCATGGGTATCGAGGAAGAGTTCGATATCGAGATTCCTAATGAGGAAGCTGAGAAAATCGTCACTGTAGGCGATGCTGTTGAGCAGATTAAAAAAGCTGTAAGCGAGCAGTAGTATGTTTAACTAATGAAAAGCCCTTTATTATAAGGGCTTTTCATTATACTCACGGAACATGTAAAATGGATAGATATAGAAATAGAGGAGAAATTATGGCAGATTTAAATGAATTTCAAAGTAAAATAGGCTATACGTTCAAGAATCAACATCTGCTTGAGCAGGCGCTGACACACAGCTCGTATGCCAATGAAAAGCACATGAAAAAGCATTCTGATAACGAACGTCTGGAGTTTTTGGGCGATGCTGTTTTGGAAATAGTTTCAAGTGAGTTTTTGTTTATCAATTATCCGCAAAAGCCTGAGGGTGAGCTTACCAAGCTGCGCGCAAGCATTGTTTGTGAGCCGACTCTTGCACTTTGTACAAAGCCACTTGACCTTGGAAAGTACTTACGTCTTGGCAGGGGCGAGGATCATACAGGTGGCAGAAAGAGAAAATCGATTCTTTCTGATGCACTTGAGGCAGTGATTGGAGCAATTTATTTAGATGGTGGTTTTACTAATGCAAAGGAGTTTGTGCTTAGGTTTATCATGACTGATATTGAGAATAAGCAGCTCTTTTATGATAGCAAGACTATCCTTCAGGAGCTTATACAGGGCAGGCATGAGCAGCTTTCCTATGAACTTATTGATGAGAGCGGTCCGGACCATGACAAGCAGTTTACAGTTGCGGTGCTTGTGGACGGCGAGCGTGTCAGCGAGGGAGAAGGCCACACAAAGAAGGCGGCGGAGCAGCAGGCTGCATATCAGGCACTTCTTTTGTACAGAAACAGGGAATAGGAGTTTTTAATGTATTTAAAGAGCTTGGAAGTACAGGGCTTTAAGTCCTTTGCCAACAAAATTGTTTTTGAGTTCCACAATGGCATCACAGGTATTGTCGGGCCAAACGGCAGTGGAAAGAGTAATGTCGCCGATGCGGTCAGATGGGTGCTCGGTGAGCAGAGCGCAAAGCAGCTTCGTGGTGCCAGTATGCAGGATGTTATTTTTGCAGGTACAGAGAACAGGAAGCCGCTTGGATACGCGTATGTTGCAATCACACTTGACAATTCAGACCATTCGCTTGCGATTGATTTCAATGAGGTTACGGTTGCCAGACGTGTTTACCGCTCAGGGGAGAGTGAGTATCTAATCAATGGCAATCCGTGCAGGCTCAAGGAGGTTTCGGAGCTTTTCTATGATACCGGTATCGGTAAAGAGGGATATTCCATCATTGGACAGGGCCAGATTGACAGGATTTTAAGTGGAAAGCCGGAGGAGAGGCGAGAGCTGTTTGATGAGGCTGCCGGCATTGTGAAGTTTAAAAAGAGAAAGCTTACAGCGCAAAAAAAGCTCGATAATGAGCGGGAGAACCTTGTGCGTGTCAATGATATTCTGACAGAGCTTGAGAGACAGGTAGGTCCGTTACAGAGACAGTCCGAGAAGGCTCATACATATCTTAAAAAGAGAGAAGAGCTGAAGAACTACGATGTCAACATGTTTTTGCTTGAATCAGCGCGCATTGAGACCGAGCTTAAGTCAGCTGATGAGAAATACGCTATTGCGGATGACGAGCTAAAGGAGACCAACGCCACATACGAGAGCATCAAGGCAGAGTATGAGGGGCTTGGGAATGATATGCAGCAGATGGATGAGCGTATTGAGTCTCTTCGTGAGAGCATCACAAGCACTTCATCCACCAGACAGAAGCTTGAGAATCAGATAGAGCTTTTAAAGGAGCAGATTCACACGGCCGAAATGACGGATGAGCATTTGCAGTCGCGGCTTTTAGCTATCGAAAAGGAAAAGGCGCAGCGTCTTAAAAGCAGGAAAGAGTATGATGACAAAAAAGCTGCACTGGAAGCTGAGATAGAGCAGATGAGGCTAAACGAGCTTCTTGCGGTAAATGAGCATAAGGCTGTGCTTGCAGAGGTCAACCGCTGCAATGACGGACTGGAAAAGGGTAAGAATGAGCTTATTGCCCTGCTTCAGGAGCGAGGCAGTATCCAGTCAAGGAAGCAGCGTTTTGCCACTATGCTTGAGCAGATTAATATCAGAAAGGCGGAGCTTACCAAGCGTCTTTTAGATAGAAAGACAAGGGAAGCAGGGCTTGATGATATATTGGATGATGCCAATAAGAAGCTTAATGCTGTCAATGAAGAGATAGCCGGTTTAAAGGAAAAGGAGTCGGCTCTTTTGGCAAAGGCCAGGGAGTGGAGAGATAAGTCCGGAGAGAATGCCCGCCTGATGGAGGAGGCTTCCACAGAGTATCATAAGTCTGTTTCCAGGCTTGAGTCACTTAAAAACATTGCCGAGCGCTATGATGGCTATGGCAACAGCATCAAGCGTGTTATGGAGCAGAAGGCTAAAAATCCGGGGCTTCTCGGAGTGGTTTCAGATCTTATCCAGGTGGATAAGCGCTATGAGATAGCGATAGAGACAGCCTTAAGCGGCAATATCCAGAATATCGTCACTGAGGATGAGGCCACAGCCAAAAAGATGATTGGCTTTTTGAAGGCCAATCATTTTGGTCGAGCTACGTTTTTACCTCTTACAAGTGTGCGTGCAAACAGAAATACTAAAAATGAGGCGGCACTCGGCGAAAAGGGTGTGCTTGGCATTGCAAATAAGCTGGTGAAGTGTGATACGAAGTTTGATGAGGTTGTTGCATACCTGCTTGGCAGAGTGATTGTGGTGGACACAATTGACAATGCCATTGCGCTTGCAAAGAAAAATCACTATTCACTCCATATTGTGACTGTCGAGGGCGAGTATCTGGCACCGGGAGGATCTATGTCCGGTGGTGCGTTTAAAAATTCATCCAATCTGCTTGCGAGAAATCGTGAGATTGAGGAGCTTGAAAAGAGAGTTGATCAGACTAAGACAAAGCTTAAAGAGCTTAGAGCCAGAAAGGATGATATTGCGACTGCTATTGCGCTTGGCGAGGAGGATATAGCAGCCACAAAGACCTTGCTGCAGGAGAAGTATATTGAGCAGAACACAGCACAGATTTCTGTTGACAGGGCAGACCAGCAAAAGAAGGAGAGTGCGAATGTCTACGAGGATCTGCGCACAGAAAATGCCGAGATTGAAAAACAGCTCGAAGAGATAAATCAGGGCAAGAAGGATATTGCAGCGCAGCTTGAGGCATCAAAGCAGCGTGAGGAGCAGCTTGAGAAGGAAAACAGCTCATACAGTGAGATACTTGAAAAGCAGGGAGTACTTGAGCAGGAGGCTTCACACAAGGCCGCTGCCATTTCACTTGAGCTTGCAAATATCACAAAGACGGCAGAGTTTGCTATAGAAAATATCAATCGTATCAATTCAGAGATAGAGAAATTTGATGAGCAGAAGGAAAACCTTGTGGAAGGTGCAGTTGCTGCAAAGGATGATATTAAAAAGAAGCAGGCTGATATTGATGCAATCACACAGACCATTCTGGCATCAAAGGACAACAATTCTAAGCTTGACGAACAGCTTAGGGAGAGCCTTACAAAAAAGGAAAAGATGTCTGAGGATTACAGAGGCTTTTTTGCAAAGCAGGAGGAAGTTTCAAAGAAACAGGCTGCTCTGGATAAGGAGCTTTTCAGACTGAACAGCCAGAGAGAGAAGCTTAAGGAGGATTCAGAGACTCAGATCAACTACATGTGGGATGAATATGAGCTTACTCCGCATGCGGCAGCAGAGCTTAGAAATGATGCATACGATGATCTGCCTTCATTAAAGAAGCTGATTGCAGGCATAAAGGACGAAATCAGACGCCTCGGCGATGTAAATGTCAACGCTATTGAGGAATACAGAGAGATTTCAACGCGTTATGAGTTCTTGAAGGGACAGCATGATGACCTTATCGAGGCTGAAAAGACTCTGGTTGGCATCATTGATGAGCTTGACAGTGGTATGAGAAAGCAGTTTACAGAGAAGTTTGCCGAGATTCAGAGAGAGTTTGACAAGTCTTTTAAGCAGCTTTTTGGTGGTGGACATGGTTCCCTGGAGCTTGTGGAGGATGAGGATATACTGGAGTGCGGCATAAGAATCGTCGCACAGCCGCCCGGAAAGAAGCTTCAGAATATGATGCAGATGTCCGGTGGAGAAAAGGCGCTCACCGCTATTGCACTTTTGTTTGCCATTCAGGCACTTAAGCCATCACCGTTTTGTCTGCTTGATGAGATTGAGGCGGCGCTTGATGATTCGAACGTTTCGCGCTATGCAAATTATCTGAACAAGCTTACAAAGAACACACAGTTTATCGTCATCACACACAGACGTGGTACGATGGCGGCTGCGGACAGGCTATATGGTATTACGATGCAGGAAAAGGGTGTTTCCACACTCGTTTCAGTAAATCTTATAGAGAATGATCTGACACAGTAAAATTTTATTTATGGAGAGTTGAAATGGAAGAAAAAGAAAAAAAGCCGGGCTTTTTTAAGAGGCTCGTTTCAGGACTGACAAAGACCAGAGACAATATCGTTTCAGGCATAGATTCACTTTTCAGTGGATTTTCGCATATAGATGATGATTTTTATGAGGAGCTTGAGGAAATTCTCATCATGGGAGATCTCGGAGTGAGAGCTACAGAGAGTATCATCGAGGATCTGCAGAGGAAGGTGAAGGAACAGCACATCAAGGAGCCGGCAGAGTGCAAGGAGCTTCTGATTGAGAGCATCAAGGAGCAGATGAAGGTGGAGGAGACCGCCTACAGATTTGAAAATGAAAAATCTGTTGTGCTTGTAATCGGTGTCAACGGAGTAGGAAAGACTACCACTGTCGGAAAGCTTGCAGGAAAGCTTAAGGAACAGGGCAAGAAGGTTGTTATTGCAGGTGCCGATACCTTCAGGGCGGCAGCAGGCGACCAGCTGAAGGAATGGGCAAACCGAGCCGGAGTTGATATGATTGGCGGTGCCGAGGGTGCTGACCCGGGAGCTGTTGTATATGATGCAGTTGCAGCTTCAAAGGCCAGAAACGCAGATGTGCTTCTCGTGGATACAGCCGGAAGACTCCACAACAAAAAGAATCTGATGAATGAGCTTGGAAAAATCAATAAAATTCTGGAGAGTGAGTATCCGGATGCGTACAGAGAGACACTCGTCGTGCTTGATGCGACTACTGGCCAGAATGCACTGGTTCAGGCGAGAGAGTTTTCTGAAGTGGCAAAGATTTCGGGCATCGTGCTTACTAAGATGGATGGTACGGCAAAGGGCGGTATCGCTGTAGCGATACAGTCGGAGCTTTCAGTGCCGGTCAAGTATATCGGAGTCGGTGAGACCATCGATGATTTGCAGAAATTTGATTCGGACGAGTTCGTGAATGCATTGTTTGACACCAAAACGGAATAATTTGAAAATATTTTTGAGCGTATAAGTTATATTATTTATAATAATCTGATATATCAGTTTATATATATATGTACGGAATTTTTGGTATAATATAATGAAAAATAACTTTCAGAACCACTGAGAACAATGCGTTTTTGCGAATAATGTGTGGGTGGTTATGAATAGTTATACCGAAGAAATGAAAGGAAAAACAAATATGCTGACATTAGATAAATTTGAAGAAGCAAGTGAGAAGGTCAAGGAGGTAACCCTTGAGACAAAGCTCATTTACAGTGACTTTTTAAGTGACCAGACAGGCAATAAGGTATATCTGAAGCCTGAAAATATGCAGTTTACCGGGGCTTACAAGGTCAGAGGTGCGTACTACAAGATAAGCACACTCACAGATGAGGAGAGGGCAAAGGGACTCATCACAGCATCCGCAGGAAACCATGCGCAGGGTGTTGCGTATGCTGCAAAGTGCTATGGCTGCAAGGCTGTCATCGTGATGCCTACCACCACACCTCTTATCAAGGTGAACCGTACAAAGAGCTACGGCGCTGAGGTAGTGCTTTACGGAGATGTGTATGATGAGGCATGTGCCAAGGCATATGAGCTTGCAGAGAAAGAGGGCTACACATTTATCCATCCGTTTGATGATTTAGCTGTCGCAACAGGACAGGGAACTATTGCTATGGAGATATTCAAGGAGCTTCCTCTTGTTGAGTACATCCTCGTTCCAATCGGCGGTGGCGGACTGGCAACAGGTGTATCCACACTTGCAAAGCTCTTAAACCCAAAGATTAAGGTTATCGGAGTGGAGCCGGCCGGTGCCAATTGTATGCAGGAGTCATTTAAGAACGGCAAGGTGACCACTTTACCAAGTGTAAATACCATTGCAGACGGAACAGCGGTAAAGACACCGGGCTCAAATATTTTCCCATACATAAAGAAAAATCTTGATGATATTATCACAGTGGAGGATGACGAGCTTATCGTGGCCTTCCTTGATATGGTAGAGAATCACAAGATGATAGTCGAAAACTCAGGTCTTCTGACTGTAGCTGCGCTTAAGCATCTCGGAGTAAAGGACAAGAGAGTGGTTTCTATCCTAAGTGGCGGCAACATGGATGTTATTACCATGTCATCAGTTGTACAGCAGGGTCTTATTTTCAGAGACAGAATCTTTACTGTTTCAGTGCTTCTGCCTGATAAGCCGGGCGAGCTTGCCAAGGTTTCACAGACTCTTGCCGATGTACAGGGCAATGTAATCAAGCTGGAGCATAACCAGTTTGTCACTACAAACAGAAGTGCGGCTGTCGAGCTTCGCATCACGCTTGAGTGTTTTGGTACAGAGCACAAGGAGCAGATTATTGCTGCGCTTGAGAAGAAGGGCTATAAGCCAAGAATTGTACGCACTATGATATAAAAATAAAAGTATCAAGTATTTTTACTTGACACCGGGCAAACTATGTGTTATTCTACCATAGGTTCGAGGGAAAAAGAGGATACTTGATATGGAAGAAAAACTTGAACAGGCATATTTATATGATTTCTACGGTGAGCTTTTGAATGAGCATCAGCGTCAGGTATATGAGGATTTTGTCTTCAATGATTTGTCTCTCGGTGAGATAGCATCCGAGGAGGGGATTTCCCGTCAGGGTGTTGCAGATCTGATTAAGAGATGCAATAAGAAGCTGCTTGACTATGAGGCAAAGCTTCATCTTGTTGAGAAGTTCATGTCCATAAAGAGTGACATACGAAGGATTCATGAGCTGACAAATGATTTTAAGAAATCACATAATGAGCTATTAATGAATGAAATCGAAGCTATTTCGAATCAGATACTAGAGGAGCTGTAATATGGCATTTGACAGTTTATCAGAAAAACTGCAGAACGTTTTCAAAAATCTCCGCAGCAAGGGAAAGCTTACTGAGGATGATGTAAAGGCTGCTCTTAAAGAGGTTAAGATGGCACTCCTTGAGGCCGATGTTAACTTCAAGGTTGTTAAGCAGTTCACAAAGAGTGTTCAGGAGAGAGCAATCGGACAGGATGTCATGAATGGTCTTAATCCCGGACAGATGGTCATCAAAATCGTAAACGAAGAGATGATTAAGCTTATGGGCTCTGAGACAACAGAGATTGCTTTCAGGCCGGGTAAGGAGCTTACCGTTATCATGATGGTAGGTCTTCAGGGAGCAGGTAAGACAACCACCACAGCAAAAATTGCCGGAAAGCTTAAGAGCAAGGGCAAGAAATCACTGCTTGTAGCCTGTGATGTGTATCGTCCGGCTGCGATTGAGCAGATAAAGATAAATGGTGAAAAGCAGGGCGTTGAGGTTTTCTCAATGGGTGACAAAAACAAGCCTGCCGACATCGCAAAGGCTGCTGTGGAGCACGCTAAGAAAAACGATTTCAATGTTGTTATCATCGATACTGCCGGACGTCTTCATATTGATGAGGATATGATGGCAGAGCTTATTGAGATAAAAGAAGCTACTGATGTTTTCCAGACCATCCTCGTGGTTGATGCCATGACAGGTCAGGATGCGGTAAATGTAGCAGGTACCTTTGATGAAAAGATAGGAATTGACGGAGTTGTCATCACAAAGCTTGATGGTGACACCAGAGGTGGAGCGGCACTTTCAATCAGAGCCGTTACAGGAAAGCCGATACTTTACGCCGGTATGGGCGAGAAGCTTTCAGACCTTGAGCAGTTCTATCCGGAGCGTATGGCTTCAAGAATCCTCGGTATGGGCGATGTGCTTTCCATGATTGAGAAGGCGCAGGAGAACATTGATGAGGAACAGGCCAAGAAGCTTGAGCAGAAGATGCGCAAAAATGAGTTTGATTTTGAGATGTACCTTGATTCGATGAGTCAGATGAAGAAGATGGGCGGTCTTTCAAGCGTGATGGGCATGATGCCGGGCATGGGTATCGGTGGAGGCAAGATGCCTGATATTGATACAGATGAAGCTGAAAAGGGCATGGCCCGCACAGAGGCAATCATCTATTCCATGACACCGGAGGAAAGACGAAATCCAAAGCTTCTTAATCCAAGCCGCAAGGCTCGTATTGCAAGAGGAGCAGGCGTGGATGTATCAGAGGTCAACAGACTTGTAAAGCAGTTTGAGCAGACGAAGAAGTTCATGAAGCAGATGCCCGGTATGATGGGCGGAAAGAAGGGACGCCGTGGAGGCGGTGGTCTTGGAGGATTATTCAAAGGACTTCCGTTTTAATGAATTTCATTAAAGAATTTCATGTTTTGTTAACAAAAGTATTTATTTTACTTTTGATATATATTATTCAATAAACCTATGAGGAGGTGAAACAAAATGGCAGTAAAGATCAGATTAAGAAGAATGGGACAGAAGAAAGCTCCTTTCTATAGAATCGTAGTTGCAGACTCTAGATCACCAAGAGATGGAAGATGCATCGAGGAGATCGGAACATACGATCCAACTAAGGATCCTAGCGAGTATCATGTAAATGAGGAATTAGCTAAGAAATGGTTATCAAACGGCGCACAGCCAACTGAGACAGTAGCTAGAATCTTCAAGAGTGCTGGTATCGAGAAATAGGATAAAGAGGTGGCGTAATGAAAGAATTAGTTGAAGTAATTGCAAAATCTTTAGTTGATTATCCGGATGAGGTTAATGTAACTGAGACCGAAAACGAGAAAGCAATTGTTTTGGAATTACGTGTTGCACAGTCTGACATGGGCAAAGTGATCGGCAAGCAGGGACGTATTGCTAAGGCTATTCGTTCAGTTGTTAAGGCCGCAGCCTCTAAAGAAGACAAAAAGGTTATTGTTGAGATAGTACAATAACATAAAGGCATCTCTTATGAGATGCCTGTTTTTTTTATAATTAACAGTAACTATTCAAGGTGGAGACAGAGAATGGAAGATTTACTACAGGTAGGTGTGATTACGAGCACACACGGCATTCGCGGTGAGGTAAAGGTGTTCCCAACCACTGACGATGCAGCTCGTTTTAAAAAGCTTAAAAATGTCATTCTGGATAATGGCAAAGAGCGCAGGGATTTGGAAATAACTTCTGTCAAATTTTTCAAGAACCAGGTTATCTTGAAATTTAAGGGCATAGATGACATAAATGATGTGGAAAAATATAAAAAGGCACCTCTTTTTGTGACAAGGGAAAATGCGGTGCCACTTGAGGAAAATGAGTACTTTATAGCTGATCTTATCGGGCTTTCAGTCACATCAGACGAAGGAGAGGAGCTTGGAGTTATAGATGATGTGCTCCAGACAGGTGCCAATGATGTGTATGTTGTTAAGAAAGCTGGGGCAAATGATCTGCTGATTCCGGCAATAAAGGACTGTATACTGGATGTTGATGTGGAAAATGGCATGATGAAGGTACATCTGCTGGCAGGTTTGAGATAGCTGCATCTCAAACTGCAAAAACCGTAAAATGAGATATAAAATTGAACAAAATCATACATTTTAAATCGTAAAAGTGTAAAACAGGATGATAACAGGAGATATAGGAAATGAGATTTCATGTGCTGACCTTATTCCCGCAGATGATAGAACAGGGACTGTCAGAGAGTATCACAGGCAGAGCTTTAAAACAGAATATTATATCACTCAATACGGTAAATATCAGGGATTTTGCGCACAATAAGCACAATAAGGTTGATGATTACACATATGGTGGCGGTGCGGGGATGCTTATGCAGGCAGAGCCGGTGTATCAGGCTGTGCGCAGTGTGATGAGTCAGATCAATAAATGTAATCAGGTCCATTCAGGTGATAATTCAGAGAAAAATATCGCCGATGAAAATGTATTATATGAAAATACATCATATAAAAATACAGCAGAAGAAATAAAAAATCACAATGCGCGTCTGATTTATGTTACTCCACAGGGCAGCGTGTTCAACCAGCAGATGGCAGCAGAATTTGCAAAGTGTGATGACCTCATTTTTCTATGTGGACACTATGAAGGTATTGACGAGCGTGTGCTGGAGGAGACGGTAACGGATTATGTCTCTATCGGCGATTATGTTCTAACGGGCGGAGAGCTGCCGTCGATGGTGATGATAGATGCAATTTCACGTCTGGTTCCCGGGGTGTTGCACAATGACATTTCGGCAGAGACAGAGTCGTTTCATGGTAATCTGCTTGAATACCCTCAGTATTCACGTCCTGTTGAGTGGCATAACAAAAAGGTGCCTGAGGTACTCATGTCAGGCAATCAGAAAAAGATAGATGCATGGCGCCTTGAAAAGTCTATTGAGCGCACAAAGGAGCGCAGACCGGATTTGTATGCCGGGTTTAAAAGACTTGATAAATGCAGAGAGTTTCTTATGAAAAATAAACTGCTTCATATCGATATGATAGAGCTTATAAACAGGGGCTGCGCCGAGATACTGTTTGAGGCAGATGGCGAATATCTGCTTCGGGACATGGTCTCAAATGTATGCTTTCATACAAGACCGGATGAGGGCGGGTCGAAGCTTATTGATTTGGCACCGGAAGATGACACAAAGCCTGTTGATAAATACAGCAGTCAGCATATTCCAGAAACCGTTACAGATCAGATCACAAACGGCATAGTGCTTCACCAGCAAAGATATGTTGAGCTCTTTACAGCAAATGGCTTTAATGAGACTGTAGAGTGCAGACAGGCTGTGTATACAAACAAAGAAAAGCTATCTGTCAGCGGACTGTACAGACCGGATGGAAGGCCGATGCCAAATGGCTTAATTATAAGAAAGCTGGATGCAGATGATATACGGGAGGCTGCGCCAATGTACCCGGGTTTTGACAATCCTGACTATATTGTAGACAGAATAGAGGCAGGGGCAGTCTATGGCGCTTTTTTTGGTGATAATACTGCTAATGATACCATTAATACCATCGCGGGAATTATCGGAATCCATGAGGAGGGCAGCATCGGCATGCTCTATGTAAAGCCAGAATACAGGCACCGAAAGCTTGCCACAGCCCTTGAAACATATGCCTTCAACAGGGCACTGGAGAACGGATGGATACCATATGGACAGATAATCGTGGGCAATGAGGCATCTATGAAGCTGCAGGAGAGTATGGGATTGCATTTTTCAAAATCATCCGTATATTGGATGACTAAAAATAATGCATAAGGTAGGCAAAGATAGTAAAAAATACTTGCAAATCCCATGAATCTGTGGTAAAGTACCAATGTTGTGAATAAAAGAGATGGTCCTCTGTTGTGAAAATAGTAGTAGCATTAAGAACGTCAAAATAATTAGGAGGTCACAAAATGAACGCAAGTGAAATTATTAAGAGCATCGAGAACGAGCAGTTAAAGGCCGAGGCACCTGAGTTTTCTGTAGGAGATACTGTAAAGGTATACGGAAAAATCAAAGAGGGTAACCGTGAGCGTATCCAGGTATTCGAGGGAACAGTAATCAAAAAGCAGAACGGATCAAACCGTACAACATTCACAGTTAGAAAGCTTTCTAACGGTGTAGGTGTTGAGAAGACATGGCCACTCCACTCACCAAACGTAGAGAAGGTTGAGATTGTACGTAAAGGTAAAGTACGTCGTGCTAAGCTTTACTACTTAAGAGACCGTATCGGAAAAGCTGCTAAGGTTAAAGAGCTTGTAAAATAATATTTTTACGCGAAAGAGACCATTTTCTGCGAGCAATCGTATGAGAATGGTCTTTTTAGTTTTCAGGGTTACAGCTTGCAACAAACATGAAAACAATATATAATTAAGATTACGCAATAAAATATTAGTTAGCAAGAGGTGTAAGATGTCCAGAAGACGAGCAGGACTTAGCTTTAGAAGGCAAAGAAGAAAATTTAATCTGCCATTGTTCAAGGAAATTGTTTCGTGGGTAGTGGAGCTGATTGTAGTGATAGGTCTGGCATATGTGCTGGTGTCATTTTTCGGTATACGTACAAATGTGGTTGGCCAGGCTATGGAGCAGACATTGGAGAACGATGATAATATTCTTGTGAACAGGTTTGCATATATCATGTCAAAGCCAAAGGCAGGAGACGTGATAGTATTTCTGCCAAACGGAAATAATAAATCGCATTATTATGTCAGGAGAGTGGTAGCGGTGCCGGGAGATACTATTCAGATAAAAGACGGCGCACTGTACGTGAATGATGAGTTATACAAGGAATCAACGGACGTTGCCTCAATGGAGGATGCAGGGCTTGCCTCAGATCCTATAGAGCTTGAAAAGGACGAGTATTTTGTACTTGGAGACAATCGAAACAACAGTGAGGACAGCCGCTATGCCAATATTGGCAATGTAAAGAGAGACTATATTATCGGCAAGGCATGGTTTAGATTTTCAGGCATTGGAAGCTTTGGAACCATCAAGTAGCAATAGTTATAACATATATAGATAAAGGACAGGTGAATTATGAATTTTCAGTGGTACCCTGGGCATATGACCAAGGCAAAGCGTCAGATGCAGGAGGATATTAAATTAATAGATCTGGTTATAGAGCTTGTGGATGCAAGAATTCCGCTATCCAGCCGTAATCCGGACATTGATGAGCTTGGAAAAAACAAATACAGGCTCATTCTGATGAACAAGGCGGATCTGGCCGACAAGGAGCGCACCAGGGAGTGGAGTGCATTTTTCAAGGAAAAGGGCTTTTTTGTAGTCAGTCTTGATGCTAGAAGCAAGTCAGGCATGAAGAGCATCACAGATATCGTGATGGAGGCCTGCAAGGAAAAGATTGAAAGAGACCGAAAGCGTGGTATCAAAAACAGACCGGTAAGAGCTATGGTGGTGGGTATTCCAAACGTCGGAAAGTCCACATTTATCAACTCATACGCCGGAAAAGCCTGTGCCAAGACAGGAAACAAGCCGGGCGTGACAAAGGGAAAGCAGTGGATCAGGCTCAATAAAAGTGTTGAGCTGCTCGATACCCCGGGCATACTGTGGCCGAAATTTGAGGATCAGACAGTGGGACTTAGACTTGCGCTAATCGGTTCGATAAAGGATGAGATTTTAAATGTTGATGAGCTTGCCGTGGAGCTTGTAAAGTTCCTAAAAGCAGAGTATCCGGGGCTTTTGGCACAAAGATACGAGGTAAGCGAGGAAAATGATATCATAGAGCTTATAAGTGCTGTCGCTGTCAACAGAAAATGCCTTTCAAAGGGAGGAGAGCCTGATTACAGCAAGGCGGCTGCACTCATCATAGATGATTTCAGAAGCGGTAAATTAGGCCATATCACTTTGGAGAGACCGGAGATATAGAAGAATAGTTACGAAGAATAGACGATAGGACAAGGATATGTCAGCAGAAAAAATAGGCGATATTAAGGAACAACTGAAAAGCATCACAGATTCACAGCTTGCACAGTTCATTGAGGCATACGGCTCAGATGAAAGGGGCGGAGTGATTAAGCTTGTAGACAGTGCAAAAAAGCGACTGGACAAGTATGAGAAGGAGCTTATCCGCACTGAAGGTCTCAAGAAATATGAGCGCGAGTACGCATCATATGCTCATATTTGCGGCATAGATGAGGTGGGACGCGGACCGCTTGCAGGTCCGGTTGTGGCATGTGCGGTTATTCTGCCAAAGGACTGTGATATTTTATATATCAATGATTCAAAGAAGCTTACGGCTGCAAAGCGCGATGAGCTTTACGATGTCATAATGGAAAAGGCGGTTTCTGTAGGAATAGGTATGGCATCGCACGAGCGGATAGATGAGATAAATATATTGCAGGCTACATATGAGGCGATGAGACAGGCAATCGGAAAGCTTGATCCGGCACCGGATTTGACACTTAACGATGCAGTCACAATCCCGGGGGTGGATATAAAGCAGGTTCCAATCATAAAGGGAGATGCCAAAAGCATATCAATAGGGGCAGCCAGCATTGTGGCTAAGGTCACAAGGGATCGGATGATGGTTGAGTATGATAACATATATCCCGGCTATGGATTTGCATCAAACAAGGGCTATGGCTCGGCAGAGCATATCAAGGCACTAAAAGAGATAGGACCATCACCGATACACAGGGCATCGTTTATACACAATTTTATCTAATATATTACAATTGTGCGGTTTTTACGAAGGTGCCTGGGCACTGAATAGTTACACATTCTGCTAAAAACCGTCAGTTCACAATAGGAGAGAAAATGACACTTCAACAACTCAGACAGGTACTTACAATTGCAGAATCCAATTCCATGAATGAGGCGGCAAAGAAGCTTTTTGTTTCACAGCCCAATCTGTCTGCCACAGTGCGAGAGGTGGAGGAGGAGCTTGGAATCACGGTATTCATGAGAAATAACCGTGGAATTACAGTCACAGCGGAGGGCGAGGAGTTTTTGGGATACGCTAAACAGGTTGTGGAGCAGTATCATCTGCTTGAGAACCGGTATCTGAATGTGGAGTCCAAAAAGAAATTCTCGGTTTCCATGCAGCACTATTCATTTGCAGTAAAGGCCTTTGTACAGCTTGCTAAAGAGGTGGGCATGGATGAGTACGAGTTTGCTGTCCACGAGACAAAGACTAAAGAGGTAATAGACAACGTAAAGAACTTAAAGAGTGAGCTTGGAGTTCTTTATTTAAGTGATTTCAATGAAAAGGTTTTAAGAAAGCTTTTTAAGGAATGTGACATCGAGTTTAAAGAGCTCTTCACATGCAATACATATGTGTATCTCTGGAAAAAACATCCGCTTGCCAGCCAAAAAGAGATTACACTTGATGATTTGCAGGAGTACCCATGTCTGACCTTTGAACAGGGCGTGAACAATTCCTTTTATTATGCTGAGGAGATGATGAGCACATATGAGTACAAGCGTGTCATAAAGGCTGATGACAGAGCCACAATGCTCAATCTCATGGTGGGGCTCAACGGATTTACACTGTGCTCAGGTATTATTTCTGAGGATTTAAACGGTGATGACTATGCGGCAATTCCACTTAAGGAAAGTGAAATAATGCATATAGGCTATATCAAGCATAAGGGCACAAAGCTTAGCAAGCTCGGTGAAATATATATAGATGCGTTAAAGAATTATGAGAATAAAGTTTTATAAATGAAAAATTGTAAAAAATGAATTTAAATTAATTAAATATCATACCCTTTTTATAAGAATTTCACAGTTATATTGTTTTTTTGAAAAAACATGCATGAAAATATAGTGAAAAATCGGTTACGCAAAAGTTATTTATTAAAATAAATGACATGAATTGACGGAAAATGACGGATTATGATTTTTTTGACAAATGAATATCAGATGTTATAATAGGCGCAACAATTGATTGACATGTGCGAAAGCACTATGTTTTAGATTATAAAGGTGGTGTTAACTATGTACAATAAGGAAACAGTAATCAGACTTAATACATTGGATGATGTTCAGGAATTTGTTGGGGCTGCTTCTAAGTGCGATTTTGACATTGATCTCAAATATAGACAGATTCTTATTGATGCGAAATCACTTCTTGGAGTGATTGGAATTGGTACAAACAATGACTTTAAGGTCTGCTATATGGGCGATGACCAGGCATTTGATAATGTGGTTGATAAATTCACTGTAGCGTAATACAATTGAATAAGGTCCTTTGGGAGAGTTTCTTCTTGGAGCTCTCCCTTTTTTATGTTCAGTGTATTAAAAATGTCTGGAGTTAGACTGAAAATATTGCCGGAACACAAAACCGTTGACATAATCCGGAATATGTAGGGAGAGTACATGACAGAAGCTGGAAATAACTATAGTGAAAAGAAAACACAATTACATATTTCGGTCAGAAACCTTGTGGAATTTATTTTCAGGGAGGGTGACATAGACAACCGGTCATCCAGAGCTATGAGTGCCGATGCCATGATGGAGGGAACACGCATTCACAGGAAAATCCAGGGCAGTATGGGGAATGAGTATCAGGCAGAGGTGCCGCTTTCACTTGTTGTTGAAGGTGATTTGTATGAGCTGACTGTTGAGGGCAGGGCAGATGGCATCTTTACGGAGGATGGAAAGTGTTTTGTCGATGAGATTAAGGGAATGTACAGAAGGGTTGAGCTGTTTGAAAAGCCGGTTTTTGTTCACCGTGCGCAGGCTATGTGCTATGCATATATTTTTGCTCTGCAAAATAATATGGAAACAATAGGCATTCAGATGACCTACTGCAATCTGGAAACGGAGCAGACTAAGTATTTTCGCGAGGAGTTCTCATTTGAAGAGATAAAAAAATGGTTTGATGACCTGATGGAAGAGTATGGCAAATGGGCAACGTTTCAGTGTGAAATGAAAAATCAAAGACAGGCTTCAATCAAAGAACTCGATTTTCCATTTGAGTACAGACCGGGGCAGAAAAAGCTTGTTTCGGATGTCTACAGGACAATTATGCGTCAGAAACTTCTTTTTATGCAGGCTCCGACCGGTGTGGGAAAGACTATCTCTACTATTTTCCCGGCAGTGAAGGCGGTTGGTGAGGAGCTGGCAGACAGAATCTTTTACCTGACAGCGAAGACAATCACCGCAGCAGTCGCAAAGGAAACGTTTGCGCTGCTTGAAAAAAATGGTTACAGGGCAAAAACTATTCAGATAACGGCCAAGGAAAAGCTATGTCCGTGTGATGAGATGGAATGCAATCCGGTAACCTGTCCGTATGCAAAGGGGCATTTTGACAGAGTAAATGATGCGGTTTTTGACCTGCTTCACAGATGTGAAATGATTGAGAGAGATGATATTTTATCACAGGCGGATAGGTATACCGTTTGTCCGTTTGAGCTTTGTCTTGATACGGCTAGCTGGTGTGATAATATCATCTGCGATTACAACTATGTGTTTGACCCAAATGTTTATCTTAAGAGATTTTTTCAGGAGGGGATAAAGGGAGATTATATTTTTCTCATTGATGAGGCTCACAATATGGTCGAAAGAAGCAGGCAGATGTATAGCGCTCAGATTTATAAGGAGGATTTCCTTACTGTGAAGCGCATTATGAAGGAGCACAGCCGCTCTATTGAGAAAGCGCTTGAAAAGTGCAATAAGATACTGCTTGGGATGAAGCGTGAGTGTGAGAATTACACGGTATATGATACATTTGGCAATATGGTATTTTCCTTTATGAGGCTTATGACACTTCTGGATGAGTTTTTGCAGAAGGCTAATGAGTTTCCGGGGAAAAAGGATGTTATGGATTTTTATTTTGAGCTTCGTAATTTCCTGAACATTTATGATCTGGTGGATGAGCACTACGTGATGTATTCCGAGCTTGAGGCTGATGGCAGGTTCATGCTAAAGCTTTTTTGTGTGGACCCGTCGCTTAATATACAAAAGAGGCTGGATAAGGGCAAGTCGGCTGTGTTTTTTTCGGCGACATTTTTGCCTGTAAACTATTACAAGAGCCTGCTAAGCACAAAAAAAGACAACTATGCCATATATGCTGACAGCACGTTTGACAGCAAAAAGAGACTGCTTGCGATGGCAACCGATGTGAGCACGAGGTACACGAGGCGCTCAAGGAGTGAGTATGAGCGCATTGCAGGGTATATTAATGCTGTTGTCACGCAAAAGACTGGAAATTATATGGTTTTCTTTCCGTCATATAAGATGATGAATGATGTGGCAGATATTTACTGTGAAAAATATGCAGACGAAACAGAGCTTATGCTGCAGAAAAATAATATGTCAGAGGCTGAAAGGGAGGAATTTCTGGACAGGTTTAGTGAGAAATTGGACAGAACACTTGTGGCATTTGGTATCATGGGAGGCATATTCGGTGAGGGCATTGATTTGAAAAACGACAGACTGATAGGTGCTATTGTTGTCGGAACGGGACTTCCGCAGATCAGCAATGAGAGAACTATATTAAAGGATTATTACGATGCCGAAAACGGCTGTGGCTTTGACTATGCTTTCAGGTATCCGGGCATAAATAAAGTCCTCCAGGCGGCCGGAAGAGTAATCAGGACGACGGAGGACACAGGTGTCATTTTGCTATTAGATGAGAGATTCTGGCAGAGAGAATATGATTTGCTCTATCCACGCGAGTGGAGTGACAGAAAGCCATGCAATATAGCAAATGTCGGAAAACTAGTTGCCGACTTCTGGGAGCAGATTTAAAAATTCCTCAGTGGATGCTGACACGGGCATTGTAGTGTTTACGGACACAACAATCTGGCGTGACGGCATCTTTTCTTTTGTCTTCAGCACGAAAAGCTCCTTATTCTCATGGTTGATGCAGTAGTCAGGCACGAATGCTATACCCAGTCCGATTTTGGCCAGGTCTATGAGCAGATCGTTACTGCTTAGCTCAATTTCCGGAATCAGGTCAACCTGGTGCTGTAAAAACAGATTATGCAGGAATTCACTGGTGGTGCTGTTTCGGTCGAGCATCATGATAGGATATTTATTGAGCTCAGAAAAAGCTATCTCCTGCTTGCGAAGCTTGAAATAATTGGGATTTGCCACAAAAACATCGGAAAAGTTGCATATGGTTTTCTGTCTGTATGAGTGATTGAGGTGCGAGTTTGGAAAATTCGTGACAATCAGGTCAACCTTCCTTTGCTCCAAAAGCTCCACACACTGGATAGATGTGGCATTTGTGACCTTGATAGGCACATTCGGAAACCTCTGATGGAACTGCTTTAAGTAAGGAACCAGCAGATAACGGCATATGGTATCGCTTGCGCCGATGTGAAGCTGGCCAAGTCCAAGTGTGCCTGAGTCTAAAAGCTGGCTTTCACCGCGGGCAATAAGATTCATGGCAGGCTCAATGTGCTTTAAAAGCAGGGCACCGGCTGCGGTGAGCTGTACCTTCTTTGTGCTTCTGATGAAAAGAGTCTGTCCCAGCTTCTTTTCGAGAGTCTTAATAGACTGGCTTACCGCGGACTGTGAAATAAACAGCTTCTTGCTGGCTTCAGAGAAGCTTAGGGACGTTGCCACGTAGTAAAAGACCTTGTAAAGCTCATAATTTATATCCATTTTGTTATCCTCCGTATAAATATGGTTATTTGCATCTGTTTTTATCAATGAGGGGCAAAATACCTTTTGACCCTTATATCATTATATAAGAAAACTATAATTAACGCAACTTATAAAACAAATTAAATATATTAATTATACTTATCATAACTAAAGTGTTATACTACAACCATAGTTTTAAAGTCCGATTGTGCAAAAAGCCGGACGGTAACGAATAATTGGTTACATACTCTCGAATTGAAAGGAGAACATATGAGTAACGTACGTCGTGTATATGTAGAGAAAAAACCTGACTTTGCGGTAAAGGCAAAGGAATTAAAGCATGAGATTAAGCATTATCTGGGAATCACAACTGTGGAGGCAGTACGTGTATTAATCAGATATGATGTGGAAAATATATCAGAGGAGACATACAAGAAAGCCTTGTATACAGTTTTCTCAGAGCCACCTGTAGATGATATCTATGAGGAGACATTTGACTATGGTGATGCAAGAGTATTTACTGTAGAGTTTTTACCGGGACAGTTTGACCAGAGAGCAGATTCAGCCGAGCAGTGCGTGAAGCTTCTCAATGAGAATGAGGAGCCGATTATCAGAAGTGCTATCACATATGTGATTGAGGGTGCTATCACAGATGAGCAGTTTGCTGCTATTAAGAAGCACTGCATCAACCCTGTTGATTCGCGTGCTATCGGCATGGAAAAGCCTAAGACACTTGTGCAGGAGTTTGATGATCCTGCTGATGTCATCATATTTGACGGCTTCAAGGATATGGCAGAGGACAAGCTGAAGGAGCTTTATTTATCATTGAACCTTGCCATGACATTTAAGGATTTCCTTCATATCCAGAATTATTTTAAGAATGAGGAAAAGCGTGATCCTTCAATGACAGAAATCCGTGTGCTCGATACATACTGGTCAGATCACTGCCGCCATACAACATTCTCTACAGAGCTTAAGAATGTCAAGTTTGACGATGGCTTCTACCGCACACCGATTGAAAATACCTACAAGGATTATCTCAATACATTTTCAAATATCTACAAGGACAGAAATGACAAATTTGTCTGCCTGATGGATCTTGCACTTCTTGCCATGAAGAGATTAAAGGCAGAGGGCAAGCTTGATGATCAGGAAGAGTCTGATGAGATCAACGCATGCTCTATCGTGGTACCTGTTGAGGTGGACGGAAAGACAGAGGAGTGGCTTGTAAACTTCAAGAACGAGACACACAACCATCCTACAGAGATTGAGCCTTTTGGTGGCGCTGCTACATGCCTTGGCGGAGCAATCCGAGATCCCCTCTCAGGACGTACATATGTATATCAGGCAATGCGTGTAACAGGTGCAGCAGATCCTACAGTACCGGTTTCACAGACAATTGAAGGAAAGCTTCCACAGAAGAAGCTTGTCAGAGAGGCTGCTCACGGATACAGCTCATATGGAAACCAGATCGGACTTGCAACAGGCTATGTCAAGGAGGTTTACCATCCAAATTATGTTGCAAAGCGTATGGAGATCGGTGCAGTTATGGGTGCGGCTCCAAGACGTGCTGTCCAGAGACTTAACTCAGATCCGGGAGATAAAATCATTCTCCTCGGAGGACGCACAGGACGTGACGGAATCGGTGGTGCTACAGGTTCATCAAAGGCACACAATACAAAGTCTACATCAGTATGCGGAGCTGAGGTACAAAAGGGTAATGCACCTACAGAGAGAAAGCTTCAGAGACTTTTCAGAAGAGAAGAGGTCAGCCATATCATCAAGAAATGTAACGATTTCGGTGCCGGCGGAGTTTCTGTTGCTATCGGAGAGCTTGCTGACGGACTTCGCATAGAGCTTGACAAGGTACCAAAGAAATACGCAGGTCTTGACGGAACAGAGATTGCTATCTCAGAGTCACAGGAGCGTATGGCAGTTGTAGTTGCGCCTTCTGATGTTGAGCAGTTCCTTGCATACGCAAAGGAGGAAAATCTCGAGGCAACAGAGGTTGCGGTAGTTACAGAGGATCCAAGACTTGTGCTTGAGTGGAGAGGCAAAGAGGTAGTAAATATCTCTCGTGCATTCCTTGATACAAACGGAGCTCATCAGGAGACAGATGTTGAGGTTGAGATGCCTTGCGAGAGTGACAATTATCTGGACAAAATCAGCACACCTGCTGTAGCAAAGATGGTTGAGGCAGGAGATATGAAGGGTGCCTGGGAGGCAGAGCTTGAAGACCTTAACGTATGCTCACAGAAGGGACTTGTTGAGATGTTCGACGGCTCTATCGGAGCAGGCAGTGTATATATGCCATATGGTGGACGTTACCAGCTCACAGAGACACAGTCAATGGTTGCAAAGCTTCCTGTATTAAAGGGTAAATGTGATACAGTAACAATGATGGCTTACGGCTTCGACCCATATCTTTCATCATGGAGCCCATACCACGGATCTATATATGCAGTGCTTGAGTCTATCTCAAGAATCGTTGCAGCAGGCGGAGATTACAGCAAAATCCGTATGACATATCAGGAGTACTTCCGCAGAATGAATGAGGATCCAAAGCGCTGGAGCCAGCCGTTTGCAGCACTCCTCGGAGCATATGATGCTCAGATTGGCTTCGGACTTCCTTCAATCGGTGGAAAGGATTCCATGTCAGGTACCTTCAATGATATTGATGTACCGCCTACACTCGTATCATTTGCAGTGGATGTGGCAAAGGAAAAGGATATCATCACACCTGAGCTCAAGAAGGAGGGCAACCAGCTTGTTCTATTTACAATAGATAAGGATGAGTTTGATCTTCCAAAATATGATCAGGTTATGACACTTTATACAGCAATCAGAAATCTTATCCAGGATGGCGCAATTGTTTCAGCATATGCACTTGACGGAAAAGGTCTTGCCGCAGCAGTATCAAAGATGGCATTTGGTAACAAGCTTGGTGTAACAATCGAGGATGAGGTGACAAGCGATACACTCTTTGCACCTGGCTTTGGTAATATCGTAGCTGAGGTTCCTGTTGATGCACTTTCAAAGGTCAGAGAGGTAATTGATGCAGCAGGTATTTCAGATGCAGCCTCTGTAGTCGGTTATGTAAACGATAAGCAGACCATTGAGTGTGACGATATGGTGCTTCCTGTTGAGGAGGCTGTCAAGGTATGGACAGCAAAGCTTGAGGGAGTTTTCCATACAAAGGCAACAGACGATACAAGCAAGGTAAATAGCGGTCTCTACGATGCAAAGAATATCTATGTATGCAAGAATAAAGTGGCGAAGCCTACAGTATTTATTCCGGTATTCCCTGGAACAAACTGTGAGTATGATAGTGCTAAGGCATTTGAAAGAGCAGGCGCTGACACAATAGTCAAGGTATTCAAGAATCTCACAGCAGAGGATATCCGCGATTCGGTTGACGAGTTTGTAAAGGCAATTGACAAATCTCAGATTATCATGTTCCCTGGTGGATTCTCAGCAGGAGATGAGCCTGAGGGATCAGCTAAATTCTTTGCAACAGCATTTAGAAATGCAAAGATGACAGAGGCTGTTGAAAAGCTCATTAATGAGAGAGATGGACTTGCACTTGGTATCTGTAACGGTTTCCAGGCACTTATCAAGCTTGGACTTGTACCATATGGAGAGATCAGACAGCAGGATGCACAGTCACCTACACTCACATACAATACAATCAACCGCCATATCTCAAAGATTGTATATACAAAGGTTGTTTCAAACAAGAGCCCATGGCTTGCACAGGCTAAGCTTGGTCAGACCTACTGCAATCCGGCATCACATGGCGAGGGACGTTTCGTAGCACCGAAGGAGTGGCTTGATAAGCTCTTTGAAAACGGACAGGTTGCCACACAGTATGTTGACTTGGACGGAAATGTATCAATGGATGAGGAGTGGAACGTAAACGGCTCATACATGTCTATTGAAGGTATCACATCTCCTGACGGAAGAATCCTCGGCAAGATGGCTCACTCAGAGCGCCGCGGCGAGTCTGTAGCAATCAATATCTACGGCGAGCAGGATATGAAGATATTCGAGAGCGGTGTGAAATACTTTAAATAATTCATAACTGAATAATTACAATATCTTATATATTTATTGGGTTATTATCTCTGCAATATAAACAATTAAGCTTCCATGGAGGTCACGGTTAGTGGCTTTCATGGGAGTTTTTATTTTGGAACCAGTGAATATGCTGACGGAAAAGAAAATAAATTGAAGATAATTAAACACGTGCGCCTGCTTGATATTTGATAGTCGCAGTGGTAAAATCAAGACTAAAATTACAGGTAGTAAATGGTTTGAAAGAAAAGAGGACATAAAACAAATGAGATTGCCACAAATAATAAACAGCCTCCTTGAGACTGATATGTATAAATTCAGCATGGGACAGACGATTTTCCATCAGTTCACAAGCTATAAAACGACATGGACCTTCAAGTGCCGAAATAAAGACGTGCATTTTACAGATGAGATGGTAGAGGAGATAAAGGAACAGGTGCAGGCCTTCTGTCAGCTTCGCTTTACGGAGGAGGAGCTTGAATATCTTGATAACATCACCTGGATAAAAGGCACATATGTTGATTTTTTAAGACTCTGGCAGCCAAGATATGAGGAGTTTACCATCACAACAGATGCACCGTGTGGGCTGGCAATCGATGCAGCCGGCACGTGGCTTAATACTTCGATGTATGAGATTCCGGTGCTTGCTATTGTAAATGAAGTGTACTTCCGTATGGCATATGATTATGATGTGCTGCTTAAACAGTTTAAGAGCAGGCTTGATGAGAAGGTGCGTCTGCTCGAGGAGGATACATACAGGCTTAGCGATTTCAGTGAATTTGGACTAAGACGCCGTCTGTCTGCCGAGGCACAGGAGATGGCTGTAAAGGCACTCGCAGAGGTTGAGCTGCCTGCAGATTCACACTTTATTGGTACATCAAACGTATATCTCGCAAAGAAATTCAATTTAAAGCCGGTTGGAACAATGGCTCATGAGTGGATTATGTGTACAGGACAGGGCAATCACAAGCATAATCCGGCATATTCAAACTGGTACGCACTCGATGCATGGGTTAAGGAGTATGGTATATTAAACGGTATTGCGCTTACGGACACCATAACAACAGACTGCTTCCTGCGTGATTTTCAGCTCACCTATGCGACACTTTTTTCGGGAGTGCGTCAGGATAGCGGGGATCCGTACGAGTGGGGAGACAAGATGATAGCCCACTACAACAGTCTGGGAATTAATCCAAGGACAAAGACACTTTTGTTCAGCGACAGCCTGGATTTCGAGCGTGCGACTGCGTTGTATGATTATTTCAAGGATAAAGCAAAGGTTGCATTCGGTATAGGAACCTTTATCAGTAACGACACTGATGAGGAAGCACTCAACATAGTTATGAAGACCACCAAGTGTAACGGCATGGATGTGGCAAAGATTTCCGACGTGGCAGGCAAGGGTATGTGCAAGAATCCGGATTATGTCGATTACCTGAACAGGTGTATTGATTACAGGATGAAGAATGATAAATGATAAATGATAAATGACGGCATGAGGGGGCAAAGGTATTTTGCCCCCTTTAATCATGTGATTGAATTGCAAGAAATGTGTAAACAAAACAAAAAATATATAAAATATCAGACAATTTAAAATAAAAATAAAAATTATCAAAAAATATATTGACAAATAGGCAAAATTGGTGTAATCTTAAATCAACAAAAAGAGATACGAAAGGAACAAAATAAAACATAGGAGGTACAGTCCAATGGGGATTACATAATTTAAGTCAAAGTACTATAAGGATGATTGAACGGAATATTTAAATCTGTAGGGCGAGCCGAAGAGCAGTAATCGCACAGATATATTAGCAAATAAATAATATCGTTGAAAAAGTTCTTGTAGATTAAAAGTGAAAGATAGAATCTCTCATAAGAGTTTACATAGATAATGTAACCAAAAGGAGTGATTTTATGAAGAAGGGTAGAGGTCCATAGCTAAGCTAAAAGAATAAGAATCCTGTCATAAACAGAATCAGATTTATAGCAAAGCAATATGGAAATGCCAAAATAAATTCATATAGCGAAAGCGGAGCTTGGAGGTTATACAGTGAAGCTTACGGAACCAATGTTTTAGGAGCCACTTGATGTAAAATGTAGATCAGGTGGCTCCTATTTTTGACATTTGCGAATGTATGTGAGGTTTAATAGTTAGATAGAATGATAACGCAAGCCTTTAAGGCTGGGCTATAATTTGATAAAAGCAGGAACGCGGTTTTCAAATACTGTATAGTACATAAACCCGGCATTCTTGAGGATATTTGAAACCTTGTCAAAATCGTACGCGACATGCTCCGGCTTGTGGGCATCTGCTCCGACTGTGATTATTTCCCCACCAAGCTCATGATAGCGCTTTAACACCGCCTCGGTCGGATTTGGGTGGCCAAGCCCGTATTTAAAGCCGGCGGTATTGAGCTCGATGCCTTTTCCCTGTGAGATAATCTCTTTTAAAATAGCATCAATTATGTCGGCATACTTTTCATATGAATAGTATTTATTTTTGTCAGGACCGTATCTGACCACGTAGTCGATGTGACCGTACACATCAAAATCCGCTCCGCTGTGCAGATTGTCAAGTATCGATTCAAAGTATTCAGTGTAGGCTTCGTGCTCTGTCTTACCTTTGTAAAATGCAGGGTAGTATGGGTCAATGCCGTTTACTACATGGCTTGAGCCGATCACGAGGTCAAACGGATATTTTTTGGTGACCTCATTATTTTTGTCTGTAATATGAGGCTGTAAACCGATTTCAATGCCCCAGTGGATATTTACCGGGCAGTCCTTTTCTTTAAGAACAATTGCAAGTCTTTTGATGCGCTTTTCATATGCTGCTATATCAAGGTCGAAAAGCCCGGGCTCCTCTTTATAGTCATAGTCCAGATGGTCTGTAAAGCAGATGCCGTCCAGCCCTTTGTTGATTGCTGATTTTATCATCAATACCGGGTCGGCATCGCTGTCACCCGAAAACATGCAGTGCATGTGCTGATCCCACATATAAATACCTCCGTAAAACTGATGTATTATTGTTAAAAAACTTTATAAGTTACATGATTTATAATTGTCTGTTGCTGGCTGCCGGAAAGTGCGAACTACAGCAATTAATTAAGTGTAGCCGAGATTATAATAAAGTGCAATATCTAAAAAGAAAAATTGTGAAGAATGATAAAAAATGTGTGTAAATGAAAATATTTAGTGAAAATTTTAACAAACGCAAATAAAGTACTTGAACCTTTGAGAATTATTCGCTATAATAAAAGCATCTTAGGGCATGTCCCTAAAAATACTTTTTACAATTCTAGGAGGAATTAAAATGGCAGTAAGAGTAGCAATCAACGGATTTGGTCGTATCGGACGTCTTGCTTTCAGACAGATGTTTGGAGCAGAGGGATACGAGGTAGTAGCTATCAACGACTTAACAAGCCCAAAAATGTTAGCACACTTATTAAAGTATGATTCATCACAGGGTAAATACGAGCATGCAGATGAGGTTTCTGCAAGCGATGATTCTATCACAGTTTGTGGTAAGGAAATCAAAATTTACGCATTCCCAGATGCAAACAATTGCCCATGGGGAGAGTTAAAGGTTGACGTTGTACTTGAGTGCTCTGGATTCTATACATCAAAAGAGAAGGCTCAGGCTCATATCAATGCTGGAGCTCGTAAGGTAGTTATCTCTGCACCAGCAGGAAATGACCTTCCTACAATCGTTTACAATACAAACCATGAGACACTTAAGGCTTCTGATACAATCATCTCAGCAGCTTCTTGTACAACAAACTGCTTAGCTCCAATGGCAGATGCACTTAATAAGTACGCTCCAATCCAGTCTGGTATCATGGTAACAATCCATGCTTACACAGGAGATCAGATGACTCTTGACGGACCACAGAGAAAGGGAGACCTTCGTCGTTCACGTGCAGCAGCAGTTAATATCGTTCCTAACTCAACAGGAGCAGCTAAGGCAATCGGCCTTGTTATCCCAGAGTTAAACGGAAAGTTAATCGGATCTGCACAGCGTGTTCCTACACCAACAGGATCTACAACAATCCTTACAGCAGTTGTTAAGAAAGCAGGCGTTACAAAAGAGGATATCAACGCAGCTATGAAGGCAGCAGCTAACGAGTCATTCGGTTACAACGAGGATGAGATCGTATCTTCAGATATCGTTGGAATGAGATTTGGTTCATTATTCGATGCAACACAGACAATGGTTAACCAGGTTTCTGACGATCTGTACGAGGTACAGGTTGTTTCTTGGTATGATAACGAGAACAGCTACACATCTCAGATGGTTCGTACAATCAAGTACTTCTCAGAGTTAGCTTAATTCTTGTACCCACAAGAACAGTATATCTCAAGACTACTCAAGGGGCGCGGTCTTAATTGAACCGCGCCTCTTTTTTAAAGCATGGCTATTTCTTTTGAATATCTGTGAATTGTAGAATTAATTATATTTTTTAATATGTACAATATGGCGTGGCCACATGGCTTATGCCTTGAAATAAGGGAGGACATATTATGTCATTAAACAAGAAATCAATTGATGATATCAACGTAAAAGGCAAGAGAGTTCTCGTTAGATGTGACTTCAACGTGCCACTTAAGGACGGAAAAATCACAGATGAGAACCGTATCAACGGAGCTCTTCCAACAATCCAGAAATTAATCAAGGACGGTGGAAAGGTTATCCTTTGTTCACACCTTGGAAAAGTTAAAAACGGACCAAACGAGGGTGAGTCACTTGCTCCTGTAGCTGCAGCTCTTGAGGCTAAGCTTGGACAGAAGGTTACATTTGTAGCTGACTACAACGTAACAGGAGAGGCTGCAACAAAGGCTGTTTCAGAGATGAAAGAGGGAGATGTAGTTCTTCTTCAGAATACACGTTTCAGAGGCAAAGAGGAGACAAAGCCACAGGAAGCCGGAGATGCATTCGCAAAAGAGCTTGCTGACCTTGCTGATGTATATGTATGTGACGCTTTCGGTTCTGCGCATAGAGCACATGCTTCTGTAGCAGGTGTTACAAAGTTCATCACAGCTAAGGGTGGAGAGAATGTTGTTGGATACCTTATGCAGAAGGAAATTGACTTCCTTGGCAAGGCAGTAGAGAATCCTGTACGTCCTTTCGTAGCTATTCTTGGTGGAGCTAAAGTAGCTGACAAGCTCAATGTTATCGACAACCTCCTCGAGAAGGCTGATACACTTATCATCGGTGGTGGAATGGCATACACATTCCTTAAAGCACAGGGCTATGAGATTGGTATCTCAATGCTTGATGAGACAAAGATTGATTACTGTAAAGAGATGCTTGCAAAAGCAGAGAAACTTGGAAAGAAGATTCTTCTTCCTGTTGATGCAGTTACAATCAAGGATTTCCCAAATCCAATCGATGCTCCTGTAGAGACAGAGACATATGATTATGACAAGATGCCTGCAGACCGTGAGGGATGTGATATCGGACCTAAGACACGTGAGCTTTTCGCTGACGCTGTTGCATCAGCTAAGACTGTTGTATGGAACGGACCAATGGGTGTATTTGAGAACCCAACACTTGCAGCAGGTACACTTGCAGTAGCAGAGGCACTTGCTAAATCAGATGCTATCACAATCATCGGTGGTGGAGATTCAGCTGCAGCAGTTAACCAGATGGGACTTGGCGACAAGATGAGCCACATCTCAACAGGTGGCGGTGCTTCCCTTGAGTTCCTTGAGGGCAAGGAGCTTCCTGGTGTAGCTTGTGCTGATGATAAATAAGCCGAAAGCAACTTGATGAAATCGAGCCGCAGGCAAAAAATATTTGTATACAAATACAAGGAGATATAAAATGGCAAGAAAGAAAATTGTAGCCGGCAACTGGAAGATGAACATGACTCCAAGCCAGGCTGTTAAATTAGTAGAAGAGTTAAAACCACTCGTAGTTTCAGATGATGTTGAGGTTGTTTACTGTGTACCTGCAATCGACATCGTACCTGTTGTAGAAGCATTAAAGGGTACAAATGTTGCTGTTGGAGCAGAGAATATGTACTTCGAGGAGAAGGGTGCTTACACAGGAGAAATCTCAGCAGAGATGCTTCTTGATGCAGGTGTTAAGTATGTTATCATCGGACATTCAGAGAGAAGGGATTACTTCAAAGAGGATGACGCACTTCTCAACAAGAAGGTAAAGAAGGCTATCGAGGCTGGACTTACACCAATCCTTTGCTGTGGTGAGACACTTGAGCAGAGAGAGAGCGGTGTTACACTTGACTGGATCAGACTTCAGATTAAGTCAGATCTCGCAGGTGTTGCTGCATCAGATGTTGCTAACATGGTTATCGCTTACGAGCCAATCTGGGCAATCGGAACAGGAAAGACAGCTACTTCTGACCAGGCTCAGGAGGTCTGCGGTGCAATCCGTGAGTGCGTAGCTGAGATCTATGATCAGGCTACAGCAGATTCAGTTCGTATCCAGTACGGCGGATCTGTAAATGCAGGAAATGCAGCAGAGCTTTTTGCAAAGCCTGACATCGACGGTGGATTAGTTGGTGGCGCTTCACTCAAGGCTGATTTTGGAAAGATCGTAAACTACAAGTAATTATTAAATCATAATTTAATATTTGATTTGACAATCACAATAACTAAATGTCACTAAATTCACCAGCTTAGCTGCATTTAGTGGCATTTATTATGTAATGAAATTTTTTGCGGGCTTGCATATGTCACTGTAATAGAGCATTTTGCAAGCCTCATATGAAGAATAGAGGAAATATAAATGAGTAAGAAACCGGTAGTATTAATGGTACTTGATGGTTACGGCTTAAGTGACCACAAAGAGGGAAATGCCATATCTATGGCAAATACCCCTGTTATGGATAAATTGATGGCAGAGTGTCCTTTTGTAAAGGGCGCAGCTTCAGGTCTTGCAGTTGGACTTCCTGACGGACAGATGGGAAACTCTGAGGTAGGACATATGAATATCGGCGCAGGCCGTATCATATATCAGGATCTTACAAGAATCACAAAGGCAATTGCTGATGGTGATTTCTTCAAGAACAAGGTATTACTTTCTGCAATCGAAAACTGTAAGAAGAATGACTCCGATCTGCATCTTTGGGGACTTCTTTCAGATGGTGGAGTTCACAGCCATATCGAGCATCTTTACGGACTTCTTGAGCTTTGCAAGAAAGAGAATTTTGACAGAGTATATGTACACGCATTCCTTGATGGTCGTGATACACCTCCTGCATCAGGCAAGGACTATATCGAGCAGCTTCTCGCCAAGATGAAGGAAATCGGTGTAGGAAAGATTGCATCTCTTTCAGGACGTTACTATGCAATGGACAGAGATAACAACTGGGATCGTGTGCAGAAGGCTTATGATTCACTCACTAAGGGTGAAGGCGTAAAAGCTACATGCCCTGTAAAGGCTATGGAGGAGTCATACGCAAATGACGTTACAGATGAGTTCGTGCTTCCTACAGTTATCACAAACGAGGATGGCACACCGGTATCTGTTGTAAAGGACAATGATTCTGTTATCTTCTTCAACTTCCGTCCGGACCGTGCTCGTGAGATGACAAGAGCATTTTGCGATGATAAGTTTACCGGCTTTGAGCGCCCATTCCTTAAGACAACATTTGTATGCTTCAAGGACTATGACGAGTCAATTCCTAACAAGCTTATCGCTTTTGAGAAGGAAGAAATCCAGAATACATTTGGTGAGTATCTTGCAGCAAATGGTAAGAAACAGCTTCGTCTCGCAGAGACAGAGAAGTATGCACACGTAACCTTTTTCTTTAATGGTGGAGTAGAGGAGCCGAATATCGATGAGGCACGTCTTCTTGTAAACAGTCCTAAGGACGTTGCAACATATGACTTAAAGCCTGAGATGAGTGCTCCTGAGGTTGGAATGGATCTTGTTGAGGCTATCAAGTCAGACAAGTATGATGTTATTATCATCAACTTTGCTAACCCTGACATGGTTGGACATACAGGTGTGATTCCGGCTGCTGTAAAGGCTGTTGAGAGAGTTGATTCACTCGTAGGTGATGCAGTTCAGGCAATCAAGGATGTGGATGGAGTATTATTCATCTGTGCTGACCACGGAAACGCAGAGAAGATGATTGATTATGAGACAGGAAAACCTCATACAGCTCATACAACCAATCCTGTTCCTTTCATTCTTGTAAACGCTGACCCTTCTTACAAGCTTCGTGAGGGCGGATGTCTTGCAGATATCGCTCCAACACTGCTTGAGATTATGGGACTTCCACAGCCAAAAGAGATGACAGGAAAGTCACTTATCGTTAAATAAAATTTGTATTATATAAGCTCCGGCGCAGACAAAGGGTTTGAACCGGAGCTTTTGTTTTGATATATTAAAGATGTAATAATAAACATAAGGAATACTTATAAGTGACATAAAATTATTTAAAAAAACTTATAATATACGTTGACTTTACAAATTGAGCTGGTATATAATTTAAAGGTAGCATTTGATTTGTAAAATAAATTACACATAAGATGGAGGACAATCATGCAGGAATTTAAACCATTCAAAGAAGGAAAAGTAAGAGAAGTATATGATAACGGGGACAGTCTTATTATGGTCGCAACAGATCGTATTTCCGCTTTTGACCATATTTTAAAGAATAAAATTACAGACAAGGGAGCCATCCTCACACAGATGTCTAAGTTCTGGTTTGAATTCACAAAGGATGTCGTTCCTAACCATATGATTTCAGTAGACGCAAAGGATATGCCGGAGTTCTTCAGTCAGGACAGATTCAACGGAAACAGCATGCTCTGCAAGAAGCTTGAGATGCTTCCAATCGAGTGTATAGTTCGTGGATATATCACAGGAAGCGGCTGGGCAAGCTACCAGGAGAACGGTACAGTCTGCGGAATCAGACTTCCGGAGGGACTTGTTGAGTCTGATAAGCTCCCTGAGCCTATTTATACACCATCTACCAAGGCTGATCTTGGAGATCATGATGAGAATATCTCATTCGAAAAATCAGTAGAAGTATTAGAGAAGATTTATCCTGAGAAGGGCAGAGAGTACGCAGAGAAGATTCGCGATTATACAATTGCTCTCTACAAGAAATGTGCAGAGTATGCTCTTACAAAGGGCATCATCATCGCAGATACAAAGTTTGAGTTTGGCTTAAATGAGCAGGGGGAGGTAGTGCTTGCCGATGAGATGCTCACACCTGACAGCTCACGCTTCTGGCCACTTGATGGATATAAGCCTGGACAGGGACAGCCTTCATTTGACAAGCAGTATGTAAGAGACTGGCTCAAGGCAAATCCGGACAATGACCTTCTTTTACCTGATGAGGTTGTTGTGAAGACTGTAGAGAAATATAAAGAGGCATTTGAGCTTCTTACAGGAAGCAAATTCAGCCGCTAATATATTATTTATTCCGCGTTACTATTTCGCAATTATAAACGGAGATATTATGAACCAGGACAATAACATAAATCAGTATATAAATACTAGTATAGATACAAAAAGTCATACCGGTACAAAATTAGAAAGGTGTTCTGATATTGACGAGCATAACCATGTATTTGATGAGCTTCACGAGGAGTGTGGTGTGTTCGGCATGTATGATTTTGATGGAGGAAATGTCGCATCCACTATCTATTATGGTCTTTTTGCACTTCAGCACAGAGGACAGGAAAGCTGTGGTATTGCAGTGAGTGATACACACGGACCAAAGGGAAAGGTGACCACACACAAGGGCATGGGCCTTGTAAATGAGGTATTTACTCATGATATCTTAGAGCCTATGAAGGGCGATATCGGAGTGGGACATGTGCGCTATTCAACAGCAGGCTCATCAACACGTGAGAATGCACAGCCGCTCGTATTAAATTATGTCAAGGGCACACTTGCCATGGCACACAACGGAAACCTCATAAATGCAAAGGAGCTTCGCAAGGAGCTTGAGTATACAGGAGCTATTTTCCAGACCACAATCGACTCTGAGGTTATAGCTTATCATATTGCCAGAGAACGTCTTAACTCAAAAACAGCGGAGGAGGCGGTCAGACGTGCCTGCCAGAAGCTTAAGGGAGCCTACGCGCTTGTTGTCGAGAGCCCGAGAAAGCTTATTGCAGCCAGAGACCCATTTGGTTTTAAGCCTCTTTGCATCGGAAAGAGAGACAATGCATATATCGTTACATCTGAGACCTGTGCGCTTGATACAATCGGTGCAGAGTTTGTCAGGGATGTAGAGCCGGGAGAGGTTATCACTATCACTCCTGAAAAGGGCATTGAGTCTGATATGACTATGGCACTTGCCCCTGAAAAACAGGCCAGATGCGTGTTTGAATACATTTATTTCGCAAGACCTGACAGCCATATTGACGGAGTAAGCGTGTATGGCAGCCGTATCAAGGCTGGCAGATTCCTTGCAATGGATTCACCGGTTGAGGCTGATATCGTGACAGGAGTACCGGAGTCAGGAAATGCCGCTGCTCTTGGTTATTCACTTGAGTCGGGCATTCCATATGGCACAGCATTTGTCAAGAACGGTTATGTTGGCAGGACATTTATCAAGCCTAAGCAGTCAAGCCGTGAATCAAGCGTGCAGATAAAGCTCAATGTATTAAAGGAGGCTGTTAAGGGCAAGAGAGTTGTTATGATTGATGATTCAATTGTGCGAGGAACAACCTCAGACAGAATAGTGCGTATGTTAAGAGAGGCGGGTGCCACAGAGGTGCATGTGCGCATCAGTTCACCGCCATTCTTATGGCCTTGCTATTTCGGTACAGATATTCCTGCAAGAGAGCAGCTTATCGCTTACAACAGGACTATTGAGGATATCAGACAGATTATAGGTGCAGATTCTTTAGGCTACCTTGTAATTGACAGACTTCATGAGATGGTAGAGGGACTGCCAATCTGCATGGGCTGTTTCACAGGAAAATATCCGATGGAGCCACCGAAGGATGATATCAGAGGCGAGTATTTTGATAAAGAAATAGACCTCGAGAGAAAAATGCTTAATCGCTAATAAAGGAGAGAATATGAGTACAGACAGATACACAAGTCCTCTTTCTGAGCGCTATGCCAGCAAAGAGATGCAGTATATTTTTTCGCAGGATATGAAATTTACCACTTGGAGAAAGCTCTGGATTGCCCTTGCAGAGACTGAGATGGAGCTTGGGCTTTCACAGGATGGCAAGCCGGTTATCACACAGGAACAGATTGATGAATTAAAGGCACATGTGGATGATATCAATTATGACGTGGCAAAGGAGCGTGAGAAGCTTGTGCGTCACGATGTAATGAGCCATGTCTATGCATATGGACAGCAGTGCCCTAAGGCAGCAGGAATTATACATCTTGGAGCAACCTCATGCTATGTAGGTGACAATACAGATATTATCATCATGAATGAAGCATTAAAGCTTGTTCACAAAAAGCTTATAAGTGTTATTGCAGAGCTTGCAAACTTTGCTGATAAGTATAAGAATCAGCCAACTCTTGCATTTACACATTTCCAGCCGGCACAGCCGACAACAGTTGGAAAGCGTGCCACACTGTGGCTGAATGAGTTTATGCTGGATCTCGAGGATTTAGAGTATGTGCAGGGCACATTAAAGCTCCTTGGCTCAAAGGGCACTACAGGAACACAGGCCAGCTTTCTTGAACTCTTCAACGGAGACAATGAGACAATAGACAAGATAGATCCAATGATCGCAAAGAAGATGGGCTTTAAGGATTGTTATCCGGTGTCTGGCCAGACATATTCCCGTAAGGTAGATACAAGAGTAGTAAATGTGCTCGCAGGCATTGCTGCATCAGCTACAAAGATGTCAAACGATATCAGACTGCTCCAGCATCTTAAGGAAGTAGAGGAGCCGTTTGAGAAGAACCAGATTGGCTCATCAGCCATGGCATATAAGAGAAATCCTATGAGAAGTGAGAGAATAGCATCTCTTTCAAGATATGTTCTTGCAGATGTAATGAATCCTGCAATTACCTCGGCTACACAGTGGTTTGAGAGAACACTTGACGATTCAGCAAACAAGCGTCTTTCAATACCTGAGGGCTTCCTTGCAATAGACGGAATACTTGACCTCTGCCTCAATGTGGTGGATGGACTGGTAGTATATCCAAAGGTTATTGAAAAGCACTTTATGGCAGAGATACCATTCATGGCAACAGAGAACATCATGATGGATGCTGTAAAGAACGGCGGAAATCGTCAGGAGCTCCATGAGAAGATCAGACAGCTCTCAATGCAGGCAGGAAAGACAGTAAAGGAAGAGGGAAAAGAAAATAACCTCGTAGACTTAATCGCTGCAGATCCTGCATTCGGATTGACAAAAGCTGATATCGAAAAGAACCTTAAGCCTGAGCTTTATGTGGGACGTGCACCTCGTCAGGTAGATGTATATCTGCGTGATGTAGTTAATCCGGTGCTTGAAGCGCATAAGGATGAGAGTGGAGTAAAGGCAGAAATTAACGTATAATATCGAAAGTATAGATAATGGTAATTTGCTTGTGTTAACATATTTATCTAAATGAAAAGCCCCGGCATATAAATCTGTTTCAAGGTTTATATGCCGGGGTTTTATATATCCGTCAAGTATCATTTTCCTCGAAAGCTGTATATCTCATCCCATACCTTTTCGCATGCACTAAGCAAAAGGCATGATAATATCATAATGTATTTTCTTGTAAAATAAAATGTAAAAATGTATAATATTAAAAAATGGTTTAGATTATCAAAAGAAGAGAGCAAAAAAGGAAGGATACTAGTGATGAAAAATTTTTTTAATGAATTCAAAAAGTTTATCAGCAGAGGGAATGTCATGGATATGGCAGTTGGTATCATCATAGGTGGTGCGTTTACCAGCATAGTCACATCTTTGGTCAATGACATTATAAACCCTATACTTGGAGTGTTTGGCGGCATGAATTTTGACCAGCTCTCGGTAAAGCTCTTTGGAGAAGCTACATTGTATTATGGAAAGTTTCTTACCGCAGTAGTCAATTTCCTTATTATGGCACTCATCGTATTCTGCATAGTAAAGGCTATGAATGCGGCAGGAGAGAGGTTTGGACACAAAGAGGAAAAAGAGCCGGACACAAAGGAGTGCCCATACTGTAAGAGCAAGATAGCCATTGCGGCAACAAGATGCCCGAATTGTACATCAATGATTGGTACAGCAGATGAAAGCGAAAAATAGCGATACATTTATTGCATGAAACTAATAAAATCCATTGCATAAAGTGTGAAAATCTGTTACATACAGTATAAAACTCTTGACTGTGCAATAAAAACGTAGTATATTAATTCTGTTATTTAGAATTGAAATTAGGAGGTCTTATCGTGGCAACTTTAAAAATTGTTTTATCGGTATTATTTATAATCGTCAGTTTAGTAATTACTATAGTTATTCTTTTCCAGGAGGGTAAGTCAGCAGGACTTGGCACTATTGCCGGAGTTGCTGATACATATTGGGGCAAGAACAAGGGACGTTCAAAGGAAGGACGTCTGGTTAAAGCAACAATTGTATGTGTTGTTCTTTTCTTTATTATATCAATTGTCTTAAATATGGGAATATGGTAAATACTTAGACTGTCGAGGAATCGGCAGTCTTTTTTATCGCATCAACATCCAGATGATGAAATTCGAGGTTTTCGTTGCAGGTTGATGTGATATAAAATCAACATTCATAGGATGAAAATGTCAATGGTGGAAATTTTATTTAAAGCCTGTGCATTTGAAATCAGATGGGGCAACGAAAAGGAGAGATAATGAGTAATATAGATAAATATGAAACACGAAAAAAGATGGTCTATGACTTTATGTGTGATGACATGTATGTTCCGATGAAAATCAAGGAACTTTGCATAGTACTCGGAGTAAAAAAAGAGGACAGACCACAGCTTGAACAGATTCTTTTGGATTTGCAGGCAGAGGGAAGGATAACACTCTCAAAGCGCGGGAAATACTCAAAGTCGGAAATCAAAAAGACAGTCGGCGTATTCACAGCGCATCAAAGGGGATTTGGATTTGTCACTGTGGAGGGAGAGCCTGATGATATTTTTATCCCTGCAGAGTATGTAAATGGTGCGATGCACATGGACACTGTTGAGATTACAATCTCACCTGTCACAACAGGACGCCGCAAGGAGGGAAAGGTTGTTTCCGTCATAGAGCGAGGCATGAAGCAGGTAGTCTGCACCTATGAGGCAAGTGATAATTTTGGCTTTGCAGTGCCTGACAATACCAGATTTGGCACAGATATTTTCATACCAAAGGAACGCTCAAAGGGTGCTATGTCGGGCCATAAGGTAGTGGTTGAAATCACAAGCTATGGTAAAAAGGGCAAAAAGCCGGAGGGCAAGGTTGTTGAAATAATCGGACATATAGATGACCCGGGTACAGATATTCTTTCTATAGTAAAGGCTTATGATCTGCCGGTGGATTTTTCGGAGAAAATCATGCATCAGGTGCAGAATGTGGCAAAGGATGTGACACCTGCGGATATGGCCGGCAGGATGGATTTGCGCGACTGGATGATGGTCACGATAGACGGAGAAGATGCAAAGGATCTTGATGATGCCGTGTCTTTATACATGGATGGCGACAATTATGTACTTGGAGTACACATAGCAGATGTGTCGAATTATGTGCAGGAGCACAGTGCTCTTGATGTGGAGGCACTTAAGAGAGGAACATCGGTTTATCTTGTAGACAGAGTAATTCCAATGCTTCCAAGAGAGCTTTCAAATGGCATATGCTCCTTGAATGAGGGATGTGACAGGCTGGCTCTTTCATGCATTATGACAATAAATAAAAAGGGTGAAGTTATCGATCATAAGATTGCAGAGACAGTCATAAAGACAAACCGCAGGATGACATACACAAATGTAAAAAAGATTCTTGCAGATAAGGATGCCGCTGTGATTGAAGAATATAAGGAACTTGTGCCTATGTTTGAAAAAATGGCAGAGCTTGCAGCAATTCTACGCAAAAAGAGAATGAAACGAGGTTCTATAGACTTTGACTTTCCGGAGACTAAAGTCGTGCTCGATGAAGATGGTCATCCGATAGATATAAAGCCGTATGACAGAAATGTGGCAACAAAGCTCATTGAGGATTTTATGCTTATAGCAAATGAAACTGTGGCTGAGGATTATTTCTGGCAGGAAATACCTTTTGTATACAGAACACACGACAAGCCGGATTCGGAAAAAATCGCAAAGCTTTCCACATTTATCAATAATTTTGGCTATACGCTTCATATTGGAGCTGATGAGGTACACCCAAAGGAGCTTCAGAAGCTTTTGATGAAGGTGGATGGCACAGATGAAGAATCCCTGATAAGCAGACTGACACTGCGCTCTATGAAACAGGCACGATATACAACAGCATGTACAGGGCATTTTGGACTGGCGGCAAATTATTATTGTCACTTTACATCACCAATCCGCAGATATCCTGATTTGCAGATACACCGTATCATCAAGGAAAATATCCGCGGCAGGATGAATGATAACCGAAGGGAGCACTATGAGTCTATACTCGATGCTGTTGCAAAGCAGGCCAGTGAGACTGAACGACGTGCAGAAGAGGCAGAGCGTGAAACAGTCAAGCTTAAAAAATGTGAATACATGTCAAATCATATTGGTGAATGCTTTGAAGGAGTTATATCAGGTGTCACGGAGTGGGGCTTTTTCGTGGAGCTTCCAAATACAGTTGAGGGACTTGTGCGCGTGACAGACCTGACAGATGATTTCTATGAGTTTTACGAGGATACCTATGAGCTAGCCGGTTCAGCCACCAATAAGAGATACAAGCTTGGACAAAAAATCAAGGTTGTTGTGGACAGTACTGACAAAATTATGCGTACAATTGATTTTAAACCGGCGGAATAATATGACAATAATGACGAAATTTTTTATGATTTAACAATATTTATTTGATTAGCTGTTATTTGTCGGTCGTTGTGCGATAGATTTATTGAAAAAGATGTCATAATATATTATATAGTGTAAATAAACAGAAATGTGAACCAGCGGTTTACAATAATTTGCGTTTTAGATATTGGCAATTGTAAAAAAATGTGTTAGTATTGTAAAGCAGTTTGAGGAAAGGAGATACCGACATGGCTAAGGAACCAAAGAAATTAATAGCCAACAACAAAAAGGTCTATCACGATTACTTTTTGCTTGAGAAATACGAAGCCGGTATTTCACTTGCAGGAACTGAGGTGAAGTCACTTCGAATGGGAAAGGGCAGCATAAAGGAGTCATTCATCCGTATTGAGAACGGTGAGATTATCCTGTATGGCATGCATATTACACCATATGAGAAGGGAAATATCTTCAACAAGGATCCACTCAGACCTAAAAAGCTTTTGCTCCACAAGAAGGAAATCGAGAAGCTTTCATCAAAGATGAAGGAAAAGGGTTTCACAATTGTGCCGGTGGAGGTATACTTTAAGGGAAGTCTGGTCAAAGTAGAGATAGCACTTGCAAAAGGTAAGAAGCTTTATGATAAGAGAGCAGACATAGCCAAGAAGGATCAAAAGCGAGAGGCGCAGAGAGATTTCAAAATCAGAAATCTTGGTTAGAAAAAAATTAATATGGGCTAGTAAAGGTTTCGACGGGGCCCACAAGGTCCGGTGGACCTTGGCTTTGGGCGGACCGAAGCGGAGCGGAGAACATGGAGCGTAGCTGCATGTACCCCGCAAAAAAATTGAATATGGGCTAGTAAAGGTTTCGACGGGGTACATGCAGCTGGAGAAGCGAGTCGTATGGCGATGCGTTAAATGGCCAAATTAAAATTAAACGCTGAAGATAATTTAGCATACGCTGCCTAATGGCAGCAGTCTGACCTAGAGCACTCACACTTTAGGACCCAGGCTTCGACTATGTGAGAAACGACGTTGGCAAAGCTTTGAGCCATCGGGCGTATCATGAAGCTACTGAAACCACAAGGTTGTTTGTTATCGTGTGGCAGAGGGAATGTTAAATAATAAACTACACTCGTAGAAGGACAGGGAATTGTATTTCGGACACGGGTTCGACTCCCGTCTAGTCCACTAAAAGGCGGTTTGTGATAAAACCGCCTTTTTTCTTGCCCGATTTCCTACAGCAGAAAGTGCGGTTAATAAATCATTTAAGGAGTCAGTAAAACTGTTATTTCAGGTTATCGAAAACATCGTAAAAACGCGGGATGTATCGTATTTGAAAAATTAATTTCAAAAAAATGTAAAAAAGTGTTGACAAGTATGGAATAGGGTGATATTATATCGAAGTCGCTTCGGTGAGGCAACAAAAACGAAACGACAAAACAGCATATCGGGGTGTGGCTCAGCTTGGCTAGAGCGCCTGGTTTGGGACCAGGAGGTCGCAGGTTCGAATCCTGTCACCCCGACTACATGCGGGTGTAGTTCAATGGTAGAACACCAGCCTTCCAAGCTGGATACGTGGGTTCGATTCCCATCACCCGCTTTTTTCATGCCTGATTTTCATTTCATTCTCATATACAGATGTAAATACAAATACAAAAAACACTATATTCTATCCGAAAGAAGATGGAATATAGTGTTTTTCTTTTTCCGATATTCTATTTTCTGTCATATTTCCTGTTATCGTTTTCCGATTCTTCTCATCCACATCAGGACAGATCCTATCAGGATATAGACATCTGCCAGATTCGCTGTTACATCACCTAATATCTTATGGTCAGATCTTATACCAATGTAATCTACGACTTTACCTCTGACGATCCGGTCATACGTATTGCTGATAGCTCCTGCACTCAGTAATGTCCATGCTGTCTTAGTCACCTTATGACCTTCCCGGAATGATTCTGCCAATGTCAGCATCAGGATCACTGCCGTCGTTATCACAGACGCTTTCTTTACCTTATCCGGTTCGGAATCCATGGAATTAAATGCAAAGCCTTTGTTGTATACTTTTCTGATCAGGACTTTTGTCCCGCAAAAGTTTTTTTCCTCTTTCTCACTTACATTTTCTTCTATGTACTGTTTTACAGCCATATCCAGACCAAACAGTGTTCCAATCGCACCCGGTATGCTTGTGTGCATCTATATCTCTCCTTGGATCTTCACAATCTCTTCTTCCTGCTTTTCAATCTCTTCCTCGCGTTTTTCGATTTCTTCACAGATTTCCGGATGATCTTTCAGGAAAATCTTCACATTCTCTCTTCCCTGTCCGATCTTCTCTCCTTCATATGCATACCACGCACCACTCTTCTTGACAAGATCAATACCAACTGCCAGATCCAGAACATCTCCTTCTTTGGAGATTCCTTTTCCGAACATGATATC